>Ga0163161_10004244_pt1 | contig 9997 bp, 9 predicted proteins | sample S45metaG_FD_129847 | JGI IMG/M metagenome (GOLD analysis project Ga0163161, IMG submission 129847) | Switchgrass rhizosphere microbial communities from Kellogg Biological Station, Michigan, USA - S4-5 metaG | ecosystem: Host-associated > Plants > Roots > Rhizosphere > Soil | place: USA: Michigan... | reverse complement strand
TAAGACCTTTTATGCCTCTTTAAAGGCTGATGAGCCTCTTGATGCAACTTTAGGTAACTCTAACATATTTATTATAGATAAAGATGGCAACCTTAGAGGGCGCAATGGTAAAGATAAAAAGGGTAATGATGATAAGTTTAAAAACAGCTACAATGCATTTTCGGCTTCAGAGCTTAGTAATGAACTTACGGATGATGTAAAGATAGTTTTGAGGGAATACCGCCTTGCCCTTAGGAAAAACTTACCTAAAGGCGTTAAAAGGGAAATATAGCAATGAAAAATAAATCGTATATAGGGATATCATTTATTGTTTTGATATTTGGTATCTGGGCCGTTCCTAAAATAGTTGACCGTTTTAAAAAGTCGGATCTTACAGAGATTGGCCCGGTGCCCGAATTTGAACTGACCGACCAAAACAATAAAAAAATATCGAACAAAGATTACCTTGGCAAAGTGTATGTGGTAGAGTTCTTTTTTAGTACCTGTCCATCTATATGCCCTATAATGAACCAGAACATGCTTAAACTCCAGGAGGAGTATTATGGCAATCCGGAGTTTGGTATCGCATCGGTAAGTATTAACCCGGACTATGATACCCCGCAGGTTTTAAAAGCACATGCCGAGAAACTTGGCGCTAAGCATTACAACTGGCACTTTTTAACAGGTAACAGGGATTATATTCATAACCTGGCCATGAAAGGTTTCAACCTGTACGCCGGAGAGAATAAAAGTGTAGCGGGAGGCTTTGAGCATTCTGGCCTGTTTGCGCTTGTAGATAAAGGTGGTAACATTCGCAGCCGTAAAGATAAGTACGGAAACCCAATTACTTATTATGATGGTTTAGATGATGCGGGTGTGCTGGCAATTAAAGAAGATATTAAAAAATTATTAGCAGAATAATGGAGAATACAATTAACAATGCAGAAACTAAATACAATAAGTGGATAACTGCGGTTTCTATAATTATACCCGTGGCCGTGGCAGCACTTTTTGGTGTTAATTTAAGAAAGTTGGGATTTGATGTTCAGCCACTTTCTTTTCTGCCGCCCATATATGCTACAATAAACGGCCTGACGGCAATTACATTGTTTGTAGCGGTAATGGCTATTAAAAAAGGTAATCGTGTGTTACACGAGCGCCTTGTAAAGATAGCGATAGGTTTTTCGATAAGCTTTTTAGTAATGTATGTGGCATACCACATGACAGCCGATAGCACCGTTTTTGGAGATACCAACCACAACGGCATTTTAGATGAAGCAGAGAAGTTAAGTATTGGTGCTATTCGCTACGTGTATTATTTTATACTGCTTACGCACATTGCGCTATCAGTAATAATAATACCCTTTGTGCTGATAACATTTGTAAGAGGGCTTGCCGGTAATTTTGAAAGGCATAAAAAAATATCGCGTATTACCTACCCAATGTGGATGTACGTTGCTGTTACAGGTGTTATTGTATATTTAATGATCTCTCCTTATTACCATCATTAACATGAAAGCTTTTCAAAAAATAATAGCTGTAATTGTATTGTTCGCCTTTTCGGCTTCAGCAAATGCACAATGCGCCATGTGCCGTGCGGCGTTAGAGAGTAGTGACAGTGGTATAAAACCGGAGTCGGTTAACAATGGTATTATATACTTAATGATATTTCCTTACCTGTTAGCGGCATTGCTGGGCTATGCCATTTACAGGTTAAGGAAACAAAAAAAGCAGAAGCAGGCCCAATAGGCCTACTTCATTCCATCTACTTTTAGATCTATATTGCCCGATCCTTTTATAAAGGCTATAATGGCATTATCAGTTAGCTCTATTTTGTCAAATACAAAATCATCAAGTTTACCGTTAATAAAAATTCCCGGCATAGGCGAATAGTTATTTAGGTACGGCTGCATGTTTTTCTTGCCATCTTCAAGGTTTTCTTTTATAGAATAGCGGCAGCTTTCCTGTATCTTTTTAAGAATGATCCCGCTTGCAAGCCAGTTGGCGGTTTTTAGTAACACGCTTTTGGTGTTAAGCACATAATCCATCTGGTCAAAGTATATTTCTTTGGTAACGGCATTATAATTAGGGTATCCTGATAAATAAATTGTGCCGTTTATACTGCCGGTCATATCAAGCGCAATGATCATTTTATTGTCTTTGCTCCACATATCTACCTTTTGCACTGTAACTTTTCGTTTACCATCGCCAAATTCCTGTCCCTGAAAGTTTTTAGTCACAATACGTGAGGCGCTTTCATAGGTGGACACTGCTGCAACAACTGCGCTCACTTTTTCCGGCATTTTGTTTACCGCTTTAAGTACTACGCTTTCTTTTTTAAAGTTAGATTTTGGCTGTTGTCCTACAGTGGTTTCCATAGTACATTTAAGGCCCATAGCCATAGTAATCTGTTTTTTAGAAAGCACGGCATCGGTAACATATAATTCTACAGGCACAACCTTAAACCAGGTTTCATATTGCTCACTTGTTAAAAATGGCGTGCTTACTTTTTCTAAGGCGGCAAGTACTTGCGGCTTAAAATCAACCGACTCGCTTATGGCTTTATCAAGTGTGTTTTCTATCCTCGACCTGAAAATTTTTATGGCAGGGTTAATTAGGTAGGTAATAGCTACTTTTTGTCCGGCAATAGTCACGGTTGGGCTTTCTTTCCATTCTAACGACTGGATATTGGTATCGGTAGTCATTTTCCAGTTGGATAATCCCACTTTGCTGTTAAATGTAATCACTGCATCCAGGTCGAACTCGCGTGTATCGTGCAAATCCACACCCAATGCAGATGTGCCATAGCGGACTTTTGCATTAATTTTTATAGGAACAACCGATTGCAGCTTGCCATTAACTTCGGTAAATTTTATGGGAGCTGTTTTCCAAACCTTCATGGCAATATTGTCGTCATCTATGGCTTTGTCTTCATAAATAAGGTCTGTAAGTAGCTTGTTGAGCTGGGTTTCAATATCGGCAACGGCAATGGTAACCGGCAGGTTAATAAACGATGTAGATGTTTGATAAACCACATCGGTAGTGTTGCCGGGTTCTGGTTTAAGGGCTTCAATTCTCTTGGTTGTAGAGCAGCTTGAGAGCAATAGCGTTAGCGCTAATAATGAGGGCAGTAAGGGTTTCATAAATACTGTTTGAAAATAATAGCGCAAAATTAACGTTTATTTGTAACAAAAACATCAGGCGTTAGTCTAATCATATCGTAACGATATGCCGGGCTAATAAATATTTAATAAATTTGCCTAATGTTGGGTAACCAAAGCTTATGAAACACAAATTAATTAAGGCGCTTTTTATTTTTTTAGCTTTTAATAGCATTGAGGCAGCGGCACAGCAAAAAAAGTGGTCGTTAGAGGAGTGTATAGATTATGCTATAAAAAATAATATATCCATTAAGCTTTCGGCACTTGATGTTCGATTGGCAAAAGTAAGTACCAGCGATGCAAAAGGAGCCTTTTTACCTACGCTTAACGGGCAGGGATCCCACTCGTGGAATATAGGCCTTAACCAGAATATTACAACCGGTTTATTAGAAAACCAAACAACGCAGTTTACCTCATTAGGTTTAAACATGGGTGTTGATATTTATAACGGCTTACAGAACATCAACCGTTTAAAGCGCGAGCGTTTGGCTTCTATCGCCGCCCAATATCAGTTAACTAAAATGCAGGAAGATATAGCACTTAACGTTGCGAATTCCTATCTGCAAATATTATTTAATAAAGAAAATTTAAAGGTACAGCAGCAACAGTTGGCATATGATACTCAACAGTTAGACCGCACCCAGCAACTGGTTGATGCCGGTGTAGTGCCGGAAGGCGATTTACTTGATATTAAAGCTACCGTAGCAACCGATAACCAAAAAGCCATAGCGGCGCAAAATACACTCCTGCTTTCTAAACTTAGTATTGCCCAGTTAATGCAATTGGAAAACTTTCAGGATTTTGATACTGATGATAGTGATTATCCTGTAGATGAAACCGGGATTTTACTGGAACAGGCTGCTACAATTTATAACAAGGCAAAGGAGCAAAGAACCGAGCTTAAAATAGCTAAAGCCAATGTAGAAGTTGCCGAGAAAGATGTAAAAATTGCCAGAGGTGTTTACCAGCCAAGATTGCAGGGCTTTTACAGCTTTACAACACGTGCGGCTTATGCCGATCAGGTTATTGGCGTAGGGCCAAACTTAACTGCACCCACAACGGTTATTGGCTACATAGAAGGAACGGGGCAAAGTGTAGTTCAAAATAATGTTCAGCCAATACTTGGTAAACGCGATCCTATTTTTCAGCAGTTTGGCGATAATAAAGGCCATTCATTTGGATTGTCTATAAATGTGCCTATACTTAACGGATTTACCGCACGAAATGGTGTAGAGCGCGCTAAAATTGCTTTAGACCGTTCTAAAATTACATTGCAGCAGGAAGAGCTCAATCTGGAAACTAACGTATATACTGCTTTTACCGATGCCCAGGGTGCGCTGCAAACTTATGAGGCAGCAAAAGTTACACTTGCTGCGAGAGAAGGGTCTTTTAACTATGCCCGCGAGCGCTACGAAGCCGGGCTTATAAATGTGTTTGATTTTAACCAGGCACAAACACTGTTTGTAAATGCACAGTCGGAAGTATTGCGTACCAAATACGACTTTATCTTCCGCATAAAAATACTCGAATTTTACTTTGGGATGCCAATTTATAATAAACCATAACCATGTCTAAAAAAACTATTTACTATCTTTTAGGTGCCGTTGCAATTATTGTTGTACTTCTTGTTGTGCTTAAACAAACCGGTAGCATTGGCAATAATGATAAAGGTAAAGAGGTAGAAACTGCCATTATTAAAGAAATTACGTTAACCGAGACCGTTTCGGCTACAGGAAAAGTACAGCCGGAGGTAGAGGTTAAGATATCATCTGAAGTTTCGGGCGAAATTATAGAGCTACCTATAAAGGAGGGGCAGGCCATTAAAAAGGGGCAGCTGTTGGTTCGTGTAAACCCAGATCTTTATGAGAGTGGCGTGAGCAGGACTGCTGCATCGTTATCTACTGCAAAAGCAGGTTTAAGCCAGGCCGATGCACAGCTTAAAGAAGCGAAGGCTAACTATGACCGTAATAAGAAACTTTTAGAAAAAGGTGTAATCTCAAAATCAGAATGGGATAAGATCGTGTCGGCTTATGAAGTTGCACAGGCATCAAAACAATCGGCCTATTTTGGTGTGCAAAGCGCAGGGGCATCGGTTACAGAGGCTCAGGATAACCTTAACCGTACCACTATTTATTCTCCTGTAGATGGTACTATCTCCAAGCTTGATACAGAACTTGGCGAACGTGTGTTGGGTACACAGCAAAACATTGGTACAGAGATTTTACGTGTAGCTAACCTTAATAATATGGAGGTTGAAGTTGATGTAAACGAGAATGATATTGTAAAGGTTGAAATAGGCGATGATGCAGAGATTGAGGTTGATGCTTACCTTAAGAGGAAATTTAAGGGCACGGTTACCAGTATATCCAATTCAGCGAGCAGCGAGTTAACGGCCGATCAGGTTACTAATTTTAAAGTAAAGGTGCGCATTCTTAAAGAATCATACGAAGATATGCTAAAAGGGAAACCGGAAAATTATTCGCCTTTCAGGCCGGGTATGACAGCTACGGTTGATATTATTACTGAGCGTAAAGAAAATATTGTTGCCGTACCTATAAGTGCAGTTGTTGTTAAGAGCGACACTACTGCTACAAATCAAGATGTTGTAGCCCAGCTAAAAGAAAAAGAGCAGGAAAAGAAAACCGGCGTTACCAATAAAAAATTTGAATGTGTATTTGTAAAAGTAGGCGATAAGGCAGTGCTGAGGCCTATAACTACAGGTATACAGGATGATACTAATATTGAAATTACAAGTGGCCTTAAAAAGGGTGACGAGGTAATTATTGGCCCCTATACCTTGGTAAGTAAAGAGCTTAATCCTAACGATAAAATACAAACCAAGCCCAATACCACCAAGTAATGGCTCATATTTTAAATATTGAAACTGCTACCAAAAACTGTTCGGTAGCATTATCTAAAGACGGGCAGCTTTTAGCTCTTAAAGAGTTTGCGGGTGAGGGTTATGCCCATGCCGAAAAACTTCATGTTTTTATTGAAGATGTTTTACGGGATACCATTGCCTTCGCAGATCTTGATGCCATAGCTGTAAGCATGGGGCCGGGTTCTTATACCGGGCTTCGCATAGGTGTTTCGGCAGCAAAAGGGCTGTGCTATGCACTTAATATACCATTAATAGCTATAGATACCCTACAGCTGCTTGCTCTTAAAATAAGCATTACAGATGGCGTAGTACTGCCTATGATAGATGCCCGCCGTATGGAGGCGTATACTGCTGTTTTTGATAGACAATATAACAAAATTAGGGAAACTAAAGCTGAAATTATTACCGAAGGATTCTTTAATGATATAGCCGGGCCTATACACTTAGTGGGCGATGGTGCCGCTAAGTTTAACGAACTGCTGCCTGCAGGTAAGTTTATTTATCATGAGGATGCCATATACCCCTCGGCGGCGCAAATGGTTGAATTGGCATTTGATAAGTACAAAATAAGCGACACTGTAGATGTCGCTTATTTTGAACCTTATTATTTAAAAGATTTTATTGGAGGAAAGCCTAATTAGATAAGTGTTTCTACATAAGCAGAAAGCTTAACAAGATCGGCTTCTTTTTCTGTATTAATATTGTTTTTCTTTATAAAATCTAAAACTTCTTTGTTTTTACCACCTACAAGTTTAGCAAATTCTTTTTTGCCGGAAAAGAATACAGGCTCTTTATCGCCAAGTTTTACATAAAACTCATCATCCGCCTTTTTATAGTTAGCAGGCTTATACGACTGATAACTATTAGTAGGGAAAAATTCAGGGGTCATAGTTATTCGCTCCCTCTTATATATTTTTACTTTAGCAGTTTCATTAACAACAATAAGATATCCATTGTTAGTATTGCCGTCTTCTTTAACATAATCAGCAAGGACATATTTTTTGTCGTCGGCTACAAAAGTAATGGTTGAATTTGGGTCTTTTGGCAGGGTTTTGGTCTCGTTAGCCTGAGGGTTGCTCATCTCAAAGTTATCTGCGTAGCCGTTATAGCGTAAAAGTACCGGTGCTGCGTTACCTGATATTTTAGCAGGCATAAATTTTTCATTTACAAACATAGATCCTGTGGCAGGCTGGCTCTTTTCTTTTCTTTCGGTTAATGACCTTCCATCAGAATCTGCTACACGTGTACTGTACTGTGCACTTGCTACCAGTGTTGATAATGAAGCAAATGCTGTAAGAATAAAACTTAAATTTTTCATTGTTTTGGGGTAATAATTCGGTAAATAGTTTTAAATTTTGCCAAATATACTTTATATAATTTTGTGTATAAAGCTATTGGGTGTCTAATAAAGTAATTTTAACAAAAAACATGCCATTAAAACGGTAGTAACTTGGTCTTATTGTATAAACTAATCACTTTTTTTCAGGATTCTTTACATTAATGTCACGTTGTGGGAAAGGAATTTCAATTCCTGCAAGCTCAAAAGCTGATTTTATATTCTCGTAAAAATCAGAAACCATTGCCCCATATTTGGGCCTTTCGGCCCATAAAAATACTACAAGGTCAACCGAATTTTCTGCAAGCCCTCTAATCTCTATGCCGGGAGCGGGTTCGGTCAGTATTTTTGAGTCTGATGCGATTGTTTTTAATATTACATCTTTTACCTGCTTAAGATCGCTGCCATAACCCACACTTAGCACAATTTCTGCACGGCGCAATTCTTCCTGGCTAAAATTTTTAATGGTATTATTGGATAAGGTGCCGTTTGGCAAATAAACAACCTGATTGTTAGATGTTATCAACCTGGTGCTGAATATCTGTATACTATTTACCGTACCGCCCTGGCCTTGAGCTTCAATATAATCGCCTACCCTAAAAGGCTTAAATAAAATTATAAGCAACCCACCAGCAAAGTTACTCAGCGATCCCTGTAACGATAAGCCGATAGCAATACCTGCTGCACCAATGGCTGCTGCAAAAGTTGTGGTTTCTACACCCAGTGCACCAATTACAGCAACAAAAATAAAGGCACGCAATATCCAGGTAGCAACATCCAGCACGAATTTTAGTAGGGTAGGATCGTGGTCGGCATGTTTGGTCATTAGGCCAGTTATGATTTTTCGGAGTATTTTTATAACAATAATCCCGATAACTAAAATTGCAACTGCCTTTATAATGTTAGGAACATAGCTAACGAGTTTGGCTATAGCCCAATCAAAGTAAATATCTGCGTTATTCATATTAAATAAGTAAGTCGTTTAAAGCGATATCAATATTAGTTACAGGTGCGTTGCATGCCCTGTTTTGGCAAACATAAAACATTAGCCTGTCTTTTACAAAATGGTTTTGCAAAAACGGCAATGCAGAGTCTACCGTACTGCCGGCAACTATTACATGGGGTAGGTATTGGCTGTTGATTTGTTTAATGGCTTCTGCGGCACCTACTCCGCATACGGCAAGTTCTTTGTTATCTGCCGATAGCTGTAGCCAAAGGTTAAGCCAGTTGCTAAATGCCGATGCATAATCGGAATTAGGGATTATGAGGTACAGCATTTGCAGGGCTACTTTTTCATAATAGCTGTTATCATACAAAAGGCTCAATTTGTAAAGTACATTTCCTAAAACCGAATTAGATGCTGGTATCACGTTATCCTCTGTTTCATAATGCTGTGCTACCAGTTGCTCTCCATCTGCCGAGGCGAAAGTAAAAAACTGGCGCTCTTCATCATAAAAGTGTTCCAGGCAATAATCGGTTATTTGTTTGGCATAAGTAAGCCATTTTTCTTCGAGCGTAGCTTCGTACAAGGATATAAAAGCATCGGCAGTGTGGGCGTAGTCTTCTAAAAAGCCATTAATTTTTGCGGTGCCATTTTTATAGGTACGCCACAGGTGTCCGTCGGCATGCCAAAGTGTATTAATTATAAATGCTGCATTGCGGCGGGCAGCGTTTAGGTACGTTTCATCGCCTAAAGCTTTATAAGCATCACTATAACCTTTAAGCATAATGGCATTCCATGATGTTAGTATTTTGTCATCAAGGCGGGGTTTAGCGCGCTGCTCGCGAACTTCGTACAACCTTTTTTCCCAATCCCACTTTTTTTGCTGTAGCGCTTTCGCAGAAATTCCTGCTTCTTGGGCAATAACCTCTAAAGACTGGCCCTGAATGAGCACAAACCTGCCGTTTTCCCAAAATCCAAATTCGTTTATGTTGAAGACTTCAGAAAATAAGTCGAAGTCAACTCCAAGTAAATCTTTAAGTTCCTGTTTTTCCCAAGCGTAGAAAGCACCTTCTTCAAGGTGGCCTACAGTATTAAGGCTATCTGCATCCAAGGCGCTGTAAAAAGCACCGTTATTATCGGTAAGTTCGGTTTCAATAAAAAAGTGTGTCTTCTCTATTACCTCTTTATATAGTGGGTTTTTATCGCGCTTGTACGCTTCGGCGTAAAGGCTCATAAGCTGGCCATTATCGTACAGCATTTTTTCAAAGTGCGGTACATGCCACTCCATATCTACAGAATAGCGCGAAAAACCGCCGCCTACGGTATCAAACAATCCACCCCACGCCATGCGTTTAAGGGTAAGGTCGGTAAACTTTAATAGCTCTTGTGTTTTAGTCTGAAAGCCGTAACGTTGCAAAAAAAGGTAATTGTTTGGCAGCATAAACTTGGGTGCGCGGGCATAGCCACCATAATCCCAGTCGAAACTTTTGGCCCATTTTTCTACCAAAGGCTTAATATTGGCAGGATGTGGAATTTCGCCTTGAGTGGTTGGTTGCACCAATCCGGTATGCTGAATGCCTTCTAATAGCTTTTCGGCATAGTCTACCATCTTTTCGGGTGCACTGGCAAATAACTCTTGTAATTGGTTAAGGGCTTCTATCCAATTGTTTTTCCTAAAATAAGTGCCTCCCCAAACC
>Ga0163161_10004241_pt1 | contig 9999 bp, 10 predicted proteins | sample S45metaG_FD_129847 | JGI IMG/M metagenome (GOLD analysis project Ga0163161, IMG submission 129847) | Switchgrass rhizosphere microbial communities from Kellogg Biological Station, Michigan, USA - S4-5 metaG | ecosystem: Host-associated > Plants > Roots > Rhizosphere > Soil | place: USA: Michigan... | reverse complement strand
GTGCTATGCAGGTTGCTTTCAATCTTACACGCATTCCCGGGTAATACAAAAGCATTTCAAAATAATCGCTGGCTTTTACACCCTCACGCATTCTCCAAACATCACCAAATATTGCTTTTGGCCATCCAAACAATTGCAAAGCCTGGTCAACAAGATGAGGGCTGAGGTCATAAATAATTCCTGCACCAGGGAGATCACCTTCTTTGTGAGCTTTGCCAGAGGGAATCGGACGATAGCGGTCGTACCTGATTTCTACTTCTCTCAACTCGCCCAGTAGTTTTTTTTCGAGCACATCTTTTATTGCATGATAATCTCCATCGTACCTGCGATTTTGATAAATGCTTATAAATAGATTTTTTTCCCTGGCTAAGGCGGTAATTTCCTCGGCATCTTGTACCGTTACGGCAAAGGGCTTCTCTACTACAATATTTTTTCCAGCTGTCAATGCAGCCTTTGCATTTTCGTAGTGCAGGTGAGTGGGAGTATTGACAATAATGAGCTGAATGGAATCGTCAGCGACCAGTTCATCAACCGAACGATATAGTTTTGACCGGGGATATCGTTCCCGCGAATCATTATTATGCCTTTCGACGATGCCCGTCAATTCATACCCGGGATGATTTTGTACAAATGGAGCATGAAATAATTTTCCGCTCATGCCGTAGGAGCAGATGCCGGTCTTTATAATAGCCATAAACCTCACCCTCTTTCCCTCTCCTTTAGAAGAAGGAGGCCGGGCCAGCGATTTTTATTCAACAATATTATTTAAGCATTTCAGCTTTTTGTTCAATATTGACCAGAACGCTGAAGAGTGCGACGCAACGAAAGTTTAATAGAAATTCTTCAGCTGATAACATAATCATTCAACTAACAATTAAAAGAGCTGCCGATAACTAAAAGTTTATTCGACCTAAGTCCCCCGCCCAAGGCGGGGACAGAGGCCTCCTCAATTCCTTTCCTGTGCTCTCAGCCATCTTTCAGGTATCTCGTTACTGCTTGCCAGCAAATAATCCTTATAGCTGCATGCTATAAAATTTTTATCCGGTAACTGCATCCACCATCTGCCGGTTTTTTTGCTTTGCAAAAAAGTGGTTTCTACTTCAGCAAAAGCAATATGATACTCATTGAATGAATCCCGCTGATCTAATTCCACCTCCTTACGGCCACGGCTTCTTCCGTCGAGTATATACCAGATCATGTGTGCGATCTGTTTCGCAGTCAGGTCATCTTTGTCGTGAGCTGAATCAAAACCATAAATGCCAATGCTATTTACATTGGGACTCATGCCCGCATAGCGCATCAACGCGCAGGCCTCTTCGCCATTTAATCCATTTGGTGAAACGGAATTCGCCGGCGCATAAGCGTGAGCAAGAGCTGACATATCAAAACTGAATAAACTGCTGTTTCGGATGACAGGCTCCATTTCTTCAATGGTTTCTTTAACAGTTCCTACCCGATAACAATCAAAGCGTAGCTTGTCCATTGTCTCCAGCATTTGCGGATGCACATAAAAACTTTGAAAAGCAATGTGATTGTAGTGACGTATATAATTTGGTTCGGAAGTCAGCAATTCCATCAGGAAATTTTCGTGGCGGAATGGAGAATCGATATTGAGATCGATCAGTGCGTCTACGCAGGAAGCTTCAATAGCTTTTCCATTTTCAACATAGGCGCCATACTGTGCTAATGTAAGATCATGTGAGCCCCCAAGAATGATCACTGTTTTTCCATCATTGATCAGTTCATGTACAACTGTTTTTAATGCAGCGTAGGAATCAGTGTATAATGATCCGGCCATAATATTGCCTATGTCGGCAATCTTTACATCCTTATGCCAATAGTATAAGGAATAAAGCTGCCGGCGTACCAGGTCAGGGGCCTCGCTATGTCCATGGATCAAACCACTACCGCGTTGCTCACCACAGCCTACAATAACCAGCTGCGCATCGTCAAGTTCCGGGAATTTTTGTGCCGGGTATTTTTGAGATTTATATACTGAAATGATCTTACCGATCTGTCCATCTCTATAACCTTCGTCCTGGGAAATTTCCTTGAAATCGACAGGTGATAAAAAATCTGAAATATTAAGATAATCAGACATGCTGCAATATAGGGAGAACCACGATTAATAGGAAAAGAACCACGATTAATAGGATTAAATAAAGGATTGTGTGGAAAAAGTAATAGAGAGCCAGGTTATGATACCCGAAGAAATTATTATTTCTTTCCTCAAAATCAATTCCAATCTGAAAAATCGTGGTTCTGTAGTTCTGCTTATTTTTGCCCTCTTACCGGTTGGTGAGGGATACAGAGAAAAAGTATTTACATTTTCCTATAAATCTTTACAAATCGTGGAAATCGTGGTTCTATGGATCAGTTATTACAGCAAATAGAAGAATACAAAAAGGAGATAGCTCAATTTTCAGCAACCGATGCAAAATCTGTAGAGGAATTTCGCATCAAATGGTTGGGAACAAAAGGAATTGTAAAAAGCCTCATGGGAGAGATGAAGAATGTTCCCAATGACCAAAAAAGAGAATTCGGCCGGGTAATGAACGATTTTAAATTGTTTGCAGAAACCAAATATGATGATCTTAAGCAAACAACTGCTGCCTCACCACTCACCACTCACCACGCACAGCCAGACCTCACCCTTCCCGGTGATCCCATACCACTTGGCTCAAGGCACCCGGTTAGTATGATGAGGAACCGGATCGTTTCGATTTTTCAGCGGCTCGGATTTGCGGTGGCCGAAGGCCCCGAGATCGAAGATGACTGGCACAACTTCACAGCCCTCAACTTACCCGAGTACCATCCGGCCCGCGATATGCAGGATACATTTTATGTGCAACAAAATCCTGACTGGCTATTGCGCACACACACAAGTAATGTGCAGATCCGTGAAATGGAAAAAGGCAAGCTGCCCATTCGCGGAATTTATCCGGGTCGTGTTTATCGTAATGAAACCGTGAGCGCAAGAAGTCATTGTTTCTTTCACCAGGTAGAAGGTTTATATATTGATGAAAACGTTTCTTTCGCTGACTTGAAACAAACTCTTTATTTTTTTGTGAAAGAGATGTATGGCACTGATGTTAAGGTCCGCTTTCGTCCTTCCTACTTTCCATTCACTGAACCAAGTGCTGAAATGGATATCAGCTGTACTCTTTGTGGTGGTAAAGGTTGCAGTGTTTGCAAACATACAGGCTGGCTTGAAATTCTTGGATGCGGTATGGTGCATCCAAATGTGTTGCAGAATTGTGGAATTGATCCCAATAAATACACCGGTTTTGCATTTGGTATGGGCATTGAACGTCCTGCACTACTGAAATATGGTATCAACGATATTCGCCTCTTTAGCGAAAATGATGTGAGATTTTTAAGACAATTTACTTCTGCTATTTAGTTGTCAATTTTTTATTGATCGTGCATTTTCAAAACGGTTCAAATTTTGAGATAAGGTATTATGCCCCGCAACAAATTGTTGCGATTCGTTATACAAGAAGATCTGTAATATGAAAACTTTTGTGATTACTTCTCTCGCTGGTCTTATCGTTCCTCTTGATAATAACTCCCTTAAAATTCAACGACCAATTATGAACAAAGTGTATTTGTATTTTTTGTAAATCTTAAATCAATTTTTATGCAGAGAGTTATGTCTAAAATGAAAAGCACCACCCCACGTTCAAAAGCAATATTTCTTGCACTGATCATTTCGGTTGCTATAGTTAGCTGCCATAAAGATGAGAATAATTCATCCACAGCAGGGTCAACAACAAATTTTAACCGGGTCAATCTTGTTTCAAACAGTAGCCAGGACAGCGGCGCAAGAGTGGATGCAAGTTTAGTCAATGGTTGGGGAATAGCTTTCTCACCGTCAGGAAATCCGTGGATTTCTTCTGAAGGTGGTGGCGTAAGCGAGGCTTATGATGCAACAGGCAACCAGGTAATACCGCCGGTATCTATTCCATCTGCTTCAAGCAATACAGGAGGTCATCCTACAGGTACTGTTTTTAATAGCAGCGCAACTGCTTTTGTACTCCCCGGTGGCGGTGTTGCAAAATTTATTTTTGCCGGAGATGATGGTGTGATCTCTGGCTGGAGTTCCGGAGCTGCTGCTGAGAGAGTGTTAGATAACTCGGCCACGTCATCGTATACCGGTATTACGATAGCAAATGATAATACCGGCATTTTTTTATATGCTGCCAATTTCAAACAATCAAAAATTGATGTGTTTGACAGTAGCTTTGCAGCAGTAAACAAAACATTTGCTGATCCGGATCTGCCTGAAGGATATTCTCCTTTTAACATTCAAAACGTCGGGGGACAGCTTTATGTGATGTATGCAAAACTTGGTTCCGATGGTGATGAAGAAAAAGGAGCAGGTCTTGGTTATGTTGATATTTACAAACCGGATGGAAGTTTTGTAAAACGATTTGCATCACAGGGGGACCTAAATGCTCCATGGGGAGTTGCTATGGCACCTTCAGGATTCCTGGATGGCAATAGTTCAAATGTCATTCTCGTCGGGAATTTTGGAGATGGATCTATCAATGCGTATTCTTCGGATGGAACCTTTATTGGAAAATTAAACTCTAATGGCACGCCTATTGTGATTGATGGACTATGGGGAATTTCTTTTGCTCCTTCCTCTGCCCCAACTATCCCTCCAACCCGCTTGTTCTTTTCGGCAGGTCCCAACGATGAACAAAACGGACTCTTTGGATATATTGACAGATAAATTTTTCCCTTCTGTGAAAATTGTAAATGAAAAGGTCAGATATTTTTTGACCTTTTCATTTATTACCGGAGATTTTTTTATTAAACTTTGTCTATGTCAACCCAGGAAGTTGCTGATAAAATTGAATTAACGGAATTGACTAATAAATTGTTTATGTACACAGATGCTCAGCAATGGAAGCGGCTACTGAGTGAAGTATTCTGTCATGAAGTTTGGTTTGACATCGGAGATGGACAAGCCAAAAATTTACACGCAACCGAAATTTGCGAGATGTGGCGGCAGGGTTTTTTGGATCTTGATGCGGTTCATCACCAGGCAGGACACTACCTGATCAATATTGAGCAGGGCAGCGCTGATATTTATGGCTATGCCGTTGCAACACACTATAAAAAGACAGCCACAAAAGGAAATACGCGGACATACACTGGTAGCTATGATCTAAAAGCCACCAGGTCTGATAAAGGATGGCGATTATCTCAATTTAAATACAATCTGAAATTCATAGATGGCAATGCATCGCTGGAGTGACCTGTTGATTAAAGTTATTGCAGGGATGGATCGCGAAAAGTATCGCCCTGGTTCATATCACCCGTATCAAATCCTTTTTTAAACCAATACATTCTTTGTTGTGAAGTGCCGTGAGTAAATGATTCGGGAATTACGCGTCCCTGTGTCTCTTTCTGCAACCGGTCATCGCCTATTGCATTGGCAGCATTCAACGCTTCATCAATATCACCACGTTCTAAGATATTTTTCATTTGCTGTGCATGATGCGCCCAAACGCCGGCAAAAAAATCTGCCTGGAGTTCCAGCATCACTGAATATTTGTTGTACTCGCCCTGGCTGAGTTGCTGGCGTAGCCGGTCCATTTTATCTGAAATGCCAAGAAGTTTTTGTACATGATGTCCCACCTCATGAGCGATGACATATGCTTCGGCAAAATCTCCGGGGGCCTGGAAACGGTTTTCTAATTCCTCATAAAATGAAAGATCAATGTAAACTTCCTGGTCACCGGGACAGTAAAACGGACCCGACGCAGCACTGGCCATTCCGCAAGCCGACTCTACCTGATCGCGAAACAAAACAAGCCTTGGCTTCACATACTGCTTTCCGCTGACCGCGAATAGTGAATCCCACACATCTTCAGTATACCCAAGTACAACACTGACGAATTTTGCTCGTTCATCATCCCTGGCTTTTTCCTCGGCCGTCTGTTCCTGCGGCCGATTTTGAATTTGTTGTTGAATATCACCTGATACATCGCCACCCGACAATAATTTTATAACGAGAAAAATAACACCAATGAGGCCTCCGCCAATGGCTACACCTCCCCCGGCTGAAAGACCGCGACGGTCCTCCACATTTGAACTTTCTCTACCACCCATCCAGCGCATATAAATAGTTTTAGAGTTAAAATTATCTCTTTTAAGAATGTTCCGATCGACAATCAGGCCAAATCATTTTTATCCTCGCCCAATCTCGCGGTTTCCCCTTCGTCAAGATCGTCGTTTTTACTATGGGCAGTAAATTCGGCATCATTGTTCATATCCTTATCAGCTTGTTGAAGAGCGTTCGCATTTTCTTTCCTTTGTTGGGGAGTGATATCGCCCGGTAGTGGGTTTTCGTGATGAGGTTTTTTGCTTTTCCCTGTTTTATTGTTGTTTTTCATACACTAAGCATTTATAACACTTCTGAAAAGTTTGTGCCATAATGAAAAATGAACTCAACTTCACTTTGATTTTTTATATTAGTAGTCTCCTTCCTGTTGAAAGTTTTACCCTGGATCAGTCAAAATGCTTTTTATGAGAAAACTGTATTTAGCTACAGCACTGTCAGTTGCCTTTATGATTGGTTTTCGTAAGCCACAAACGGGGTCAAAAAATTTTTCCGTTCAACAATTAGCTCCCGGAGTATGGGCGGCGATTCAAAATGACAAAGGCGGGCATGCTATTTCCAATGCGGGCATCATTGACCTGGGCAATAAAACGCTGGTATTTGATGCTTTTATGAATCCTGATGCAGCGAGTGAACTAAAGCGCACAGCTGAACAGCTGACCAAACATCCTGTGTCATTTGTGATCAATAGTCATTACCACGACGACCATATAAGGGGAAACCAGGTCTTTGTTCCGGGTGCCTCTATCATCAGCACTGAATGGACAAAAAATGAAATGAGAAAAGCAGAGGCCGAGGAACAGGAATGGTTACGAAAAAATATAGGAAAGAGCCTGGAAAAAGCAAAACAACAACTTAGATCAGCAACAGCAAATGAAAAAGAAGAAGCAGTAATGTGGCTGGGATATTATGAAGGTATTTCACAATCATTGCCCATATTAAAAACAACTTTGCCCGATATTACTTTTAAAGACTCTTTATGGATACATGGATCGAAAAGATCGGTGTTATTGATCGAGTGCAAAAATTGCCATACGGCGAGCGATGTGGTCATGATACTGCCACAGCAGGGAATCGCATTTATGGGAGACGTATTGTTTGTAAAACGACATCCCTGGTTCGGAGATAGTGATGCTGAAAGTTTGAAAGAACATCTTGAAGATTTTTACGCAGATGCATCGCTCACGCAATTTGTTCCTGGCCATGGCCCCGTTGCCGGCAAGGAAGCAGTGCAAACGCTGGTCAGTTACATCAACGATCTTCAGCAACTTGCTACAGAGGCTGTACAAAAAAATGAAGCAGATTCTGATTTTATCAGGCAGGATGTGCCGGCTCAATATAAAAGCTGGTGGTTTGGAAGATTTTATTCTGACAATCTTGCAGCTGTCTATCATGACGCAAAGAAAAAATAGTTCTGCTATCAAAAATGGGACATGATCCAACCGGTTATTTTTCTTATTTAATTGCTTCTTCAATAAATCAGATATTTTTATATCATGCTCCGAACCGCCTCGCCGCATAAGCGATTAAGAATACTACCACTGGCTGCTGTGATCTTTCTTACAGTTTCAGGCGGGCCTTATGGATTAGAACCGCTGCTGAGTTATGGCGGAACACACGGGGCGCTGTTGATACTGCTGGTTACACCATTGCTTTGGGATATACCAACGATTTTTGTAGTGATGGAGCTGAACAGCATGATGCCTGTAACAGGCGGTTATTATCAATGGGTAAAACGGGCACTTGGCATTCGATGGGCATGGTATGAAGGCTGGTGGACCTGGCTTTACACTTTTGTTGACCTGGCCATTTACCCGGTGCTTTTTGTTGAATATGCTTCATTCTTTTCCCCCGAGATCGCACAATACAAGATCCCGGTCTGTCTTGCTATCATCTGGATGGGAGCGGGTTTGAATATTTTAGGGATCGTTCCTGTTGGAAGGATCTCAATGATATTGAGTGTTACCGTTGTGTTGCCTTTTCTTATTCTTTTTGTGATTAATCTTTCGCATCATTCGCACTCATTTCAACTCCCTTCGCTTTCATTGAAAGGTCTTGGCTTTTCTTCCATTGGCATGGGTCTGTATACAGTAATGTGGAATTTTATCGGCTGGGACAACACAACCACTTATGCGGAGGAAGTGAATAAACCTGTAAGGACCTATCTTCTTGCTACCTTCATCGCATTTGGATCAACGTTACTGATTTATCTTATCGCGGTCACCACAGCTCTTTCTTCAGGAATTGATCTGTCAATATTAGGCGACGAAGGTTTTCCAATGCTCGGATCAATGGTAGCAGGAAAATGGCTGGCCGTTATCCTTGCTGCCGGTGGTATGGCTAGTGCTCTTGGTTTATTTTCCGCTGTGCTGCTTTCCGTGTCAAGAGTTCCCAAAGTGATGGCAGATGACCGGCTTCTTCCTCAAAAGCTTCAAACGCTTCATTCTAAGTACAACTCTCCCTATATATCCATTATCGTTTGTGCATCGGTTGTTAGCATAATGATCTTATGGACATTTGGCGATCTGCTCATCATCGACGTAACACTATACGGGGCAGCATTGTTTCTTGAATTTATCAGCCTCATAATTTTCCGGGTAAAGCTTCCAAACGCAAACAGGCCTTTTAAAATCCCACTCAACGTTGCCGGGTTGTGTCTTTTAGTTTTATTACCAATTTCCGTTTATTGTATCGCACTCACCAGTGCTTTTTCTGTAGAAGGAAAGATGCTAAAGCCGGCATTGTTCGCAATAGCGGCATTGCTATCAGCTGAAGTGATCTGGAGAATCATTGTTTGGAGAAAAAGAATAGTAGCTGATCAGTGATTATCATTATTGCAGTTTTTCTGAGATCGCTATTTCTAAATTGTCAGGAATAGTTGAAGAATCATCATTGATCGCCCGGAGTTGACCTAAACTTGAATCCCATGTAAACACATGTTCAGGGCTGCCGTTGAAGCTTACGCGGTAACGCAGATCACCATTAAAAGAAAATGGAACAGCTTTTACCATGTAGGGCACGCTATCGACCAGGATATTAAAACTTTTTTCGTTAGAATGTTTCAATTCCATTCCCGGGTAATCATCAGGGTTCTGATCAACATTGGTCCCTGGGTTCCGGGGGTGGGCAGACCGTCGGCCTCTTTGTTGTTTATGAGGACGGGATTTTTTAGGTCCGTTGTCTCCGGTATGAATGTCTCTTCTTGCCATAAAAATTTATTTGTAAGTGAGCTAAAATAAACTGCACAGTAATTATGCCAACACAGGCCTCTTTCAATGACAAATATTTCTACTAACTTACTTTCAGTAAATCATCACAATGCCAGACAGTTCATTGATCGGGAGATTGCAAAGCATGCGGCAATTTTACAATAGCGGTCAAACAAGGCCCTATCGTTTTAGAAAACAGCAATTGCAGAAACTGAGATCAGCTATTTTGTCGCATGAGAAAGATTTGCACGATGCTTTACATACGGATCTTAAAAAAAGCCCGGAGGAAAGTTGGATAACAGAAACCGGCTTTCTATTTAGCGAGATCAATTTCACACTAAAAAATTTACGTCAATGGATGCAACCAGAGAGGGTAAAAACAAACCTCGTAAATTTTCCTTCATCGAGTCATATAATGAGAGAACCGTTGGGAGTCGTACTTATTATCGGTCCATGGAATTATCCCCTGCAACTTTTATTTGCCCCATTGACCGGTGCCATTGCTGCCGGAAATTGTGTTGTACTAAAACCGAGTGAGTTTGCCCCGGCAACATCGGCAATAATGAAGAAAATCATCGCCGAAAATTTTCCAAATGAATATATTTTATTTATCGAAGGTGATGGTGCGGATGTCGTACCTGCGATGATGAATCATTT
>Ga0163161_10004240_pt1 | contig 9999 bp, 10 predicted proteins | sample S45metaG_FD_129847 | JGI IMG/M metagenome (GOLD analysis project Ga0163161, IMG submission 129847) | Switchgrass rhizosphere microbial communities from Kellogg Biological Station, Michigan, USA - S4-5 metaG | ecosystem: Host-associated > Plants > Roots > Rhizosphere > Soil | place: USA: Michigan... | reverse complement strand
CGTCGGTGATCGGGTCGTCGGCTGGGCATCCGGATTCGACGGCTTGATGGAATACGTCGTGACCGACGGCGACGGGTTGGCCCCATACGATCCCTCACTGGCTCCGAAACATGCCGTGGCGCTGCAGCCATTGGCCTGTGTGCTGTATGCGCTCGAACAGTTGCCCGACATCAAGGGCAGCCACGTAGCCGTCATCGGGCAGGGCTCGATCGGACTGCTGTTCTCCTATGCGGCAAAGACTCTGGGCGCCCGCCACGTCACGGGCGTGGATCCTATCGACCGTGACGGAATCGGAAAGGAGTTCGGCGTCGACACCATCGTCCGTGCGACGAGTGACCGCTGGGTGAGCCATTTGGACACTGACGACCGGCCCGACATCGTCATTGAGGCCGTCGGCCATCAGGTCGCCACGCTCGGGCACGCCGTCGAGGCGGCCGCGTTCGGCGGCACCGTCTTCTACTTCGGCGTGCCCGACGACGACAGCTACCCGATCAGCATGAAGACGATGTTACGCAACAATCTGACCCTCAAATCCGGTGTGACACTGGACCGTCGGCGCGTCCTCTGTGCCGCCAACGAGTTCGCCCGCAAGCATCCCGAGTTGCTTACCGCATATGTCACCCACACCTTCGGTGTCGACGAGGTGCAGGCCGCGTTCGAGTTGGCCTGCCGCCCGACGCCGGAGCGTATCAAGATAGCGCTCGTCGAATGACGCTCAGCAGGTTGCAGCAAGCGTTGGCCGGCAAGGAGCAGGTGTGGGGCGGATGGGTGGTGGGCCCGACGATCATCGGTCCCGAGGAGTTTGCCAACGCCGGGTACGACTACGTCGGATTCGACGTCCAGCACGGCTATTTGGACGACGCCGACGTCGCGCTGCTGTTGCGCGGGCTGGAGCACGTTCCCGTCGCGACCGCGGTGCGGCTGCCGTCGGCCGATCCGGCACCGATCGGCCGGGTCCTCGACGCCGGCGCCGATGCGGTCATCATCGCGATGGTCGAGTCGGCCGAACAGGCCGCCGCCGCCGTCGCGGCCACCCGCTATGCGCCCGCAGGGCTACGCAGCTTCGGGCCGCTGCGGGCGAGCCTCGGGCACGACCCCGCCGCGCTCGAGGCGAGGGTGATCGTGTTCGCGATGATCGAAACGGCGCAAGGACTCTCGGCCGTCGACGAAATGTGTGCGGTGCCTGGGCTGACGGGTGTGTACGTCGGCCCGGCGGACCTGGCGATCTCGCTGGGGTACGACCTGGCCGACGCGTGGACGAATCCGACGGTCCGCGATGCGATGTCGCGCGTGCAATCCACCGCCTCGGCCGCGGGTCTGGTCACCGGCATCCACGCGGGCACGGGCAAGCTCGGAAAGGCCATGGCCGAACTGGGCTTCCGGATGATCACGCTGGCGTCGGAATCACAGTCGTTGCGGCGCGGGGCGGCCGAACACCTCGCCGAGGCGACCACGCAGCCGGAGCAACAAGCTCCCACTACGACCGCCGGGGGGTACCAGTGAGCACCGACCGCGTCGCGCTGGTGACCGGCGCCGCGCGTGGCCAGGGCGCGGCCATCGTGAAGCGGCTGCACAGGGACGGTTTCCGGGTCGCGGCCTGCGATCTGCTTGCCGACGAGCTCACCGCGACAGTGGACGAGTTGGGCGACGCCGTCATCGCGGTGCCGCTCGACGTTACGGACGCCGACCAGTGGGCAACCGCGGTGGCATCGACAGTCGAACGGTTCGGCGCCTTGACCACTCTGGTCAACAACGCCGGCGTGCTGCACCGCGCTTCACTGGCCGACGAAACGCCCGCGGGTTTCGAGGGCAGTTGGCGTGTCAACTGCCTCGGCCCGTTCCTCGGCATCCACGCTGCGCTGCCGCACCTGCGCACGGCGCACGGCGCGGCCATCGTGAACACCTGCAGCACCGGCGCCATCCGGCCGTTCCCCAACCACATCGCATACGGCTCCTCGAAATGGGCACTGCGGGGTCTGACGCAAGCCGCCGCAGCCGAACTGGCGGCATCGGGGATCCGCGTGAACGCGGTGTTTCCCGGCCCGGTCGCAACGCCGATGCTTGACGAGGCGACGCAGGCACGCCTTGCGGCGCACGCCGCGCTGGGCCGGATAGGCACGCCGACGGAGATCGCGGACGCCGTGGCGTTCCTGGTGTCCGAGCAGGCGTCGTTCATCACCGGTTCGGAACTCGTCGTCGACGGAGGCCAATGCCTGCAAATCGGTTGAGCGACAAGAGATTGTCGGTCGGAATCATCGGCGCCGGTCCAGGTGGCCTGGCGTTGGGAATCTTCCTGAGGAGGGCCGGCTTCTCCGACTTCACCATCTTCGACCGCGAGGACGGCGTCGGCGGCACGTGGCGGATCAACACCTACCAGGGACTGGCCTGCGACGTGAAGTCGCACCTGTATTCGTACTCGTTCGACCTCAACGCGAACTGGTCGCGGATGTGGTCGGCGCAGCCCGAGATCCTGGAGTATTTCGAACGCTGCGCGCAGCGTTACGAGCTCGGCCCCAACCTGCAGCTGAACACCGAAATCACCTCGGCCCGTTGGGATGCCGACGGCAAGGTATGGCATCTCACCACAAGTGCCGGAGCGCGATTCACGTTCGACGTCGTGGTTTCGGCCATCGGCCTGTTCACCCAACCGGTACTTCCCGACCTCCACGAGGAGGAACCCTTCACCGGAACGTTGATGCACACGGCGCGCTGGGATCACGCTGTGGACCTGCGAGACGCGCGGGTGGCCGTGCTGGGCACCGGGTCGACCGCGGCGCAGCTGGTACCCGAGGTGGCGAAGGTGGCCAAGAACGTGTACTCGGTGCAGCGGTCGCCCACCTGGATCCTGCCGAAGCCAGACCGGCTCTACACCGAGCGGGAGAAGTGGCTCTTCAACCACGTTCCGTTCGCCAAGAAGATCTACCGGACGCGGCTGTGGCTGCGCAGCGAGTCGAACATCTCGGTGATCGAGAACGGAAGCGACAAGACGCAGGAGTTCAAGGGCATCGCCCTGCGCTCACTGGAAGCGACGGTTCCCGATGAAGACCTGCGCCGCAAGCTGACTCCTGACCATCCGTTCGGCTGCAAACGCCTGGTCTTCGCTACGGAATACCTGCAGGCGTTGACGAAGCCGCATGTCGAGGTGATCTCGAGCCCGGCACGGTCACTGCGCGCGCATTCGCTGGTGACCGACGATGGCACCGAGCTGGATGTCGACGTCGTGTTGTGCGCGACGGGCTACGCGGCGGCGGACTATCTCGGCCAGATCGACGTCGCAGGCGAGCGCGGGGTGACGCTGAGGGAAACCTGGTCCGACGGCGCGTATGCGTATCTGGGCATGGCGGTTCCGGGCTTTCCCAACTTCTTCATGCTGTACGGGCCGAACACCAATGTCGGTTCGAACAGCGTGATCTTCATGCTGGAGGCGCAGGCCCGCTACATCGTGCGCGCGTTGAAGCACATGCGGCGCAAGCGCAAGGCCTATGTCGCCGTTCGACCCGCAGCGATGGCGGACTTCATCACCAAGATCGACGACTGGATGGAGGGCACCGTGTGGCTTACACGGTGCAGCAACTACTTCCGCGCCGCGAACGGGCGGGTGGTCACCCAGTGGCCGCGCAGCGCGCGCGCATTCTGGGAAATGACGCGGTGGTTCAAGCCGGCCGACTACACCTTCGACGCGCCGGCCGAAATCGCCACGGTCGAGGCATCGGCACGCTCGGCAGCGAGCAGGTGACCGGTCATGTTCGAGGACCGTCTCGACCCCGCACTTCGGCAATTCGCAGCGGCGCGGACCGACTTGTCGGCGAGCGTGCTCGGCGTCGTCCGTGACTCGTTGAATCAACGCCGAGCCGATGCGTCCCGAGATGTCAACACCGTCGGCGTCGAGATCGAGAACCGCGAGGCCCAGTCCATCCCTGTGCGTGTCTACCGCGGGGGAGCGGCGCCCGCGCCTGCGGTGATCTATTGCCACTCAGGGGCTTTCGTGCTGGGCAATCTCGACACCGATCACCGCCAGTGTGTGGAGTTCGCGCAACGCGGCCGCTGCACGGTGATCTCCGTCGATTACCGGTTGGCGCCGGAAGATCCCTATCCGGCCGGAGTTGACGATGCGTCGGCCGTGCTGGACTGGGTGGCCCACAACGGGGCGAGCCTGGGCATCGACACCACCCGGCTGGCGGTCGCGGGTAGCAGCGCGGGAGCAGCGCTGGCGGCGCTGCTGGCTCTGCGGGCCGCCCATGGGACCGCACCACCGGTGGTGTTCCAGCTGCTGCACCAGCCTGTGCTCGACGATCGCCCGATGCCTTCCAAGGACGAATTCGCCACGACGCCGGGATTCGACGGTCCGGCGGTGACACAGATGTGGCAGCACTATGTGGCAGGTGAATCGGTACCGGTCGACGCCGTGCCTGCTCGCGCGGATGACTTGGCAGGTGTCGCAGCCGCTTTGATCACGTGCTCGGAGCTCGACCCGCTCCGCGACGAGGCGGTCGACTATGCGTTGCGCCTGATGTGGGCGGGGGTCGCCACGGAATTGCACGTCTTCCCCGGCACGTGCCACGGATTCGACTCGCTGCACCCGGAGTGGGAAACCAGCCAGCGGCTGTTCGAACTGCAGGGTGCGGCGTTGCGGCGTGCACTGCACGAGTCTCAACTGGAGCCCACGCGGATGTGACGCGATGGGGCGCCTTCTGCCGATTTCGCGCCATGGCATTTCATGCGCCGACTTACGCCGCCAGCTCCCGCGCGATCGCGGCGTGGTACGCCTCGATATTGGCGGGATTGACCATCATGAAGTACTTGTCGGGTAACGGTGCGTACCGGTATGCCTCGATGGTCATGGTGCGCGTGAAGAGCGTTATGTCCGGCCCGGGGCATGTGAAGTGGTACTGAACGGTGATCCTGCCCTCGCGGCCGCCGTCGCCGTTGCGGTCGTGACGAAGGCGTCCGACTGAGGTGAAGACGAACAGAGTAGGGCGCATCGCGATGGCCACATGCCAGGTCGTCACCTTGTCGCCGCCCTCGGGCCCGCCTTCATACCAGGTGTCGCCCACCTTCAACGGCAGCTCGTCGGGCAGGCCACCGATCTGGGTGCTCGTCGGGTACGTCTTCGTCCAGTTCGTGGGGTTCGTGACGAAGTCGTACACCACCTCGGGCGGGTACATGAACGCGGTCTCCGAACTCGTCGTGACGATGCCCAACTTGGTGCCTTTCCGTGCATGCGTACCGATCACTTTACAGATTCACCAAAAAGTGTCACGGTGGGTTCGTGGATTTCTCACGCGTTGAGCTGTCCGATGAGGACCAGGCATTCCGGGACGAGTTGCGGGCCTTCCTGGACACTATCGTGACCGACGAGGTCATCGCCCGAGACCGTCAGACGGGTGAGAACTTCGCCGAAAGCGTGCACTTGGCGTTGGGCGAGGCCGGTTACCTCGCCGCCGATTTCAAGGATGAAGCCGACGGCGGTTTCAGTCGGGTGCGCCGACGCATCTGGAACCTCGAAATCGGTCGAGCGCACACGCCGTGGTTCCATTGGGGCACGACGGCGATGGTCGCGCGGGCTGTCCTGCAGTTCGGCTCACCCGAGCTCAGGCACGAAGTGATGCCCCGGGTGCTCTCGGGTGAGTTCCGGCTGTGCCTCGGCTACACCGAGCCGGAGGGCGGCTCCGACGTCGCGACGTGCAAAACGCGCGCGGCGCGCGACGGCGACCGCTGGATCATCAACGGCTCCAAGATGTTCACCTCGAACGCGCACAACGCGCATTACGTGTTCCTGGTCACGAACACAGATCCGGACGCGCCGAAGCACCAGAGCCTGACGATGTTCCTGGTCCCCTTGAGCACCCCGGGTGTCGAGATTCAACCCCTGCGCACAGTGGACGGCGATCGCACCAACATCACCTACTACAGCGATGTGCGCGTCGACGACAACTACCGCATCGGTGAGGTCAACGGTGGCTGGGCGGTGCTGAGGGATGCGCTCAACGACGAGCACGGCACGGTCGAACGTGAGGCCGACGGTTTGCAGAAGATCGCAGCGATGACCGAGCATGTCCTGCTGCTGGCCGAAGCGGTTGACAGGATCGCGGCTGTTGCGGGCGACGACGAATCGGTGAGATTCCGGCTGGGCCGAAGCATCGCGAAGATGGAGGCGGCCATGAGCACCCCTGAGATGTTCGGGCGCGTGGCAATCGCTCAGACCATGCGGGACGTCGCACCCGATCTGATGGACATCCTCGGCGCGGCGTCGGGCCTACCGGTCGGCGCCGATGGCGCGGCAGATGACGGGGGAGCGGAGTACATCTTCCGGTTGGCGTCGCCCACTGGCATCTACGGCGGCACTCTCGAGGTCTTCCGCAACATGATCGCGCAGCACGCACTCGGGCTCGGGCGACCGAATTACTCGCCGCCTGCCAAGCAGCGGGCCTAGAGGCGGGCGATCACCTCCGACGCCAGAAGCTCCAGCGTCTCGTCCGACCCGCGGTCGTGGGTGAACAGCACGATCTGCCCGAAGCCGAGCTCGACCAGCTCGTGGAGACGGTCGACGATGGCCTGCGGCGTGCCGATCAGGCCGCCTTCGTTGAGGCCGAATGCCGGTATCCCGAACCGCTTCTCGGCGAGCTGCCGCACCGCCGGTAGCGACGCGTCGTCTGGGGCCAGCGCCATCACCGCCTCCACCGACAGCACGATTGTCGACGGGTCGCGACCGACCTCGTCGCAGATCGACCGCAGCACCGACACCTTGTGGTCGAGTTCGCCAAGCGCGTAGGTGGGCACGTTCCAGACGTCCGCGTATCGCGCCACCAGCGGTAGCGTGAACTTCTCGCCGACGCCGCCGACGACGATCGGCGGCCGCGGCTGCTGGACCGGCCCGGGCTTGATCGGCATGTCGTGGATGGTGAAATGCTTTCCGGTGAAATCGATTACCTCGTTGGCGAAGGCCTGATGCAGGATCCCCAGCGTCTCACCCAGCCGTTCGGAGCGCTCGCCGAACGTTCCCCAGTCCAGTCCTGCCCGGTTGTGCTCGTCTTCGATCGAACCGCTGCCGATGCCGAGTTGAAGCCGGCCTGCCGAGATCTGATCCAGGGTCGTGGCCATCTTCGCCAGGACCGCGGGGTGACGGAATTGGTTGCACAGCACCATGTGTCCGATTCGAATGCGCTCGGTACGGCTGAGCAGTGCCGTGGCCAGGGTCCAGGCTTCCATCGAGGGATAGTCGGGCGCCCCTGGACCGTAGAGGTGGTCGTAGAGCCACAGCGAGTCGATGCCCAGCTGTTCGCAGAGCAGTGTGCGATGCAGGATTTGGTCGTAGGTGAAGCCCATCTGGGGTAGATAGACGCCGATCTCGGGCTTGCTCATGGGCGCAGATCCAATCTTCCGTTGGTGACGGTGGTCGTGCCGTTGACAGCGGCCTCGAAGGCGAACGAATTCTCGTTGATGCCAAAGGCGTTCACCGTCAGCTCAGAGTCAAGCGGGGTCGGTGCCGCGAACCGGACGGCGATCCGCCGGACCCTGGCCGGGTCCTCGACGCCCAGCAGGCCGAGCAGTCGGTGTGTGCAGATCGCCATCGTGCACAGTCCGTGGGTGAACACGAAGTCGAAACCTGCCGCGCGCGCCGCCTCGATGTCGAAGTGGTGCGCCGCCCAGTCGCCGGACACCTCCGCGTACCGGTGGGCGATGTCCTTGTCGACATGCTGACTGACGGACCCGAGCGGGTGGGCTCGCGCATCTTCGGTGAACCGGTGGTCCCCCGGCATCGTCCCCAGGTCCGCGACACCCTGCAGACCGAGCAGCACCATCGTCCACCACTGCTCGACCGCGACCGCGCCGTCGGCGTCGACCTGTTCGAACTGCACCACGATCTGGGTACCTGCCCGAGTCGTCCGCACCGCGGAGAGCCATGCCGACGTATCCAGACGCTCACCGGGAACGAGCGGTCGGTGCACCACGATGTCGTGTTCCCCGTGCACCCCGCCGCGGACGTGCTGCCACACGCCTTCAGGCACGTCGGACCTGGCCGCCTCCTCCGGGGTGAAGATCAGGATCACCGGAAACACGGCAGGTACGGCGCGCCCGTCCAACACCGCCGCGGTGTGATCACCGGTCGCGGCGGCGTAGGCCGCGACGGTCTCGGGTGCCAGGCGGCCAGGGAACGGGCCGTGCCGGGCCGGGTTCAGCACGAACTCGCTCATCCACCGTGACCTCTTCTAATGCGGGAAGGCTGTACTTTCCGTCGTTCGCATGGTAACGACATTCTCGGAAAACGAGAAGAATGTTCTGAAGCGGGGCTCCTTGATGAAGTTCACGTTCACCCATCCGATGCACAGCCATCCCTACAACCCGGAGTTGGTCACCGGGTCGGGCATCGCGACCGTCGCGGCCGCGGCCGAGGCGGCGGGGTTTGACGGCTTCGGGTTCACCGACCACCCGGCGCCCACACAGCGGTGGCTGGAGTCGGGCGGGCACGACGCGCTAGACCCGTTCGTTGCGATGGGTTACGCCGCGGCTCGGACGTCGACGCTGCTGCTGATCCCGAACATCGTGGTGCTGCCGTACCGAAACCCGTTCGTGGTGGCCAAGTCCGGTGCGACGCTGGATCTGCTTTCCGACGGCCGGTTCGTCCTCGGCGTTGGCGTTGGCTATCTCAAGCGAGAGTTCGCCGCGCTGGGCGTGGACGTCGACGAACGGGGGCAGTTGTTCGATGAAGCGCTGGAGGTGATCCGGGGCATCTGGACCACCGACGACTTTTCCTATGAGGGCAGGCATTTCACGGCGAGCGGGATCACGGCCCACCCACGGCCCGTGAGCCGCCCTCATCCGCCGATCTGGATCGGCGGCAACACCGCTGCCGCACGTCGTCGAGTGACCACGCACGGTGATGGCTGGTGCCCGTTCCCGGCACCCGCGATGCTGGCGCAGACCGCGCGCACAGCGGAGATGGACTCGGGGACCCTCGGCGAAGGCATCGACGATCTGCGGCGCCGCCTCGAGGCCGTAGGCCGGGATCCGTCCACTGTCGACATCAGCTTCACCAATGCCGAGGGCGGCAGCCCCGGAGCCGACGACTTCAACGCCGACGCCTACCTCAGCGGGGTGGAAAAACTTGCGGCGCTGGGGGTTACCTGGTTGCAGGTGGGGCTGCCTGGGGACAGCCTGGCGCATGCACTGGAAACGATCGAGCGCTTCGGCAAGTTGGTCGTCGCCCAGGCGCGCTGAGCGGAGCGCTCGACGGCGTCACGCCGCGATCAGCTTCAGCGGTAGTCGCTCGTGCCGGCGGATGATGTTGTTGACCAGTATGCGTGCCCCGGGGGGATCGGTGTGCCGGCGATGTCGGTGTCGTGGCACGCTTGACGGGAGAAGGCCCGCAGCGAGGATTCGTACCTGACGATCTCGTTGACCGCGTTGGGAATCAGGCTCGGATCCTCCTTGAGGAGCTGCAACTGCTCGGAGTGCGCCGCTAACAGATGCATTGCATTGGGGGATCGCGCTGATCGTGGTGTCGAGCGAAGGACCGATGTAGTCGACCATCAGCGAACAATGCAGATGCGAGATCCTCCACGCCGTCGACCTCGCCTCGCGCCGCCGCGGCAGCAGACGGTGGGCGACGAGCTTGCGGCGCTGATCATGTTCGGCGCCATCGCTGCTCAACGTGGTGCCACCGGAAACGGGCAGTGCCTACACTCGATGCCTCGCCAGCCACACGACTGGCCCGAACCGCGTAGTGCGGGGACGGGCCGACGATCGCACCGGTCGTGTAGATGTTCGTCCGGTGCACAGGAACACCGCTGGACATCTTAGACATTCGATCGAATCTTTTTCGATGGCGTAAAGGACGGCAACAGGTCGCAGATCCTCCGCAAATCACGGCCTGCCCACATGACCGTGCGGTCTGGCCGAACGATTGCCGACGCGACACGGGTGCGGCGAAGCCAGTCGGCGAGTTCGTCCCCCGGAGCGGCGATATGGGTAACGGCGCCGCGCTCTCGGAGTAGACGG
>Ga0163161_10004239_pt1 | contig 10004 bp, 11 predicted proteins | sample S45metaG_FD_129847 | JGI IMG/M metagenome (GOLD analysis project Ga0163161, IMG submission 129847) | Switchgrass rhizosphere microbial communities from Kellogg Biological Station, Michigan, USA - S4-5 metaG | ecosystem: Host-associated > Plants > Roots > Rhizosphere > Soil | place: USA... | reverse complement strand
GTATCCACCGAATCCACGGCAGGTCCGAAAACCGACGCAGCCGTGATCTTTGAAATCGATCGAAAGCCGGCAAAACCCGAACCCATTCGCTGCCTTAGTCCAATGTTTTTCGTGTTAATATTTTGTTGATTCCCACCCGGAGGTCAACCGAAATGAAATTTAGAATTCCCATTACATTCATTTTCTTTTGCTTATTCGCTGCGGCGATCCTCGCTCAAGCCCCACCGCCTCCCGTGGTAAAGGAGAGGCCGCCTGCGGCAGTCAACGAAACACAGGCGTGTCCAAAGATCGACATCCAAAGCTCTTCTGGCAAGGTGCTGAAAGATGGACAGCAAGCCGTGTTCGGTGCCTCCATCGCTGGCGGCGAAGCCCACATAACGCCGACGATCGTTTGGAGCGTTTCCGCAGGTTCGATCTTAAACGGACAAGGAACGCGGACGATCAACGTTGATACGACGGGCGCCGGACAAAACCGCGAGATCGTCACGGACCTGTGGGTCGGTGGTTACGCTCCGGAATGTGCGTCTCAGGCGAGCACGATTTTGAAAGTGATCGGGCCCGCTACCAAACTGGACGAGTTCGATGACCTCGCCGTCGAAAAGGAAAACGAAAAACTTGCTGGCGCTGTCAATGCGCTGTCGAACACGAACGATGCGGTTTATCTGATCGCGTATGCCGGGCGAACGAACGTTCGCGGTTATGCCGTCACAGCGCTGCGAAGGATGAAAACGCAATTGACGTTGGCCGGCATTACAGCCGACCGGGTCGGGACGATCGACGGCGGTTTCCGCGAAGAACCGGCTTATGAGATCTGGATCGTGCCCGCTGGAGCTGACGCTCCCAAACCAACGCCGACGGTCGATCGTCGCGAGATCATCTATCCGAAAACGATACCAGTTAAGGCCACACCTGCCAGGAAACCATAACTATTGATCGAGTCTGGAAAATTTGGGCAACCTTTGCGTTGACGGGAATCATCCCCAAATCTCATGGAGGTTAGAATAATGGCTGATGATGGAAGATGTGAACATGAGATCTGTAATTGCCCGACGACCGGCGATGCCTCGTATTGTAGCGACCATTGCCGCGATTCCGCGGAACAGGATATGGTCGAGATCAGGTGCGACTGTGGGCACCCCGGATGTGCCTGAACGCCGATAGTTCCTTTGGTCGGATAGACGAACGAGTGATGCTCCCACGCAACGGATCGATCTGCGCTTACCTCCTTCCCTTTGCGCTTATTTCCTTTCCGGTATTGTTTAATACACACCCCGCCGCAAAGAATCGTTACTCTCGGTCGAAGAGAATGAAAAAACTCTTAGGAAGGGAGGCATCTAATGGCAGCAACGAAACAAACGGGAAAGTCCAAATCAGGTTCTAGGCCTTCTTCATCGAGGTCGCGAACCGCAACTAAAACCAAGAGTAGTTCGTCGAGATCGAACGGCTCGGCGCCTTCGAGATCGAAGTCCCCATCCTCGGCATCGAAGACTTCGTCATCGAAGTCGTCGGCTTCGCGAACATCGTCCAAATCGGGGTCCTCGCGTTCGACGTCTAAATCGGGATCCAAAGGATCAGTTTCAAGGTCAACATCGGCATCACGATCGAGAACAGCGGCTTCCAAAAGCAAAACTACGCGCTCGGGCAACGGACCGGCGAGGAAAACGTCTTCATCGAGAGCAAAGTCCGCATCGTCGAAAGCCAGCTCGACCAAACGAGGCGACGGAGCCGCTTCGAAATCGAGGACCTCGACATCGCGAACGACCGTCAAAACCAACGGCCGAGCAAAATCCACTGCTTCAAAAACGCGGTCGACGAATAGCGGCACTTCTACAAAGCGGACGGTTCGTGCCGCCACTCCGTCAAGGGGCAGATCTTCTGCAAAACTGACAACTGGGTCTACAGCGGCGAATCGTTCGAGGTCTACACCGTCCTCCAAACGAAAGACTCCCGCGAAAAAGGGAATGATCTCGCGTGCCATTGAAGCTGTTTCATCCGCTCTGACGCCGAGCGAGCTCAACGCGATCGACCTTTTAAGGGCTGATCACCGAGTAGTCGAAGGGTTGTTCGATCAAGTGAAATCGAACGAAAATGGAGATAATGGCGAGGTTTTCCGAAAGATCAAACAAGAGCTTGATACACATTCACACATCGAAGAGGCCATCTTCTATCCGCTTCTCTTAAAGAACGGCGATCAAGAACTTCAGCGAATCGTGCGCGAAGGCATCGAAGAACATCGGCAGGTGAAGGCCTTCCTCGCCGAGCTCGACGGACTTTCAGGTGATTCGGAAGGGTTTAGAGCGAAGATCAAGGTTCTTATGGAAGATGTGGAGCATCACGTGCAGGAAGAAGAAGACGAAATGTTTCCCCTAGTGGATGACCAGATCGAAGACTCGACATTGGAGAGGCTGGCGAGCCAGATGGAAGCAGAAAAAGCAGCATTTCGCGGCGGCGACGCCAAAGAAGTTAAACAGGCCCGCGCCACGTCTCGATAAGCAAAAAGTGCGTGTGTTGTCTGGCAGACAGTCTGAAGCTTCACGCTTGCGATAGTTTGGAACGTGATTTCTGGCGGCATTATGTACGTCGGGTCTCGGTTTATTTAGACTTTGATCTCAATCGGAGGAATATGGTAGAAGAAAACGGGTCGGGCGCGGCAAGCAACTTTATTTGGGCATTCGCTTTGATCGTGATCGTCGCGATCGTGATGGGAGCGTTGTATTATGGCGGATTTCTTTCTGGAAAGCAGAAGAAAGAGATCGATGTCAATGTGTCTGTACCGTCTCGCTAAATTCATTCATGACCGCAACGAAAGCCTCGCCTATCTGGCGGGGCATTTTCTTTTTGACTCGATTTCGGTATTCTGACTCTGAAAAGTCTTACAATTTTTTTCTAATCGAAGGAGCAAAATATGTTCAGGACCTTGATCATCTCTGCCGTCGTGGTTTTCCTTTTCGCTGTGAACGCCTCCGCGACTTCAGCGCAAAACTGGAAAAATCTGGGTACAAAGGAAGTGACCGACCAGGAAGAATCCGACACCTTTCACATCGGTTCAACAAAAGGCCAGTTCCGGGCGCTGAAATTCTTCGTTTCTCGACATGCGATCCGATTTTACCGGATCGAGGTTACGTATAGGAACGGGGAAACGACGCCCCTCGAGGTTAAAGCTGTGATCAAAGCCGGTCGCGAATCGCGCGTGATGGACCTTCCCGGCAAAGACCGTTACATCGCCAGCGTAAAATTCTGGTACGAGGCCGCCTCCGTTGGCAAAGGGCAAAGATCAATGATCACATTATATGGATTGAAATAGCTTTGCTTTTTTGGAATTGTAACGGCTGGATGCACTAGACTTCCGCCGTCTGGTACACGATCTTATTAATTAGGCTCGTACTATGAGACTGATATTCCCTTTTCTGCCGCTCGGGATCGCATTATCCTTTTGTAACCTGACCGACGGTGGCAGGACGGCCGTTCCCAAAGAACAACGGCCTCTGGCGAATCAAACTAGCACATCTCAAAAGCGGCCCGTAGACCGAGAGGCTCTGAAAAATGAATTGCTTAGCATCGCAAATAATATGGCCGAGGCCTCGAAGGATGGCGATATTAGCTTTCTCGCGCAGAATACCACTGACGATTTTGAACTTACCGATGTCCAGGGGAAGGTTCAAAACAAGAATAAGGCTTTGGCAGATGTAAAAGTGGAACGTTCTATTCGCTCATGGGCGATCACAAACGGAGAGATAGTCAGCGCGAGCGATTCCGATGCAGTTCTTCGATACGTTTTGAATGTAACGTTGAAAACGGGCCAAAGCGGTCGCGCACGCGTAACGGATTCATTTGTTCAGCAAGGCGGCAAATGGATGCTTCGTTCGGAACAACAGACGATGATGAGATGAAGGCGCACCGAGGCGCCCTTACAATTCAGTACAGAGTCGGTTAATCGTGATCAAACCGCTGTTGTTCCGCCTCGGCCGAAGATCATTCGAACGATAACGAGCAAAATGATCGCTCCGAGGATCGACATGATCCAGCCGGCAGCATAATTCTCACCGGCCCATAGCGACCGTGCGATCACGCTGCCGATAAATGCACCGGCAATACCGAGCAACGCCGTCAACAGCCAGCCCAAAGCCCCGGCCGGAAACGCTTCGCGTCCGGGCAAAAGCAACCTTGCCAAAACACCAACGATCAAGCCAACGATCAATTGCCAGATAATTCCAAGCATACTTTCCTCCTATTCCAAGAATTCTACTCCGATTTTTCGATGTTGTGCCTTTTCAGTATACCGTAAAGCCTCGGCCGATATATCCCAAGCAGGTTTGCGGCGGCTTGCTTATTTCCACGAGTGCGTTCGAGAGCAGCCTTCGCGATACTCCTTTCGACTTCGCCAAACACGTCCTTTCGCTCTTGGTCGGTTGCCGCCTCGGGTAATCGTTCGACGATCATTTTGCCAGTGACCTCAAAGATTTCGAGCTCCGACAAGTTTTCAAGCGAATGAGTAAGATTGAGGCCATTATTCTCGGCAAACGAGGCGACCGAGTTTGTCGGCAACATTGAATTTTCATCGCTTGTTGGCAGATCAAGGCGCTCGATCGTTCCATTCTTAGAGAGCAACAATGCGCGCTCAATGTTGTTTTGAAGCTCGCGAACGTTCCCTCGCCAGTGATATCGGAGCATCTGGTCGTATGCTACCGGCGAAAATCGGGGATTCGACCGTTCGTATTTCTCCCCGAACTGCTTGAGAAAGTATTCCGCGAGGACCGGCACGTCGTCCATTCGATCCCGAAGCGGAGGGATTCGGATCTCGATAGTATTAATTCGATAGTAGAGATCTTCACGAAGCATTCCCTCATTGATCGCCTCGAATGGATCTCTATTGGTCGAGCAGATCAGTCGAAAATCGGCTTCGCGCATCTTCTCGCTTCCAACCGGCTGATACGCCTTTTCCTGAAGCACGCGCAAGAGCTTCGGCTGCAGATCGACGGGCATTTCGGCGATCTCGTCAAGCAAAAGACTGCCCCCGTTAGCCTGCCCGATAAAACCCGTCTTGTCGGAATTTGCGCCGGTGAATGCTCCTTTTACGTGACCAAAAAGCTGCGATTCTATCAGCTCCTTCGGCAAAGCGGAACAATTCACTTTCACGAACGGCTTCGAGTTTCTCGAACTCTTGTAGTGGATCGCATTTGCGATCACTTCCTTTCCTGTGCCGGACTCCCCAAGGATCAATATATTTGCGTCGGATTCAGCCACATTTTCGATCAGCTCGAAGATCTGCTGCATCGCGCGACTGCTGCCTACAACACCTTCGTATGCTTCCGGTGTCGTGAGTCGTCCCCGGAGCGACCGTATTTCTTCGGCTTGTCGCTGGTTGATCTTGTACTGTTGCCGACGTTCGACCGCATTGCGCACGTCGATCATTAATTCGCCAAAATCGACGGGCTTTACTATGTAACCGAAGGCACCCACCCGAGTGGCCTCGATGGCTTTCTCTGCAGAGTCATTACCGGTTACGACTATTATCTCAGTGTGAGGTGCGATCGAACGCGAACGGCTAACCAATTCGATCCCATTAATATCGGGAAGGTTCAGATCGGTAAGGATGACGTCGTATTCCTCGCTCCCGATTCTCTCGAGGCCTTTAGCTCCAGTTTCAGCACTTGAAACATGGAAACCCTCGCTCGCTAATTGATGGGAAAACAGATCGATCGTATCCGGATCGTCTTCAATAATCAGTGCTTTACGCATTGAACTTTCCATTTATCTGGGACCTTAATGTAAAATCGATTGTATCAAACAAAACGCACGCTTCCTTCGGAGTCAGTCAAGATAACAGTAGTTCGTTTGCCAAATATCGCATCTACGTTGCGGCAGGTTTGGTAAACTGAGGTCCACAAATTAAAGTCTGGCATGAATTTCGCGGCTGAAATGTCTCAAAACGAACAGTTCCCAAAAACGGTTGAAATCGTATTCGACCGGCTTTTCGAGCTTTATGGATTGCTCGACGACAGTGGCCGTATAATCGAGTTAGCGGGTTCGATATTTGACAAAACAAATGTCGAGCCGCATCTGCTTCAATCCCAGGTATTCTCCGAGACAGCCTTTTGGCAGTCGTCGGAAGCAAACTCGGCCGCGGTTACGAAGGTACTCAAAGATGCGTTAAGCGGTAGCTTTGCGCGCGTGTTTGTCGACTTTCGCGCCAGCTCAAAACAAAAGGTTCCCCTCGAGTTGAATCTGATACCGTCGGAGAACGACGGCAGGATATTTGTTTGCGCTCGTCGAACGGAAGCGGCGGTTCTGCAAGATTCATCGCCCAATGAACCTGCCGCACTCCTGCTTCTTGCGGCGGAAAGCGCTAAGATCGGCCTCTGGTATCTGAATTTTGGCGAAGACGTTATCAGGTCAACGAGCCAATTCAGCGAGATCCTTGGTCTTGAGCACGGGAAAGAACTTACGTTTTCCGCTTTTTTGGAAATCGTCCATCAGGATGATCGGATGTCAGTTCGCGAGTTTCTAACAGAAACGATCCGGGCTGGCGACCGGTATGAAAATGAGTTCCGGATAGTTTCCACCGATGGAACGACCGAATGGATCGCTGCCGAAGGAAAGTCGTTTCTCGGCATCGACGGAAAGCCCGAAAAAATGGTCGGTGCGGTACGAAAGATAACGGAAGAAAAGAGAGCGGCAGAGGAGCTTGCGTCCGTTTACGAACGTGAAAAGGCAGCAAGGGACGAGGCTGAAGAGGCAAATCGTTCAAAAGACATTTTTCTTGCTTTCGTTTCGCATGAATTGCGCGCCCCTCTAAACTCGATCCTCGGCTGGTCGAACATCCTTCTCACAAAAGACGTTGACGACCAAACCCGTCGAAAAGCGATGGAAACGATCGAGCGGAGTGCCCGAATGCAGACCAAGTTGATAAATGATCTTGTTGATTCGGCACGCGTTGCGTCAGGCAAGATCCGCCTCGAGTATCGGCCGACCGACGTTTTTTCCGTCGTTCGAAACGTGGTCGACGCTCACAGGCCTTCGCTTGAAGCTCGCGGCCTGACATATAAAACGCGGATAGCTCCCGGCAAAGCGTACGTAATGGGCGATGTCAACCGTTTGCAACAGGTGTTCGGAAATTTGCTGTCGAACTCGATAAAATTTACATCACCGGGCGGTACGGTCACAATTTCGGCGTCCCGATCCGATTCGGAAGTAGAGATCACGATCGCTGACTCTGGTGAGGGAATAAGTTCGGAATCTCTCCCGACGATCTTCAGGCAGTTTTCGCAGGTAGGTGCCGGCGAACGAAAAAGTGTCGGCCTGGGCCTTGGGCTCTCAATCGCTAAAACGCTCGTCGAAAGACATGGCGGACGCGTCCATGCAGAGAGTGATGGCGTCGGCAAGGGATCTCGCTTTGTAGTATCGCTGCCGGTGATTGAAACCGCACAATTGGAGCGAACATCCGGCGGTTTAACGTCGTCTGAATCGCTGAAGCTTCTTTCAGGGCTCACGATCTTGATCGTCGAAGATGAACACGATTCGCGCGAAGTTCTGAGACTTTATCTGGAAAATAAGGGTGCCACTGTCCATCAGGCTGAAAACGTCGCTGCAGGACTAAAGATCCTTGAAAGCCTCGAGGAGCCCCCAAATCTCATCATCTCCGACATCGGAATGCCTGAAGAGAACGGACTCTCGATGATCAAACGTATCCGAGCATCGCTGAACCCGTCGATAGCAAACATTCCGGCGATCGCACTGAGCGCGTTTGCGACCGGCGAATTCAAAGACAGCGCTCTTGCGTCTGGATTTCAACGCTACGTTGCGAAACCATTCGATCCAAAGTCCTTTACCCAGGCTGTAGTTGAGGTCGCCCGAAAGACTTAAGATTCTCGGAATCGAGATTCAATAACATCTCCATTTTTCACGCCAAATTTCTCGGTGAGCCGCGGATATGTTTCGGACTCAGTTTCGAGATCTTCGATACCCAACAACATTTCAGCCTCGGCAATTGCAGTTAGCGGACCCTCAATCTCCATGAACAGCCCGAACGGCAATTCGTCCAGGACTATTTCTGAATTTCGAAAATTATACGTCGCCCGTTTCTTCTCATAGACCAGCACTCTTCGCAAGCCGATGCCTTCAAGGATCGAGCGCGTCGCATCTGCGTCGTCGACCTTTGTTTCATATTCACTTTGCTGCTTAGCTCCAGAGATCGATTCCATACGCTGTTTAAATGTGATGATCGATCGATCGGCGGTTTTGCGGATCCGAACCATGGCCCGGCGCTCAAAAAGAAGATCATTTGAAAATATCGTGTTTTCCTCGACATCATCGCACACGAACTTTGCGCCGAATTCGCCAAGCGCCGCAACTACCTCGGCGCGAAGCACCTCGGTGAGACGATATTTTTTTTCGATCTCGATCGACACAGTAAATTTACGCCTGTCGGATCCATTTAAACATTTCCGGGATGGTCGCCCGCTTGCCATACATCAGCATCCCTACACGGTAAACGCGAGACGCCAGCCACGCCATCGCCGCGATCGCTGCGATATTTACAAAAAACGATAGGCCGATCTGCCAATAAGGTGGCATCTCCGCAAGGATCCTTACCGGCATTGTGATTGGTGCGAGAAACGGCGCGATCGAAACCCAGAATGAGAGCGACGAGTTCGGATCACGGATAACCGCAAAGCAAAAGTAAAAAGCAGCGAGCATTATCAAGATCGGAGGAAACGCGAATTGTCCGCCTTCCTGAACGGTTGTGACCATTGAGCCGATCAATGCAAAGATCGAAGCATAAAGAAAAAAACCGACCAGAAAAAACCCCAGAAACAAAGCGATCATCAGAGGCGATATCGTAGGCAAAGAAGCAAGAATTGGACCAAGGTCGGCCTGAAACGCGGCCACAGTTATTACAGTGACCGCGGTCCCGAGCCAAATCGAAAACTGGGTCAACCCTGCGAGCCCAACTCCGACAAGCTTTCCCATCATCAGTTCGAACGGCCGCGCGGACGAAAACAGTATTTCAGCAATTCTTGTTTCCTTCTCTTCAACAACGGCGCCCATTATCGCCTGTCCATAGATCGCGAGCGTCACATAGATCATTAGCCCGATAGCGAAAGAAGCTGCAAACACGGCCGAATTGTCTTTTTCCACGCCGCTTTCATCGAGACCCTTCGAATCAAGGTTTATCCGTTCGTTCAGAGACGCCAGCTTTGCCTCATCAATGTGGGCATTCGAGAGTCGTTGGGAACGGACGGCATCGTTCAAAGCATCAGTGAAAGTATCATTTGAGATAAAGTCACTTCCCTTTCGCGAACGAAACTCGTATTTCGCATCTGGAACTTCAATGTCGCTCGGGACGATCAAATAGGCATCCAATTCGCCTCGATTTATTTGCTCGAGCATCTCGCTCCGCAGTTCGCTCTCACTCTTTCCTGCCGTCGAAACCGGAACGATCACGAAATCCTGGATAAATTGCGCTGCATTGTTTCGCATCTTGTCCTGTTGTGATGCCGGGATATTCTTGAATTGCTCCCTTGTAGCGGCCTTTGCTTTTTCCATCATTCGCTCGGCAGAAAGATTTTTCTGCAAACGCGCTAAAACGTTTCCCGATCGGTCAGCGACCGCGATCCTTGTCGGGCCGCTCTTTATCGAGAAAATTATCAACGGTACCAATGAGATCAGGACGGCAATAAACGGCATCAACAGAGTGCCGATCAAAAACGACCACTTTAGAACCACCTTTCGGTATTCGTGTTTTACTACAGCGAGAAACTTATTCATCTGTTCCTTTAACTCTTTCGATGAAGATGTCGTTCAGGCTTGGCTCGATCTCCTCGAACTTGGTGAGCGAAGCGCCAGCATCGACCAGTTTTCGTAACAAGATTCCCGACGAAATTCCATTTCCAAGCTGTACTTCCATATCGTCGGCATTCGCGACGACCTTTGAAACGATCGTTCGGTCATCCAATACGGGTCCAAAGTTTGAACCACGTATTGCCACAAGACTCTTGCCGTAG
>Ga0163161_10004238_pt1 | contig 10004 bp, 4 predicted proteins | sample S45metaG_FD_129847 | JGI IMG/M metagenome (GOLD analysis project Ga0163161, IMG submission 129847) | Switchgrass rhizosphere microbial communities from Kellogg Biological Station, Michigan, USA - S4-5 metaG | ecosystem: Host-associated > Plants > Roots > Rhizosphere > Soil | place: USA: Michigan... | reverse complement strand
TGGCGAGATACAAGGCAAAAGCCTGGGCATGGCGGTGGAAGTCTGGAACGACAACGGCCAGCCGGTGATCGGCGAAAAAGGTGAGCTGGTGTGCACCCGGCACTTCCCGGCAATCCCCATCGGATTCTGGAATGACCCCCAGCAGGAAAAGCTTCGCGCCTCGTATTTCAGTCAGTTCCCCGGAGTGTGGGCCCAAGGTGATTACGCGGAACAATTGCCCCATGGCGCGATGATGATCCACGGACGCTCCGACGCCGTGCTCAATCCCGGCGGCGTGCGCATCGGCACCGCCGAAATCTACCGTCAGGTGGAGAAAGTCCCGCAAGTGTTGGACAGCGTGGCTATTGGTCAGCAATGGCAGGATGACGTGCGGGTGGTGCTGTTCGTGCGATTGCGCGAGGGCGTCAAACTCGACGAAGCACTGCAGCAGCAGATTCGCCAGGTGATCCGCGCCAACACCACACCGCGGCATGTGCCGGCGAAGATTGTCGCGGTGACCGATATACCGCGCACCATCAGCGGCAAAATCGTGGAACTGGCGGTGCGCAACGTGGTGCATGGTGAGAAGGTAAAAAACACCGATGCCTTGGCCAATCCCGAAGCGCTTGAGCAGTTTCGGGATCGGCCGGAACTCGGAACTTAAACAATCATGCGGGTGTGTGTTAATCCATGTGCGAACCAGGCGGGCGCCTTCCACTGTCAGGATTCGGCGCAATAGCGTTGTTTAGAGTGATCAGAACCGGCTCGTCAATCGCGCTACCGGGGTTTGCTTCAAGCGCGCCGCGCAGGATGGACATATTGAGTTCATAACTACCCTTGTCCGTAAACAGCTGGCTCAGCAGCGAGGTGGTCACCGCCAGTGAGTCAGCATTTTCAAAGGCCTTGGAACTGGCGTGACAGGCACGGCCCTCATCTGAAACCGGCAGATGTCCCGACGCCAGGTTCAGCAGTGCAGCCACATCCAGCAATTGCCCTCTTTCACCGTTGCGTCCTGCATCGCGGGCATAGCTGACATCATCAGTTTGTGCAGCACCGTGGAACACCTCATGAATCAAGTCGTCTGCCACGACGTCATGGTTGAAGCCCAGACCGATGAAGTGCTTGTTGATATTGGGCGTATAGATTTCGATGAATTTCGTGTCGGCCTGGTCTTTTGCAGCTTTCCATTGCTTGTAATCGTCCATGTTGAAAGCAGCAATATTGTTAGTGTTCTTGAGCGGATCGAGAAAAATATTACTGATGGAAAGACCTGCAAAGTCTGCCCTGACCAATCTCAGATAGTTCAACAACCGTTCGAATGCGTCGCTCGAGTTGCTTCCCAGCATTACTTTGATGATTGCGTTGCGTTGCTTCGTCAAGTCAAGACGGGTCAAGACGTTGATCGCGTTGTCGATTTTTGTACGCGCCAGCGGCAAGCTTTGCTCAATGAACCGTCGGGTATAGCTGACGGGCAATGTCTTATTGAATCGCGGCAACCGGATAGGGGCCTGAAAGGTGAAGTTTTTCAGTTTTGGCCCCCAGGGTTTGCCCAGTCGATCAAGGGCATACCATTGGTGGGCCTTCCGCCCGGCCACCACCGTTAGCGCGTTACCGGTTACACCATGGGGTCGCCAGGTACCCTGTCCGGTGATATCGGCGCTATTGGCTGCGCGAACCAGGTCGTAGGTTTTATGACGGCCATTGAGTTTGTGCAACTGGGACTGCGCCAGTCCGAGCATCTCTTGAGCCTGCCTGTTAAAGCGTAGCGCCCCCTTATGGACGAGTTTCCCGACTCCGAACAATGCCGTAGGCACGCCATCCACGGGGTTGAAGAGGGAAACAGATGTGACGAAAGCGAGCTTGGTCAGGCGGACGGCTTTGGAAGCCATGGAGATAGCCTTCGCCGAGATGCTGAGTGCTTTGGCGCCAGCCCCCACAAGCCCCCCACCCACTGCGATGACATCCATAACGCAGCCATACATCCCATCGACCATCCGATTGTGCTCCCCGGAAGATAGATCCTCGATGCACTTTTTAAAGGGAACGACCAGATCGACAATATACGTCGCAGTTTCTTCGCCTTTTTTGCGCTGGGTTTCAAGCACTGTTGGCACAGTGGCTACTGCTTCAAGTTCGTCAAACGTCATCATCGGACGATGATTGACGATGAACTTGGCAATTCTAACAAGCTGCGGATTTTCAAAATTCTGATAAACGCTCTGCTTGCGCTCCGATGGCGTAGCCGGCGCGGCAAGTTCACCCAACTTGTCAATTATCGCCACGCTGCTGCTGGCTGAACTGGCCTCTACAAGACCATCAGTGTATTCACTGAGGATAATCGGCAATCGTTCTGGATCCATCGGTATCTGTTGCGCTGTCAGATCACCTTTAAAATCCACTCTGGCGACGCCCTGCAGTTTTCCGGTGTTGGCGATCAGCGCACCAAGCGTGTTGTTTCTACGTAGTTCACCACGCAAGGTAAACAGTTCATAGCACGTAACAGTGTTTCCATGAGCCGCGCACATGACAATACCAAAACGCCCCGTAACAGCATCTTTGCCTTGTTGGGTTTCGTAGTTTTTTTTAATTGTAAACGGCCCCCCAAAACGGCTGGAAGAGGTCTCTATCGCCGGGCCGCGAAGGGTAAAGAAGGTGATCTTGCCTTTCAGAAAAGTTTCCAGATCGAAGGGAGGCATGTGTGAAAGGGCCATCTTCACATTTCTGACCACCGCATTGTTCAAACTGCCGAGGTAACCCCGCAGTTGGCGGTGATACTTATGATCATTAGGCTCCAGCCGCTGCAGCCTCGGATAGCTTTTGTGAATGCTGACGATGGATGGATCATAGTAACCTTCATGTTTTTGATTAGTAATACTTGAAAGCAAATCGGGCGCACCGTAAGCGTGTTCGTCGGGGAACACCCCAAGCAGATCCCACTCGCCACCCACCAGGTCACCGGACATATGCAGGTCGACCATAGACATGGCGGTATGTGAGCCAGGTAGGCCGGGTTGCTGATAGAGCGTTTTATCTTCCAGGGCACACGTTGGCTCGACACCCCTGATCGCCGCCCGTGCGATGTCTTTTCTGCTTGGAATGGCGCTGGTATAGGCGCGGGCAAGGTGCGTGCGGTCCACGTACTCCTCGAACTTTGTCATTGCCCGCTCAGTCGTTTCCTTTTCCGCTTGCTTAAGTTCCGTTGTCGTCACCACGTCATTCATCAAGGCCCAGTCAACGATTGGATCGAGCATTGCCAAATCCCGCAGGCGTGCCAGCGGATCACTGACGGGCTCCAGTTCGGCATACGCCATAATCTGCGTATACGTCAAAACCCGCGAAGCGCCCTTGGTGACCGCTTCCACCAGGGCAACTCCAACGCAGAAGGACACCCAGCCAACCGAACCCATCATCAGCGACGACGGGACACCCTTGACCAGAAATTCTGGCGCGATTTCCGCCAGCAGCAGGTGCGATGCCAATGGCGCCACGACAGGATTCACCCAGCCTTTGCTGTGTAGAAAGGTTTCCAGATCCTTGCGCACGACCGACGAAGATCGTTCGACATGGGTCGGTGCATACAAATCGAACCCGCCGATACTCTTTCTGGCTTGAGCGTTACCAATGTGCGGATACACCTCCAGCAAAATAGCGGTTATCAATAGTTGCCCAAGACCCTGTGCAGAGACGTCTTGCCCGGATGTTGCACCGAACCAGTCCAGTTCCTTCAGGAGTTTCATGGCGCAGGCTTGGGCCGCCGGATACTTGGCCAACCGAACGATACATTCGGCGGCGTTATCGTGCGTTGCAACAGTGCCACCCGTTTCGCGGTACAGTGTGTCCAGCAGCTTTTTGTCCGCAGTTATAAGTTTTGCAGTGGCCTGACGAATATCGTTAAGTTGCTCGGCAGACAATACGATCAACGATTGATCATCGGTGATGATCTGCCCCAAAAATTGCCAAAATGATCGACTTCAGGACAATCAAACTCGAAGTAACCGATCAGGTTTGTGAGCTGCGCAACGGTCTTTGGCACATGGAAGCCATAAAATTGAAGCCACTGATCGACAATCACAATGTTGTCCGCCCACAGGCAACCTCCGGCCTCTTTGGCGATGTCCGCCAAGATCTCCATTGAAGCTCGAACAGCCTTACGGTGGTCAAAATATCCCAGCGCGACGAGGTCTCTCCAACCATGGCCGTCATACACTTCCAGCTTGCCAGAATGGGTAACACGAATAAGTTCGGCGTCACCCATGTTTTCCTGGGTGAGTGCGCTTCTTATTGCAACCGTATTGAGCAATTCGTTGAACAGAACGCTTCCCGGCACATAGATCTCATACAACGACGAGCCCTGCTTTAACTCCATCTCGTAATCAAACCAATCTATTGTTTTGTCGCTACTGCAATCTGTCAGACAACCGTTCAGTTTGTCCAAAATCAATTTTTGTTCATAATCTGCCAGACAAGCTTTCAGTTCACCCAAAATCAATTTCCGCTCAGCGGCATCCGCGTCTTGACGCAATGCCTCTTCTCTGCCGAAACCACCCAGAGGTTTATAGAACTTATCACTTAATTCAAAATACATAGCCCAACCTTAATAAATTAGCTGACTGACTTATTCAGTCCTGGCCGATCTTACTTACTCAAACCGAACAATCCAGAGCAAATCTATTAAGTAACATTTCCAACAGACCAACCACAGTACAACTAGCCAGCCAAAAACCGGCCCATCAAATCACGCGCTCCGAATGTCAAGCAACTTACAAAAGTGGCACCCCTAAAGTTCCAGATGTAACTTCAGATTATTAGTCAACAATCAGCATGCTTTAATTCTTTTCACCGACAACACCTGCGACAACTAACTTGTTATAGGTGCTGCCGAAGACAGCTCCTATGGGGTCAGTCCATCAGCCCCCATTCACCCGGTGGTGTATGGGGGCCGGGCGTGGCTTCGGCGTGCATTTTCAGCCGCAGGCGCAGGTTGTTCAATGAATCCGCATGTTTCAACGCCTCTGCTTCATCGATCGCACCCTCGACAAACAGCTCGAACAGCGCCCCATCGAAGGTCTGCATCCCCGCCTCTGAAGACTTCTCCATGATCCCTTTCAATTCTGAAAACTCATTGCGCCGGATCAGGTCGCCGATGGTCGGCGTGCCGATCATCACTTCCACCGCCGCCCGTCGCTGACCGTCCCGGGTGTGTACCAACCGCTGGGACACGAACGCCTTGAGGTTGTTGCCCAGGTCGTGAAGCAGCTGCGTGCGGCGCTCCTCGGGAAAGAAATTGATGATCCGGTCCAGCGCCTGATGGGCGTTGTGGGCATGCAGGGTGGAAATCACCAGATGACCGGTATCGGCAAATGCCAGTGCATGCTCCATGGTTTCGCGGTCACGGATTTCGCCGATCAGCACCACATCCGGCGCCTGGCGCAGGGTGTTCTTCAGTGCAGCATGAAAACTGCGGGTATCGACGCCGACCTCGCGCTGGTTGATGATCGATTTCTTGTGCCGATGGATGTACTCGACCGGGTCTTCGATGGTGATGATGTGGCCACTGCTGTGGCGATTGCGATAGTCGATCAATGCCGCCAGCGAGGTTGATTTGCCCGAGTCGGTGGCGCCGACGAACAGCATCAGTCCTTGTTTGAGCATCACCGTTTCGAGCAGCACCGATGGCAGCTTGAGGTCTTCGAAACGCGGAATGTCGAGTTTGATATTGCGTGCCACGATTGACACATCGTTGCGTTGTTTGAAGATATTGACCCGAAAGCGCCCGACACCGGTCAAAGAGATCGCCAGGTTCATTTCCAGCTCCCGGTCGAACTCCAGACGCTGTTCGGCGTCCATGATGGACGCGGCAATGGCCGCGACTTCTCCCGGTTTGAACGGCTGATCGGCCAAGGGTTTGAGCACACCCTCGAACCGTGCGCTGGGTGGCGCACCGGTAGACAGATAAAGATCGGAGCCATTCTGGCTGGCCAGGAGCCTTAACAGTGCATCGATTTCCATGGCAAAAAGCACCCGCGAAGCATTCAATGAATAAAAATGACCCAAAAAGGGTCATACAGCGTCTACTGCGGTACAAGGATAGTTGACGCCGCTACACCGACTTAAATGCAGGACATTTTGATGAACGCATCACCGACCGGCAGCGATGCCCAGGCCTTGATTGCCCGACTGGACTGGAGACGCAGCCCGCTGGGCGCTGCCAGTACCTGGCCGCAAAGCCTGCGAACCGCCGTGGATATTGTGATTCATTCGCCGATGCCCATGCTGTTGCTGTGGGGGCCGCAGCTCACGCAGATCTACAACGACGGCTTTGCCCTGCTGGCCGGCAGCAAGCATCCACACGCATTCGGACAGCCGACACACCTGATCTGGCCAGAGTTAAAAGACTTTACCGACCCCATTTACAGCGCAGTCCTACAAGGACAGGTGCGGACCTACAGCGAACAGCGCTTCACCTTGCAGCGTGATGGCCATGATTCCGACTTCTGGCTGGACCTGACCTACAGCCCCATCCGCGATGAAAGCGCCCAGGTCGCCGGGATTCTGGTCACTGCCATCGAAACCAACGAACGCCGACGCATCGCCCTCGAACTCGAACAGCGTTCGGCTGCCAGCCTCAAGGCCCAGCACGAAACCGAGGAGCGTCTGCAACTGGCCCTCGCGGCCACCGACGCCGTCGGTACCTGGGACTGGGACATAAACGAAGACCGCTTCATTGCCGACACCCACTTCGCCCAATTACACGGCATCGATCCGCTGCTCGCCAGCCAGTTGCCCATCAGCGCCTACCTTCAGGGCGTGCACCCGGAAGACCGCGCCATGGTCGCCCGCAGCATCAAGTACTCCATCACCCATGGCACCGAGTATGCCGAGGAATATCGCCTGTTGCAGGCCGACGGTCAGGTGCGCTGGGTGTTTGCCCGGGGTCGTTGCTACAAGGACCACCATGGCCGGCCGATCCGCTTCCTCGGCGCCGCCCTGGACCTGACCGAACGTAAACACACAGAACAAGCCTTGCGGCAAAGCCAGACCGAGCTGCAACTGATCATCAACGCCATGCCCATCCTGATCAGCTACGTGGACAGCGAAGAACGCTTTCGCCTGAACAATGCGGCCTACCTCGACTGGTACGGGCTGACGCCTCAGGAGCTCTTTGGCAAAACCATCCGTGAAGTACTGGGTGAAGAAGCCTATGCCTTGCGTGCCGAACACATCGCCCAGGCACTGTCCGGCAAGCCTTGTTGTTTCAGCATCAGCACCCCGCACCGTGATGGCAGCATCCGCCATGCCCTGATGAATTACTTGCCGCGCCACGGTTCGGATGGTGCGGTGAATGGTTTCTACATCTTTGTGATCGACGAAACCGAGCGCAAACAGACCGAAGAGGCCCTGCGCAATCTCAATGAAACGCTCGAGGAACGAGTCGCCGCCCGCACCCAACAATTGGCTGAGGCCAACCAGCGACTGCAGAACGAGATGTTCGAACGCGAGCGCGCCGAAGAGGCGTTGCGGCATGCGCAGAAAATGGAAGCGCTCGGCCAGCTCACCGGTGGCATCGCCCATGACTTCAACAATATGCTCACCGGGATCATCGGCAGCCTCGACTTGATGCAGCGCTACATCGCCGACGGGCGCGCCGCCGAGGTGGGCCGTTTCAGCGAGGCGGCCGTGTCCTCGGCCAACCGCGCCGCCGCCCTGACCCATCGCCTGCTGGCGTTTTCCCGGCGGCAGTCACTGGACCGCAAACCGCTGAACGCCAATGATCTGATCCATTCCCTGGAAGATCTGCTCAGCCGGACCAAGGGCGACCACATCGAGCTCAAACTGCAATTGGCCGATGATGTCTGGCCGGTCAGCACCGACGTCAGCCAGCTGGAAAATGCCCTGCTCAATCTGGTGATCAATGCCCGGGACGCCATGCCCGATGGCGGCGAGTTGCGGATCGAAACGGCCAACGTTTACCTCGACAGCAGTGACATCAACACCCTGGAACCGGTCAAGGCCGGGGATTACCTGATGATTGCCGTCAGCGACAACGGCACCGGCATGACACCGTCGGTGCTGGCCAAGGCCTTCGACCCGTTCTTCACCACCAAACCCATCGGCCAGGGCACCGGTCTTGGGCTGTCGATGATCTATGGTTTTGCTCAACAGTCGGGCGGGCATGTCAGCCTGTTCAGCTTGCCGGGCCAGGGCACCAGCGTTCGCCTGTACTTGCCGCGGCTGCACGCCGCAGAACCCGAAAACGTGCTGATGCCGGTCACCAGCGAAGCGCCGGCCGCGATTGCCGGTGAAACCGTGGTGTTGGTGGAGGACGATCCGGCGGTGCGCATGCTGGTGCTTGACCTGCTCAACGAGCTGGGTTATCACGCCCATGAAGCCGAAGACGCGAAGACCGCCCTGCCCCTGCTGGAATCCGACCTGCGGGTCGATTTGCTGGTCACCGATGTAGGGCTGCCGGGAATGAACGGTCGGCAACTGGCGGAGATTGCGCGCCAGCATCGCCCCGAACTCAAAGTGCTGTTCATGACCGGTTACGCGGAAAAAGCCGCCGAGCGCCAGGGTTTCCTGGAGGAAGGCATGGACATGGTGGCCAAGCCCTTTTCCATGGACCTGTTGGCCAACAAGATTCGCGCGATGATCGGCCAACCGGAGTGAGTTGAGGCATAATCGCGCGCCATGCTGTCACCACCGTTGTAAGGTACCTGCCCCAATGAAAGCTCAAGCCCGCCATATTCTGGTGAAAACCTCGGAAGAAGCCGAGCAGCTCAAACAACGCATCGCCAAGGGCGAAGCCTTCGATGTGCTGGCCAAGAAGTATTCCACCTGCCCGTCCGGCAAGCGCGGCGGCGATCTGGGTGAAGTGCGGCCCGGGCAGATGGTCGGGGTGATCGATGCCGTGATCTTCAAAAAACCGTTGAGGGTTGTGCACGGACCGATCAAGAGCAAGTTCGGCTATCACCTGGTGCAGGTGTTTTACCGGGACTAATCGATTGGCCTTTGGGCCTTTGGGCCTCTGTGGCGAGGGAGCTTGCTCCCGCTGGGCTGCGGAGCGGCCCCAAGTTTTTGTGAGCGCTGCGCACTCAAGCGGGAGCAAGCTCCCTCGCCACAAAATCTGCATTTTAATCTTTAGGGATCAGCGCCCCCGGCACTTGAATCACCCGACTCGCCAACCGATGCCCCGCTTCAGCAGCCTCGACCGGGCTGCCTCCTTTCAGGCGACTGGCCAAATACGCCGCGCTAAATGAATCCCCCGCCGCCGTGGTGTCCACGACCCGCTCGACCACCTGCGCCGGCACTTCAAACGACTCTCCATCACAACGAATCAGACACGCCTCGGCGCCGCGCTTGAGTACCACTTCAGGCGTGCCAATCTGTTCGTAAGCAGCAAATACCGCCTCGCAATCGGAAAAATCAAACAGTGCCTGTTCGTCATCGACGGTCAGCAACGCGAGGTCGACATAGGGCAGAACGCTGCGATAGGCCGCCCGTGCGTCTTCGATCGACGCCCACAAACGTGGCCGGTAATTGTTGTCGAACACGATCCGCGCATCCCGCTGCCGGGCTTCGATCAGGGTTTCCAGTAACTTCTCCCGACCTTGCACACCCAGTACCGCCAAGGTGATGCCACTGAAATACAGCACATCGTAATCCGGCAGTGCCACCAGGATCGGCGCGGCGGCCGGGGTGGTGAAACAATCACGGACTGCCGCTTCATTGCGCCAGTAAAGAAAACGCCGCTCGCCGGCAGCGTCAGTCTGGATGCAATACAAACCGGGCAATCGGCCGGGCAAGCGCTGGACCATTCCGAGCCCGATGTTTTCGTCGGCCCAACTCTGGCACATGGCATCGCTGAAACTGTCGTCGCCCAGCGCAGTGACGTAATCCACCGTGCCGCCCTCGCCCAACTCCCGGGACAGGTAGACCGCCGTGTTCAAGGTATCGCCACCGAAACTCTGTTGCAGGCTGCCGTCGGCGCGTTGCTGCAACTCGATCATGCATTCGCCGATCAGGGC
>Ga0163161_10004237_pt1 | contig 10006 bp, 11 predicted proteins | sample S45metaG_FD_129847 | JGI IMG/M metagenome (GOLD analysis project Ga0163161, IMG submission 129847) | Switchgrass rhizosphere microbial communities from Kellogg Biological Station, Michigan, USA - S4-5 metaG | ecosystem: Host-associated > Plants > Roots > Rhizosphere > Soil | place: USA... | reverse complement strand
GGCTCTTCGTCGGGACCAAGTCGCTCTTCGAAGGGCTGACGAGGCTTTATTATCAAGACATCAGAGTGAGACTGATCCCCGTCTGATCGCCGAACGAAAACTACAATTGCCTAAGGCCGCTGGTTTCACGCCCGCGGCCTTTTTGTTTGTATTAGCCGAAGAAAGATGTAATATTTGCCGCTATGAGGAACGCGAATATCTTACTAGGAACGGTGTGGTTGGCGCTGGCGCTTTCGGGTCACGCGGCCGGCCAGATGCCTTCGCTTGCGTCGAAACCGGCCGGTGAGAAATTTACATCGCAGCAATGTGGATTCACTATCGCGATGCCCGCACGGCCGACCACGACAAAAGCGGAAGAAAATGCCCTTACGCGAAGTTTTTTGTTTTTATGGGAGTTTCGTGAAGGCCGCGTCTTCGTACAATGTGGCGAATTCGCGACCGATGGTGCAAAAGCCACCGAGAAGGACGGCTCTCTCTTTATCGACGGCTTTAAGGGTGGCCTTCTCAAAGCACTCCAGCCAGTATCCTCATTCGCTGAGGCGCCCTATAAGCTCGGCGACTACAGCGGCAAGGGCTACTCGGTGCTTTACAAGGGCAATAGAGTTCAGGTTAACGTCGCCGTGTCTGGCAACAAGTTCTTCGCCGTGTGGGCCACTGCCTACAAGGAAATCCCCGGCTCCGATGATCTCGTCTTCAGTGCCGCCGGCACCTTCGGCCTGATCGCTCCGGTTCGGGACAAGATCGCATAAACAGCTATTCGCTTGACGAAAGGGCGCAGACCCAAAAGGTAAAGGCCGCGAGCATCAGGCCCGCGGCCTTGTTTGTCATCGCAAAGCAACGTGTTGTGATCGGTGGGCCATCAGTTTCTGCGTGAAGCGAATTTTTTTCCTTACGCTTGTGACAAGTCAAAAGGCAAAGTAGAAAGTACAAGAAAAACACCTCTTACTTTGCCTTTTTACTTTTATCTGAATAGCCCTCGTCCGCTCGGCGGGGCCTCTCGTTGTATAGTATGGAGGACGACGACACTATAAGACGATGATCCACTGTTACAAATGCGGAGCTGACCTCCCGGACAATTTGAATTATTGTCTGCATTGCGGCGGAAAGCTCGACGGAGGCATGGTCGATGAGACGATCGACGAGCGCGAGATCGAGACCGTTGAGGCCATCGGCGAGCGCGAGATCGAGACCGTCGTACTCGAGCGTGATGCGGTGCCGGAGCCAGTACGAATTGTTGCTCCGCGAACAATAGAAGACAAACCGCCGGCCGGTTCACCGGCCAGAATAATGGGGGTCGTTGGGTTATTGGTCATAGCGACAATGATCGGGCTGCTCGGTTATAGCTTCCTGCCGGCTCCAAAGGGAACGGATCCGGTCCAGCCGGCCAGCGACTCGGCCGCTAATGCGAATCGAGCAACGGCCAATTCGATCAATGCATCTGCCAATGCCGCAAATGCGATCGCCAACGCCCGTCAAGCGCTCGCGAACGTAGATCGAGCGCTCGCGAACGTGGATCGAGCGCTAGAGAACAAGAATGCCCAAAACTCAGTTGCAACTACTCTGCCTCCGCCCAAATCGGGCGACGGTTGGTTCATAATTCTCGGCTCATATGCGAAATTTCATCCGGAACGCGCTACTGATCGGATCGAACAGCTTCGGGACCTCGGCATCGAGGCATCGATCGTCGATACGGACAATTATCCAGGTTTTAATCGCGGCCTTTATGCTGTCGTTCTCGGCCCTTTCTCTAAAGCTGAGGCCGACTCGCGTCTGGCGTCCCTCCAACGTCGGTTTCCGGTCGCGTATGCAAAGTCCGGCTATTGAGTGGTGCATAGCCGCCTCCGGGATTGTGATAGGAACGCGACGGAAAGACACGGTTGCGGGCCCACCTTAACACTGGCGGTTTTATGACGCCAGAACCCGTTTCCGCACGGCGAAAGGACATAGCCCAAGAAAAGCCGCGGACACACGCCCGCGGTTTTTTTTTACTAGGGGCGGCGCAAGCGTGCGATCAGCGCTAGAATCAACAACACCAGGAGTTTTTTGAGGATGAGTAGAAGGAGCTATCTTTTCTGGACTGCGTTGTTGGCGGTGGCAACGGCGGCGGCGGTTATGTCGCTTATGCCGGGAGGCGGGAGCGTCGAGGCCCAAGCGCCTGCGATGAGCTGCATGGACATTCGAGACAGCCTGGCCACGAACGAAAAACTGGCCGTAAAGTACGAGAGCTACGTCGACATCAAGATCAACCCGGAAGTGTGGCGCGAGAAGCTCGGCAAACTCGATCGCGCGATCGCTGCGGGGAATGTTTTGAACGACGTGAACAGGATCTGCCGCTCCCTATCGTGCACCGCGTTCGATCAGGGGACCGATCTCGAGAGCAGGATGAGGTTCCAAAAGGACGTGCGCGATATATTGGCCCGGGCGATCGATGACGTTTTGAAAACCGACGCGGCCAAGCTCAGCGCCGATCTTGCCTCGGCGAGAAAGTACGTTGCGACGGCCCAGGCAGACCTTCGCAATAAGCGCTGCGATAACGTACAGGTGGTCTCGGCGACATATGGCGGCAACTGCAAAGCGCCGCAGGGCAACGTTACAAACTTTCTGGTGGCCGCCTGCGACGCCAAGGAGTCGTGCTCGTACCGGATCGACTTTGCGGTGCTAGGCGATCCTGCGCCCGGCTGTTCAAAAGATTTCGTCGCGACCTGGAAGTGCGGCCTCGGCACGGAGGTCTTCACCGCGACTGCGGACGCCGAGGCCGGCATCGGCGCAACCGTCATGCTCTGGTGCGAAAAATAGCCGTGAGCCTTGGTGTCCAAAGGTACGGGTTTCCGGAGGCCGGGAGCCGAAAGCAAAGGCCGCGAGCGTCACGCCCGCGGCCTTTTTGTTCTAGTCTGCGGAGCAGAGGAACTTACGTCCCATTCCAGTTTAGGGATTACTGCCTAACTTGTTGGCAATGCCCTTATTCTGAAGGATCCTGATCTCAACACGCCTGTTCTGAGCGCGGCCGGCGGCGGTCTTATTGCTGGCGATAGGCTTGTTCTCGCCGTAGCCAAATGGCTGGACTAGCCGTCTCGTGTCTACGTCATACTTCAGGACGAGGTAATCGATCACAGTCTTGGCACGCCGTTCACTTAGGGCCCGGTTCCTCGCCGAATTACCCGTCTTGTCCGCAAATCCGACCACTTGGACGAGCCAGCCGTTCGTGTTCCCCTTTGCCTTTTCAGCCTTTGCCCATTCCGCAGCTTCGTCAACGCCGGCTCTGGCCGATTTCGACATCACGGAGCTTCCAACCCTGAAAAGGACCGGAATGGTTTTGACCAGGTCGTAATCGTCCAGGCCGTTTATGCGCGCGTTTGCCAGTGCAGCATCTTTGAACGCTTGATTGGCCGTGGCCTGTGCCGCGGCAGCGGACGCGGCCGCAGCAGTCGCAATTGCATTTGTCTCCTCTATCTGTGCGGCGAGTTTGCGTGCATTCTCCTCGGCGGCCTCCGCCCTGGCGCGGTTCTCCTCAGCCAGTTCGTTGGTCTCCTCGAGCGCCTGGGCCGACCTCAGGTCCTGCTCGTCAAACCGTACCCAATCGGCAACGAGGTTGCCGTCGGCGTCGCCGCGGCCCTGAGCCTGCAGGCGCAGGCCGCGCATAATATAGGTCACCGGGTACGGCTTTTTCCCGCGAAACCCGCGGCGATGAGAGCTGACCTGTGTCCAATGGGTCAGAATGACGGTCGTCTCTGCGCCGCCGATATCGCGAACGGTGAAACTATCGTTTCGCCGGACACTGACGACGCCTTGAACTTTTACTTTTTGTCCTTGCGGGACCTGGACAGGATAGGCTTTCCTTGCGCCTTGTGCTGCCGCCGGCACAGCTGCCAACATTGCCAACATCGATATGATCGCGAGCGACCATTCTGATCTAAGCGTTTTCATTTTTCACCCTCCACTATTGGTCCCCAAAACCATACTCCCAGACTGCGGCCGCCGGCCGCAGATCTGCTTCACAAGACGGACCTCAACCAAAAGTATTCCTAAACGGTTGGTCCAATAACTGTAATTTTTGACAGCATAGAGAGACAACGGGGTCAAGAGGCAACGGGACAGGCCTGCGACGCCACGGAACGCACAATGCAAAATGCACAATGCGGAAAAGCGGCCGGCTTTTGCTACTTCTTATATTCCAAAATATCCCCGGGCTGACATTCTAAAGCTCTGCAGATCGCCTCTAATGTTGAAAGCCGAATTGCTTTCACTTTGCCGTTCTTCAACACGGAGATGTTGGCCATCGTGATGCCGACCTTTTCGGCGAGCTCCGTGACCCTCATTTTCCGCTTGGCCAACATGACGTCGATGTTGATGATGATCGCCATATTGGTTTAGACGGTGAGATCGTTCTCGGATTTTATATCGACGGCATTCTGCAGGATACGCTCAGATATAAATGCTGCGGTGGCGACGACGACCGAAGGAAAGGTGACAAGGAGCCGCAGGAAAACGCCCGCCGGCCGGTCGTCCGGATCGCCCTCAGCTATCATGAAGATCACGCTTCCCGCGACAAAACAGATGATCGCTATTGAGCAATATTTTATGATCCCTAAAGTTCGCACGGCGGCTCGCGAAAATATTTCATCTCGTCCTATATAGCCGAGGAACTTGACTCCCTGATAGATCGCCACGAAAAACGGGATCGAACCTATGTAGATATAGGCAATAAAGGGATCGAGATAGACCTCAAAGAAGGTGGCGTGCGCGTTCACGCCCTCGACGTGAGGCTCCCACAGCAGCCAGGCCAGAATGCCCGTGCCGAAGAGGACGACCATTACCTGAAGAAAGATCGTTGAGGCTCGTTTCATAGTTTGACCTCTTTGGATGGACTATTTGGGATCGTATACTCAAATTTATCGTTTGTCAATATATATTTATCGTTATTACCATATGCCCACCTCCGTGGACTTGACATATGTGATACACTGTATTGACAATGCAACATACCTGCGTTGTCGAATTGTTCTTTGAAAAAATGCGTTTTTGACGTCAAGAATCGCTGTAAATGTTTGAAAGAAAGGCAGTTATTTGTCCCACCGACCTCGTGGGACAGCCTGGGACAGTGGGACAGCGTGCCATGGGCCGGGAGCCAAAAGCGAAGGCCGCGGACATCACACCCGCGGCCTCTGCAGAGTATCGCAGGATACGGTTTCCGTGCTACCTTATCGGTGAATTCCTCTTCGATCGAAATGAAAACCGGCATCGCGTTTTGTCTGCTCACTCTTTTGCTCTCGTTCACTGTCGGCGCTCAAACAACGAAGCCGGCGGATACCTCTCCGCACACGAGCGGGTTTGTTAATGCAAACGGGATCAAGCTCCATTATCTCGATTGGGGCGGCACGGGCGAGACGCTGCTTTTTATAACGGGCGTGGGCGACACCGCTCATACTTTTGATGAGATGGCCCCGAAGTTCACGGACAAGTTTCACGTGCTGGCGCTGACGCGTCGCGGCTATGGCGAGTCGGACAAGCCCGAAAAGGGCTACGACACCGGCACGCTGACCGAGGACGTTCGCCTGTTCCTGGATGCAATGAAGATCGACAAGGTCAACCTCATCGCCCACTCCGCCGGCGGCAATGAGCTGATCGGATTCGCAAGCAAGTATCCGAAACGCACGCTGAAGCTGGTGTTCCTCGACGCCGCCTACGACCGCCGCGAGGTCCCCGCCATCCTGGCAAAGGACCCGCTCGCTGAGCCCGACAAACCGCCTTCGACGCTGCGCGAAAGGATCTACGCCGAGTTCATCCGCCAAATGGGCCTCTACGAACCACCCTATAAAAAGATAAAGGCTCCCGCGCTGAGCTTTTACGCGATCTTCGAACAACACTGGGCCATCAAGCCCGACACCGACGAGGCCACGAAAAAAAAGGCTCAGGATTTTATCGAAAAACTGGCCCAACCATATCAGTTTAGAAATGCTGAGAGATTTCGAAAAGAGGTGAAGCGAGGACAAGTCGTGATACTGCGCGGCACGAATCATTATTTCTTCAAGGATCCCAAACAAAAGGACGCCATCGTCACCCAAGTGCGCGCCTTTCTTCTGAAAAAATAGCCCGCATTCGGAGCCGGCTCTGGCACAAAGAACGTGCCAGTGTTGCGGGAACACCGCAACCGCCGCTCGGCGACAAACACATAGTCTAAGAGTAAGATGGCCGCGAGCATCACGCCCTCGGCCGTTGTTTGCTATCCGACAATGTACATTGCGTGCGCCGCCGCTCTAATGTTAAGGTTTGCGACGCATCAAGATAATAAACGGAGAATAAAATGACTTCAAGAACCGATGCGGCGGGCAGCTGCATTCTTCTGTTTCACCCATTTATGCTGTTCGTCATCTTTACGATGCTCACCGGCATAGCGTGTCAACAGGCAAACGACGCTCGCGCGAATGCGAAAGCGACACCGGCCAACGTCGCGGTCGAGGTGAAGCCAACTGAGACTGAAGCTAAACAGGTCGACGCGCCACCCGCGGGAAAGGAAATAAAACCCGCCGACGGCCCCGCCCTGAAGTCGATCACACCGCAGGAAGGCACGATCCTGGGCGGCGTGCTTAATGATATCGCCGTCAGCCTGCCGGCACCTGATGCTGAGGCTGTAAAAAAAGCTAACGCAAGCGGCACCGTCACCGTCGAAGTGGTGGTCAATGAAAAGGGCGTTGTTTCAACCTCGAGCGTTGTCAGCGGGCCTCAACCGCTCTGGTCCGCCGCCGGCTCAGCCGCCCGGCAGGCCCGTTTCGAACCGCCGCTGCACAACGGCAAACCCGTCAAAGTCGCCGGCGTGCTTATTTACGAGATAAAGTGATCATCGTATCAGGTTGAACCACGGGAGTTGAGAATTGAGAATTGAGAGTTGAGAATTAAGGAAGAAAGGCCGCGAGCACCATGCCCGCGGCCTTTTTGGGCCCGGTGCGTGTGGGCAGGTCTTTTTGGCCGAAATATCTATCTCAATTCTGTAAGTTGCGCTAAACTTTTGTTAAACCAAAGTTTGACTCTAAAAAAGGGAGAATATACATGGCTAGATCCTCGTCATTTATCCTGATCGCTGCTATCGCGATTACGTCGTTTTTCATTGAACCTGTAGCAGGACAGTTCCCGATCCCGAAGATCAAAATTCCGAAGATCACTAAACCCGAGACTACGACCACTCGGGACACGGCGGAACCGAGCGATCAGGGCGATCGGAGTTCCGACGCGTCTTCGAGAGGCAAGGACGACAGCGTTCGCGGTGTTCCGATCGCGGGAGCCAAAATAACCTTCTCGAACAATCCCGACGGATCGAATCCGAAGACAAGCTTTACCTCTTCGGAGAACATCTACGGCCGGGTCGACTTCGGCGGCAGGACGATGTATGACGCCTTCGGATGGAAAGCAATGGGCGACAGGAAGTTCTATTACGTCAGTTACTTTCTGAAGATCTTGCCGGCAGGCAGCAATCAGGGGTGGGAACATGACTGGCACAACGGACGCAGCTACACGCTGGTGACAAAGGATGAGGCTCAGAAAACCTACTGGAACTTCGACGTGCTTCCCGATCCCGCGAGATCGTCGACGCTCGCGGGCGCGATCGCGGATGAGCTGCAGTATTACAACAGCCCCGCGGGAATGTGGCCGGCGATCGGAGACATGGATTCTGCACGCCGCACATTTCCCCAGAACGGGACTTACAACGTCGACATAACCATATATGGCGATTCGTACGACGACTGGGGCAAACCGGCCGGAAAGTTCGAGGAGTTTCCGACGGTATCGTCCACACTCGCTTTCCAATTCAGCGGTACGGACGGGCAAAGAATTGCGTCCGGCTACCAGAAAGCGAGGGACGCTATCGAGGCCGCTAAGAACAGAAAGGAGATGCTCCACGCGATGCCGAACTGGTGGACCAACGCCGCGGTGCCGCCCGACCCGAAACTTGCCCCGGCGCGGCTCGTCCCCTTGATCAAGGGCTTCATCGGCCAGTGGAACCTGACCTATGTGAAACACATGATCATCAAGTACGAAGGGCCGCTTTGGGTGATCGAGAAGAACGACCTTGGGATCCCGGAATACCGCATGGTGAAGCCGTATATCTACGTCATTTACCGTGACCCGAAGGACAATTCGTGCCAGGTCGGCGCCTTGTACATGCGCGAATCCTACGCCGGCGCCGGCACTTACGGCCAGCCATACCTCGGCGGCATCCGCGAAGTCCAATATATCGACTGCGCCGTGGTCAGGTAACGCCATTCGCTAACGCGCAGACGCCGGGCAGTCGTGATTGCGGGGCGGCCGCTCATGGGCGTCCGACCTCTTTTGCACCGACGGGAAAGGTGCCTTTCAGAAAGGTCTCGATGGCCGGGAAGAAGATGTCGGGTGCTTCGACTTGTGCGATGTGGCCGGCTTTTTCAATCAGGAACAAGCGGGCGTTCGGATAGCCGGACGCCCAGAACTCGGAGCTTTTTTGCGGTATCACATCCGCTACGCCGTGGATGACCAGGACCGGCGCCTTTACCGCGCCGAGCTGCGGCATTAGATTGTAGTCGCCGAGGCTCTTCCAGACGTGAGCCCTGGTCACGGGCTGCAGCCGCACGGACTCTGGCCCGCCGGCACACACGTCTCCCTTGAAATTGCCTTCCAGCGTCTGGGTATAGGTGTAGACCCGCAGGATCATCGGATAGAACTCGCGGCAGATCGCGACCGGGTCCTTGGCCTTCAGCCAGAACTCAGGGTTCCTGATCACTTTGCCACGTGCAAGCTTTTCGGGTGTGTAGATCTTGGCCGTCCGTCGACTGATCTCGTCCTCCATATCGTCGAGGAAACCGCGCATCGGCGACGCCGAACTGTCCAGAACCATCCGCTCGACACGGTCCGGATGCGCGACGGCATACAGCGAGATCAGTAACCCGCCCCACGAGTTGCCGAGCAGCGACATCTTGTCCAGCTTGAAATGCTGGCGGACGGCCTCGAGGTCGGCAACGTGCTGTTCGTAACCGAGCTTCTTGCCGTCGGTGATCAGCTCGGAGCGGCCCTGGCCTCGCTGATCGTAATAGATCACACGCCTGTTCTTTGCAAGCGGCTCGAAGTCGGGACGGATAGATTCGAGCGAGTTGCCCGGCCCGCCGTGGACCACCACCAGCGTCTCGCTGCCCTGCCCGACGATCTTATAAAAGATCCGCACCTTGTCCGGCGTCAAGATATAGCCCTCGGCAGACTCCGTCGCCGCGGTCTGTGCGGCCGTGGTTGTGGCAAGTGAGAAAAGAACGATGGCAACGACGGGTAGGTAATGCTTGAACTTCATTGGAGACGATTCTATCAAAAGATCGCGAGAGCACGCGATGGAAAGGCGTAACCATCTCCACTTCGCGAGCGGGCCGAGGCCAGAAGAACACGGCGGGCTCAACCTGTCCGAAACAAATCACCGCTGCCTCCGTATAAGGCGAATATGCGGAAAACCTTCAAATTTACAAGCCTTAGCGTTTCGGTACTTGCCGTCGGTTACATGCTGCTGCTGTATTTTCCGCAACCGCTCTTTGGCTACTCGACCGAGTACGGCGGCTTCCGTGTCCATTCGCGCGAGCCGTCCGGACAAGAACTGACCGCGGTGCTCGACAACGCGGAGCTGCGGCTGCGTCGCTCGCCGTTGTACGACAGTTCCCTATCGCGAAATATCTACCTGACGGACAGCTTTGGAATGTACGCGCTGCTGAGCCATAAGGCGTACAAGTCATTCGCCAACAGCGTTCCGTTCATCGACAACATTATCGTTAACAAGTCCGATCCGGCGGCCGACTGCGTCTTTGCCAACCGCGAAAAGAACAACTCTCGAAGCTTAAGCGGCGTCATTGCGCACGAGGTCACACACCTGTTTATCAGGCAAAGGTACGGCACGGTGGCCGCGATTTTGATGCCCGCTTGGCAGAGCGAAGGCTATTGCGAATATATCGCACGGGACTCGACCATCACGCTTAACGACGGGGCGCGCCTGTGGCGCGAAAAT
>Ga0163161_10004235_pt1 | contig 10009 bp, 7 predicted proteins | sample S45metaG_FD_129847 | JGI IMG/M metagenome (GOLD analysis project Ga0163161, IMG submission 129847) | Switchgrass rhizosphere microbial communities from Kellogg Biological Station, Michigan, USA - S4-5 metaG | ecosystem: Host-associated > Plants > Roots > Rhizosphere > Soil | place: USA: Michigan... | reverse complement strand
TTACAGGTTTTCGATCTGACCCCTGTTACCGGCCGGTAATTGTTTATTTTATCAATTGGCTGCTCATCCTATACATGACCAATTCATTGCCAATTATACCATAGAAAGAATTGCCCTTAACAAGAAAAGAGCGAAGTTTCTTTCCTTTACGATGATAGACATAAAAGCTACCTCTGTAAGACCTGTCCTTTAGGTCATAAATGTCAATAATGCTGGCCTTATCCCAAAGCTCCAAGGGCTCAAACTGCCCAGGGATCGCGGAGTGGACAAATAGGTACCCATTGTCCGCCGCACAGGACTTATTCACAGATATTGGCCGCTCGGACAGCTTTATCATATTTTCCTTCTCGAACCTGACAGGCTTAACCCGAGCCCTGCTAACAGTATCGATTGTATTACCGCGATGCATAAGAGCCAGCTTTTTATCCATCACAAAAAATTGGTTCCGGTACCTATATACAAATACTATCTGTCCTGTAGTGTGGTCGTAAGTAAGGTGCCCTTCGGAATCAAAAAGACCGTCAACCTGCTTTTGGAGTAAGCCGGCATTCTTGAATGAGCTTGGCAGGGATCCCATGTTACTTTTGCCTATGGTGCTTTGCTTTGTACTAGTGTCCACAAATACGTAAGCAATAGCACTGGAGTCAATTACCAGGCCCCGAAAAAACATAGGCATATTAGACATTTGCCTTACGCCCTTTCCAGCTATAATATTGCCTTTAAAGATTACAGGGACTGTACCATCGAAGAAGAAAAAATAGCTGCCCCATACTGCCATTCGCGGAGAATGCCATGGAAAATCCAAATTGTCTATAGAAATCTTGTGTTCCCTTTTGTATATAAGTCCTGAATCTACTGCTGTTAACGTAAGGCCGCTTGTTATATTCCCAAGGTATATGCTGTCATTACCCATACCTGCAAAGTAGTAAGAGTCATAGGTGAGATCCAGAACTTTTGAGGCTTGGGTATAGGCAGGGAAGCGGCGCGTAAAATTATTTTGGTAAGCCAGTTTCTGCTCCGAAAGCTGAAATAGCAGAACTACAGTCCCTATACTTAAGACAGTAGCTAAAAAGAGGACTAGGATTAGATTGCGCTTTTTCATGTGTGCTGTTTTTTGGGTTGATACATCACCACCAAACTAACTGCAGCAAGCAGGGCAAAAAAAATATTGAACCATAAGTGTTCCCGCCATCCGAGTTTCTCAAGAATTCCGCCACAGGAACAGGGTATAAAGGAACTATAATTGAGGACTATAAAAATATAGGCACTGAACATCACCATTAAGCTGAAAGCAGCAAAGAGCGCGGGGAGTCTTGAAGCCCTAAAGGACAAGCCGACAGCTATAAAGATTTCAAGTAAAGGAATTACCCAAACTAGCCACCCGGCGAAAGCGCTCAACATGGAAGATTGCCCGATTTGCACCTTAAAGTTTTCGAAATCCAGAAGCTTGCTTACTGCAGCATACACAAAAAGGAGGATGTAAAGAAGTGCAGTTAACTCGACCAGGATGTCACGGTATTTAGCTTTCATAATCAAACGCTTTAGTGTTTGTACCAGTGCTAAATTAAGTTGATAACAAGTAAAAAGGATTGATAAAAAAGCGCACAAAATTTCAATTTTAATGCAAATTGCAAAGCAATAGAAATGGCTGCTAGGCAGCCATTAAAAATCATTTTGAAGAAGAGAGGGCCTTAAGCTTTTCACTTAGCTCCGAAAGCCCTGCCTTTTCCAGAAAGTCATCAGCCAGAATCTTCAATTCCTCTTTCGCATCTTCAGGTGCCGACGCGAAGAGTGAACCTTTGCCTGTCCCTTTTTCAGACAGGCCCTGCTCAATGACATAGGTGAGCAATAAAACATTTTTTCTTGAGATACGCAGGTCAATCTTCACTGCATCATTCATTCCCGGGCTGCTAAGTATTGTATCAAATACCTGGGCAGCGTCATCAGTTGTCAGCATACTCTTCAAAATTAAATTAGACTTTATTTAAGGTAAATTTAAAAAGTATTAATGAATGTTTTTTAGGCATAATTTACCCTCGATTTACAGAAAGATATTGTATACCCAAAATTATATGAGAAGGTGAAAAGAACATCGGCTAAACCCTCTGTACTTTTCCTTAGTAAGGTTCGAAAACGAATTCCCTTGCTTCGCCGGAAATTCCACTTCGCTGACGGTTCTTATCTTTTGAGCTGCTGGAAATAGTGGCTCTATAATGGAGATTGCCATGTCTGGTGCAATCGGCAAGATGAACGGTTGTGTCACAACCGGGTCTTGCCGCCCTTTCCTCGGAACTCGGGGGGCGGGGGATGCTGCAATATTTTACTGCTGTTGAAGCGATGAAGAGAATAGTATGGGGACTAAGAACGACAGCGGCAAAAGTATATCCATAGGCACTGCATAGAAAAAGAATTTAAAAGTAACTGTTCTAAAAAGACCAGAGGAAGAAGTGTAATTTGACATGTAAAACCAATCTACAAGCCTATAATGTCTCCCATGAATTATAAAAAAAACTGAAGAGAAAATTTTGCCACAGGCCACTCAAGAAATGACGGGATGGTGAACGGTGAAATTTTTTCAGGTCAAAAATTTAAAATACTTCTAATAAGAGTAGAATTCGAAAGTAATGGTAGGGCTAAGATACAGATCAAATTAGAGAAAAATTGTATCAAAAAAGGGAACCAATTGAAATTTTAAATAAAACAATTGCATGCTTCATCCTAATGAACTGCCTAAAGCTTATGGATTTATTGATGATGGCTAAAAATAGATTATATATATAAATGATAATTAATAAAAGAATAAATATAATACCGCCTTAATCTTAATGTTTTTGGTATTTTTACCCATATTTTTATAAAAGATAGCCATAATAATGACGACACATCAACAACATATAAAATTTATTTGGGACATAGCAGACTTATTACGTGGGCCTTACAGACCTCCCCAATACGAGCGAGTAATGCTTCCTATGACTGTATTACGTCGGTTTGATTGTGTATTAGATAACACGAAAGAACAGGTTTTAAAGGAATATAGCGACTTAAAACATAAGTACAATAACGATATTCCAATATCTATTATAGCATCTAAATTAGAAAAGAATACTAGTCAAAAGTTTTATAATACCTCCCCTTTTACATTCGAAAAACTGAAAGGAGCACCCGATACAATAGCGCAGGATTTAGTAGCCTACATCAATGGCTTTTCTCCAAATGTGAGACAGATCTTTGAGTTCTTCGATTTCGAGAAAGAAATTTTCGCGATGAACGATGCCAATATTCTATACTTGATTATCTCGCAATTTGCTTCGGTTAATTTGCATCCTGACTTTGTTTCTAACAGAGATATGGGGTTAATTTTCGAGAATTTAATACGTAGATTTAATGAATTGGCAAATGAAACTGCTGGTGATCACTTTACACCTCGAGAGATTATCAAATTAATGGTGAATCTTCTTTTTATAGACGACAATAGTTTTCTAAAAGATAAATCGGTAATCCGTGAAATAATGGATCCTACTTGTGGAACTGGTGGGATGTTATCGGAAGCAAAAAACTATGTAAAATCACTTAACGAAGACGCCATACTGGTTGCTTACGGACAAGATTACAATAAACGTGCTTTTGCTACTGCAGCGGCTGATTTATTGATTAAAAATGAGAGTTCCTCTAAATTTGCAGACACTATAAAATATGGCGACACCTTAATTGATGATCAATTTCCTGAAAACAAATTTGATTATTTAATAGCCAATCCTCCTTTTGGAGTAGATTGGAAAAAGCAAAAACCTCAAATTGATCGAGATAAAACAGGTCGATTTAAGGCAGGATTGCCAAGGGTGAATGATGGTGCTTTGTTATTCTTACAGCATATGATTAGCAAATTTGAACCTTACTCTCCCAATGATAAAAAGAATGGTTCGCGATTAGCGATAGTGTTTAGTGGGTCGCCTATGTTTTCTGGAGGAGCAGGCTCCGGAGAAAGTGACATACGCAAATGGATTATTGAAAATGACTGGTTAGAAGGCATTATCGCTTTACCGGAACAAATGTTTTACAATACCGGAATTACTACCTATATTTGGGTTTTAACTAATCGAAAATCAGCTGAACGTAAAGGAAAAGTACAGTTGTTCGATGCCCGGGAGTTTTATATACCTATGCGAAAGAGCCAGGGAAGTAAGCGAAGAAAAATAGGCGAAGGGGATTTAGATGACGGCATTGTACATGTAATGGAACCGGATCAAATTAAAATGATTACAGAGGAATATGGTAAGCATATAAATACCGAAAACTCTAAAATATTTGATAACAAAGATTTTGGTTTTACACGGGTAACTATGGAGCGCCCTTTACGCTTGAAATATCAGATGTCGTTGGAACGAAAATCAGCGTTTTTGGATGCATGCCCTCATTTACTAGAAGATGTACAAGCCATAGATAAAAAACTAGGTCGTGAACCTTTATTGGATTGGACTAAAACACTAAAGGACATAAAAAAAATCAACCGACAAAAATGGTCGGCCAAGGAATTTAATTTGTTCCGTAGCGTTTTTACCACTAAAGATCCTGAAGCTGAAAAGGTGCAAAAAGGCAAAGACGAATATGAATCTGATGCCGACTTACGTGATTTTGAAAACATCCCTTTAAAAATAGAAATACAAGAATATTTTAAAAATGAAGTACTGCCTTTTGTTCCTGATGCCTGGATGAATCGTACCAAAGATAAAGTAGGCTATGAAATTAATTTTAATCGTTATTTCTTTACAATGAATGAAAATCGTCCTTTAGATAAAATTAATAAGGAGTTAGAAGATGTCGAGAGGGAAATTTTGAAATTATTAAAAAATTGATAGGTAATGAAACAAATAGCCGTAAAGTACCTATTTGATATTTTTAGTGGTTCAACACCAGAATCAGGGCAACCCTTATTTTGGGATGGAGAATTTAATTGGTTTACACCAGATGACTTAGGTAAAATTGGGTATAAAATATACGTTACTGATTCAAACAGAAAAGTTACAGATCAAGGTATTACAAATTCAAATCTTAGGTTTGTTAAGCCAAATTCTATAATTATAACAAAAAGAGCTCCAATTGGTAATCTGGCAATAGTAACTGAACAATCTAGTTGTAATCAAGGTTGTTTCTTTTTAGAACAAAAGATAACTGAAATCAATATTAAATATTATTACTACTTTTTTGCAATTCAAAAAAATAGACTAAATAGTCTCGGACGTGGTTCTACTTTTTTAGAGTTGAATGCTGATGAAATGAAAGGATATAAAGCGCCACATCCTAAATTGTCTTTACAAAATAAAATCGTTGAATATCTAGACAGCGAAATAGCCAAAATAGAAGCATTAATTGAAAAGAAAAACAAGTTAATTGCGCTGTTAGAAGAAAAGAAAAAAGCTGTAATTAATCAAGCGGTTACTAAAGGACTTGATCTTAATGTACCCATGAAGGATACTGGTATTGAGTGGTTGGGAAAAATTCCTCAGCATTGGGAAGTGGTGAAGTTGAAGTATCTTGTAAACAAAATTGACGAACAAAATCAAGCTGATGTACAACTCAAGATAGCTGTCGAAAATGTTTTAGGATTTAGTGGCAAGTTGATAAATTTAGAAAGTTTCGACTACGAAGGTATTACAAGCAATTTTAAAAATAATGACATAATTTTTAATAAACTACGACCATATTTGGGGAAAGTATATTTAGCAAGGGAAGAAGGCGGTGTTTATGGAGAACTATTAGTACTTAGACCAAATGAAAAATTAGTGCCTAAATTTTTATTTTATTTAATGATAAGTACAAATTTTATTGATTTAGTAAATTCCTCAACCACTGGAACTAAAATGCCCCGGGCAAGTTGGGAAGATTTTATCAGATATATTCATATACCTGTTATTTCTTTAGATGAGCAACAAAGTATAGTTGACTTTTTGGATAAGGCACTAGGTAAAAATGAAGAGCTATCAGTTAAATTGCAATACTCTATCAATATTTTAAAAGAAAAGCGAACTGCCATGATATCGGCTGCTATTAACGGTGAAATAGAACTATAGCTTATGACAATAAATACCTTAGAATTAACTAATGTACGCGGTTTTACCTATGCAAAATTAGAATTTCAACCAGGTTTTAATTTAATAGTAGGTATCAATGGTGTGGGTAAAACTACCGTATTGGAAAGTTTACGAATTGTGCTTTCTCAAATACTAACGGAGATAAAAGTCCCTATCATTTCAAAAGAGAGTTTTAAGAAGTCGGATATTAATATTAATACTAATCAATTACAAGTGAATACTAATTTTAGTATTGACGAGGTAGATTACGATTTTATATACTCTAAATCTGTAAAAGAAGTTATCTATAAAGAGGTTGAATCTAATACAAGCCATAATAAAAGCATAAGAAGGGGTATAGTTGCCCAGAACAGTATTTTAGCTCAAAAATCTGTTGATCTACAAAAACTGAAACAAGCACTAAGTGTGAAAGAAGCATTAGAATCATTAATTAAAGAGAATGTTATTGAAGAAATTGATTATAATGAAGAAAAAAAATTAATTGACATATTAAGTAATTATGATTCTAAAATTAACTCAGACAATGATTATTTAGATTTTTTAAAAGTTCTTTCAGAAAAAGATTTTGAAAGTTCTTTAAAAACACTGCAAGAAAACAAAGACATCCAAAAAAAAATCCAGCTGCTACAAGAAGAGATTAATAAGTTGTCTGAAACAATTTCAAAATCATCGCTGATTCCTTCTAGATTGGAAGGAATACAGCAAGACGATTCAACTGATTTTAAATCGAAGATTAACAGAAAACATAATAATAATTTATTAGGTATATATTTTTCTACTAAAAGATCCTTAATGGTTAACCAAACCTCTAAGATTGTAAAATCTAAATTTATTTATGCTGCAGCTTATGTAGATACTCTGTCTGAAGTAAGAAGTTTTAATATTAAAATGTTTGCGGATTGGTTTAAAGTTCGTAAAACTCTTGCAGAAGAAAACCCTACTAATAATAATTATAACAAGGTAATAAATTTAATAGAAGAAGCTATCTATACTTTTTTACCTGAATTTTCAGATTTGGATTTAATAGAAGATGAAATTTCAGGTGAGTTGACTTTCTGTATCACTAAAGCAAACAAAATTCTGAATTTCACTCAGCTTTCAGATGGTGAGCGAGGTGTTTTAGCATTAGTATTTGATATTGCCAGACGCTTGATCATAGCCAATATTGATAAAGACAATCCCCTACAGGGTGAAGCCGTAGTTTTAATAGATGAATTAGATTTACACTTACACCCCAAATGGCAACGTACTATTGTTAGTGATTTAGTGCGTACTTTTCCTAACTGTCAATTTATTGCCACAACACATTCGCCACAAATTATATCTTCAGTTCTTCCAGACAATATTCAGATTATTAAAAATTTTGAAGTTGACCAAGCAGTAAAAAGTTATGGACTGGATATAAACTATGTTCTCAAAAATATTATGGAAGACGATGATCGTTTAAATGAATCTAGTGAAGCCATAGGAGCTGTACAAAAGCTTATCGATGAGGTTGAATTTGACGAAGCCAGAGCTTTAATAGAAAAATATAAAGCCCGGAATCTAGATTTATCCGAATGGGTAATATTTGAAGCAAGAATGTCTCATCTTGAAATGTTTGAAGATGAAGAGGATATTTAAAGGGCATGAACCTAAAGATTTTATAGATTACAAGGTTGAAAACAAACAAGGAGGAGTAAACATTGATTATAATAGCCTTGGAGAAAAACAAAGAACGCAAATAAAAGAAGCACTATTAATTGAACAAGGTAATATTTGCGCATATACGTTAAAACGTATAGAGCTTAAAAGTTGTCATATTGAGCATATAAAACCAGAGGAATTATGTAGACAATTACAAAAAAAAGGTGTTGAAACTATTTCCGATTTGGATTATTCAAATATGGTTGCTTGTTTTCCAAAAGAGTTTTCAGGTTCATCAAGAAAAAAGTTTTACGGCGCTTATAAAAAAGATGATTGGTGGGAAAATGATGGGAGTAGTTTTATAAGTCCATTAAGAGTCGATTGCGAATCACATTTTAAGTATAATAAGGATGGTTCAGTAGTTCATTTGACAGAAATGGGTAAGAAAACTATTGAAATACTTAATCTTAACCATAATATTCTAAAAGATGATAGACAAAGTGCCATATTTTCCTTTATTTATAAGGATAACAAACCACTGAATCAATCGCAAACAAACCAAGCAATAGAAAATATCTGTAACAAGAATAAGGATAATTTTACAGAGTTCTGTATTGCAATTAAGGATGCTTTGAAAATCATTTAGTATTCTTAGATAAGGTCAAGAAAAAAAATAAGATAATATCCAACACAAAAAAAAGAAAAGCATGAATAACACTCAGGTTAAAGAAATAGCTTTTGAAAGAAGTATAGAAGCGGTCTTGTTGGATACTGGTTATATTGCTTTGCCTAGTTCGGCTTATAATAAGGATAAAGCTTTATTTCCTGATACTGTACTCAACTTTATAAGGGAAACACAAACTAAAACTTGGCATAAGTTACAGACTATTTTGGGTGAAAATATAGAGAATCAAATTCTTTATGATTTAACCAAATGGATTGACATACATGGTGTATTATCTACTTTGCGGCATGGTTTTAAATGCTATGGCAAACAACTGCAATTAGCTTATTTTAAACCTTCGCATTCGATGAATCAGGAGGTTTTAGAGCGCTATATCAAAAACATTTTTGGTATTACTAGACAACTTTATTATAGTAACCGCAATCAAAACTCTCTTGATGTTGTTTTAAGTGTTAACGGTATTCCTCTAGTCACTTTAGAACTCAAAAACCCATTGTCTCACCAGAATATTGAACACGCCAAGAGCCAATACAGTAGTGACCGAGATCCACGTGAATTACTTTTTGAATTTAAGAAAAGAACATTGGTACATTTTGCTGTAGATACCGAAGTGGTTGAAATGACTACCCGATTGGCAAAAGAAGCTACCTATTTCCTTCCCTTTAATAAAGGAAATGATGGAGGTGCTGGTAATCCAGTAGATTTTGAGGGATTGAGTTATAAAACAGCTTATCTCTGGAAAGAAGTATTGCAAAAAGACAGCTTGATGGATATTTTAGGCAAATTTATTCATTTACAAGTTGATGAACGAATTACTGAAGGGGGTAGAAAAATTAAGAAAGAAACCATGATTTTTCCTCGTTATCATCAGTTGCAAGCTGTACGTACTATGATAGCAAATTCGTTAGTTGATAATGTTGGTACTAACTATTTAATTGAGCATTCAGCGGGGAGTGGAAAAAGTAATACTATAGCTTGGGTTGCTCATCGATTGTCTTCTCTACATAAACCAGATAATACTCGATTGTTTGATTCAGTAATAGTAATTACGGATCGTGTTGTATTGGATAGACAATTGCAGGATACTATTTATCAATTTGAACATAAAAAGGGTGTTGTTTTAAAAATTAATAAAAGCTCCAAGCAATTAGCAGAAGCGTTGCAAAATGGAGTTCCAATAATTATCACCACCCTCCAGAAGTTTCCGTTTGTAACCGATCAATTACGAAAACTAGCTGAAGAGAGAGGTGATGAAGCTACAGGTTTGCTAAAGACTAAAAATTACGCCATCTTGGTTGATGAAGCTCATAGTTCACAATCAGGTGAAACTGCGGCTGACTTGAAAGAGGTCTTGGGAGGAGAAGAATTAGCCAAAGAAGCTCAAGAAAAAGCTCAAGATGAAGAAGCAGACACTTTGGTAGCCTTGTATCGCAATATGGCAAAAAGAGGTCAACAGAAAAACATTAGTTTTTTTGCCTTTACAGCGACTCCAAAACATAAAACAATCAAATTATTTGCAACCAATGGTGCACCGCTTCATAAATACACTATGCGTCAAGCCGTTGAGGAAGGTTTTATATTAGATGTTTTGGAGAATTATACTTCG
>Ga0163161_10004234_pt1 | contig 10014 bp, 9 predicted proteins | sample S45metaG_FD_129847 | JGI IMG/M metagenome (GOLD analysis project Ga0163161, IMG submission 129847) | Switchgrass rhizosphere microbial communities from Kellogg Biological Station, Michigan, USA - S4-5 metaG | ecosystem: Host-associated > Plants > Roots > Rhizosphere > Soil | place: USA: Michigan... | reverse complement strand
CCCCGGAATCGCGATGACCGACCTCGCCGTAGTCGTGCCCGTCTTCAACGAGCGCGACAACATCCCGCCCCTCCTCGCCGAGATCGCCTCGGCCCTGCGTGGCCGGATCGACTTCGAGATCATCTACGTCGACGACGACAGCACCGACGACAGCGTCGCCGTGCTGACCGCGGCCAAGGCGCAGTACCCGGAACTGCGGGTCATCCGTCACCTCACCCGCAGCGGGCAGAGCACAGCCGTGTGGAATGGCGTGCGCAACGCCCGCGCGCCCTGGATTGCCACGCTAGACGGCGATGGTCAGAACGATCCGGCGGATATCCCCAAGCTGCTCGACGCGCGCGCGGCTGCGCCGGCGCTCAAGCTGTTCGCCGGCTGGCGCGTCACCCGCCGCGACAGCTTCAACAAGCGCATTTCCTCGAAGGTCGCCAACGCGGTGCGCTCACGCATGCTCCAGGACAGCACCCCGGATACCGGTTGTGGCCTGAAGCTGTTCGAACGCGAGACCTTTCTGCGCCTGCCCTACTTCGACCACATGCACCGCTATCTGCCGGCGCTGGTGAAGCGCGCGGGCTTCGCCAGCCAGAGCGTGCCGGTGGGGCATCGTCCGCGTACGGCGGGGACGTCGAAGTACGGGATGCTGGATCGGCTGTGGGTCGGGCTTGCCGATCTGCGCGGCGTCGCGTGGTTGATGCGGCGGGCCAAGGTTACGCGTACCGAAGAGGTCTAGAGCATCGCCGCTGAAGCGGCTCCCACACAGAGCAGGCTTTTTGTGGGAGCCGCTTCAGCGGCGATGCTCTTCGCAGGCGCTCAGCGCAGCAACATCCTGGGCTGCCACGCATCCAGCGCCCGCGCCGTCCGCTCCCGCCCCAGCTCGATCAATTCCCGTGCCCGGTAGAACTCATACACCGTGGAAACGTTGCGCGGAATCTCGACCAGCACGTCTGGCTGATACGCCGCGAGACGCAGGCGCGACAGGTTGGCCTGCATGAGGTCCATCGCCTGCGTCATCAGGTCGAACGCGCCCGGGTCCCTCAACTTGGGCTTGCCGTCCGACGAGGGCAGCACGCGTCCGATCAGGCGGCCGAGCTTGGCGGCGTAGCCCTGGTCGGTGGTCACCGTGACGTCTTTCTCGGGCGGCTTCTGCAGCTCGGCCGCACCGTCCACGCTCACGGCGATGACGTAGTCGGCCTCCTCGCGCATCAACGGCAGCACCGGCAACGGATTCAGCAGCGCACCGTCGACCAGGCGGCGCCCGTCGTGGATATAGGGGCGGAACAGGGTCGGGATGGCGATGGATGCGCGGATGGCATCGAACAACGGACCCTTCGTCAGCCACACTTCGCGTTCGCGATCCAGGTCGGTGGCGACCGCGGTGTAGGAGATGTTGAGCTCCTCGATGTTCACCTCGCCGATGAGCTCGCGCAGGGCCGCCATGATCCGGTCGCCCTTGATGAAGCCGCCGCCGGAAAAGCTCCAGTCGACCAGGCGCAGCACATCGAACCGCGCCAGGGCGGAAACCCAGTCGCGATAGACGTCCAGCTTGCCCATGCCGTAGATGCCGCCGATCAAGGCGCCCATCGACGTGCCGGCGATGGCGACGATCTCGAAACCGCGCTCCTCGAGCACCTCGATCGCACCGATGTGAGCAAGTCCCTTGGCCGCCCCTGCACCGAGTGCGAGGGCGACGCGTGGCTTTCGCGGCATGCCGCTGACGGCGGGCAAGGCGCCCGGATCCGCGATATCGATCTCACTCATGCAGCGGCGGCGCTCAGTGGTGGTTGTTCGAACTGTTCTGGTAGCCGGTCAGGGCCAGCTGGAGCAGGATTTTCATTTCTTCGCGTAGCGGCAGCGGTGACACGATCTCGGCGTCCGGCCCGTATTTGAGGACGTCCATCAGCAGTTCGCGCGAGTTCGAATACGGCACTTTGAGTTCGTAGCGGCCATCCGGCAGCGACTCGCCCTTCTGTTGCGAGTGCCAGTGTTCGTCGGCCACCCAGCGTGCGGCGTGCGAGGAGAAACGGATGGTCGCCCAGGCCTTGGGCTTGCCGGCGAAGATGCCGTAGCTGGAGGCGAGCAGGTCGTTGAGTTCGGCGTCATCGACGTCCTTCGCCTTGGCTTCCAGCGATTGCGGATCGGCGATGCGGTCGACGGCGAAGCTGCGCAGGGCTTCACGATCGTGGTCCCAGACATCCAGGTACCAGTTGTCGCGGTAGTGGGTAAGGCGCTGCGGGGACACGGTGCGCTTGGAGTCGGCATTGGTCGTGCGTGCGCGGTAACGGAAGCTCAGCTGGCGACGCTCGAGCGTCGCGCCCGCGACGATGCGGAACACCTGCTGGTCCATCTTGCGCGCGCCCCAGGAAATCACCCGGATGCGATCTACCGGCAAGGCCTTGCCACTGCCGTGATCGGAAAGCAGTCGTTCGATGCGCGCCTTGAACGGCGCCAGCGCGCCGGCGAGCACGCCAGGATCGGATCGGCCAATGAGTTCGTTGAGGGCCATCAGCGCGGCCAGCTCGTCGCTGGTCAGCCATAGGCCGGGCAACTCGAAGCTGTCGGCCTCCGAGGCGTCATAGCGGAACGAGGCCTGTTCGCCGGCGACGCTCTGCACGGGGGCGCCCAGCGCGTCGCGCAGGAACGCGACATCGCGATAGAGCGTGGCGCGCGAGCATTCGAGCTCGTCCATCAGCCGGGACAGCGGCACGGGATAGTGCGCTGATTTCAGCAGTCGATGCAGGGAGAGAATGCGCTCGTAGCGGTCCATGGGTGTCGCCGGCTGGATGATGCTTCGGGAAGTGTGTCCGCGCGGGCGTGATGCCCGTATCTACGCGGCTCAGGCTGAGCAGCTCAAGCATGGCGGTGGCGATGGCCGTCCGCAAGGGACATGAGACTCGGCCATTCGTGGGGTCTTGCGACCGTCGGTTTGCGCCGGGGGCCATTAGGCGCAAAAATGCTGCTTTGCGATTCGCCGAAGGCCTCCCCCGACCATGGCGGAACCCAAGCACGCAGGCCCGGCCCTGGTGGGTCCGCACGAACCACCGGGCGACGCTCCTCGCGCCGACATCCTGTTCACCGCCCCCTTCGTGGTCATCCAGACGGCGACGGCGGCCGGCTATGGGCTGTGGATGGTGCTCGGCATCTCACTGGCGCTGGGCGTCTATCCCGACGGGCGCGGCGAAGTGCTCGCCCCGCTGAGCATCGGCCTGGTCTTCGTCAGCCTCGGTCTCATCGCTACCTGCCTGCGCCTGGCGTTTGCCCCGGACTGGCATGGCTGGAACCCCGCCAAGCGCATGATGCCGACGATCGAGGGCCTGGTCGCCATGGTGAATTACCTGCCCATGCTGGCGCTTGCCGGCCTGGCACGGGGCGAAAACGACTTCTGGGCCACCCGCCTGGCCGGGGCCATCCTCGCCCTGTGCACCCTGGCCACGCTCGTGTACACCGCCCGGAGTGCCGCGCGCCGCCTGCTCCCGGCCGTGGCCGCCCTCGCGAACGCCCAACCGCTCGGGCGTACGGTGTCCGCGTTGTTCGCCGGCGGGCTTTGGCTCTGGCTCTGTGTCGCACTGCAGAGTGAGACGGAGATCGATCCTCCCACCCCCTGGCGACTCGGCCTTCTCGCCGTGGCGCTGGCGCTGGGAATCGTCGAGGGCATGCGCTGGCGCGCGCTGCGCCAGCTGGCCGACGAGCGTGGCGTAGTGGAGCGATTCACCACTGGTGGGGGCGCGGCGCGCCTCCTGGTCGGTCGGGTCGGTGTCGCCGTCCTTTCGGTCGGCCTGCCCTGCCTCCTGTTGGTGTCCCACCCCGCCGGGCGACTCCTGGCGCCGGCCGCCGGTCTGGCCGCGTTAAGCTGCGTTATCGGTCAATGTCTCGAGCAGCGGCTCTATGGGCGGGCGTACGCGCAGCTCGTGGTCGCTTGACCCCTTTTTTCCTGACCTTTCCTCCACACACGGGTAGACGATGAAACAATCCCTGATCGCCACGCTCGTCCTTGCCGCGCTGCCGTTCACCGCGTCGGCGCAGGACGCCAGCGCCACCAAGAGCGCCGGTTCTGCCGCAACGACAACGACGACGACCACGCCGGCGACGGCCACCACGCCTGCCACCACCACGACGACCACCACGACGGCAGCGACCAGCACGACGCCCGCTGCCACGACGACAACGACGACGCCGGTGGCAGCGCCGGCTCCCGCGGCGGCACCCTTCGACGCCAACGTCCCGCCGCCTGCGCCCGCTGCGCCGGACGCGGCCCAGAATGGTGGCTGGACCGGCTCCGGCGAATTCGGTTTCGCGTCGTCGCGCGGTAACTCGCACACGGAAAACGCGAACGCCAAGCTCGGCCTGAGCCAGGAAAACGAGCTCTGGAAGAACAACATCTACCTCAACGGCCTGCGCTCGAAGGGCGAAACCTCGGTGACCGATGCCGATGGCAACACCGTCGACCGCTTCAGCACCACCGCCAACCGCTACGACACGGGTGCGTCGGTGGGCTACAAGTTCGATCCGCGCAGCTACATCGTGACCGCTGCCCGCTACGAGCACGACGATTTCGGCGCCAACCTCTGGCAGGGCATCGTCTCGGTCGGTTACGGCTATATCGCCCTGAAGAACGACCGCGCTGAGCTGTCCTTCGAAGTCGGTCCCGGTTACAAGCGCTACCAGCCGGCCAAGTCCACGCGGCCCGAGCTCAACGCCGACGGCACGCCCGTGGTCGATCCGGTGACCGGTGCCGCCGTCTCGGTGCCTTACACCCCGAACACCGAGGGCGAAGTGGTCGGCCGTAGCCTGATCAACGGCAAGTACCGGCTCACCGAGAACACCGCGCTCGAAGACACGCTGCTGATCGAAGCAGGCTCGAAGAACCAGTACTACCAGAACGATATCGGCCTGTCGGTCAGCATGACCAAGAAGATGGCGCTGAAGCTCGGCTACCAGATCCGCTACAACAGCGATACGCAGCCGGGTACGGTGAGCACCGATAAGTTGATGACGACGAACCTCGTTTATAACTTCTGAGGGGTTTGCGGGTAGCTGGTCGCCAGCATCCCATCGCCGATGAATCGGCTCCTACGAAGAGCGGCACCCGCTCGGTAGGAGCCGATTTATCGGCGATCCCGCGGCAGCGGGCAAGGCACCCTCACCGCTGCGGTGAAAGAAACGCCTCCGCCCCGAGCCCGATCAACATCGCAGCCACTTCATGGCCCAGCGCCACGGGCGTATCGGCTTTCGCATCGGCCTGCGCACGCAGGATTTCGCCGGTGTGTGCGTTACCCACCATGCCGTGCAGCGTGAGGCCGTACTCGGCCACGACGCACCAGGCGCCGATCGCCACGGCACAGCTGCCGCCCAATCGTTCATTCATGGCGCGCTCCGCGTCGACGGCTATCTGCGTTTCGGGATCGCCGAGGGCCGCCATCAACTCGGCGACGCGGGCGTCGCTGGCGCGCGACTCCACCGCGATCGCACCCTGGCCCGGGGCAGGCAACCAGTCGGGACTGGCGAGTCGTGCGGTGATGCGCTGGCCCAGGCCGAGACGCTCCACGCCGGCGCAGGCCAGGATGATGGCGTCGTAGTGGCCTTCGTCGAGCTTGGCCAGACGCGTGTTGACGTTGCCACGCAGGTCGAGCAGTTGCAGGTCGGGCCGTACGGCACGCAGTTGCGCCTGTCGACGCAGCGACGAGGTGCCGACGCGCGCGGCGTGCGGCAGCTCGGCAAGATTGGCGTAGTGGTTGCTGATGAAGGCGTCGGCTGCATCCGCGCGCGGCAGGATGGCGGAGAGCACGAAGCCCGGTTCCAGCTCAGCCGGCACATCCTTCAGCGAATGGACGGCGATGTCGGCGCGATCGTCGAGTATCGCGACCTCCAGTTCCTTGAGGAACAGGCCCTTGCCGCCGATGGTCGCCAGCGAGCGGTCGAGGATCTCGTCGCCGCGGGTCGACAGCGGCACCAGCTCCACCTGCAAACCCGGATGCGCCTGGCGCAGGAGCGTGGCCACGTGCTCGGCCTGCCAGAGGGCCAGGGCGCTCTTGCGAGTGGCGATGCGAAGCGGTGCGGTCATTTCTATCCTGGCGGGCGATCGGTCGAGGCGCGATTGTCCCGCGTTTCGCCCCGTTCTTGCACGCTCAGCCGGCGTCGGTACGCAGCAGCAGGCGCACCGCCGGCAGATTGCGCCGGCTCACCTCGGGCGTGACCTCGGTACCGGACAGGCGGGCAAGCACACGGCCATCGCTCAACGTCCTCAGGCCAAGCAGGCGGGCGCGCGGCACCAGGCAATTGCGATGCAGACGAACCAGCCGCTCGCCATGCGCCGTTTCGAGCTGGCGCAGGGAGTCGTCGATCAACCACATGCCTCCGCCGTGGTGGACGGCCACGTACTTCTCGTCAGCGAGCAGGTAGAGCACATCATCCAGGCGCACACGGACTTCGTCGGCACCGCTGCGCGCGCGCAACCATGCCGAGTGTGCCGCGACGGGCGGCTGCAAGCGGGTCGCCGCGCGATCGAGGGCTTCGTCCAGGCGCTCCGCGCGCACGGGCTTCAAGAGGTAATCCGTGGCACCCAGGTCGAAGGCGCTCAGCGCGTGCTGCTCGTAGGCGGTGCAGAACACCACTTGAGGCCGCATGGGCACTTCGGCGAGGCGCCGGGCGACAGCCGTGCCGCCGAGGCCGGGCATCTCGATATCGAGCAGGATGACGTCGGGAAGCAATAAGGCGCAGGCCTCGAGCGCCGCCTCGCCGTCGGCGACGCTGCCGACCACCTCCACATCGGCCCGGCGGGCCAGCAGCGAATCGAGCCGCGCCCGCGCAAGCGGTTCGTCATCGGCGATCAGGACGCGCATTCGCGGACTCCGGCAGGAAAACGGTCACGATGAAGCGGTCCGCTTCGGTGTCGACACGTACGCTCGCGCGCGCACCATAGTGGAAACGGACCCGCTCACGAACGTTGCGCAAACCGTGCCCGGTGCCCGGCGTGGGCGCGCCGTCGGCGATCGGATTGTCGACGACGATCTCGACGCCGCCAGGGACGCTGCGACCGCCGAGGCGAATCGTGCCACCGCTGCGGCTGGGTTGCACGCCGTGGCGAATGGCATTCTCCACAAGCGGCTGCAGGAGCATGCGGGGCATGGGCAGCCCCGGCGGTACGTCGATGTCGCGTTCCACGCGGAGTCGATGCCCGAGGCGCAGCGATTCGATTTCCAGGTAGCGGTCGACGAGGTTCCACTCGTCGCCGAGCGTACCCAATGACTCGGTGTCGCTCCCCAGGGCTGCCCGGAAAAGCTCGGCGAGGTTCTCGACCGTGCGCTCGGCGGCATCCGGATCGACCCGGATCAGGGCGGCCACCGCGTTCATGCTGTTGAACAGGAAATGCGGGCGGATGCGCGCCTGCAGGGCGGCGACCTGTGCCTGCGCTTCGGCGGCGACGCGCGCCTGCCACTGCGCGACGACATAGAAGTAGCGCAGCAAGCCGGCACCGAGCAGGCCGGTGGCGAGCATGCTGTCGCGGACGAAGCGGGACGTCGGTGAGGGCGTGATGCCGAAGACGAGACTGTGATCGATCCAGCCCATCACGCCCGCGCTCAAACCGACCGTGGCGACCAGGAGGAGCCAGACCGCCGCGTAGGGTAGCAGTCCGGACAGCCGTTGCATCCCTGTGCGCAGCTTGCACAGTGCCACGGTCAGCAGGATCGACAACCAGCTGGTGAACAGAACCGCGATGCAGTAATCGCGCAGGGTGCCCGTCCCGCCGGGGGCGAGCCACATCAGGGAGACCGTGAGCGCACCGACCACGAGCAAGGCGAACAGCACCGGCAGGCTGCAGAAATCGGGCAACGGCGCCGAGGGTGGACGCGGTGCGGCGGACGTCTGGGAAGGGGTGGCGGACATGCGGCGAGTATGCCGGATGCCCGTTCACGCCGCCGCGCAGGCGATCACGCGTTGGCGAAGCGCTCGGTCAGCCACGCGCGCACATCGGCGATCTCGTCCAGGCTCACCTGATGGGCCATCGGGTAACTGTGCCAGTCGATACGATGACCGAGCGACTCGAGGGCCTGCCTCGACTGCTCACCAAGTGTCAGCGGGACAATGGGATCGGCCGTGCCGTGCCCCCAGAAGATCGGCGTGGCGTGGTTCGCGCCGGTGCGCTCGGCTTCGATGGTGTCGTGCAAGGGCAGATAGGCGGACAGGATCATCAGCCCGGCCAGCGTTTCGCGGTGGCGCAGGCCGGCGGAGAGCGCCATGGCGCCACCCTGCGAGAACCCGGCGAGGATGATCCGCGAGGCGGGCACGCCGCGTTCTTCTTCGCGAGCGATCAGCGCTTCGACTTCAGCAATCGAGGCGCGGATCCCTTCGGCATCCTGCTTGTCCGCGATGGCCATACCCTTGATGTCGTACCAGGCGCGCATGGGCGCGTTGTTATTCACGGTTACGGGCCGCACCGGCGCATGCGGAAAGACGAAGCGCACACCCGGCCACGCCGCGTCGACCAGCTCCGGCACGATCGGCGCGAAGTCGTTGCCATCGGCACCGAGGCCGTGCAGCCAGATGACCGACCAGGTCGGCGAGGGCCGGGTTTCGGTTTCGACGGTGGGCAAGGGCATGATGACTTTTCCTGGATGCGATCAAATATGGTACATCGCAGCCCCATGTAGGAGCCGATTCATCGGCGATGCTCGTCCCATCCACCGCAATATTCCAAGGAACGCGAAGCATGCGGAATACCCTAGCCTCGATCGGCCTCGCCCTGTCGCTCGCCTTCAGCGCAATGACTACGGCACAAACCTTGCCGCCAACCGGTGGCCTGCCGCCCTGGCATTTCGGAATGACACCGCAAGAGGTCACGTCGCAGCTAGACGCGGGTCCGTACAAGTCATTCACCAACGGTGATCTCGAGACCTACAACGGCACGTTCGATGGCCGAAAAGAGAACGTACAGTTGTTCTTCAAGGACGGAAAGCTCGTCCGCATAGGCGTCTACCTTTACGAAGGCGAAGACATCAAGGACGCCGGTAAGGTCTGGGCAAACACGTATCGTGCCCTGAAGTCGAAGTATGGAGCCATCGAACTCCCCGACGTCGTCTTCGATCCGCCCACTGCATTGCCGGAACCCGACCTCGTAGGCACCGTCGCCCAAGGAAATGTCGCCGTGACGGGCAAGTCGCAAATGGCTCCGTTCAACCAGCCTCCCGATGCATTCGTCTTCGCGAGTTTCCGCCGTGACAATACGGCGGGCCACGTCACGTACTACGTCACCGTCATGTACGACCCGCCGCATCGTTGAGTTAGCGACGGGACGCAACCAACCGGAACGTCAGTACCGCAAAAACGATGCATGCAAGAGCCAGGATGGCGGCCGCACACTGCGCGAACGTGCATTCATCGAAAAAAATGAGGCACGAAACAGCTCGTATTGCGCGTGATGCGATCATCATCCTCGCGGATACCGATGCCCGCCGGCTCGTCGCCGATCATCCAGGAACCGACCAGTGCATGCCTGCCATCGAAGACAGGCAGCGGCGCGAGGGCCTGATAGACCTGGAATGGCGAACCTGACGCACGCTGGTGGGCATCCAGTACGACGATGCCCTCGCCTTCGCGACCCCAATACGGCTTCTCTACCACCGCGCCATCGACGTCTTCGCGACGCCGGCTCGCCGGCAGCAGGTTCGGATGATTCGGGAAGTACTCCCAGAGCAGCGGCAGGATCGCCTTGTTCGACAGCAGCATCTTCCACGGGGGCTCGATCCACCGCGTTCCGCTGGCGGGAATGTGTTGGGAGAAGGACTCGCTCATCAACCATTCCCACGGATACAGCTTGAAAAGCCGGTCGATCGGCCGGTCGGCGAGATCGATGAAGGCCTTGCCGGACCAGCCGATCGATTCGATGTCGAGGGCTTCCACCGCATGGCCCGCCTGCATGCAGGTGTCGAGCAGGTAGTCACAGGTGGTCGCGTCTTCGGGGTTGTCGTAACACGCGGCGAAGTGCACCCGCGGACCGCCACCGACGGCGCGCCAGCGTTCGAT
>Ga0163161_10004233_pt1 | contig 10014 bp, 7 predicted proteins | sample S45metaG_FD_129847 | JGI IMG/M metagenome (GOLD analysis project Ga0163161, IMG submission 129847) | Switchgrass rhizosphere microbial communities from Kellogg Biological Station, Michigan, USA - S4-5 metaG | ecosystem: Host-associated > Plants > Roots > Rhizosphere > Soil | place: USA: Michigan... | reverse complement strand
GACCTGCTAGAGATCACCCAGCGCATCAAGGAACGCGGCACCATGGATGTGGCGTTAAGGGTACAGAACTACTTATCCACCATCATGCGCGGGGCCAAAAGGGCTCGGCAGATCACCATGAATCCCGCACTGGATCTGGCAGGCTCGATTCACGCGCCGCGCACAATCCATCGCCCGGCCCTCTCCCTCAACCGACTACCCGAACTGCTAAACCGTATCGACAACTACAACGGCCGTGAACTGACCCGCCTCGCCGTCCTGCTGACGTTGCATGTATTCGTCCGCTCCAGCGAACTGCGCTTCGCTCGATGGAGTGAGTTCGACCTCCAACGCGCCATGTGGGAAATCCCCGATACACGCGCACCGATTGAAGGGGTACGCAACTCCACGCGCGGGACCAAGATGAACGGCGACATTCAAATGGTGCCGCTATCGCCGCAGGTTATCGAAATACTGGAGCGCCTGCGCAGCCTCAGCCGCTTTTCAGAGTTGGTGCTACCGGGCGACCACAAGTACTGGAAGCCCATGTCCGAGAACACGGTGAACACCATGCTCCGCAACGTCGGCTATGACACCAGCAAGGAAGTGTGCGGCCACGGCTTCAGGACCATGGCCTGTAGCGCCCTACTAGAGTCCGGGTTATGGACCGACGCAGCCATCGAACGGCAAATGAGCCACAAGGAACGCAACCGCGTGCGTGCCGCGTATATCCACAAGGCCGAATTCCTCGAACAGCGCCGGCTGATCATGGCGTGGTGGAGCAACTACATTGATGCCAACCGCAGCGGGCATGTAACGCCTCACGAATTCGCTCACCCGGTCGGCGACAACATTACCGCCCTACAAAATAAACGCGGCGCATCCAAACGTGGGTAAGCAATGAGATCACCGCAGTCCGCCCTTCCACGCGGGTCCATCCAAGCGGGGCTGCAAAGCAGCCCTGCTTGGATGGACCTCACTTAAAAAATCTAAAGCCCACGCAAACTGTCTGTGGAAAACCACGGATTTCCACCGGTGGATAATTTCATCCACAGCCGCAGAATTCCCGAAAATCCGAGCCTTGACCCAAATTATCCACAGGCGTAGAAAAGATCGGGCACGCGCTGTCGTTGACAGCAACCCAGGTAGCCAGAACCTTTAAGGCTACGCCACACCGTGGTGGTTCACCCAAAGTGCGATTAGCGTCCGGCGGCTCGCACGGTCACTCACCGAGTGATGGATGCCAACTTCAGATCATTGCCATTGCGGCAAATACACACCCTACCCAGCTGCCCTGCAGCAACCTATCCGCTTGGCCATTTCACTGCGCCAACCTGCGCCCGTCTCTTTCTCCCGGAAAGAGACGGGCGCTCCTACCGCTGCTGCAGCCCAACTCGTACAAGGCATTGCGGCATTTCCCCTCGTGACAATCGGCGTGACAAACACCGACGTCACCAACAACAGCGATGCAGATGATGGTGCCGCAGCCCACGGAATGGACCGCACCTGACTGACAGTCAGGTATGCCCCGGTCATCGCCTCACTGCCTTCCCCCGACTCAGGATCTCGCGGCATTGGTCTCGTCAGCCAGTGCAGCCTCCACCCGCCCACTTCTTCGGAAGTGTTCAGGAGGTCAGATCATGAGATGCCCAAGCTCTCGGACGTAAGGAGCCGCCAGTCCCGCGTTAGTGGACAACCCTCACAGGTCGCAGGGGCCTTGATCCCTGATAACACTAAACATTCTTGGCGGGATGACGTGGGGAAAGTTTCAAAGGTTTGGCTTCGGGAGGAGTTTGATCATGGCACTGGTGGGCAGGCGAGATGGACGCAATTTTGGCTACGGTCGGCAACTGAGCTATGCCGGGCCGCAGGCATTGCGGGACCTGTTTGGCGGCGGGCATTACGGCACGGTCAAAGCGCACAGTGATCGATGGCAGGCATTTGTAAGGTGGTGTCGCTCGGAAAATGGGCCGGGGCTTAACGATGCGCGGCAGATTAATCGGCAGACGCTACTGAACTATGCCGGACATCTGCGTCATCAGGTTGTACAAGGCGCTATTGGCATCGCCACCGCGCAAAACCGATTGTCCAGCGTGAACCGAACCATGGCGGCGCTTCGCGGTGATCAGTATGTGAAAGTGCCGAGCCCGAGCAAGGCGCTGGGAATGCGGCGCACCAGTGTTCGTCGCTCGCTGCCACAAGGCCAAGACCCCGAACACGTGAAGCGTATCGTAGAGGTACTTTGCGAACACCAGCAGGCGCGCGCCGCGGCCATCGCTCAGTTAGCGCGAGCCATCGGCATGCGCTTGCGCGAGGCGATTTTGGCCGACCTTCCGCGCCTGAAGTGCGAGTCTGAACAATACGGGAAGATCAACATCCAGGACGGCACCAAAGGTGGCCGTTCAGGCGCGTCAGCACCTCGTTGGATTACGGTAGATGATCATATTCGTGACGCACTGAGGTTTGCCGAAAAGGTCTCGCCCGACGATAGCCGCAACCTACTTGCACCGAACGAACGCTACCTCGATTTCTTGCAGGGAATCGTCCGCCCCGCACGGGACATCCTCCATAAGCACAACCTCAAAGGCTTCCACGAATTGCGGGCAGCCTATGCGTGCGAACGCTATGAGCAAATCACCCACCATCCCGCCCCCATCAACGGTGGCCGTAGCTACCAACTCGACCGACGCCTCGATCAAGAGGCCCGAGCGCAAATCAGCTATGAACTCGGACACGGCCGTATGGACGTGGTATCGGCTTACATTGGGGGTCAAGCATGAGCAAGCCATTCGATATGGAGCTGTTCCTGGGGGGCGTTTTGACCGGGTCGCACTCCACGCGCCAGCGTCACCTCCGCCAAGCGAAGGCCATTCAAGCAGCGATCTCTGATCGCTGGCACAAAGATAATCCATGGGCATGGCAGCAAAAGCATCTCGCATGGTTTCTAAACCACCACGTGAACCCGCACGCTGAATCGACGCGCTATTACTATCTGCTGACCATGCATTTGCTCACTCTTCGCTTAGGGAAATCCTGGCAGTTCAAACGTTAGGCGAATGACAGCAATCGGCCGACTTTTTTGAAAAAGTCCGAGTGGGAAAACTCAATCCGCGCCGAGTTTGAGAAACTTCCATTTTGCACGTTGCTACGCAATCTGATCCGGTTAGCCGCCTGCTCCACGTCCGGATTTCAATCTCAGAGGGACATTTTTTGGCCGCCAGAACCATAGGCGACTTTTTCAAAAGAATCGGCCAAAAGCGGTTTTTTACTTCTACCCCAAGCAGCTGGGATACGACTACCTATCCCGATTGTGTTTCTTCTGTGCTTCGCGCTACCCTCGGTATCTGTCGAATCCGACGCTCAAAGGGATTGCAGTCATGGCGTATAACAAATTGCTATTAACGACTCTCTCGCAAGTACCGCAATTCCAATAAGTGTTAGCCTTTTTCATTAAGTGTCACTCATCACTCCAGCACAGAGAGTGTGCACAACATTCGACGCTGATTTAGAGTTAAAATTTTATAAGGATTTAGAAATGTACAACTTATTGGTAACTTCAATGGAAGGCGCTTGGGAGAACGGCTTCTATGAATACGATCGGAGCCGATTTTTAGAATACACAAATGAGAAGATCGCATCCTCCTTTAACAGCTTGCCCCCCGAGCACTTAGCAACAACAACTAAATATCCATGTCTTTTTGCATATGAAGGTCATGAACTAGATGTTCGAATAGGTCAAATAACCTCCATAAAAGAGAGAGGAAGAAAACTATTAATTGAGTTTGCTCTCGATGCTAATATACCACCCATACCATTTTCATCCATAAAACCAATTGCCACCCTATTAGACATCCGTGACTGGGAGATGAATAGAACACACTGGGCAATAAAAGATGAAAATCTACTAGAGCGATTGTCTGCAGCCTCCCTAATAAACCTTACAAATCAAGAGATCACGATTGAGCAAGAGAATCTACCATTAAACCACGAGAATGAGCTCCAAATTTCAACACTGCAAGAGTTCGTGGGAAAAATATTATCTGTTGAAAAAGAGAACGATTTAGAGGTTTTTTATCGTGGCCACTCAGATAAAACTCGATACAAATTAGAGCCTTCACTTTTCCGCAAAGACAAAGATGGAAACTATTTATACTTGGATAACGAGCACCTGCTATATAGAGAGTTAATAGTTTCAAATTCCGCTGACTTCTCCTCTGACAACTATACACTCGATCGCTTGGTCAGGATGCAGCACTACTCCCTGCCCACTAGACTTTTGGATATTACGTCCAATCCTTTAATAGCCTTATATTTTGCATGTAAAGCCAACTCTGACACAGAAGGTGAAATAATTACATTTTCATTGCAAAGAGAATCTATTAAATATTTTGACTCTGATGTCGCTAGTTGCATTGCTAATTTAGCCAGGCTACCGAAGAACGAAAAACAACGGATAGATTTCTTTGATGAGCCTAGTGAAATTAAAGTTACAGAGGAGAAAAAGACAAAGGCTCAAAGGGATGAAGAAATAGCAGCATTCAACCAGCAAGAGCCAGTGCGAAGATTGACCCATTTTATCCGAGAGGAAAAATCTTTTTTCGAACCAAAGATTATAAAAAGTGATCTCAGACGAGTAGTTTGCGTAAAAAGTAAAAAGAGTAACGATAGAATTTCGTCTCAATCAGGAGCTTTTTTATTATTTGGGTTAGATGCTGTTCTTGATGAGCTCGGAACGACAGATATTAAGGTTGAGAGAATATCGATCACTAACAAGAGTAAAATACTAAAAGAATTGGATTTGTTAAACATCAATGAAAGCACGGTTTTTCCCTATATCGAAAACTCTGCAAAATATGTTGCCAACAAGTATGTATTTAACAAGCCAATTCAATCTGTAGCTAATCATGAGGTTGATTAGCAATTAAGACGTCATTGACAAAATGCGAAAATTATCACTCTTCGTAAAGCTCATACTAGCCGCGACTAACTCTGCACTGGGTGGTCGCAGCGCCTACGAGATAAGAGATAATTCATAATGGTTAGTTTATCAGCGTGCGACAATGGTTACTTCGCTGATGCTTTCAGGATAAACCGTACTTTTCTTAATACCTTTAATTTCAATAGTAGTGTTATAGACCCGACCGTTTTGCGTATCGACCCGCTCGTGGAACCCATACTGATGAAGAGTATTTGAACACGCAACAAGGTAACGACCCTGACTTTCGTCCCGCCCTACGATGACTACCCAATGGTCGCCCATTCCGCCTAATTCAAATACAGAGGTTTCTTTCACACAAAGAACCACTACCGAGTGAGAAAAATCCACTGTGTTTAATGATTTGATGTCTATAGAAGCTACCATAGCATCGACACGTGTGTCCTCGGTTATGACATCTAGGCATGTCTTAAGAAATGAACGTTTCAGCTTTTCGTCAGTAACGTTTTTTGAAACACCAAAATCGCTACCCTTACCAGACGCAAAATTCTGTAGCGATGGCGTAACGCTGATAACTTTCGCCCACTGCTTGCTATGGCCCCAAACGAAGTCATTAGCTTTAACATCTGGTTTTCTAAGTGACTTATACGCATTGAAAATTGAATAAATTAAACAAAAACCATCAAAATGGCCCTGAGTGATTATTTTTTGAATCATCTTACAGCTCTCCGTGCTAGCTTGTGATTGGATCGATTCCGGCGTTCCAGAAATAACTAGAATCCAAGACGCCTATGCGACCATTTCCTTCGGTGCATCTGAAGTTCTTTCACCCAACACAATGTCGTCTGCAGAGTCGTGCTGACCGTCAGTAAGGCGCTCTAACTCCAACTGAAGGTTTTTATTTAAAAAATCATGTTTTAACTCAAACTCAATAAATATCTCACTCCATCTAATCGCGTAAACTTTGTACTCCCCTAAAAATATGAGCCCAGGTTCCCCGTGACTTTTGTGGCTCTTAATTTGACTTTCAATATAACCTGTTGAGTCAAAATCGTTACCTATCAAGTAAAACTTCCAATCCATATTTGAGCCATTAAACTGCGGCACGGATTTTATTACTTGGTAATAATCATAAACCTGATCGAATTCTTTTTTTCCAATCCTTACATTAGTAGGATGTTTAAGCTCAATTACAATATTTTCGACTATTCTTTGTTTTTTTCCTTGCCTAACAAGAAACAAATCCATTTCCCTATTCTTGCTTTCATGATCAACTACTTCCTTTTGATCTAAGCCATGGAGCAAATAGGTGTGCCTGCGGAGGGCCTCTTCAAATTTTGGCTCGGCGGCAGTAAGAAGTCGATATTCCTCACCTATAAGCCAATAGTTTTTCTCCATCATTTTTTGAAGATGAGGAACTTCTCCTGCGTACATACCAGGATCAAAAACAAGTCTCTTAAATTCCGCTACGGACTTATAACGATCACTTATCAACTCGATAGTATTTACTATCGATGACATCTTCGTTGTCTGTAACTGCCTTGCAAACCGTTCTCGCTCCCCTGAAGATAAATCTACGACGCCATCAAGTATCCTAAACAAGTCTTCCACTTCACCGCTATCGACGATCAGAGAAATAAATCTTATAAATGTTATTTTTTGAGTAGAATTTAAATTTGCGAATATTTTCGGTTCGACCTGATAGAGCTGAGTAATTGTCTCTTTCAGATCCTCATGGCGAACTAATTCCCAGCGATTTTTTGAGTTGAATTCAGGAAAATACCCTTTCGCCTCAAATTCTTCGACTAATTTTTTTGCATGATCAACTACGAATGGTTTTCGCTTATCCCTCAAGAATGAATTGATAGTTTTTATCAACTCTCTAAACTCATCAGATTGATCAGTATGGGCCGACAACATATCTAACTGACCTCCGCTTCGGCCAACCAAAAACCCTTTAAAATAATCACTGACTATAAAGACACTATGATAAAACTCATCACCTTTATTATTCAGCGTTGTAGGCCGAGAATACTTAAATTCACCTGAAACATCCGAGCAATAAAACCTAGAAAAATGACGATTTAGTCTTTGCGACCACCTAACAAAGCTCACATCGAAAGACCAGTTTCCTATATTAACAGAAAACAGTTCAACGTCTTTAAGCAATGAATCATATGGAAGATCAGCCCCATTTATACGAATCGCAAAGCCCTGATTTTTTCTCAGTTCAAGAAACCAAGAAAATTCTTTTCTCAAATAGCTAATTAGCTCGACTTGAATATAAGACTCAGACAACCCTATAATATTTTTAAAGCTAACACACGTACCTGTCGACTCATTTACAATTTTCTCCTCTGGGGAGTAAACATAGTTATCAATGTTGTCGTCGCATACGCTTATCTCATATGCACACACATCATCGCCTTTGATGTATCGAGTACGCCACACTGCTGCCTGGGCAAAATGAAAGAAAGTCAAACGTCCTAGTCCGTTTTTACCATGTACGAGCGAATGCTGTACCTCTAGGTCTCTCTTCTCTGAAGAGAGAATTGGCTTAAACTTATTTTCGACTTGAAGATATGGAATCCCTAAACCATTATCATGCACAGATAGATGCTTAATGCCGCCGAGCTCATCAACTTCATATCTAATATCAATTGCGCTCGCACCAGCGTCAAAACCATTCCATATGTATTCTGATATAGCTTTGTAGGGTTTAACAGCCTTCAGCCTGTTCTTAATCCCTTTAGCTTTCACTTCCACTTTGGCCATTTTATTCGCCTTACGATTGCATTATTTTCGACAACACAGATACGGTCCAAGACAGCTTTGCAGCCGCCTTTGATGAGCAAAAATTCACCACCACGCTATCCGCCTCATGGATTACATAGAACATGAGGCTGTACGCCATATTCTTTGCACGCACCAATGAAAGTATTAATCAGCCAAATTAACTGAATGTAGTGCGGCCTGCACTTCCCTGTGCGCTGCAGCTCATCGAACTGCGTTTTCAGCACACTCTTTTTTAAGAAAGGGGTCGCCAATACTATTTTTCGCACTGAGTTTTGATTGGCAGTGATGGTGTTCAATGCGTTTTCAATATCTGCCCATTTTTTTCCATCTCTGATCCTGGTTATTTTGGTGCTTTCGTAAAAGCCTGCCCAATCACGATCATGTTTTTCTTTAAACTCCGCGACATCGGCAAAGGTACGACCTATATTTTTTAGACCCTGTGCGACAACCTCATGAAAACTACTCGCACCATAACTTTCACCTTTAACAAATTTAGAGTGTATGAATGATATTGCCGGAGGACTAGAGTCAGGCTCAAAAAAAATGTGATCAGCCCACTCATCGTTCATATCGTCACATACGGTGACCCCATCAGGTAAGCATACTAAATCTTCAACCTTTCTGAACAATGATAGATCAGGAAACTTATCAATATTAGGCGAGTGTTTCTTATCTTTATTCTTTTCCTTCTCGCTTCGCACTCCCGAAAAATCATATCCGTCATTGAATATCGACAAAATTGCCGGCAAATTGTTTAACAGTTTTTTGTCTTCGAAGCATTCCCTTCCAAAATAAGCGTATTGCGGAGTATTGAACATGATCGAAAATGGCTTGTAGGAGTTAATGTACTTTGTTAATGAAATTTTCGGTTCATTTTCAATATACAATACGATGCTATCTGTTATTTTTGACTTGAAAGAGGCGACCCGCTTTTGCAAGGTGATAGTACCAGAGACTTCTTGACCTTTAAAAAACATCGATCCTCCGGCCAAAATCTTAGCCGGAGTTTTGAAACAGTCGAACAGACGGTTCATCTGAAGCGGAGTCATCGCCTCCTCAACACCACCACGTAATATCTTTATTTCCGATGCAGAGGCACCGGACCTTATCAGTTCGTCTAACTCGTCAAGATTAATAAACAACGCTATAGGAACGAAACCTTTCTGGATGATTTCCTCAAGAGTTATAGGTGATGCGAAGCTATTTATGAACTCGCTCTTATTCGCCAAGTTTCTAATTTCCGTAATTGTTGCTATCGCCCACTTTATGATTTCATTTATATCTGATCGCTTATCTCGCAGGGTCACTCGGGATGCGTTAGGAGTCAAAGTAATTGTATCGCCTTGAACCTTAATCCTAAAACTTTGCGGAATCGCACGGCTTGAGGCATTTGAAGACAGTATCCCATTCAACCTTCGGGCTTCGTATGCTCTGCTTCTTATGACAGCATCAGAAATTGCCATATTGCTCATTGTAACTTTTTCATACTCTGGATCATTTCGGCCTTGAAAATTTGTAAATTTCTCATACTCGAATTCATCTAAGAAATCTGAAAATTTCTTCTCTAGCGAAGAAATATGCTTCTTTATTATCGCCACAGCCGAATCGTACTCAACAATTAATGCAAATGCGTACTTTTCCTCACGAATAGCTGTCCGATCAAGAAATGAGGGTTCACTAATAATTTTATAAGCGATCGCCGAGCATAAAACGAGCTCATCATTGACAACTACTTCTTCCTTGATAGTTCTTATTAAGAATCCGCCAATTTTCTCCGCGGCCACCCCTGCAAAAACTTCAGAAATTTTCTTTTTAGTTATTCTTTTCTTAACTTTATAAAACTGTGCGCTTTTTCCAAGATAAACATTCGTCAAATCCATCTGCGTACTTCCTTGCAGGCTGCGGTAGAGGCATGATATCAAATGGCCTTGTATCAGCCTAGAACTCGCGAATAAAATCAGAGGACGCAAAGCTATTCTGAAAGCCGCCCAGTACAACGCTTAACAAGCGTTACTTGACGTTAATGAGTATTGATCCGCCCGTGACTAACCATCCCAATTCGATTCCACTGAAAGCCATAACTAGCTGATTTATTTATAGTTACTGGTTGGGGTACGTAAAATTTTCCACCGAACTCCAGACCCGCAGAAAACCTAGCCCCGCCGACCATTACCGTTCGTCTGGTGCCGCACCATACAAAACAAAGCCCTCGTAGAAATACGAGGGCTTTGTTGTTTCCGGGGTTGGAGAATCTGCTTCTACCCGACCTTGATAGCCCCCCATTGCTCCCAGATGCCGCTCCT
>Ga0163161_10004231_pt1 | contig 10016 bp, 8 predicted proteins | sample S45metaG_FD_129847 | JGI IMG/M metagenome (GOLD analysis project Ga0163161, IMG submission 129847) | Switchgrass rhizosphere microbial communities from Kellogg Biological Station, Michigan, USA - S4-5 metaG | ecosystem: Host-associated > Plants > Roots > Rhizosphere > Soil | place: USA: Michigan... | reverse complement strand
CCTGGCGTGGCGCTTGAGCGGGCAGTATTACGGCGTCGGCGGCGCGTTGGGTGAAGCGATTGGTGCCCTGGCCGGCTTGGTATTCGTGGTGTTGACCTTGGGTTACCTGACCAAATGGGAGAGACATCCTGGCGCGGTAAAAGCCGAGTTCAACCATCCGATCGCCAGTAACTTTTTTGGCACCGTCACCATTGCAGTGTTGCTGCTGTCGGCAGTCGCCGCGCCCCACAATGAATGGCTCGGACAGGCGCTCTGGATACTGGGGAGCTTACTGACCGTGTTGCTCGCAGGCTTCGTGGTGTTGCGCCTGTTGTCGGGCAACCAGGACGCGTTGAATGCCGTACCTGCCTGGCTGATTCCAGGTGTTGCCACCCTCGATATCGCGGTCACCGGCGCGCACATGCCCATGGCCTGGGCGGCTGAGTTCAACCTGTTTGCCCTCGCCGTGGGTGCGGTGCTGGCGCTGGTTTTCTTCACCCGGATTTTTTCGCGACTGGTGCATGAAGCCCCTCTGGCCAAAGGCATGGTGCCTTCGCTGATGGTCCTGATTGCACCTTTTGAAGTAGGTTTCCTGGCGTACACCAATGTATTCGGCGAGATCGACCGGTTTGCCAGCGTGTTGTTCTACTTCGGCCTGTTCCTGTTCGTGGTGCTGAGCTTCAAAGTGTTCCGTCGCGATGTGCCCTTTGCCCCTTCGTGGTGGGCAATCAGCTTTCCCATCGCAGCCCTGAGCAATGCGGCGCTGAAATATGCACATGCCCAGGAAAGCAGCGTGCTGACAGTCATCGCCGCAGCGATCCTGCTGTTCCTCACGGTGGCACTCACCGTACTGATGGTGAAAACCCTGATCAGCCTGTTCAGCGGCAAACTGCTTGCCAACTGACCGTTTACCTCCCTTTGGCGAGCCTTCATCGGCTCGCTTTTTTTTGCCCCACAGGTTTCATCGACTGACGCGACCGCCGATATGGCGCACGCCAGCACCGTCCCTGCCCTGCGCAACCACGTGCAACCGGAGTCCCCTCATCATCATTTAGTCGCAGGAAGCAGCGGCTTGATGCGTTTGCCATTCTGAAAAACTCGATCTTTACCGTCATGCTTGGCTTTATACATATTGATGTCCGCACATTTGAGCACCGCTGACATGTCCGATGTCGCCGAGAACGGCGCGACCCCCGCGCTGCAGGTGTATTGATGCGGAGGCAATACGCTGCAACGGATGTTTGCCAGTAAGCGCAACGCATATTCATGGGCGACGGCGTCATTGTCCCCCAGCAACAAGACACCGAATTCCTCCCCGCCGAGCCGCCCGACACTGTGGCTGCCTGGAGTCGATTTCAGACAAGCGGCCATGGCGCATAAAATCTTGTCGCCCACATCGTGACCGTACTGGTCGTTTTTCTGTTTGAAACCGTCAATATCCAACATGATGAAATACCCGCTGCGACCTCCCGCCAATGCACTTTGGAAGGTCGCCATGAAGGCGCGTCGGTTGAGAATGGAAGTAAGAAAGTCGGTCTCCGCCAATGTTCTGAACTCGCTTTCCACCAACAGGACCGAACGCATGTTCCTTAAATAGGTAAAGCTAAGGGTAAAACCAACAGACATGGAAGCGATGCAGAAAATGGCGAGATACACTTCGAGTCCGCGATACAAACCAACGTCAAGCGTGGGCCACATGATTACCCAAACCAGCAGCGCAGACAGGAAATAGTCTTGAACCGCAACAAACAGGATGGCGCTGCTCACCACGATGATTACAGCAAGCGGAAGTGTGAAGACGCGCAGCTCCGCATTGGCATCAATGACATGCGCAAAACCCAATGACAACAACACAATATAAAGAACGCCAAGCACTCTCCAGATCCAGAAGTGAGCGGTTATGCGATGAACATACCAGACCCCTAACAGCGACAGCGTGATAATAATGTTTGGCAGGTCCAGCGTCGTCATCGGGTCTATCAGCAGAACCCCTATCCAGGCAATCAGCCCCACCCTTTCAATCATGTTCACAGCGGGTGATAGCAGTGTTCGCATTCTTGGTCTGATCTTGAAAATCGCCGGCATCCTGAAACTCCTTTGCCAAAATGACTTGGATGTAGTTTAAATGTCCGGGTAAGCGTTAATCCATGACGCAGACGATCCTCGACGGGTAACACCCTCCTTAATCAGAAAATGCATATAACACTGCGTCGGCTACGTAAACACTATTGCGCAGCACGTTGAGAACTTAATCCAGGTCGCTGTTGACCCTGCCAATGGCTTCCACGACTTGCCTGGCACCAAGCTGGATATCAGCCATTGCCACGCCTGCCTGCTCGGATAATTTCAGCAAAACGTCAGCCTGGTCTCTGCTGCACTGGACACGCACTGCGGCTTGAGCGGCCAATTCACGGTTTTGCCGTACCACGCCCGTAATTTCCTGCGTGGCTAAACTGGTGCGGCCGGCGAGTTTGCGCACTTCATCCGCCACCACCGCAAAACCTCGTCCGTGTACTCCAGCGCGTGCCGCTTCGATGGCAGCGTTAAGCGCCAACAAGTTGGTCTGGGTGGCAATGGCGCCGATGGTATCAACGATGGAGCCGATCAACTGCGACTGGGATTCAAGCGCGGTCATGCTGTCGTTGACTGAGGCCATCTGTTGCGCAATAGTTTGGGCACCATGTACCGAGTCCGCGACCAGTTCCATACCTTTGTTAGCTTTTACATCGGTAGCCAACGACACGTCATAAGCCATTGTAGCGGCGCGCTTGACCCCATCGGCTTTCTCCACTTGCGCGGTCACCACGCTGGCGAATTTGGCTATCTTATAAACCCGGCCGGCAGCGTCCTTGATGGGATTGTAAGTGGCTTCCAACCACACCACGTTTCCGCTTTTATCCACCCGGCGAAAGCGCCCGGCGTGAAACACGCCTTTGTTTAAAGTCTTCCAGAACTCGGAGTAATCCGCCGAAGCCACGTCCTCCGCCAGGCAGAAAATACGGTGATGCCTGCCCTCTATCTCGGCAAGGCTATAACCCATGGCCTGAACGAAAGACTCGTTGGCATAAATGACTTCACCCGCAAGGTTGAATTGAATCATCGCCATCGAACGGTTCAGCGCGCTGAACATTTCGATAGCCTCCCGTTCGTCTTGGGCAGGAGGGGGCGCAACGACGCTGTAGCCCTGAAATGTGCGGTTTGCTGCCGTAATCCAACCGATGTCGAGCGTCACAGCACGGCCGTCGGCGGCACGATAGCGTTGCCGTTCGATGGCGCACAGGTTCGGGGCGAAATCGTTGTGCGGCTCATCCGTGATATCACTCACTGTCATATTCGACAGTTTTTCCAGCGAATACCCCAGCGTCGCCGCAAACCGCTGATTGGCCGAGATAATTCGCCCAGCCCCATCAACACGTATGGAGAGAAAGACCGATTCGATGCTGGCGAGCGTACCCAGCGACGTCGTCAGTTCCTCCTGGCAGTCAAAGAGAGCATTCTTGATTCGACGATTGAACACACTGACCTCCGGTATGAGCGAGTGTAAAAAAGGACAATGCTGATGGTTAACACTGTTTTCGAGAGGACGACCGAATAAAACAAGGCGCTTATATCGGGCTCACGCCCTCAATAAACTGCAAGTATCCACAGAGCTATTCTTAACCGGGTCCTCAGCCACACCCAGCTCCATACTCACCCGCGTGATTGCGAAACATATCGACATGGCCCGCCTCATTAACTCAACAAACGCCGGACTCAATACAATCAGACGTTTATCGCATTTGAAGTAGCCCTGTAACTCGCCCTCTTTGATCATGCGTTGCATGTGCGTTTTTGACACGCCAAGACATCGCGAGAGCTCCACATAGGACGACACTTTGTAACCGGTTTCCAGCGACCCGTTGCGCAAGGCATCCGTGTACAGCGCGAGCATTGGCAAATGACCGCCATCGCGATTAAGAATCCATTTTGCCTCAGGTAAAAGTTTATCAAGCAGGAAATCCGACTCCAGTATTCTGGTAAACCCCCGAGCATAGATTCGTAATAAATCCACGGACGTTGCCAAGCTCGGGAACCAACTGTCGTAAGGAAGGATCATCTGCGATGGCAATAAATATGACTTGATGATCGGCGTGGCATCGCGCAATGTTTTATCCGTGGGTTGAAAACAACGCAGACGTCCATCTTGAACGTGGAGCTGAACGTTCATATAGCCGCTGACCACTAGAAAGGAGAAATAGGCATCCAGGCTGTTGCGAGACATATAGCCGCGTTTCTGGCAAAAAGCTTTAACTTCGGACAAGGGAACTTGTTCATCTTTGTAGCCAAAGCCGATTAAAGACAGCGCGACCATGAACCTGTCATATTTCAACAGATTTTTATAGAAAAAAGGTTTGCCCCGATAGCTTTCCATTATCAAATCGAAATGAAGGAGCATCGCTTCATCTATATTGCCTCGGGTCATTTCGGTACTGGTCTCTTTCAAATACTCAAGCAGATCAGCTGTCTTCATCGACGTCAAACGACCCTCTCTATATAGAAACAATTTTTACTGCTCACAATGCCGGTAGTATATGCATATTCCAACGGCTGGCTGATTCACCCCAAAAATGTTTTACGGCCTTGCCTCGCCTCAAGCGCGTTCGATTGATGGCGCGTCTGATCGACAAAGCAGAGTCGGACAAGGCCGGGCCTGCCCCACGCAACCATGCACAACCGGAGCCCCGATGCCGCTGACCAAACGCGACTGCGCCCGCCTCGAACGGCAACTGATCGCCGCCCTCACCGAGGCCTGCGAAACCGCCAAAGCCGAAATCCCGGGCTTCGACTGGCTGACCCACACCGTCGACTACAGCGCCTTCCCCCAAAGCCTGCGCGTAACCTGGGTATTCGACACCCGCGCCAACAAGGCACTCGCCCTCAGCGGCGGTGCCGACAGACGCATGCGCGAACTGACCGCCACAGCGCTGCACGAAGCTGGCATCCCACCCTTGCCGATGGAGCGCTGCGTGCACGTTGATTGCGAAGAAGACTGTCGCCTGCAACACGCGGGCGACTGGCGTGCGCGGCTGGCGCGTCGCTAACCTGACCTGATGCCGAAGCCCGCAGGAAAAATCCCCACCCCCTGCGACGCCTTGCTCCATTGCCTACGCATGGGTCAGAATTCGCCGGCTTGTGCGCTGGGATGGCTGTGATTAAGGTGGCTCGGTCGCTGAATGTCTCGGCGATCGGGTTTAGTAGCCTGAGTTCGGGTATCTATAAGTGCATGAGCGTCATCAATCAGACATTGCGTCTGTGCCTGATGGTGGCTGTGCGTAGGGCGCCTTCGGGCGCGCCGGCTTTAGATATCCACCGGTCTACTAACCTGCGTACAGCTGCCACCCACCGTTTAGTAGCGGAAGGTGGTTGCACCACTCAGGATATCTTCATGTTCAAAGCAGACTCAGCAACGCTCTTCAGCGTCGCGCCCAACGCCACCAACGAAACCCTCATCACCAACAGCTATGAAACCTTCACCAGCGTCAGCACCCTGCTGCTCGACCTGTCCGAAGACCTCAACGGCAAACACCGCGACATCGCCCTGGCGATCCACCAACTGAGCGAACTGGGCGTACTGCTCACCGCCCGGCTGCTCGACCACGAAGTGCCGTGCGCTGGCTGATTTTCAAGCACCCAACTCGAAAGACACTTTACTCGCCGAGTCGTTGTACACACGTACGACGACGCGGCGATTTGCTTTTGATGGCTGCGTCGAATGACACAAAATGCGGCAGCTTTCGGCCATTAGCTGCCATTCGTGATAGGTAGCTACCCGTGAGGAAACATTCATCTCCGCGTACCCCTCCATCTCGCTCAATCATCGCGCTGTAGAGCTGACCAGCATGTCTAGCAACCCTGCTTGCCCGAACGTCGATGGCTGTGCACGCAACTGTGGCTCAAGATCATCAATGTTGAAGATCGGCGCGAATAGGCCAATATGCTCATCATTCGAAGCTAGGTTTATCCTGAAATCGCTGATGAATAATGCATTCAGTTGTGGCAGTATGACATTATCAAAAAGTAGGTGAGCTGGGATATTGCGAACCGAATCACTTGATTTATAGCTAAAAATCGATCAACTAAATAATGGATAGGAAGTAATGATCGAAACTTTGAAACTTACAAACTTAAAGTCTTTTACGGAAACTGAAGAGATAGCTCTCGGGAAGCTGACACTACTTTGCGGTTCAAACAGTAGCGGAAAAAGCTCGATACTTCAGGCACTATTGATGCTGAGTCAAACATTTAGCGCGAGACAGTCTTCAAATTCGATTGTGCTAAATGGACATCTCGCTCGGCTTGGGGCTTTCGAGGATATCAAATCACACCATTCTGAGTCAGACTCCATACAAATAAAGCTAAGGCTCAACCAAGCAGCCTCAAGACTGCATTATGAAGGTCCAGAATTAATTGAGCTTGATCTCTCGTTTGGTACGAAGAAGAAGACAGCAGGATCAGAAGAAAGCCTTCACCCCCCAATACAAAATATCAAAATGCGCATTAGTAATGCGCCTGGCGAGTCGAGCCTTGAAGAGTCTATCGAGGTGATGCCTTCCAAGAGTTCATTTACATTGGGTCTGAGGACCTATTCCTACGACTACGACATAGTTAGCTTGAACTCAAAAGACCGCGAATCTTTGGAGAAAGAATATCCTGATTATCAAATCATAGGATGCTTGGGCCCTCTATTGCCTCGCGAGCTTTTAGTTAAGTATAACTATACTAAGAAGATTTCAGCTCATGTAATAAGCGCTGTTTGCGGAAAAAATATAGCTGCTTTAGCCAGGCACTTTGTCGACAATCCACTTGATATAGAGTTGCCGCCAGAGTTGTTCAAAGAAATAAACACTCGAATTGATGATGAGCGAAAAGTTTTCAAGGCGGCACTGATAAACTCAATAGCATACAAGAAATTCCTGAGCCTATCTCAAAACAAGAGAATAAGTGGCAATGAAGAAATATCTTCGATCCAGGATGATCTGGTCAACACTACTTTTAACCTATCAAGCAGAATTATTCATAAAGAGTTTTTAGAGCGAACATCTACCATTCGCGAGTGGGTTTCATTTTTACAAGTTCTTGATGATAATATTAGGCGCCCATTAGTTGAGTTTATCGACAAACATCGTGGCGCTTTACAGGAAATCTGGTATAGCACTGTCGCATTCGAAGAAGAACGTGTAGAAGTTCATTTACTAAAACTTATTTCGCTTGCCTCCCATCAACTCCGAGTTGATTTCCCTAAAAGCATTAAATACCTACGACCACTCCGAAATGAGCCGTCTGCAGTATACCCCTTCATGGATCAAGAAATAGGTACAAATATCGGCTTGAAGGGTGAGTACACCGCTGCAGTCCTTCACTCTAATAAGAATAAGCGCATCCGCTATCCCAAGCCTAGTTTAAACAAAGAGCATGAGTTCAGTTGGGCCATAAGTAGCGCTACGCTACAGGAAGCTTGTCATGACTGGCTTTCATATCTTGGCGTGGTTAAAAAAGTAGAGACTGCGGACAAAGGTAAGTTGGGTTACGAGCTTCAAGTCAAGATCACAGACGGAGATCGCCCCCAAGACCTAACTCACGTAGGGGTTGGCGTGAGTCAAATTTTGCCAATTCTCGTCATGTGCTTGCTGGCAGAGCCTGACAATATTTTGGTTTTAGAGCAACCTGAACTTCACCTCCACCCAAAAGTACAATCAAAACTTTGCGACTTTTTTATTGCAATGTCTGGATCTAATCGGCAATGTCTTGTGGAAACTCACAGTGAGTACATGATAAATAGATTGAGACTACGCATCGCCCAAGGTACTCAAGAGAGGATTGCTACGGAGTCACCTATATATTTCATTGAAAAAAATGATAGCGCATCAACAATTCGAAAAGTTGAAATAAATAGATTTGGAGTGATTCAAGACTGGCCTGAAGATTTCTTCGATCAGAGCGATCGTGAGGTCGAGAAAATTTTGTTTGCGGCCGCACGCAAAGAATTCAATGAGCGGGCCGAGAATACAGAAGCCAAGTCAAAACCTACAATTATAAGGAAGCGCAGGGATGCGAATTCTGATCAGCGCTGACTATTTGCTCGCAAGTGCCTTTTGCGCTCAAAGCGACATTCATCATTATTATTCGGGGCTCACAAGATTAAAGAACGAGCACGAAGCTGGCCATCCAGTATTTTTAGAGCCTAATGCGTTGCTCAAGCTCCAAAGCAAAGGTCACTACCCGAGCCTTGATCTATTCAAGAAAAATTTCCCTACAAAACACGACCTTACCTTTGGTGCAGAGCAAATCACCAAAGTGGTGATTTACCTTCTCAGTAATGTTGCACAGCTTAAAGTTGACGACGACATCTTGGCAGAATGGCACGATCTTGAACTGGAAGTGGATTCAGATCTACATAGTGATGAGGAAAGAGATAATCATTTAGCTGAGTTGATGGTGGACTTAAGCTTAGAGAATGCAGGCTTCGGTTATGATCATATTGTATTTCACCATCATCTACCCTGTTTTCCGCGCGCGGCCTTAGTTACGGGAACCATTACAAGCGTTGTACCTAATCAATTCCCTGTACCCAAGTCAATTGAGCACACAATTCCAATCTCTGATGACTTGTTAGATTATATAAAAAGCATTAATGCGGAAAAGTGTTACCAGCTTGCTGGAGATGATAATGACGTGAAAAGAGCACTTTATTTTGGAGTTGTACAGTTTTTTTTGCAGAATGGCAGAGATCCCAAAAGCTTTGATGAAAATTGCTTTGTTCTCGGGGAAGGGTTTAGATCATCCACATTAGACAATGAATGTGCTGGAAATAGTGCTTTCAGCTGCACTCTGTTTGAGACAGTAGTTCGGGTTTTGGCTGGCCAGCCTAAAAAACCTATCAGCACATTTGATACTTCAGATAAGTCTGGAATACAGCTGGTTAAGAACGGTCGTTCAGCATGGAGAACTCATGTCACGGGGGGAGCTCGCGCATTACGCCTTATGTTCTGGAAGCATGACAATGGCGTAATTGAGTTAGCTAATGTAGGTAATAAGTGGGAGTGCGAGATAGCTTAACGTAATCCACGACCTTAATGCCACTAACGCACGCTAGTATCTACCAGTTTAGACAAGCCGGTCTTAACCTAGCGACTCGCTGCGTTAGTAGTCATTCATACGAGCTTATTAATGGTTCGATCTATGTTGAAACTGCACCAGTCGAACGTCAGCTTTTGGCCGACTCCTGCCGTTTGGTGACAGGCAGAAACCGGCCAGAAGCGGACGCTCTCCAGTGTCTACTTAATCAGCGGTGATTCAGGGACTGGGCGGTATACATAGTTGATTGCCAAGCTAATCCCCAAGCTCGAATTGCTGAAACCCCACGCGCCTGACGTAAACCCAAAAGTCATCCTTTGGCTCATATTGCTCCATGCAAACACTGCGATCCTGGCACAGTTCATCTTCGTCGATCAGGATGCGATTCCAATCGAAGTCAGGGTTCTTGGAAATGGTATAGCTAGGGTAAGGTTTGTCGAGATCGAAATGGATCGAGTACACGAACAACGGAGATTCCCACGGCATGTGGGTTTCGTACAACCGCATCAGTTCGGGCATCTGTGCTTTACAGTGCTGTTCGGCAAACTTCAGTGCCTGGGGCAAATCATCCAACGTAGCCTTGACCGCGCGTTGCGCAGCGGCGAGCCTGGCATAAGGTGTCTCGTCATTGTGGTGCTGGACGTAAATCAATCGGCTGCCGAACTGGAACTCGCATTGCCAGACACCCGAGGGAGCACGCCTGTGGCCAAGCATGGATTCGGTCAGTAGATTGATGTCCATATCGGTACCACACAGATGGAAAGGTGCTCAGTTTACTCTCTCAAATATCAGCCTGGGAATGCGTAGGCGTTTGGGCTATTTGTCCGACATCCACGGGATCTGACCGGCAGCTTTTGGTCGATAACAACCAGACACAGGATTCAGCTTTCTGATTTTTTCCGGCCAACGAGCCTACGTGCCCT
>Ga0163161_10004229_pt1 | contig 10018 bp, 6 predicted proteins | sample S45metaG_FD_129847 | JGI IMG/M metagenome (GOLD analysis project Ga0163161, IMG submission 129847) | Switchgrass rhizosphere microbial communities from Kellogg Biological Station, Michigan, USA - S4-5 metaG | ecosystem: Host-associated > Plants > Roots > Rhizosphere > Soil | place: USA: Michigan... | reverse complement strand
TTGGTGAAACTGACGGCAAACGAGGCTGTCGCGCCCGGCGCCAGGCTGGCCGCGTTGACCGTGACATACGCGGCGCCCGCATGGCTGCCCGTGGCATTGGCCAGGGCCACGCCGGCCGGCAAGCCGCCGAACACCACCTGGAACGGACCGTTCAAGGCGCTCGTGCCCGTATTGGTGAACGAGAAGGTGCCCGTGTATTTTTGCGTCACGCGGTTGTACGCGAGGCCCGAACTGGCTTGCGCCACGCCGGCCGTGATGTCGCGGTAAGCGGGCTGCAAGTCCAGGCTGATGACGACCGGGTCGTGGTCCGAGGCGCGGTAAGGCAAGCCGTTGTACAAGTCTTGCGGCTTGGCCGAGTCGATGTTGTAGTCGATCACTTCCGGCTCGTCCGCATTCACATGCCATTCGGCCACGCCTGCCACTTGCGGGCTCAGCGACGCACTGGCCAGCGCATGGTCGAGGTAGCCGCTCTGGCCGCCGAATACATACGAGTACGGCATGCCGGACGGCCGCACGAAACGCTCGAGTTCATTGACGAAGCCAGCGCCCGTGATGACCTGGATCGGGTCTTCCGCGCCATATGAATTCAGGTCGCCGATGACCAGCACGTCCGCGTCGCCGGCAGCGGCCGCCACCTGCGGCACGAAGCTGCCGACCAGGCGCTGGGCTTGCTGCACGCGGGTGGCGTTCCAGCAGCTCTGGCTATCGTTCTGGTCCGCGTCCAGCCCGCTCGAAGGGCAGCTGCCCTTCGACTTCAGGTGGTTGACGATCAACGAGAATTTCTCGCCATTGCCTGCGCGGAAGGTTTGCGCCATCGGTGGACGGTTGTTGATGGCGTTGGCGTCCGACAAGGCACCGCCCACGAGGCCCAGCTTGGCAGGCTTGTAGATCATGGCCACGCGGATGGCGTCCGTGCCCGTGGCGGCCGGCTTCGGCACCACGGCATACGTGACGCCGCCGATGGCCGCGTTCAGTTGCTCGACCAGGTAGGTGACGGCCGTCTCGCCATTGTTCTGGATTTCCATCAAGCCGACCACGTCCGCATCGATGGCTTTCAGCTCGGCGACGATCTTGTCGCGCTGGCGCACGAACTCGGCCAGATTGTCGGCGCCGCGGCAATTGCTCCTGGTGGTCGAGGTGCCCACGGTGCAGCCCTGCCCCGTCTGCCCAAAGATATTGTTGCCATTCGTAAAGGTCGTAAAGAAATTCAGCACGTTGGCGCTGGCCACCTTGACGTTGCCGGACGGCAGTTCCGGGCTGCCCGTGCGCGGGTTGTCGCGCGAGAATTGCGGCGTCTGCGTCGGCTGTAATTTGTAGGCGGCGCCGCCACCGCCGATGGCGCCAAAGTCCACCACGCCCGTCAGGTCGGCCACCGTGTCGCCGCTGCGCACGGTGTTGTCCTGGCCGATGTAGGGTATCGTCGCTGGCGCCACGAAAATGCCGTCATCGAGCACGATCAGATTGTTCGCATTGGCGGCGATCAAGGCTTGTGCCTCGGCGGAACCGGCCGGGTAGCGGTTGGTCGGCACTTCGCGCCGTCCCGCCGACAGGCTCAGTTCGCCACGCGCGCCCAGATAGGCGTTTTGCGATACGGTCAACGGTTGCGTGAAGCGCACCAGCATGCCTTCCACGGCAGCCAGATTGTCGTTCGGCAAGCTCACATTCGCCGGCACGACGCTGTGGCCCGCGCTTTGCGTGAGGATGGCCGTCACGTCCTTGAATTCCGTATAGGAATTTTTCGCGCCCGATGGCGTGTATTCGACCACCGTGCCCGTCACGCGCACCAGTTCGCCCGGCTCCACGGTGGTAGCCGTCGCGCCCGTGTACACGAAGATGCCGTCCGACGTCGACGGGTCGCCATCGCCGGCCGCATCCTGGATGAAGAAGCCGGTGCCCACTTTCAAGGTCACCACGCCCTCGGTCGTCTGCACGGAATTGGCGTAGGGGCTGCTTGCGCCGCTGCCCTGGATTTGCGGGATCGTGTGGCTGATGGCGGCCAGGCCTTGCACGGCCACGTCGACCTTGCACGACGCCGTCTGCTGCTGGTCGTTGCTGAAATTCACGATGACCGGGTAATTTCCCACCGGCACGCCAGCGGCCACCAGCAGGTTCACGCTGGCGCTCTCGCCCGCCACGCCGGCCGCGCTGAAATTGGCCAGGCTGATGCCGGCCACGGCGGGCGAGCTCAGGGTGGCCGCATTCACGACGCCATCGACGTCGGATGCGCGCAGCACGGCGCTGCCGCCATTGCCCACAGCCAAGGCCAGATTAGCCGGGCAGCTGGTAATAATCTGATGCCCGACGGGACCGCCGCACACATTCAGCGGCGAAGCCGTATTGCGCGGCGTCACGCTGCCGGTGGCGAAGTCCGCGCTATTGTCGTCCGTGTCGCCGCAGCCGCCATTCGCGCGCGCAATCGACAGGGTATTCGATGGTGCGGGCGCCACGGCGCCTTCAAAACCGTTGGCCGTGCCGAAACCGACCAGGTCGACGATGGCGGCGCCCGTGGGGCTGGCGCCCGTCTGGGCCGTCTTGCTATTGCTCAGCAACACCTTGCCCGCCGTGCCGGACATGGCCAGGCTGCCCGTGGCGTCCGGCGTGGGCAAGTCCTGCGTGCCGCCCGCGCCCTTGGCTTGCTGGACCAGCAGATACTGGCCTGATTGCAAATCGATAGCCGGCAAGGCCGTCACGGACCAGCTCGTGCCAGCGGCGGACGCGTATTGCACGCTCCAGTTGCCCAGGTTCACGGGGCTGGCGCCGCGGTTGAAAACTTCGATGAAATCATTGCGGTACAGCGCCCCCGTATTGCCGCCACCGCCATACACCTGGCTGATGACGATATCGGAAGCGGCCAGGGCTGGCACGGACAGGCTGGCCAGCACGGCGGCCATGACGGTCAGGCGCAGCGGCGTGCGCAAGGGGGAAAACGAGGTGTGCATGAGGATCCCGGTCGGTAAATAAATGACGCCGGCCCCACATGATCGGCCGGCGCGCCACAATTAACAAAAGTATTTCAGACTTGTTATTTGCATATTAAAGGCCTGGGATGACGACTTGATGACATTTGATTAAGCCGAATGGAGTAAAAGTCCAGCCGCCCATCCTTCATCCAAGTAGCTAGGCAACAACATTTGACCGTCAGACTTCAGCAAGCACAGCAAATTGCTCAAAAATATGATATATTTCTATTAAATAAGTTTTATTCCTTGCAAGTTTATAAAGCTTGCCCAGTCAGTAGCAACACGCCAGTAAATAGATATGCAAAGGGCCCAGTCCACGCCCTGCGCCACGCACAATCGATGCGCTATTTGAATGTACTGCTAATTTTATTGCGTCGAGATCATGGAGCGCGCAGCGCCCTGTCGGCATGAAAACCCTAGCGAGATCAAACCATGAAAAAATTCACCCCCGTCGTCCACCTATCCCTGCTGACAATTGCCGCCACCCTGGCATTGAGCGCAGGTTACGCGACAGCGCAAACAGCGGCACCAGCCGCTGCGGACAATAAACGCTGCGAAGCAAACAATGCCGGCACCAACGGCAACGCCAGCGAGGCAGACATGAACAGCACATATAGCGCGTGCCGTTTGGCAAATGGTGCCATTGGCATGGGTTGGCGCACCAACGACGGCAAAGGATCCACGCCCGAATTCGGTGGCGAAGAATCTTCGCAAGTATTGCGCAAGCCGCATTTCGACAGTCGCGGCCATGATCTGAGCCAGTTCGATACGGACGCCAGTACGCGCGCCAAGGGTTTGGGAAGAGGCATCAAGCAAGATGGTTTTGACTATAGTTCGGGTACACGCGATTTTGTTGCGCAGGAAAGACTGGAACCGTTTAGCGGCAGCGAAGGCTACCGTGGTGTGGGACGGGCGATGCCGGAACAGTATGCGTCTCTGCTGACGTCCTCCGACACACCCACTCCCGCGGCAGCCGGCGGCGGTGGCGGTGGCGTTGGCTCCGGTGGTGCTGGCGGCGGCATCGAAGGCCGCGGTGTTACTCCCAACACCATATTGCCGCCGGTACTGGCCGTTCCTGAGCCGGAAACGTATGCCATGCTGCTGGCCGGCCTGGGGCTGGTGGCCTTCATGGGACGCCGAAAACGCACGGCTAAAACCTAATCAAAAAGGCTCGCAAGAGCCTTTTTTTTATTTATCTGGCAGCAACGCAAGCGAGCGCTGTTAACGTCGGAATGCCCTGTAGGGGGCCGCCAGTGGATCGCCGATGAACAATCCTTGTGCCGGCCACGCCACACTTCCCCAGTACGCTTCCAACGCCGTCATGCCCGTCAGGTAGCGCCGCAACAAGACTGTCGAATTCGGGAATTTCTGCCAATAGTTACACGGTTCACTGACGGTACCGTAGCTAGCTGTCGCGCCCGCCTCCAGCCAGCGCTGGCTGCTCATTTGCGCCGTCCCCTGCAGATCGCCACCGAACGAAGTCAGGTGATCCGCCAGGGCGCCTGGCAGAAAGCGCAAGGTATCGAGCTTGGCGACCTTGGCCATGCCGGTCTGGTAGACCATGATGTCCTGTGCACCGTCGAGCACATCAGCCTTCAGATTCTTGACCGTCAGCTTGCGCTGGCGAACGATCCCGGCAGGCGGGAAAAAAGCGGCACGACTGTTGCGCGCATTTTCGCTGGTGGTCAGATAATACGCGCTGGCGGCGGGCACGGAAAAACCGCTGACCGTCCCGCGATCCACCACAGCCTTGGCCTCTTCCACAAAATCGATGGGCAGCAACATGGACAGGCGCATGCCCATCTGCGTAAATGGCTGCGGCACATTGCTGTTGAAATACGTGCTGGGCTTGCCGGCGTCACACGTCTTGGCGCATTGCCCCGCATCGTAGCCCAGGGTATAGGCGGAAGTGATGGAATTGCATTCGACCGCGTAAGGCGCGCTCCACACCATCAGCACGGCCTGGATATGGGGCTTCAATTGCGCGTCAATGCGCTCCTTCAATTGCGCGAACTGATCCATGCTGAGCTTGCGCGGGCGATTCGGGATATTCACGTGCACAACGTTCGCAGGCGGGATGCCATGCGCCTGGCGGTAATATTCACCCACCACGATACTGTTTGGTTCGGCATCATTGATCACGACTGCCAATTGCAGCGCATTCAATCCTGGCGGCATGGATGGTGCATCGGCATGGGCGATGCCGGCAGCCAGCGCCAGCGAAAGGAAGAGAGATTTATGCAAGGTCAATATCGCCGTTGAAGAAGATCGAAGCCGCCATGTGGCGGCCGCCAGCTATGCCCGATGATTATAGCGCCCAGCAATCGACAGGCGAAAAAAATGGAGGCCGCAGCCTCCATTTCATCAATGCAACAGACGCGCTCAGGCTTGCAGCTTGCGGCGGCGCGCCGCGAAGCCGACCAGGCCCAGGCCGGCCAGCAGCATGCCGTAGGTTTCCGGTTCCGGCACCGGCGTTACCGCCAGGTTGCCGCTATAGCTGCCACCAGCGGACGAGGCCACATAGCCGTCGATCTGCAGGAAGTAATTGCCGGTCGCCAGCGGCGTGCCGCCCGATACCAAACTCCAGGCCTGGTCCTGCGCCGTATAGTTGATCAGATCGAGCGTACCCTGAAACAGTACGCCGCCGGCATTGCGCAGGCTGAAGCCGGTCAAGGTCAGGCCGGAATTGGCGCTGGGCTTGAGCGAGGTTGCCAGTGCGCTCAGGTCATTGAAACCCGTTACGCTAAAGGTATATTTGTCGCTGAAAAAGTTATTTTGCGCGCCAGCCAACTGGCCTGCCGCCAGCGAGAAAGAACCCAGCAACTCAGCGCTCGAGTAATCGAGCAAGTCTTGCGTCAGATCTACCGGTGCATGGCTGATATCGACCGGAGCGGCGTGGGCCGCCAGGCTGCTGCCGGCAAACATGGCTGCCACGAACAGGGATTGAAGAAATTTTTTCATACTTTTCACCAAGAGTGCTGCGGCCAGCTCAGGCTGGCCGCGGGATAAAATGCGAATGGAGGGGCAAACGGACGCCGTTCGCCTTGCTCAGCCGGCGTTCTGGCGACGGCGCGCCATGAAGCCCAGCAGACCCAGGCCAGCGAGCAGCATGGCATACGTGCCAGGCTCAGGCACGGCCGACACCAGGCTGCCGTTGGCACTGAAAGCGGCGCCCGTGTTCGACACGACATTGCCGCTGACTTTCAGGTAGTAGGAACCGGCTGCCAGATTCGCGTACGACAAGGTCCACTTGTCGTCGATGCCGCTCAGCAGTTGATCGCCTCCCAGCAATTGCGCATTGTTGACGCTGCTGTACAAGCCAAAACCCGTCAGGTTCAGGCCATTCAAGGCGCTGCTGCTGCGCGACGTCAAGACCAGGCTCAGATCGCTGGCGTGCGCCAAGTCAAACGTAAACAAATCATTGAAGAAATTGTTTTTCTGATTATTCTTGAACTTGTCGCTGAACGTCAATGAACCACCCGTGGACAGCTTCACGGCACCTGGCAGCGAACTGATGTCCACCGGCGCGGCAAAAGCTGCCTGCGAGAATACAGCTGAACCGGCAAACGCCAGCGTTGCGAGCACCGAGCAAATATTTTTCTTCATGCGATTCCACCAACGTAACTGCGGGTAGCATTGCACCCGCATGTATTTATCTAATCAAACCAGGCAGAATCATAGCATAAAGCAATGTTTTATGTTAACTATTGTTTAATGAAAAGTTACTTTATAGCATCATTCTTAAAGACAATAGTTTCACGGTGCAGATATCTTAAAAACCGCGCATCAGGCGCGCTGGTAGACATCCTCCAGCCGCACGATGTCGTCTTCGCCCAGATAGCTGCCCGATTGCACTTCGATCAGGTGCAGCGGTAATTTACCCGGGTTTTCCAGCCGGTGCGTCATACCGATGGGAATGTACGTCGATTCGTTTTCCGTCAGCAAAGTCACCTTCTCGCCGCAGGTGACGCTGGCCGTGCCGCTGACGACCACCCAGTGCTCGGCGCGGTGATGGTGCATCTGCAAGGACAGCTTGCCGCCCGGATTGACCGTGATGCGCTTGACCTGGAAGCGCTCGCCGATATCGATGCCTTCATAGCTGCCCCATGGGCGGTACACCTTGCGGTGCTGCACGTGTTCGCTGCGCCCCGCCTGCTTCAAGTGATCGACCACCTGTTTCACGCGCTGCACCTGGTCCTTGTGTGCCACCAGGATGGCGTCGTCCGTTTCCACCACGATCAAGTCCTGCACGCCCAGCACGGCCACCATGCGGCGCTCGGCGCGCACCAGGCAATTGCTCACGCCGTCGAGATACACGTCGCCGCGCACCACGTTGCCGTTGGCATCACCGTGCTGCACTTCCCACAGGGCCGACCAGGAACCGACATCGCTCCAGCCGATGGCGGCCGGCAGCACCACCGCATGCGCCGTATGCTCCATGACGGCATAGTCGATCGAATCGGACGGGCAGGCGGCGAAGGCCTTCTCTTCCAGGCGGCAGAAATCGAGGTCGCGGTAGCCGTCGCGCACAGCTGCCTCACAGGCGGCCAGCATGGCGGGCTGAAATTTCCCCAGTTCGCCCAGATAACGTTCGGCGCGGAACAGGAACATGCCGCTGTTCCAGAAATAATTGCCGGCAGCCAGGAACGACTGCGCCGTGGCCAGGTCCGGCTTTTCCACGAAACGCTCGACCTTGCAACCGATGGCGCCAGGGCTCACGGGCGTGCCGCTGCGGATATAGCCATAGCCCGTTTCCGGCGCCGTCGGCACGATACCGAAGGTGGCCAGCGCGCCATCGGTCGCCAGCAGCGCCGCCTCGGCGATGGACTGGTGAAACGCGGCCACGTCGGTAATGACATGGTCGGCAGGCAAGACCAGCATCAGCGCCTGCGGGTCGATGGCCAGCAGGTATTGCGCGGCCACGGCCACGGCCGGCGCCGTGTTGCGCCCTACCGGTTCGAGCAAGATACCCAGCGGCGGCAAGCCGATCTCGCGCAGCTGCTCGGCCACCATGAAGCGGTGCTCATTGCCGCACACCACCAGCGGAGGCATGACTTCAAACTCGGCCAGCGCGCTGTCGCCGGCACGGCGGTTCGACAGGCTGCTCACACGCAGCGCCGTTTCCTGCAACATGGTCTTGTCCGTTACCAGCGGCAACAGTTGCTTGGGCAGCACGGCGCGCGACAGCGGCCACAAACGGGTGCCCGAACCGCCGGACAGGATGACTGGGTAAATTTTCATGGTTTCATTTCAAAAGCAGTTTATTGAGGAGCATGCACGCTCGACACTATAATCGTTCAGGCGATCAGCATGCCACCCAGCACGCCGCGCGCGGCGCTTTTGTCCGGCGCTATCAGCCGCCATCCTTGCTCAAGGTCACGGGAACGGCAGGCGCGGCGGCGGGAAACAAGCGCGCATACGCGGCCAGCAGCTTGGGAGCTTCATATTCCCACTCCAGCTCGTTGATCACGCGATGGCGGCCAAACGCGCCCATCTGCTCGCGGCGGGCCGGGTCGTCGAGCAATTCGACTATCTTGCGCGCCATGTCGATAGGGTCGTTCTTCAAGGCATACAGCGACGCCTGCTGCGCCGACACCTTGCCTTCGACCAGGTCGAATTGCACGATCGGCTTGCCCAATGCCATGTATTCCATGATCTTGTTCATGGTCGACTTGTCGTTCATGTCGTTGGCCACGTCCGGGTTCACGCACACGTCGGACGTATTGAGCATTTCCAGCAATTGCTGGTCCGGCACGCGTCCCGTGAACGTCACGTAGTCGGCGATGCCCATGTCCTGCGCCATCTGCTTCATCTGTTCCAGCGACGTGCCGCCGCCGACCAGGCCGAAGTGCACATCCTCGCGCTTCAAGGTCTGCACGATGTATTGCGCCGCCTGCAGCAGCAGATCGATGCCTTCCTGCGCGCCCATCACGCCCACATAGCCGACCAGATAGGTGCGGCCCTTCTTGAGCTCCGGCACGGGCGGCAGCACGCGCAAGCGGTCCAGCTTGGGTCCGCTGCGCACCACGTAGACATCCTCGGGCTTCATGCCGCCCCGCTCGATGGCGATCTTCTTGTACGACTCGTTGGTGGCGATCGACACGTCGGCGCTCTGGAACGACCAGCGCTCGAACAGCACCATCAGTTTATAAAAGAAATCGCGCCGGCCGAACTTGGCTTCGTACAGCTCCGGATTGATGTCGTGGTGGTCGAACAGGAAACGCTTGCCCATCGTCAACTTGAAGAAGCCGCCGATGAGGAACAGCAGGTCGGGCGGATTGCAGGCGTGGATGACGTCGAAGCCGCGCGCGACGTGCACTTTCCACGCCAGGCGGAAAGTGTGGAACAGCGCCAGCGAATATTCGACCAGGTAACCCTTCGCCCCTTCCGCTTCCAGCGGCAGGTTGTAGCGGTAGATATGGATGCCGTCGATGGCTTCGTAGCGCGACTCGTAGCCCTTGCCCGTCGGGCAGATGATCGACACTTCGTAGCCATTCGCATGCAGGGTGGTCGCTTCCTGCCACACGCGCCGGTCGAACGGCGACGGCAGGTTTTCCACCAGGATCAGCACACGGCGCGGCTGGCCTGCCAATTGATTACCAGCAGATGCCGTCATATTGTTCTCCACTTTGATCCTTGCTGATGCGCACCAGGTCGACGATGTGCTGGTGCGGCTTGAGGCTGCCAGGCACGGTCTTGAACTCGGCCGCGCCATTGCCGATGACGATGGTGTCGGCAAAATCGAGCACGTCCTGCATATTCGTCACCATCAGCTTGGAAATGTGCGGGATGTGGTTGAGGATGTAATCCTGGTTGGCGCCCGTCAGGGCGGCCAGGTTGACGTTCTTGTCGTACAGCTTCAGCTCGTAGCCCTTGCCCAGCAGGTACTCGATGACGTCGACCAGCGGCGACTCGCGCAAGTCGTCCGTGCCGGCCTTGAACGAAAAGCCCAGGATGCCCACCTTGCGCGCGCCCTTGTCGACGATCATCTTGATGCCCTTTTCCACTTGCCGCTGGTTCGACGGCAGGATGGAATTGAGCAGAGGCAAATCGAGGTC
>Ga0163161_10004228_pt1 | contig 10019 bp, 10 predicted proteins | sample S45metaG_FD_129847 | JGI IMG/M metagenome (GOLD analysis project Ga0163161, IMG submission 129847) | Switchgrass rhizosphere microbial communities from Kellogg Biological Station, Michigan, USA - S4-5 metaG | ecosystem: Host-associated > Plants > Roots > Rhizosphere > Soil | place: USA... | reverse complement strand
GAGGACTATACGTTAAAGATTTGCAATTTACCGTTTGTATCGTCCTCGTTTGTAACGAGGATGAATGAGAATAGCGATTGTATCGCTAATATTCAAAACATTTAAAACTATTATGCCACATTGTAAATGTGGATCTCGGTAATCCTCGTTACAAACGAGGACTATACGTTAAAGATTTGCAATTTACCGTTTGTATCGTCCTCGTTTGTAACGAGGATGAATGAGAATAGCGATTGTATCGCTAATATTCAAAACATTTGAAACTATTATGCCACATTGTAAATGTGGATCTCGATAATCCTCGTTACAAACGAGGACTATATGTTAAAGATTTGCAATTAAGCCCAATTTTTTGCAATTTCCCAAAATGTACCATCCCAGAAAAAATAATTTGATTTTTAGCTTTTTCTCCTGGTATATCCAATTTATCATCAAAAAGGATTTTGCAGGGTTTAATTACGATAATATAGAAATCAGACAAGATAATTCCGTTTTGGTTTTAGCCAATCACTTCAGTTGGTGGGATGGTTTTTTCCTTTTTTACATCAACAAAAAGGTTTTCAAAAAACAATTTCACGTATTGGTGAATGCCGAAAATTATAATAATGTTGGTTTTCTGAAATATCTGGGTGCTTTTGCTGCAGAAAATAAAGGCAAAGATGTTTTGGAAACCCTTAACTACGCTGGCAAACTGTTAGATGATCCTGCTAATCTGGTGCTGGTGTTTCCGCAAGGGAAATTGCATTCCAATCATGTAAAAAATATCAACTTTGAGAAAGGCGTAATGCAGATGATCAACGCCAGTCAGAAAAAAATCAACATCATTTTTGCCGCTACATTTATCGATTTTTTTGCGAAAAGAAAACCATCTGCTTATACTTATGTACAACATTGGGAGAATGAGGAGTATGTGAGTTTACAATTGCTAAAAAGCGCTTATAATAAACATTACGATCAATCAGCTGTTAAACAAATTCAGATTATTGAATGACAATTTTTATTTACGCCGTTTTAATTTTTCTCGTTATCCGGTTTTCGGTTACCGTTTTCAATTTCCTGTCTAATCCGAAGTTGCCCAGGGTTGTTAAACATTATCAGGATAAAGTTTCCATTTTAATTCCGGCGAGAGATGAAGCGGCCAATATACTCGAACTGCTTATTTCGATTAAAAATCAGGATTATAACCATTATGAAGTGATCGTTTTGGATGATAACAGTAACGACAACACTTACGCCCTAGTAGCTGATTTTTGCGTTTCAAATCCACAGTTTAAAGTGCTAAGGGGAAAAGAGCTTCCAAACAATTGGCTTGGAAAAAACTATGCCTGCCACCAGCTCAGCGAATTGGCTACAGGAAAATACCTTTTATTTATCGATGCTGATGAATCGATAAAACGAGGTTTGATCAATAGTTTAATAGCCCGGATGGAAATTGGCGAACTAAGCTTGCTGAGTGTTTTTACCAATCAGACCATGAAGTCGTTAGGCGAGCGGTTTACGGTACCATTGATGCATTTTATTCTCTTAAATTTACTCCCCCTGCGCCTGGTTAAACTTTCAAAAAATCCGGCATTTGCGGCAGCAAGTGGGCAATGTATGTTTTTTAATGCCGCCAATTACAAAGAAAACCGTTGGCATGAACGGGTTAAACACCAGGTGGTGGAAGATGTGGAGATTATGAAACTGGTCAAACAGGAAAAATTTAATGCCGAAGCACTTTTGGCCAACGGACTGATTTATTGCAGGATGTATAAAAATATGGGTGAAAGCTTAAATGGTTTTAGTAAAAATTTACTTGCGGGTTTTGGTAATAACATGATAATATTATTACTTTACCAGCTTTTGGTAACAATAGGGCCGGTAATTTTAATCTTAAACTTTAATGTTGCTTTACTTGTATTACCCTTAACTTTAATAGTCTTAAGTAGAATCATGATCTCTTATTTATCCGGACAGAACGTTTTGATAAATGTGGTCTTACATCCATTTCAGATGTTGTTCTTCTTAATTATTTCACTTATTTCGATAAAAAAACATATTTTTAAAACAGGCACATGGAAGGGCAGAACGATCAAAGCGATTTAAGGGTTAAAAGGATTGCGGTTGCTGTAATTATCATTTTTCATTTAGTTGGTTTGCTTGGCTTTTTAATCCCTGCCGCTCACCCTTATTTTATCAAGCTTGTTCCTTTTCATTTGTTATTGATGTTTGCAGTAATTGTTTTTGCATACAATGCGGATGTAAAGCGGCTTTTATTATTTGTTTCAGGAGTTTTTCTCTGTGGATTTTTGGTTGAGGTGTTAGGTGTACACACCGGGAAGATATTTGGCAGCTATTATTATGGCGATACATTAGGTTATAAGATTGCTGCGGTTCCATTGTTAATGGGGGTTAACTGGGTAATCCTTATTTTCAGTGTTGGGCAGATGATGAAAGGTATGAAAATCAGGCACAGCGTCTTAGCATCGGTTGTTGGTGCTTTTATACTCGTAGGTTTCGATTTCTTTTTAGAACCCGTGGCCATGAAGTTTGATTACTGGCAATGGGACTGGCACGAAATCCCTGTTCAAAATTACGTAGCCTGGTTTATCGTTTCGGTAATCTTGTTGAAGTTTTACTATGCTTTAGGTTTAAAACAGCAGAAATATATCGGTACTGCAATGTTCCTGTCGCAGCTTATCTTTTTTGTTGTCTTATACATGACAACCAGAACAAATATTTTTGCTTAATTTTGTATCGCAATGGGTTATAACTTACAGGTTAACATCGATAAATCATCAGGCTTTTGCTTCGGCGTGGTATATGCCATAGAAATGGCTGAAGATATCTTGGATAATGAAGGGTATTTGTATTGCCTGGGTGATATTGTTCATAATGATGAAGAAGTTGAACGTTTAACCAAACGTGGATTAAAAATCATTGATCACGAAGTTTTAAAAAACCTTAGGGATGAAAAGGTTTTGATCCGTGCCCATGGCGAAGCACCGTCTACTTACCAACTTGCTTTAGAAAACAACCTTACGCTTATCGATGCTTCTTGCCCTGTGGTTTTGAAACTCCAGAACAGGATCAAAAATTCGCATGACGACGATGAACAAGTCCTTATTTTTGGCAAACATGGTCATGCCGAAGTGATCGGGCTTCAAGGTCAGACTGATGGTAAAGCAATTGTATTTCAGGATTTGGCCGAATTAGACAATGTAGAACTTCCTGCTAAATTTACCTTATACAGCCAGACTACTAAAAGCACCGATAAATTCTACCACATTAAAGATGAACTGTTAAGCCGTGGTTACGAAGTTAAGGCAAACGATACCATTTGCAGACAGGTATCTAACCGTTACGAAGAACTCGAAGATTTCGTAAGTCATTACGATCGGATCGTTTTTGTATCTGGCAAAAAATCATCAAACGGAAAAGTACTTTACGATGTCTGTAAAAAACACAATGATAATTCTTACTTCATTTCTAATGTTGAAGAGTTGGATCAAAGCTGGTTTAATGAAAACGATAAAGTAGGCATCTGCGGGGCCACTTCTACACCAATGTGGTTGATGGAGAAGGTTAAAGCTGCTTTGGAGCAATACTAGATTTTTCTGATGAGTCGTCACCCTGAATTTAGTTCAGGGTCTATATATCGAGTAAAGATGCTGAAACAAGTTCAGCATGACGAAATAAATTAAAAGAGGCATTGAAAACTGTAAATCCATATACTGGAATCCTGGTTGCGTTAACCGTAATTGCCTGCTGGTTTGTTTCACTTTATTTCTTGCTTACCTGGCATTTCTACTGGAGCAATCCTTTGGTTTATTTGATGGTTTTTGTACAGATGCATTTGTATACAGGTTTATTCATCACTGCCCATGATGCCATGCACGGAACGATTTCGCCAAATAGAAAAGTAAATAATTTTATCGGTTATCTTTCTGTTTTTCTTTATGCAGGTTTTTTCTATAACCGTTTGTATGCGAAACATCACCAGCACCATAATCACGTACACACCGAAAATGATCCTGATTTTGCGCCACATGGTTTTTGGAAATGGTATTTCCGGTTTATGCTAAATTATGTTACCATCATCCAGATGGTGATTATGGCTTCGGCCTATAATGTGCTCAAAATCTGGGTTGATGAAAGGAATTTGCTTTTGTTTTGGGTGTTACCATCCTTATTAAGCACTTTTCAATTGTTTTATTTTGGCACATACCTGCCGCACAAAGGGGAGCATGATAACGAATACCATTCATCTACTTTGCAGAAAAACCATTTTTTGGCCTTTATTACCTGTTACTTTTTCGGTTATCATTTAGAACATCACCAAAAACCAGGTATGCCCTGGTGGCAACTGCATAAAACGAAAGGATAGGCCGGTTGTGGTGTCAGATTGATCTTGGTGTAAGATATTACCATACTGACATTAAAGGAATTTTACCAAAGTTTTGCCCTATCCTTATATCCTTTTAGACTCCAGACGTGATTAATACAGCATTTTTTGACTAAAAAATGTCGACCATCACATTTTTAGGATAGGTAAAAAACAATAAAAAGGCGATATTTGCGCCACGAAACATATTCTTGTATAGATGAGCAAAAAGGGAATTTTACTGGTAAATTTAGGAACACCTGATAGTCCGGCAACGGCTGACGTTAAAAAATACTTGGATCAGTTTTTAATGGACGAGAGGGTAATTGATATTCCGAAGTTCAACCGCGCATTATTGGTTAAAGGAATTATCGTTCCTTTCCGTAGTCCTAAAACAGCAAAACTATACAAGGAAATCTGGAATGAAAATGGCTCGCCACTTTTGTTTTATAGCAGGTTGCAGGCCAAAATGTTACAGGAAAGATTAGGTGACGATTACCATGTAGAACTGGCGATGCGTTACCAAAGTCCATCAATTGCATCGGCACTGGCAAACTTAAAAGCTGGCTTGGTAGAAAGCATCCAGGTGATCCCGATGTTTCCTCAGTATGCATCAGCGAGCTCAGGCTCGGTAATGCAGTTGGTGATGGAGCTGGTAAGCAAGTGGCAAACCGTTCCTCCAATCTCCTTTGTCAATTCTTTCCATGATAACGAGCTGATGATTAAAGTTTTCGCAGAAAATGCCAGAAAGCACAATGTAGCAAGCTATGATCACATCCTGTTCAGTTTCCATGGTTTGCCGGAGCGTCAATTGTTAAAGTGTGACCATACCGGAAGCTACTGCTTAAAAAGTGCCGATTGCTGTCAGACCTTAAACGATACGAATAAATTCTGTTATTCTGCGCAAGGGCATGATACTGCCAGATTGATCGCTAAAGAATTAAACTTATCAAGAGATCAATATACGGTATGTTTCCAGTCCCGTTTAGGTAAAGAGCCCTGGGTACAACCTTACACTACCGATGTGTTGAAGAAACTAGCCGCAGAAGGCAAGAAACGTTTGTTGGTTTTCAGTCCGGCTTTTGTGGCTGATTGTTTAGAAACACTTTACGAAATTACGGTAGAATACCACGAAGAGTTTAAAGCCTTAGGAGGCGAACATGTTCAACTGGTAGAAAGTTTAAACGATAGTCCTGTATTCATTGAGGCGCTTGCCGGAATGGTTAAATAGTTTTAGATTTAGAGATGGCGAATTTTATCATTTTGATGGGCGTTTCGGGGAGTGGTAAAACCGTTGTTGGAAAAGCTTTGGCGCCAAGGTTAAATGCCGAATTTATAGATGGTGATAACCTGCATTCGCAACGGAATGTGGATAAAATGGCTGCCGGGATTCCCCTAACGGATGCCGACCGCTTAGATTGGTTAGAGTTGATCGCCAAAGTTGGCCGCGAGCATGCCGCTCATGGTGCAACCTGTATTATTGCCTGTTCTGCACTAAAGAAATCTTATCGCGATCTGTTAAGAAGAGATAATGCATCCATCCGCTTTGTCTATTTAAAAGGAAGTTTCGATTTGATCCACGATCGGATTACCAAGCGCTCGCACCAATATATGCCTTCGAGTTTATTGAAAAGCCAGTTTGAAACCCTGGAAGAGCCACAAAATGAGGAGCAGGATATAATAACCGTTTCAATCGATCAAAGTATTCCCGAAATTGTGGAAGAAATTGCTAAGGCTGATCTGATTTCGTAATCATCGAAATGATCTGATCTGTCGCACCTTTTTTCTCTGTCACATATTTTCTGGCTTCATCTGCCGCAGTTTTACTTTCGGCAAAACCCTCGAAAGCATTGATTAATTCTTCTGCTGATGAAATAGTTTTTGCCGCACCAATGGCAATTAAATCTTTTGCTTCCTGAAATTTATCGTATTTAGGACCGAAAATTACGGGTAAGCCGAATGCAGCGGCTTCTAAAGTATTGTGAATTCCCGTTCCGAAACCGCCACCAATGTAGGCCACCTTTCCATATTGATAGAGCGAAGACAGCATGCCGATGTTATCGATGATGAGTGTTTGGTGTTCGGCATTTAGCGTATGATCAGCGGAACTGAAAACTGAAAACCGAAAACTGCCAACCGAAAACTGTTTCTCGATACTTTCAATATGGCTTTCATGGATCTCATGCGGAGCGATGATAAATTTCCAGTTCGGATACTGTTGGGGCAAAACCGATAATATTTTTTCATCCTCGGGCCAGGTGCTTCCACATACTAAGGTAGGGGAACCGCCAATAAAACTTTCAATCAGGTTAAGCTGTTTCGGCGATTGCGCATTTTCATATACGCGGTCGAAACGGGTATCGCCGTTTATGGTTACCTGATTTAAACCAATTGATTTTAAAAGCTTCTCACTTTCTTCATTTTGGACAAAAAAGTAAGTAACCGACTTTAAAATATTGCGATAAAATCCACCATACCATTTAAAAAAGGCCTGATTTTTCCTAAAAATCCCTGAAATTAGATATAAAGGAATACTCCGATCTTTTAATTCCTTAAAATAAAAATGCCAAAACTCATATTTGGTGAAAATGGCCATTTCAGGATTAATGTGGTCAATAAACCGTTTGGCATTACTAGCGGAATCAATCGGGAGATAAAATACGTCAGCCAGGGCATAATTTTTCCTGATTTCATATCCCGAAGGAGAAAAAAAAGTGACTACGATTTTCTTCGCTGGATAAAGTGTTTTTAGTTTTTCTAACACTGGCCGGCCCTGCTCAAATTCGCCTAATGATGCAAAATGAAACCATATATGTTTTTCGGCAGGGTTAATTTTCTGGGCAATTATACTAAAGATATTTTTACGCCCATTTATAAATAATTTAGCCTTAGGATTAAATAAAGAGAATATCCTGATGAGTAAAGTATAGGTACGGATTCCGATGATGTAAAGTAATTTCATATCTTCGTGCCAAGATAAAACGAATATATTTAAAAAGCTTAAAAATATATGGATCTATCGCAATTTAGCCTAATATTCAACGCAATAAATAGGTTGTGAAGATTGCTCCTTACCAGCAAAAAATAAAATATAACAGATGAAGATAGCCGTTATTGGTACCGGATACGTAGGTTTAGTTACCGGAACCTGTTTAGCCGAAACAGGAAATGATGTAATATGTGTTGACGTTAACGAAGCAAAGGTAAAACAGATGCAGGCGGGCGAAGTGCCGATTTATGAGCCTGGATTAGATCTTTTGTTCCATAGAAATATTGAGCAGAAAAGATTAACCTTTACCACCAATCTTGCTGATGCCGTAAAGGATGCACAGATTATTTTTATGGCTTTACCAACGCCTCCCGGTGGAGATGGTGCAGCCGATCTTTCTTATATTTTAGGTGCTGCAAAAGATATTTCCAAACTGATTACCGAATATAAGGTAATTGTAAACAAGTCTACCGTTCCTGTTGGTACGGCAGATAAAGTTAAAGCCGTTTTTGCCGAAAATACTTCGGTCGAGGTTGATGTGGTATCCAATCCCGAGTTTTTAAGGGAAGGGGTAGCTGTTGATGATTTCATGAAACCAGACCGTGTTGTTTTGGGTACCAAGAGTGAAAAAGCGAAAAAACTGATGACTGAACTTTATGGGCCCTATGTTCGTCAGGGGAACCCTATTCTTTTTATGGATGAACGCTCTTCTGAGTTAACTAAATACGCAGCAAACTCTTTCCTTGCCACTAAAATCACGTTCATGAACGAAGTGGCCAACCTTTGCGAGCTGGTGGGGGCCGATGTTGATGCGGTTAGAAGAGGTATCGGTTCTGATGACCGTATTGGTAAACGTTTCCTTTTTCCGGGTGTAGGTTACGGTGGCTCATGTTTCCCGAAAGATGTCCAGGCATTGGTCAAATCATCTGATGATTATGCCTACGATTTTCAGATTCTGAAATCGGTGATGGAGGTTAATGAGCGGCAAAAAACCATTTTGGTAGATAAGGTGCTTAAATATTATAAAGGTGATATTGAAGGAAAACATTTTGCCCTTTGGGGATTGGCTTTTAAACCCGAAACCGACGATATCCGGGAAGCACCTGCTTTATATATTATTGATGCGCTGGTTAAAAATGGAGCAACTGTTACCGTGTTCGATCCCGAAGCAATGGAGAATGTTAAAAATATTATTGGCGACCAGGTAAATTACGCTAAGAATCAATATGAAGCGTTGGAAAGTGCTGATGCCCTGTTGATTGCGACGGAATGGTCGGTTTTTCGTAACCCCGATTTTGAAAAAATAGACAGCACTTTGAAAAATAAAGTCGTTTTCGATGGTCGAAATTTGTATGATTTGCAAAAAATGATCGATCTTGGCTATTATTATAATAGCATAGGTAGAAAATTAATCGATTAAAATGGGTCAAAAAAGAATATTGATTACAGGCGCAGCCGGATTTTTAGGTTCACACCTTTGTGATCGTTTTGTAAAAGAGGGTTATTATGTTATCGGAATGGATAACCTGATTACCGGTGATCTCGCGAACATCGAACATTTGTTTAAGCTGGAAAATTTCGAGTTTTATAACCACGATGTTTCTAAATTTGTACATATTCCTGGCCAGCTCGACTATATCCTGCACTTTGCCTCACCGGCAAGTCCGATTGATTATCTTAAAATACCGATCCAAACCCTTAAGGTAGGTTCACTAGGTACACATAACCTTCTGGGTTTAGCGCGGAACAAAAATGCTAGGATGCTGATCGCATCAACTTCTGAAGTATATGGGGATCCGAATGTGAATCCACAACCGGAAGAATACTGGGGCAATGTAAATCCGGTTGGTCCACGTGGCGTTTATGATGAGGCCAAGCGTTTTCAGGAAGCCATTACCATGGCTTACCATACCTTTCATGGTGTAGAAACCAGGATCGTGAGAATCTTTAATACTTATGGACCAAGAATGCGCCTGAATGATGGACGTGTTTTGCCTGCTTTTATTGGACAGGCTTTAAGGGGCGAAGATTTAACTATTTTTGGCGACGGAAGTCAGACCCGTTCTTTCTGTTACGTTGATGACCTCATTGAAGGTATTTATCGGTTGTTAATGAGCGATTATGCACAGCCGGTAAATATTGGTAACCCGGATGAAATTACCATTAAACAATTCTGCGAAGAAATTATCAAATTAACAGGTACTACACAGAAAATTGTATACAGGGAGCTTCCACAGGATGACCCTAAACAACGTAGGCCCGATATTACCAAGGCGAGATCGCTATTGGGATGGGAGCCAAAGATTGGCCGTGCTGAAGGATTAAAAATTACATACGAATATTTTAAATCATTGCCTGCTGAGGCTTTGGAGAAAATAGATCATAAAGATTTTACCACATTTAACCGTTAAAATGGCAAAAATATTAGTTACTGGTGGAACAGGATACATAGGTTCGCACACAGCTGTAGAGTTACACAACGCAGGATACGAAGTTGTAATTATCGATAACCTTTCTAACTCGAATATCAAAATTTTAACCCAGCTTCATGCCATCACTGGCAAATGGTTCGATTTCCATGAAATTGATCTGCAGGATGATAAAGCTGTTCAGGAATTTGCAGAAAGCCATACCGATATTGATGGGATTATTCACTTTGCTGCTTAT
>Ga0163161_10004227_pt1 | contig 10019 bp, 10 predicted proteins | sample S45metaG_FD_129847 | JGI IMG/M metagenome (GOLD analysis project Ga0163161, IMG submission 129847) | Switchgrass rhizosphere microbial communities from Kellogg Biological Station, Michigan, USA - S4-5 metaG | ecosystem: Host-associated > Plants > Roots > Rhizosphere > Soil | place: USA... | reverse complement strand
TACAGCAATGTGCTGCTTTTTTAGTTAATAAACATCCATATCATGTCGATACACAGGAATTATATTAAGTCATCCAATTTTATTCTTATTTCAGCTGGCTTAGGTGTTATAAATCTTTCACTTATACCTGGAATTTTCGTTAATCCTCCGGCAATTACAGAAGGTTTTTTTGTACTTCTGCTCCTTGTGGGATTAGCTTTCGTAATCCGGAAAGGAATTAGCTGGATTAAATATCTTTTATTAGCTATGATACTAATTGGAGTTATTGCGATACCTGCCATTATAAAAAATCTAAGCCAAAATCCAGCCGTTGGAGTTATAAATATAATCCAGACCGTATTTCAGGTTTGGGCTTTAATATTATTGTTTAAAATCCCAAAAGAAAAAGCATAAAGCCTCTAAACTTTTGATCAAAATTTTCCCGATAGTTATCGGGATTTGCGAGGCTACAACAAAAAGCAGTACAGCAATGTGCTGCTTTTTTTGTTTATATTCGTTTATGGCAAATAAAATCATGAATCAAAAAAGCATCTGTTCAATTGGGCTGTTATTTTTTGTTGTAAGCTATATACTGTTTTCGATGGGTTCTAAAGCGGCATGCTTTCAGAAGCCAATAGATTTTGCGCACTGGCTAAATTTAATCGGCGCAGTGTTACTGTTTTCGTTTAACAGGTTATTTCCAAAAAATTCTCTTGGCATTGCGTCTTCTTTAGTAACAACTTTAGGTTGTATTGCACATGTAGGGCTCTGTACCATAGATTTTATTATGTGGAGCTATGGGGATAATGATGAAGCCAAAACTGCATTAAGCGAACACATAAGCAATACCCCGTCTATTTTATACCCTTTTGTAATCATTGGCCCGTCTTTTCTTTTTATAGGATTAGCCATGCACGCTTTAAACTTTATAAAAACGAATACGGCAAGCGCTTTAATGGTTATAGTGGGAGCTCCCGCAATAGGTTTTTCTTTCTTCATCCTGAAGAACGGGCTACATATGGTGCTAAGCAGCCTGTTGTTTGCCCTTGGATTAACATTACTCCTTTACAGGAAAGAAAATCCAAAGACACTATCGGAGATAACAGATTAGAATGGGACATAATAACAGCACCACTTAGTCAAATTCTTTTTATATTGTTGCATACTAAACAAGACTCCATTGAAATCATTTACAGAACGAGTACTATTTCCGGATGTAAGTATCAATCCTAAAAAATTAGCAAATGCGATCTACAGAAAAACAATCGTAATAACCGGAGCAAGCTATGGTATTGGAGAAGAGCTGGCATTACTTTTTTCGGGTTATAATGTGCATTTGATACTAGTTGCCCGCACGCAGCAGAAGCTGCAGGCTGTTGCCGATACTGTAATGCAAAACGGGTCTGCGTGCACAATTATTTCTGCCGACCTGTATCTGGAAAATGAAGTGGACAGGGTAATTGAAATACTTAAAGCCCTACCGGGCGGAATTGACATCTTTATATCTAATGCCGGGAAATCTATTACGCGATCTCTTGGCGACTCTTTAGACCGTTATCATGATTTTACCCGAACCAATGCGCTTAACTATCTCGCTCCGGTAAAACTGCTGCTGGCAGCTACGCCTTTATTAAAAGCCGCTAACGGAAAAATTATCAATGTCTCCGCCATTAACGTATTGCTTTTGCCTGCTCCAAAATGGGCCGCTTATCAGGCATCTAAAACGGCGTTTGACCAATGGTTCAGGAGTAATGCCGCCGAATGGAAAATTATGGGTGTACGCATTGCTACGATCTACCTGCCATTAGTCCGTACCCGAATGATGGCGCCTAATAAAAATTATAAGAACTATCCGGCGATGCAGCCAGAACAGGCAGCACTTAGAATTGCGAAGCTTTTATATTCCACAAGATCTTATACCAAACCATGGTGGACAGTTTTTCCCCAAACGGGAAGTTTCTTTGGGCGGTACGTCTGGGAAAAAATATCATTTCTTTACCTTAAGAGATAATGACAGGAACCGTATTCAAATTATGGCATTTTGGCCTTCGTAAAATTATACAGACAATCGCATCTGTAAATAAACACGGATTTACGTTACTGGCACTGCTGGATTCTGTAAGGAATACAAATAGCGGCGAAGCCTGCTTACAGGACGAACATGAGCAATTGACATACAGCGGCCTTTATGCACAGTCAGTCTCAACAGCCGCGTTTATACACAATAAATATAGCATTGCATCAAAAAGTAAAGTTGCCATTATAAGTGCAAACTCTCTCCCTTTTATTAAATCCTTATTTGCGGCATCGGGCCTGGGAGCCGATATTTTTTTACTAAACCCTAACCAAAATAAAGAATATTACAGTCACTTCTTCGGCACACAAAAAATTGACCTTATCATTAGCAAATCCTCCATTGCCGAACATTTTACAGCTTACAAGATTCCATTTTTAAGTTTTAATACAATTCCGAAATACTACTCAGAGATAGCTGCGCCAAACATCACTAGGAGAAAGAAGAGCGCGGTAATTATTTTATCAAGCGGCTCAAAAGGGAAGCCCAAGCCCGAAAAAAGAAAACTTGCCGCCCTTAAATACTTAAATCCTCTATTGGATATTATAGAAAAACTGGAATTGAGAAAACACAGGTCGGTACTCATATCCGTACCCATATTTCATGGGTATGGCTTTGCTGCGCTATTACTATCGGTCTTTATGGGCAAAAAAATATACTTAACCAACAAATTTGACGCACAAAAAACAGCAGCTATTGCTGCACAAAATGATATTGACTGCTGGATTGCCGTACCGTTGATGATACAAAAAGTACTCGGCTTAAAAGAAACTATCAATATAAAAAGCATTATTTCAGGGGGTGATACACTATCCGCTGCTCTAATAAAAAACATTCAACAAACCGAAGGAATAAAAATATTTAACCTGTATGGGACTTCGGAAACCGGAGTATGCACGATTGCAACCGATGAAGACCTAAGAAAACACCCTAATACAATAGGCAAGGTAATAACAGGCGTTAAAACAAGGTTGGCTGATAATGACGGGAGTATAAATATGTCTGACAAAACAGGTTTGCTATCTATTAAATGCAGCTGGTCGTCAGACGATAAAAACGGCTATGTTGCAACAGGAGATTTGGTTTCAAAAAATAGCGATGGCTACTACTTTTATAAAGGCAGGAACGATGATATGATTATCATTGGCGGCGAGAACGTGTATCCTGTAGAATTGGAAAATAGTATTTACAAGCATCCAGCCATTGCATGGGTAAAAGCAAGCAGTACAATAGATGAATATCGGTCAGTTAAAATGCACGTTGATATTGTAATACATTCCAATTCTTCCTTAGAAACTGAAGAATTTCTAAGCTGGTTATCGGGCAGGGTACCTAATTACATGATCCCAAAGTCGGTAAACTTTCTTGATCAAGTCCGGGTTTCAAAACTTATGTAACGAATACCTGTTAATTATAAATGAAAAAGCCCAACAGCAGTACTGTCGGGCTTCTTCATTATATCGGGGGGAACTATTAAAAACTTACAAACTTTGCTCCTACGCTAAACCATCTTGCCGGCAGCGGGATAGCCCCTGCTTCAAAATAAGTCGTGTTAAAGATGTTTTGTGCATCGGCAAAAATCGTGAACTTATTGATCTTCTGGCTTATCCTGAAATCATTGATCCAGTACGATGCTCCTGTTGCCCTTTCATTATATCGGGTTGCAAAAAGTACCGAGAATTTATTGTACTGGAAATCTACTGTATTTGTTACCTGATTTCTTAGCGACGAAATAAGATATTTAGAATCTACATCTAGCTGTATGTCTTTAAATTCTGATTCAAGGTAAGTATAAGCAAGGCTAATATTTAATTTTGCCTGGTTAGAAAACTCAAAGCCATACGCCGACCTCATGTTTACACCATTCGTATTAAGGTTACCAAAGTTCTGGCTCTGCCACGGTTCTGTTGTAACGGCACGGGTCCAGTCGATAAAATTAGTAATTGTCCTGTAAAAATAATTGGCGTTAAAGCTAAAGGCTTTCTTTGTGTATTTGAATCCGGCTTCGCTTTGAAAAGCGTTTTCTGACTTAAGGTCAGGATTTCCAATATTACCCGGGCGCTGGTCAAGGTACAGGTCTGTAAAAGACGGTATACGCTGGCTTGTGCCAATGTTTGCAATGATCTTGAAAGCATCGTTTACGGCATAGCTGGCATCAAGTCCGGGATATATCTGCCACTTATAGTCTGAATTGTAGTTAAGGTATGAGCCTATGTTTACATTAAACTTGTCTGAAAACTGAGTCCGGTACTCTACATACATGCCTATGTTGCTTCGGTTATGCTCGCCTATGCTCGATGAATTTATATCTTCATTACGGGCTTCAGCGCCAAAACCAAGCTCTCCCTTATTCATTTTATACGTTGTGTTTATTTCTGCCGCAATTGAGTTTGTGTAGTGCTGGCTTCTGCCTGAATTTAGGTTAGCAATACCAAAATAACGGTAATCATCATAGTTATACCTATAGCTTACACGCGGCGCAAGTGACCATTTTTCTGAAACATTATGTTTAGATTGTACAGAGGCAAATGTAGTCTGGACCACCTCGCTAGAATTTCTGTCGCCCGGTGATGCGTAGAACCCATTGGCGCCAAATCCGTTATTAATATAGCCAAATGAGCTTAATATCTCATTACGGTCGTTTATCTGGATATTACCCTGGTAAAACAATTTATTATTTTCAAAACCGGTATTATAGCGGTACCCATTGCTTTTGTCGTGCGATGCAAAGATGGAATGCTGGTGTTTGCCTTTAGCAATAACGCCGCCAGCCTGAATTCCCCTGCCGTAAAAGGTGTCGCCGGTATCCTGTGTGTCCTTCTCAAAGTTTGAACCTGCATAGGTACTAACCAAAAATCCTGAATCTGTTGGCTTTTTGGTAATAATATTGATAGCTCCGGTTAGGCTGTTGATACCATATATCCTTGCTGCAGGACCGCGAATGATCTCTATCCTCTCTATAACCTCAACAGGTAATGGCAGGTTTAGCATATTGTGCGCAGTTTGCGAATCTATTATTTTTGCACCGTTCAGTAGAACAACCGTCTGCTCAAAACTGCCTCCGTCTATGCTTATGTCTGCCTGACTGCCAAAAGGCCCTCTCTGTCTTACGTCAACGCCGTTAGCATATTGCAGCACCTCGTTAATTGTCCTGGCAGGCAGTTTTTCAATTACCGCCTTATCAATAATGTATACATTCCTGTTTTGTTTAGATATAGGCGTGCTAAAGCGGTTCTCGCTAATTATAACCTCATTTATTGTAGTTGTGCTGTCTTGCTCGGTTTGTGCATATAAGCTTATACCGGTTAACAACAGCGACGCAAAATAAAATTTTTTCATCGTTTAAAATTTTTATCAAAAGTAGTACCTTGCCGTACCACTAAAGTATACCAGTTTTATAATAATGGATAGTCCGGTTCAAATTCCTTTTAAAAGTTTTATTATCCTCAAACCGCAGGATGCTACTGCACTGTATCTCCAGATCGTATTTGAATTTATCAAGGCCATACAAATGGGGCTGCTACCCGAAGGCACAAAACTTCCGGGGACACGAGAGTTATGCAAGGTATTGGCGGTAAACAGGAATACGCTTATCAAGTCATTCCAGGATTTAGAATCGCAGGGATGGATAGAGATCATTGCTAATAAAGGTACTTTCATTCTATCGCAGGCAAATCACAACCCCAGGGCAGAAGTAGATCATCGTACTGAAAGGAAAACACCGAAAGTTACTCCAAGTTTTGATTTTTCAAGGTCAACAATTCTTGAAAATCCTGTTGAAAGCACTACTCTGCCCTACCGCTTTAATGACGGCCTGCCCGATATAAGGCTTATACAGACTGATGTGCTGGCAAGGCTGTATGTTGCTAAACTTAAAAGGCAGAGCAGCACAAAAACCTGGGAACAGATGCAAAACCAGTCCCACCAAAATTTCAAGACCACATTCTCTAATTATCTAAATCTTACACGCGGTATCCGTATTGGTACGGCCAATCTGCTTACCACCGCGAGCCACGAAATAAGCCTGTATCTAGTTGCCAAAGTGCTCCTTGCTCAAGGCGATAAAGTTGTGGTAGCTTCACCAGGGTACTACAAATCTACCATGACGCTTTCTGATACAGGGGCGCACATCATACCGATACCAACCGATAAAGGCGGCATAAGCACCAAACATTTAAAAAACATCTGTCGGGAGAATACCATAAGGGCATTATACCTTACGTCAAACTATCATTATCCTTCCACTACCCCGCTCAGCGCTAAACGCAGGATCGAGCTGTTTGAACTCGCAGATCAATATGGGTTTGTCGTTATAGAAGACGATTATGACTACGATTTTCATTACGATAACAACCCTGTGCTGCCTTTGGCTGCTTTTGACAGTAATGACAGGGTTATTTATATTGGGTCTTTTGGGCGGTCGTTACCGGCGGGGTTTGGCTACGGATTTGTGGCAGCACCTGCAGGATTCATTACAGAGCTTGAAAAACATCTCAATATAATGGAACCGGGAATTGACGTAATAAAAGAACAGGCCCTGACCGACTGGATAAATAATGGAGAGGTGCATCGTTTGGCTAAAAAGAATAAAAAAGCGTACAGGGACCGCAGGGACTATTTTGCAGCACTATTAATCGAGAATCTGAAAGGGAAAATCAAATTCAGTATCCCTACACGGGGGCTTGCGATTTGGGTTGAATGGGTCAATATCTTTAACCTGATACAGCTTCAGAAGGAATGTGCTAAAAATGGTTTGTTCCTGCCGAAGACCATTTTGTACCAAACAAAAAATCTCACCGCTACCCGTCTTGGCTTTGGGCATTTAAATACGGAAGAAATGGCGCAGGCCATAGCTATCTTAAGCAGATCATTTGACGCTGTGATTGAGGAAAACAGTAAATTGCCAGATATATTTTGATATAGCACGATAACAAAAAAACAGTACCATTAAGTACTGCTTTTCAATTTGATATTCTATACCGTCTCCCGATCGGCAAACACAAGGCCGGCGTCAGGAAACACAAAGTCGTTTTCAGAAAAATCGAGGATTTCGGCTGTAAGTACATACTTTACAACCTCATTTATACCTTTGGCAAGCATAAGCTCGGTAGAATATTTTCGACTGGTGGCCAATACGAGTCCGCCTTTGGACAAACGGAAAAAGTATTTGCCCGATGGTGTACTGTTTCTCGTAAAGGCAAACAGGTCTATATTATCCCTAATTCCTGCAATTATAAGCTCACAGTCTGATTTTTGCTTACAGCTGAGGCTGGTAAAAATAGTTTTACCCTTTCTGGATGTAAAAACAAATTTATACTCCCCGTTAAATCGTTTGCTGATTACAAACATCCCCATAAGCCAGATCTCCTCTTTGTAAATTTAATTAAACACTAATCTTCCCTGAGGGAATATGGCAAAATTAAACGAATTAAATCCTCTTTAAGCAGCCACTGGGCAATACTTATCAAGAAAATAAACTGCCTTTCCTAACGATTTACACATCAGGAAAATACATGGCACGACATATAAATTGCCGGATTTATTAAGCGCTTAAAGGAATTTGAGGATAAATTGACTTCAGGTTTTTTTTGAAGTTTATCATTGCATCCTCTGTATCAGATAAGATCTTATAACGTGATCCGCCTTCATAAGACGTTCTTTCAAAAGTCAGGTTGTTTCTTTTTAGCAGGCGCTCAATTAGGTTATGGTCTATAACGTGCTTGTACAAAGTTCTAAAAATAGTGATATGCATGGCTGTAATATTTTTGGGTTATTATCTTATTTATCAGGCTCAATTGTCATCCATTATCGATGAAGTATCTAACCTGCTTTATAAAGGTAAAGAGAAACTTTTTTGTGAGGATAAGCCTTAATAAAATTTTAGCATAAATATAATCCCACCTTACATTATCATAACTATGACTCCCTTTTTGTACATTACAATTTATATTATATTTACATACTTAAACCAAACCACTACTAATGAAATCATTACTGCTTATATTTTTGTTGATAGTATCTTTATCCTGCAAAAAAGAAAATACAGCACAAGAAAAAATCGTTGCTACAGATACCATTACCACCAAACAGGAAGAAGTCATCACTGAACATGTAGTTGAAGAAAGTACATTTGACTTTGCAAAGGAAACTATAGGAGGGTGGCTTAGAATAGGCACTGACGAAGCTACCGTAAAAGAAAAACTGGGAACAGATTTTAAAACGTCGATCAATGAATATTCTCAGGTAACAGGATATTATGAACAGGAATGGTTATATGAAAAGCAGGGCATCAAAATAGTAATGGAAGCTGAGAATCCTGAAGCTAAAAAAACCGTTGCCCAGATAACCGTCCTTGCGGCATCAAAACTAAAAACATCTAAGAATATCGGCATCGGATCTGCCCAAAAGGACATTCTTAGCGCTTACCACGGCCACATAAATACCGAAGAAGCCACAGATAACACTATTATTGTGGGCTCTATATACGAAGGTTTGTTCTTTACACTAAAGAATAATAAAGTATCTGAAATTTTTATTGGCGCCATAGCGGAATAAAAAAAGAGGCCTAAGCCTCTCTTATAATTTAAGTCCCATTTGTATATTACAGCGTTCATAAGGCGTGGCATGGCCTACGGTCTTTTGAAATCCTAACTTATGATACAGGCTTATTGCCGGCTTAAGAATAGTATTACTTTCAAGATAAATAGCAGATGCGCCCAATGACCTGGCTTTCTCTATAACAGCCTGCCCCAGCAGCGAACCAATACTCTTGCCCTGTGCCTTTGGCGATACAGCCATTTTAGCCAACTCAAAATCATACTGCGGATCATCCATTTTTATAAGGGCACATACCCCCACAGGCTCATTTTTATAAAGGGCTACAAAAATATACCCGCCTTTACTCAATATATACCCTTCAGGATCATCAAGCGCCTTGTAATCGGTTTCCTCCATTGTAAAGTAAGACGATATCCACTCCTCGTTCAACTGCCTGAATGCCGATGCATATCGTGGTGTATAGGCAACGATGGCAACATCCTTAGCTTCGCGTATTTTCTTTTGCTCCTCTACGCGTTTTAAAAGTGACTTTTGGCCCAGTACAAATTCCCATTCCTCTATGGCTTTCCAAAGGTCATTACGCGTTACAAAAAGTATATCTTCTACCGCCGCATTTACATCTGTGTACTGATCCTTCACGATTGCAGCCATCTTTTTTCCCTTGGCAGTTAAGCTCACAACATTGCGCCTTCCGTCTGCTTTATCTTTCTTTTCAGCAACGATTCCTGCCTTAGCCATTTCACCAACTATTTTGCTTACGGATGGGTGTGAATGCCCAATATGCTGTGCTATGGCTGTAACTGTATTATCGGCCTGCGATAGCGCATGGAATACCGGAAACCATTTCGGCTGAAGTTCAACACCGTACAATTTGTAAATGTTTGCGGCATCTTCGGTCACTTTATCAGTAAGCATCCTTAGCCTGCTGCCTATTGCCATCTTACCCGTCTCTTCAAAAAAATCCATTGCAAAATAAATTACGTAATTAGTTACGCAAAAGTAATGAAAAATATATAAAATAAAAAAAGAGGCCTAAGCCTCTTCCTTCGTATAAAAAATGTTTGTAGTTTATTAAGCTGCGACTTCTTTAATGAATTCGCCGGTACTTTTAAAGTAAGCAGCTACATCTTTACCATCTTTAGTAAGAACCAGTTTATATTCTGATCCGTCTGTAGCTTTAAGCGCTTCTACAAGTTCATAGCCTTTGTATTTACCTACCGCTTCCTTAAGTACATCCGGAGAAATCTCAGATTGCTGTACTTTAGTATAATCTTTGTCCTGATTTTGTGCTGCAGGTGTTACCTGAGTTGTAGCAGGAGCCGTTGTAGGTGGTGTAGTTACTGTCGTTTCTGTTTGTGCGTTAGCTGCGAGTCCTAAAACCAAAGCAGCTGCTAAAAATAAATTTTTC
>Ga0163161_10004224_pt1 | contig 10026 bp, 10 predicted proteins | sample S45metaG_FD_129847 | JGI IMG/M metagenome (GOLD analysis project Ga0163161, IMG submission 129847) | Switchgrass rhizosphere microbial communities from Kellogg Biological Station, Michigan, USA - S4-5 metaG | ecosystem: Host-associated > Plants > Roots > Rhizosphere > Soil | place: USA... | reverse complement strand
CGCATGCGCGCCGACCCGGCTTTCCGCGACGTGACCAGCGACTCGCAGAACCGCGGCCTGCAGGCCACGCTCGACATCGACCGCGACAAGGCCGGCGTGCTCGGCGTGGCCGTTGGCGACCTGCGCACCGCGCTGTACAACGCGTACGGCGACCGGCAGATCGGCAGCATCTACGGTTCGAGCAACACCTACCAGGTGATCCTCTCGGCCGCCGACAACGACCGTCAGTTCGAGGAAGACGTCTCGCGCCTGTCGGTGCGCAGCACCACGGGCAGGCTGGTGCCGCTGTCGGCCTTCTCGACTGTCAAGCGCACGGTGGGTCCGACTTCGGTCAACCACCAGGGCCAGCTGCAGGCGGTGACGGTGTCGTTCAACCTCGCGCCCGACGTGCCGCTGGGCAACGCGACCGCGAAGATCGACCAGTTCAAGGACGAGCTGAAGATGCCGCAGTCGATCATCACCACCTACGGCGGCGATGCGGCGGTGTTCCAGAGTTCGCAGTCGAGCCAGGCCGTGCTGCTGGTGCTGGCGGTGCTGGTCATTTACGTGCTGCTGGGCGTGCTGTACGAGAGCTACATCCACCCGCTGACGATTCTGGCGGGGCTGCCTTCGGCGGCGGTTGGCGCGCTGATCTCGCTGAAGATCTTCGGCTTCGACCTGACGCTGATCGCGACCATCGGCATCCTGCTGCTGATCGGCATCGTGAAGAAGAACGCGATCATGATGATCGACTTCGCGCTCGACGCGCAGCGCACCGAGGGCATGCAGCCGGTGGACGCGATCCGCGAGGCCTGCCGCCTGCGGTTCCGCCCGATCCTGATGACCACGCTGGCCGCGCTGATGGGCGCGCTGCCGCTGGCGCTGGGCCTGGGCGCCGGCGCCGAGCTGCGCCAGCCGCTGGGCGTGGCCGTGGTGGGCGGGCTGATCTTCTCGCAGGTGATCACGCTGTACATCACGCCGGCCATCTACCTGGCGCTGGACCGCTACAGCGGCACGGGGCCGATGGTCGATCTGCCGGGAGAGGCCAAGGCCGAAGCTGCAGCGGGCGGTCACGCCGCCTCGCACGCCTGACGGCGATCCAAAAGATGCCGGATGGTCATGAGCGTGAGCCACCCGGCCAGAAAGGACTTTGGCAGTCCTGCGAAACGTCACACCCGGGCCATTGCCCATTGAAGGCGGGCCTCTTCTTCAACGGCTCCTCCCGTTCCCTCCTCCGCTCTTCCCATCCATGTGTGTGACGGGGTGAATGATGGCGATGGGGGAAGGGCTCGACGGTATCCAGCGATACAGGAAGTGGGCTTTTTTCTTATGGTGACGCATCGCGGAAACGCCGCAAGGCCGGCGCATTCGGGATGCTGACCTGCCGGGCCCGCGTTTCAATGAGCCCGTGTCCCGCCAGCGCATTCAACGTGCGGGTGACGGTGACGCGGCTCAATGCCGTCATGGCGCCGATCTGCTCATGCGTCAGATCTACGGTGAGTTGTTTCGATGCCTGCGCCGATGGCAGGCGTGCCACACGCAGCAGCAAATCGATGACCCGCTCCTTGGGCGCCGCCGAGGCCACCCCGGCAAGCTTGGCGACGATCATGTGATTCTTGAAGCCGAGCAGCTGGATCAACGAGGTCGCGAGCTCGGGAAGCTCCGAAAATTGCTGCGCGACATCCGCCGGGCGATAGCGGCTGAGAATGGCCGGCGCGACCGCCCGGGTCGTCGTGGGCCGAGGACTGTCGGCAAACGCGGGGCCTTCGCCAAAAATCGCACCCGGTCCGAAGATCTCGAGCAGGAACTCCGAGCCGTTGCTTCGCTGGATCGTGGAGTGAACGAACCCCGATCGCAAAAGATAGAAGTAGTCGTGCCGTTCGCCTTCGCGCGCAATGGTGTCGCCGGCCTCCAGGGTGACGAAGCTTCCCAGATGCGTGGCGTCGGTCCACGGAGCAGACAGCGTCTGGGATGCGTCCCAACTGGCGTACGCCGAGGGGGGCGAATTTGTTCTTTTCATGGGAGCGTCTTGCCCGGGTCGGAGAAAGGCAAGCGGCCCATCGTGCCGTCGCGCTAGGTCGTGGGCTCATCGAGCGGCGTGTCCGCCGCCAGGTGGGCGGTATCGCTCCAGCCCACCAGGCTGAAACCTTCCGGCGTCCACAGCATGCGGTTGATGGCTGCATTGCCCAGCTGCCAGGTGCGTGGCGCCTGCAGTGCCTGCCGGGTGGCGGCGCGGTACAGCACGTCCATCACGCCGCCGTGTGCAACCAGCACGACCAGCTCGCCCGGATGTCGTGCCGCCAGCTCGGAGGCCACGCCTGTCACGCGGTCGCGGAACACCAGCAGGCTCTCGCCGCCGTCGGGTTCGAACTCGGGGTCGCGCTCGCGCCAGAGCTTGGCCTGCACCGGCAGCGTGGCTTCGATCTCGGCGAAGCTCAGGCCCTCGAAATGCCCGAAGGCACGCTCGCGCAGGCGCGGCTCGGGTTGCACGGCCAGGCCATGGGGCTTGGCGATTTCTTCTGCAGTCTGCCAGGCGCGCGAGAGGTCGCTGGCGTAGACGACACCAATCGGCTCGTCGGCCAGCGCACCACCGGCGCGCCGCGCCTGCCAGAGTCCGGTCTCGTTGAGCCCGATGTCGAGCTGGCCCTGGATGCGGGTGTCGACGTTCCAGGCGGTTTCGCCGTGGCGAACGGCGATCAGGCGGGTGGCTTCTTCCATTCGCGGGATTCTAGAAGCGCTACTTTTTGGCCGTTGACAGCTCGATGTTGACCCGGCGCTCGCCCTGCGGCGGGTTCGGGAAGCCCTGCAGCGCGGCCTGGAACATCACCGGCAGGATCGCCGCACTCGAGGTGTAGGGACCATCGTTACGGGCGCGGGTCTCGTAGACCACGCGGTTGGAGCCCACCTCGCGCAGCACCACGCTCACTTCGCGCTCGTACCAGGGGTTGGCTGGCGGCGCGAACGCCGGGCCGCCATACCAGCCGCCGCCGTACCAGCGCCGGCCGTAGTAGCCATAGCCGCCGTAGCCATAACCCCAGGGGCCGTTGTAGAGCCACGGATCGGCCCAGGGCGAGAGGCCGGCCGTCACGCGCGCGCCGATCTGCGCGGTGTACTGGGGCTTGGCGTCGTCGCGGCGCAGGCCGGCGTTGTCGAGCGCCGCGGCGGCCATGGCTTCGAGTGATTCCTGCCGCGCGCCGTCGGCCTGCTGCGAGGGCAGGCGGTCGAAGCGGTAGGTGGCGCCGGGCGCCACGGTGCCGGGGGAGGCAAAGCTCTTGACGTCGCTGTCGACCACCCAGGAGGTGGCGCAACCCGTCAGGCTTGCTGCAAGAAGAAGAGCAGAGAACGCAAGTTTCATGAGGGTCTCCGGGCGCAAAGCCCAAAATTCCCCTGGGTTGCCCGGTCAGCCCTGGACGATGCGCAGGGCGGCAGGTGCCTGGGAGAGCAGATCGAAGGAGGGGGTGTCGAAGGCCTTGTCGCCGTCGTCATCCGCCACGCCCGTCGCCTTCAGACCCTTGAAGTCGTGCCGCGTTCCGTCGAGCAGGTGCGAAGGCACCACGTTCTGCAGCGCGGTGAACATGTTCTCCACGCGGCCGGGGTACTTCTTGTCCCACTCGCGCAGCATTTCGCCGACCTGCTTGCGCTGCAGGTTTTCCTGGCTGCCGCACAGCGTGCACGGAATGATCGGGAACTCGCGGTGCTGGGCCCAGCGCACCGTGTCTTTTTCGGCCACGTAGGCCAGCGGGCGGATCACGATGTGCTTGCCGTCGTCGCTCACCAGCTTGGGCGGCATGCTCTTGAGCTTGCCGGCGAAGAACATGTTGAGGAAGAAGGTCTGCAGCATGTCGTCGCGGTGGTGGCCCAGCGCGACCTTGGTGGCGCCCAGCTCGTCGGCCACGCGGTACAGGATGCCGCGGCGCAGCCGGCTGCACAGGCCGCAGGTGGTCTTGCCCTCCGGGATCACGCGCTTGACGATGCTGTAGGTGTCCTGGTTCTCGATGTGGAAGTCCACGCCCAGGTCGCTCAGGTACTTGGGCAGCACCTCTTCGGGAAAGCCGGGCTGCTTCTGGTCGAGGTTGACCGCGACGATGTCGAAGTGAATCGGCGCGCGCGCCTTCAGCTTGAGCAGGATGTCGAGCAGCGCGTAGCTGTCTTTGCCACCCGAGACGCACACCATGACCTTGTCGCCTTCTTCGATCATGTTGTAGTCGACGATGGCCTGCCCGACCTGGCGGCACAGGCGCTTTTCGAGCTTGTGCGTTTCGCGCTCGATCTTCAGGGAATTGGCAATGGCGTCGGCGGCGGCGGGCGCCTCGTCGATCCAGACGGCGTTCATGGGCAGGCTACTTCGGGGAGTCGGGGGAAGGGGGTGATTGTCCCCGATCCCCATTCCACACGCTACGCGGCGGGAAAGGCGGTGCGCATCGCCTCGACGAAGAGCCGCAGCTTCGCCGGGTAGAAACGCGCATATGGGTACGCCAGGTACACCGGCGCGGGCGTCCCGCGCCACTGCGGCACCAGATGCAGCAGCCGGCCCGCGGCGATCTCCTCGGTCAGCATCCATGTCGACGACACGCCCGCGCCCAGGCCCAGCACGACGGCGCTGCGCAGGGCGTAGAGGCTGTCGGTGATCAGGCGCGGGCGGATCGGCACGCGGCACACCTCGCCGGTGGTCTCGTGCGTCAGCACGACCTCGGTGCGGTAGAAGTTGCGCGCGGCCAGCCAGGGCAGGGCTTCCAGCTCGCGGGGGTGGGTGGGCACTGCGGCCGCACCCTCGAAAAGAGAAGGCGCGGCAATCGCGATGCGCGGCACCTCGGACAGGCGGATCGCCACCACGGCCGGGTCAGTCACTTCGCCGACGCGAATCGCACAGTCGACGCCCTCGGCGATGAAGTCGGGCGTCTGGTCGTGCGGGCTGTCGTGCAGCAGCCATTCGACCGTCACCTGCGGATGGCGCTGCAGGTACCCGGCCAGCGGGCCGACCAGCAACTGCTGCCCGAAGGCATGCGGCGCCACCACGCGCAGCCGGCCCTCGGGCTGGTCGCCGACGCCGCGCAGCTCGGCCTCGAAGGCGCCCCAGCTCTGGATCAGCTCCTTGGCGCGGTCGAAGCAGCGCTCGCCGTCCTCCGTGAGCTTCATCGCGTGCGTGGAGCGCTGCAGCAGCCGCACGCCCAGCGAGCGCTCGAGCGCCTGCAGGCGGCGGCTCACGGTGGGCTGGGTGGTGCCCATCTGCGTGGCTGCGGCCGACAGGCTGCCGGCCTCGACGATGCGCACGAAGGTCTGCATCAGCTCGATGCGGTCGGCGGGAGCGGGCTTTTCCATACGCCAAGCGTATATCAATTGTTCGACCTGGGAGGCTACCTTTGGCTGCCACCGCCCTGCAAACTCCGGCCCTTGCTTCTGGTTCTAAGGGTTAACACCATGTCTTCCATTCAATCGACGCATGAGCGACTGCCCGGCTCGCTGATCCTGCTGCTGGCCGCCAGCGCCGGCTTCGGTGTCGCGGCGCTCTACTACAGCCAGCCCATGCTGGGCGTGCTCGGGCCCGACATCGGCGCCTCGGCCCGTTCCGTGGGCTTCGTGCCCACGCTCACGCAGCTGGGCTACGCGCTCGGCATCCTGCTGCTCGCCCCGCTGGGCGACCGCTTCGACCGCCGCCGCATCATCCTCGTCAAGGCAACGGTGCTGGTGCTGGCGCTGCTCGGTGCAGCTTTTTCGCCCTCGGTCGGCCCGCTGCTGGCGGCCAGCCTCGTCATCGGCCTTGCCGCCACCATGGCGCAGGACGTGGTGCCGGCCGCCGCCACGCTGGCGCCCGAAGCGCACCGCGGCAAGATTGTCGGCACGGTGATGACGGGGCTGCTGCTGGGTATCCTGCTGTCGCGCGTGCTCAGCGGCTTCGTGGCCGAGCACTTCGGCTGGCGCACGATGTTCATGGTCGCGGCGGCCAGCATCGCGTTCATTGGCGTTGCCGCGGCGCGCGGCCTGCCGCACCTGCGCCCGACCACGCAGCTGGGCTACGGCGCGTTGCTGGGCTCGCTGGCGGATCTGTGGAAGCGCCACAGCGCGCTGCGCCGCGCCGCCTTTGCGCAGGCCCTGCTGTCGGTGGGTTTCAGCGCCTTCTGGTCGACGCTGGCCGTGATGCTGCACGGCGCGCCCTTCCATCTCGGCAGCGCAGCTGCCGGCGCCTTCGGCCTGGCCGGCGCCGCGGGTGCGCTGGCCGCACCCCTCGCCGGGCGCCTGGCGGACCGCCGCGGCCCCGAACTGGTGATCCGCATGGGCGCCGTGCTGGTCGTGGTGTCGTTCGCGGCCATGCTGTTTGCGCCGCTGATGGCACCCGCCGCGCGGCTGGGGCTGATCGTGGCCAGCGCCATCGGCTTCGACTTCGGGCTGCAGGCCGCGTTGATCGCGCACCAGACCGTGGTCTACGGCATCGACCCCGGTGCGCGCAGCCGGCTCAATGCGGTGTTCTTCACCGGCGTGTTCATCGGCATGGCCACGGGTTCCGCGCTCGGCGCCCTGGTGCTGGCGCAGTGGGGCTGGTCGGCCGTGGCCTTGCTGGGGGCGGTGTCGGGGCTGGGTGCGCTTGCCGTGCGGATGTGGCCCTTGGCCGTCAAGCCCGCCGTGGCTTGTGGTTCAGCAGCCTGAAGGGCTGTTGCTCACCACTCGCCCGCTTCCATGCGGATCGCCACTTCGCAGTCGTCGAAGATTTCGAGCTTGGCGATCTTCACGCGCACGCCCACCACGCCGGGCAGCTGCAGCAGGCGCTGCACCAGCTTGCCGATCAGGCTTTCGAGCAGGTTGACGTGCTCGGCGGTGCACTCTTCGATGATGATGCGGCGCACCTTGCGGTAGTCGAGCACGTGGAAGATGTCGTCGTCCTGCGGCAGCAGCGGCTGCGGGCCGAGGTTGAGTTCGGCATCGACCAGGATCGGTTGCGGCGCCGTCTTCTCCTGTTCGAGGATGCCCAGGTTGGCGTCGAAGCGCAGGCCCTGGAGGGTGAGTGTCTGGTGGCCTTGCGAGGGAGTGGACATGGTGGTGGTGCTCACATGAGCGAGAAATCGCGCTCGAATTTCATCAGGTGCTGGCCGCCGTCCACCAGCAGCGTGGTGCCGGTGATCGAGCGGTTCTCCAGCGCGAACTTCACCGTGGCGACCACGTCGTCCGGGGTGGAGGAGCGGCCCAGCGGCGACAGTTTGTGCAATTGCGCGAACTTGTCGTCGTCCAGCATGTGGCTCGCCAGCGTGAGGCCGGGCGCCACGCCCACCACGCGCACGCGAGGCGCGAGGGCCAGTGCCAGCATCGGCGTAGCGGCTTCGAGCGCGGCCTTCGACAGCGTGTAGCTCAGGAAGTCGGGGTTCGGGTTCCACAACTTCTGGTCGAGCAGATGGACAACCGCGCCTTGCGCGTTGCGCGCCGTCACGTGTTCATGCAGCGCCTGCGCCAGCAGGATGGCCGCGCCGGTGTTGCTGCGCGCATGGCGTTCCATGAGCGCATAGCCGAAGGTGGCGGCTTCGTCGTGCTCGAACAGCGCTGCGCTGTGCACCACGGCGTCGACGCTGCGAAAGCGCGCGACCACGCGGGGCAGCAGGGCGCGCGTGGCCTGTTCGTCTTCGAGGTCGGCGGCGAACAGGGCCGAGTCGCCCGAGAGCGCGGCGCAGTCGGCCACCGTCTGCTCGGCCTCGGCCAGCGAACTCCGGTAGTGCACCGCCACTTGCCAACCGCCTGCGGCAAGCCCCAGCGCGATCTCGCGGCCCAGCCTGCGGCCTGCGCCCGTGACGAGAACGGTGCGGCGGGAGGCAGGGGCTTGGGAAACGGGGCTCATGCGGGGAGAGGGAGAATGGCGCTGTGACGACAAAGACGACCCCCAGCAGTTTACCTACCGCCCTCGACCACCTCATCGCGCGTTCCGTCGAGCGCGCGGGTGGATGGATCGGGTTCGACCGCTTCATGGCACTCGCGTTGTATGCGCCCGGCCTGGGCTACTACGCCAACACTTCCGCCAAGTTCGGGCACATGCCTTCTTCGGGCAGCGACTTCGTGACGGCGCCGGAACTCACGCCGATGTTTGGCCAGACCCTGGCGGCTCAGGTGGCCGAGGCGCTGGAGAAGACGGGGACCGACACGGTTTGGGAATTCGGCGCTGGTTCTGGTGCGTTGGCGGTTCAGTTGCTGCATGCGCTCGACGAGATGGGGCGCAGCGATGTGCGCTATCGCATCGTCGATCTGTCCGGCACGTTGCGGGAGCGGCAGCAGCAGGCGCTGGTGCGGTATGCGGATCGTGTCGAGTGGCTGAACGAGCTGCCTGAGTCGATGGAAGGCGTGGTGGTCGGAAACGAAGTGCTCGATGCGATGCCTGTGCAATTGCTGGCGCGTGTGGGCGGGCAGTGGTTCGAACGCGGCGTGGTGCGGAATGCGAGCGACGACGGTTGGGCATGGGTGGACCGTTCCACCGAACTTCGCCCGCCGATCGAAGTGCCCGGCGAACACGACTACCTCACCGAGATTCATCCGCAGGCTCGGGCGTTCATTGCGACGCTGGCGGATCGGCTCGGGAAGGGCGCGGCTTTTCTTATCGACTACGGTTTTCCCGAGGCCGAGTACTACCACCCGCAGCGGCACATGGGCACGGTGATGTGCCACCGGGCGCACCAGGCTGATGGCGATCCGCTGTCCGATGTGGGCTACAAGGACATCACTGCGCATGTCGACTTCACTGGTATTGCGCTGGCTGGGCAGGACGCGGGGCTTGAGGTGCTGGGCTATACGAGTCAGGCGCGGTTTCTGCTGAACTGTGGGTTGCTGGCTCGGATGGAAGCCGGGTCTGTTGCCGAGCGGGCGATGGCTGCGCGGTTGATCCATGAGCATGAGATGGGGGAACTGTTCAAGGTTGTCGGGTTTGCTGTTGGGGGGGCTTGGGATGCGATGGGGTTTGTTGATGGGGATCGCAGTCATACGCTTTGAGTGACTGTGGTTGTTTGTTTTTCCGAGGCCGGGGCGAGACCCGGCCCCGGAACCCAAACATCCAAAGTCATAAGCTATCAACGAAGAGTTCGTTGGGAAACAACAAACCGGCCCCTACATTCCCGGCATGACAGCCGTTCTTTCCAGCAGCAGGCCCGAGCCCGCCGCACAGCACTTCGAAGTGCGCCCCTTCGATGCCCCCGTAGGCGCTGAAATCATCGGCCTCGACATCTCGAAGCCAATCAGCACCGAAGACTTCGCTCGAATCCACAAAGCCCACCTCGACCACCACGTCCTGGTATTCCGCGACCAGCAGATCACCCCGCAGGAGCACATCGACTTCAGCCGCCGCTTCGGCCCGCTCGAAATCCACGTCCTGCACCAATTCCAGCTGAAGAACCACCCCGAGATCCTCATCGTCTCCAACATCAAGGAGAACGGCGAGCCCATCGGCCTTGGCGACGCAGGCGTCTACTGGCATTCCGACATTTCGTACAAACCCAACCCCAGCCTGGGCTCCCTGCTGCACGCGCAGGAGCTGCCGAGCGAAGGCGGCGACACGCTGTTCGCCGACCAGCATCTCGCATGGGAGTCGCTGAGCCCCGAGCTGCAGCAGCGCGTCCTGCCGCTGAAGGCTGAGCACAGCTACCTCGCCAAGTACGAAGAGCTGCGCGCCAAGAATCCGTGGCGCCCCAAGCTCTCGCAAGCGCAGATCGATCAGGTCGCCCCAGCCGTCCAGCCCGTGGTGCGCACGCACCCCGAGACAGGCCGCAAGGCGCTGTTCGTCAGCGAGCACTTCACCACGCGCATCGTCGGTTTGCCGCAGGACGAAAGCGACGCCTTGCTCGCCGAGCTGTTCGCGCACAGCGTCAAGCCGGAGTTCGTCTATCGCCACCAGTGGCAGCCGCACGACCTCGTGTTCTGGGACAACCGCTCGCTGATGCACCTCGCAGCGGGTACGCCAGACCACCTGCGCCGCCGCCTCAACCGCACCACCATCGTCGGCGACACGCCTTTCTGATCTTTCTCCGGACCCCCGTCAATGAACCGCTTCACCCGCAAAGCCGCCGCGCTCGTCACCGGCCTCGG
>Ga0163161_10004221_pt1 | contig 10032 bp, 9 predicted proteins | sample S45metaG_FD_129847 | JGI IMG/M metagenome (GOLD analysis project Ga0163161, IMG submission 129847) | Switchgrass rhizosphere microbial communities from Kellogg Biological Station, Michigan, USA - S4-5 metaG | ecosystem: Host-associated > Plants > Roots > Rhizosphere > Soil | place: USA: Michigan... | reverse complement strand
GTGGTAGGGCGCGGACCATCCCCATCCGAATACGGACCGTACCACCGGTCGAATAGCGCCCAGCGCAACGGGCCGTACCCGTGTATGGCGGGAAGATCGCGAAGCACGACGAGGTTCTTCCATCCCGCGCCAAGATCGAGTGCTTCGATGCGAGGGGGTAACTGGCCAGGAGGCGTCTCGCGGATGCGCGATGCGATGAATGTCGCTGCCGGATTCTCGCGGAATTTCTTTCCACTGTCGCCGCGCTGGTTGAACTCGCCATTGAGGTTGAAGCAACGGTAGTCGACGACGACGAGCAACACGAGAACGAGCGCCAGGCGGCCGGCGTCCCGGGAACGTCGCGTATACCAAAACACCGCGGCCGCCGCGATCGGCGCGAGGATGCTTGCGGCCTGCCAGCCTTCGCCAGTCCCTCGCATCCCCATGCTGGCGAGAAGCAGCCACACCGTGGTGGCGGCAAGGATCCCCGTCCACCGACGGCGGTCGGATAGGTCGATCTGGGACGCGCCGAACGCCACGGCCGTCGCAAGCGCGACGATCAGTAGGTACGCCGAATCCGAAGGACGCCGGAACTGCTTGATCCCTGGCAGCGCGTGGTACAGCCAACCGTATACCGGCGTGTGACCACCGAGCATGTAAAGGATAGCGGCGATAGCGGTCACGCCGAGGAAGATGAGGTGGCGTCGCTGGACGGGTACGGCCCACGCCTTCTTCAGCCCGACGATAAGGAGTAACGAGGGGAGCGCACCGATGTAGAGAAAGGTTTCGATCGGATCCACCGCACCCGTGTATCTTCCGCGCAGGCTTTGCAAGGCGTTCGGATCGAACAGCGTGAGCAGGGTTCGCCAGTCGACCGACATCGACGTCGCCGCCTCCAGAGGGAGCGCCGGGCGGTTGGACACGGTGACGAAGGCGTAGCTGAGCAGCAACTGGGGCAGCGCCATGCCCAGGGCGACGAGGCCGGCCACGGCGCCACCGCCGATCACGGTCCAGCGCAGGCGCATCGTCCAGGATGCCCAGCGGCCGATAGCGACACAGACCGCATACGGAACCAGCATCAAACCGATGAGGTAGGTGAGCTGCACCGGCTCGACGAGCATGGCGCCGACGGCGAGTCCCACGATGGCTCCGCGCCCAACGGTCGGCCCGTCGAAGAACCAGCGCAGCGCCAGTAGCGTCACGGGGAGGAAGCTGTAGGCGAGGACGATCGGCACGTATTGAATGCGGGAAGCCGCCACGCCGCCGGCCATGAAGACGATGGCGCCCAGCAGGGCGCCGAAGTCCGTCGCTTTCAGGCGACGCATGAAGGCGAGGAACGCGATGCCACCCATCAACAAATGCAGCAGGGTGGCCCAGACGAACCACGTCATGCCGGGGTCCGTGCGCAGCAGCATCCAGGCCATGAGCAGTGGCGAGAACAGCATGGCCTGCGGATCCGCGATCTGCGGATAGCCGCCGAAGATCAGCGGGTTCCACCATGGGGCGAGCCCTGTCCGAAGGCTATGTACGTTGAAGTACACCATCGGGTAGAACTCGTTCATCGCGTCCCCGGGAAGGACGCGCAGGCCAAGCAGGAGCGGAAGATTCAGAGCGGCCCAGGCTAGGACCAGCACGCCGACGAGGCGCGCGAAAGAGCGTGAGGGCATGAGGTCCGTTTCGAAGCTGCGAGATCGGCGCGACGCGCATATTACCTAAGTCACTTCCTTACTTCGATGACCCGACCGCAGCCTGCTCGATCAGCTTCGCAACGTCCTTCGGATGCGACAGGAAAGCGACGTGGCTGGAGTTGACCTCGACCACCGTGCTACCTGCCCGCTTCGACATGAATCGTTCGAGGTCCGGGTTGACCGTGCGATCCGACGTGGCGACGAGTGCCCAGCTGGGCTTGGTCTTCCAGGCCGCCGTCGTCACCGGATCGGTGAAGGCACGGACGGACGGCATCACCTGCGATTCGGCCATGAAGCGTGTGACGGACTCGGGCACGTCGGCAGCGAAATCGGCATGCAACTGCGCCGGTTCAATGTAGAGAAAGTTATCCGCCGTCTTCTTGATCGCTTTGGTCGCGCCGGGATTCTTCTCAGTCAGCGTTGCCAGGCTTTCCCCTGCGTCGGGCTGGTAGGCGGCGATGTACACCAGGCCGGCTACCTGCGCGTCGTTACCCGCCTCGGTGATCACGGCGCCACCGTAGCTGTGTCCGACCAGGATGCTCGGGCCTTCCTGCATGTGCAGGACGCCCAACGTGGCCTTGACGTCATCGGCGAGGGAGGTCTCGGGCTGCTGGACGACCGATACCTTGTAGCCGTCGTGGGTCAGGATGTCCGACACGGCTTTCCAGCCGGAGCCATCCGCGAAGAAGCCGTGGACCAGGACGATGTTCTTAACGGGTTGGACGGGCGCCGCGCTCGCGCCGAAAACGGAGAGAGTGAGGGCGAGGGTGGCGGCAATGCGCGTACGACGGAATGAGTTTTTCATGGGCTTCTCCAAACAGGGGATGTGATTAGGAATGTGATCAGGTAAGTGGTGAGTCGTGTTCCGATGCGCGATGCGATCAGGCCGCGAATCGCTTCATCAGTACCGTGGCCGCTTCGGACGACGAGGCCGGGTTCTGGCCGGTAATCAACAGGCCATCGGTGACCACGTACGAGGCCCAGTCCGGTCCCTTCGAATAGATGCCACCCTTCGCTTTCAGCTCATCCTCGACCAGGAACGGGACGACTTTCGTGAGGCCAACGGCTTCCTCTTCACTGTTGGTGAAACCGGCGACCTGCTTGCCTTCGACCAGCGGACTGCCGTTGGATGCCTTGACGTGGCGAAGCACGCCCGGCGCATGACACACCAGGGCGACCGGCTTGCCTGCTTCGATGAACGACTCGATCAGCGCGATGGAGTGCGTGTCCTCGGCGAGATCCCACAGCGGGCCATGACCACCCGGATAGAACACGGTGTCGAAGTCGGCCTGCGAAACGCTGTCGAGGCGGACGGTAGCGGCCAGCTGGGCGTTGGCTGCGGCGTCGGCTTCGAAGCGACGCGTGAGGTCGGTCTGGAACGATGGCTCGTTGCTCTTCGGATCCAGTGGTGGCTGGCCGCCCTTGGGCGAGGCCAGGACCACGTCGACGCCAGCGTCCTTGAACGTGTAATACGGGGCGGCAAGCTCTTCGAGCCAGAAGCCGGTCTTGCGGCCGGTGTTGCCGAGCTGATCGTGGGAGGTCAGAACGATGAGAACTTTCATGGTGAATTCCTTGGTTGAAGTTGACCTAAGTAGACCGGTCGTCTAGTGAGTTGATCTAAAAAAAGGCACTTCGGGCGAAGTGCCGCGTGGGATGGAGCGCCCGTCAGGACGGGATATGCAGCATGTTTCGCGTAGTGATCATCGCTTTATGGAACGGCTCGGTATCGCGGACGATCTTCACCATGACGCTTGCGCCAAGCCACAACTGATACAGGCTCTGCGCGATCTCAGGCGCTGGCTGGTCGATCGACAGCGACCCATCCGCCACCCCCGCCTCGATCGCCGCCGACATGCGCTCCACGATTCCCGCGGTGCCGCGCTTCATCGACGTGCGCATCGCTTCGGACAGGTCCGCGACCTCGGCGCCGAGCTTCACCGCCAGGCATTTGCCCTGGCAGTTCTCGAAGGACTGGTTGTCCTCCCAGGCCTGGAAGTAATTCGCCAGACGTTGCGCACCCGAGCCGCCCGCCTGCCGCAGCACACGGTCCATGTCGTCGAAGTAGTCCTCGAAATAGGCCTCGAGCATGGCCTCGCCGAAGGCTTCCTTGGAACCGAAGTAGTGATAGAACGAACCCTTCGGCACCTTGGCCGCGACCAGGATCTCGTTGAGACCGACCGCCGAAAAACCCTTGCCGCCCATGATGCGCTGGCCCGTCGCCAGGATCTTCTGGCGGACATCTGAGGATTCGTTGTTGGCGGTGGCGGGGCTCATGGGAAGAGACTGTACTCTGGATTAGACCGGTCGTCTATAGCTTTCGTCGGAAGATGATTCTGTACGGACCGAAGCGAGCCTGCTCTAGAATCGCGAAATCTTTCGAGGGGACAAACATGGACGTTAAACACGCTGGGCAGCCGACGGCTGTCCATGGCGGACGGGTCATCTCGCGTCCCCACCTACCGGCGTACCTTTGGTACGGCTTTTGGGCGCTCTTGCTGGGTGCGATCACCTTCGGTGTTTTTCGCATGACCGTCTGGGACGGCAGCTCGATGATGTTCGTGCCGATCAGTCTTCTCGTAGCTTTCGGCGCACCCCTCTTCCTGGTGCTTCGCAACCTGACCGCAGTAGCGATTGTCGAAACCGATGCCATCGAATTGCGCCGCCTCTTCATGCCGGCGTGGCGATTGCGGCGGCGGGACGTCTTCTACGCGGTTCCCACGCCGGGAATTATTGAAGGACGTTTGCGGTTACACACGCTGAACTCCCGGATTCTTGAGGTACCCGGCTTCCTTGTACGGGGCATGCGGAACACGTGGGTAGGCGATCTGCGTTACGCGCCTTCGTCGAGCCGCTTCGACGATATGTCGCGCGAGGACAAGGAAGAATTCATCAAAGCGGCCCACCGGTCGAGTGTCGAAGGTGACGAAGCGTTCGGTGCGTCGCGCGAACAGCGCTGGCAGAACTGGGCGCGCTGGGACAAGCAGCAGCGGGTCGTAACCGGCATCAGCGTCGGTCTCTTTCTGATATCGCTGCTTCTCCCGCAGCATCGGGAGGTATGGCTCCTCGACGTGTTGGTCGCTTTCGTCGGCGTCGGTATCTCGATCAAATCACGTCTCCGGCATCCCGGGCGCGCCAAATACGCCTGGCAGACAGGCTTGGTTGTCGTCACCCTTTTGCCGGGAGCCATCTTCACCCGTGGCCAGTTCGACTGGCAGACATTGGATCCCGGTCTCGGAACGATAGCGCTCTGTCTCGCCGGCGCGATCTGCATGGTGTCGATGAGCCCGCCATGGCGCGGCATCGCCTGGGCGGAACGCTTTCGTTATCTTGGCATTTCGGCTGTCGTGTTTGCCGCAACGGCTTTCTGGTGCGATCGCATGCTTGTCTTCGCGAACATGCGACTCGACGGGACGCGCATGCCCATTGTCGAAGTGGCGCGTGTATTGCGAGTAGAACAGCGTGCGGCCACACGCTACATGCCGGCCAGTGTCGTTGTCGATCTGGACAGCTCGCCCACGTTTGCCTTCGGCGTCACGGCCCGGTTCGCCAGCTACGACATGCCCGCTGGGCACCTGGCGGTGGGCGGGCAGTGCGTGTTGATGCTACGTCCGGGTTTGCTGCATGTGCGATGGCTTCAGGTGGCCGTCTGTCGGTGACGGGGACCGAAGCCCCAACGTCGCTCCGCACGCCGTGGAATCAATCGACGGTCTTCGTCCAGACGGCCTGGGCATTGGTGAATTCGCGCAGCCCGAAGTGCGACAGCTCACGTCCGTAGCCGCTCTTCTTGACGCCGCCCACCGGAATCCTGGCGTTGGAAGCGCTGAAGCCATTGATGAAGACACCACCCGTCTCCAGGCGCCGCGCAATGCGCTGCGCGCGTGCCGTGTCGGCCGTCCATAGATTGCCGCTGAGTCCGTAGTCGCTCGTGTTGGCCAATTCGATGGCATGCTCGACGTTGTCAGCAACGGTCATCGCCGCGACGGGGCCGAAGGTTTCTTCGTCGAAAGCCGCCATGCCGGGAGCGACATCACCCAGCACCGTCGGCTCGTAGAAATAACCCGGGCCTTCCACCTTCGTGCCGCCAAGAAGCAAGGTCGCGCCCTGTGCCAGCGTCCGTTCGACCTGGCTATGCAGCTCGTCCCTCAAGTCCTTACGCGCCATGGGACCGATCTTGTTCGACGGCTCGGTGGGGTTGCCCATCGTCAGTGCTTTCACCGCTTCGACGAACTTGCGGGTGAATGCCTCGGCAATGGGCTTTTCCAGAATGAAGCGTTTGGCCGCGAGGCAAACCTGCCCGGTATTCTGGAAACGCGCCTGGACCGCGGTCTCTACCGCAAGGTCGATGTTCGCATCGGCCAGCACGATGTACGCGTCACTGCCCCCCAGTTCCAGCAGGCTCTTCTTGAGTACCTTCGCTGCCGTCGACGCCACGGCGGCACCGGCGCGCATGCTTCCCGTCACGGTGACTGCGGCGACCCGCGGATCCTCGATGACGCGCGCGACCGTCTCGTTATCCCCATGTAGGTTGACGAAGAGACCCTTGGGAAAACCGGCGGCCTCGTAAGCCTGTTGCAAGGCGTAGGCGGCGCCCATGACGTTCGGCGCATGCTTGAGGATGAAACCGTTGCCCGAGAGCATGATCGGCCCTGCCGCCCGAATCACCTGCCAAAGCGGGAAGTTCCACGGCATCACGCCGAGGACACTGCCGATCGGCAGATACGACACATGCACCTGATCGTCCCCATCCACCGACACCGGCTCGTCAGCGAGAATCGCCGGACCGTTTTCCGCGATCCAGTCCAGCGTGGCGGCGCATTTTTCGACCTCGGCACGGGCGTCGACCAGTGGTTTACCCATCTCGCTCGTGATGATCAGCGCGAAGGTTTCCAGACGGTCCCGCAGCGTGGTTGCCAGCCGGTGGTAGACCACCACTCGTTCGACCATTGGCGTGGCGCGCCACAGGCGGAACGCGGCTGCGTTGTCGTCGAGCATGCGTTCAACGTCATCGGGCGTCTGAAAGGGATACGCCGCGATAAACGTGTCGTCCGCCGGATTGCGGGAAATGCCGCCGGTGGCATAAGCGTTCGCAGGATGATTCGAAGGTGAGGTCATGACGGGCTCCATGAGGGCGGGAAGCAGCTTCGAGACCCATTATGGAGATCTGAATGTGAGCGGTGCGACGTCATAATGCCGCGTACCCTCGGACGCCGCCCAGGCGCCGCGCTTCGTTCTGCACGGCGAAGGCATGCATCACTGCGGTACGCAACGTCAGGGGACTGACGTAGCGCCGATGCACGCGGTCGATCAGGCCCAGATAAACGCGGCCGAAGGCGTTGCGGCAATGCACGCGCGTCCCCAGCGTAATATCGACACGGCCGTCGACGACGCGTACCGCCACGCACGAGCGAAACGACAGGTGCTTGTCGTCCGCGCCGAGCATCACCTGCGCAAAGCTGTCGCCGTCGTCTATCCGCTGGTCGAGCACGGGGAAACGTCTCGCGAAGACGTGCTTGTCGAGCGGCGAGAGCAAGGACGATACCGGACAAGCGAGCGGTGACCGCCGCAGTCCCAACGGCGTGACCAGCAGGTTGCGGAACGCCATCAGGCGCGACACGCTGCCTGGCGGGTGCTGCACGAAAGCGTCGAGCAGGTCGGCGAGCAGTACCGACGCACGCGCGTGACGAGGCTGGCACTCCGCAAGCACGAGCCGGAAGCTGTCTTCGTGGTCGAAACCATCGGCAAACTGTTCGCGCAACAGCGAATCCGCATCCGGCGCGTCGAGCTCCACCACCGTCTGCCAACCTTCGGTGCGCGAGAGAAAACCACCGGCGTGACCCCAGCCGGCGATCAACGCCCGAACCTTGCCCAACGCGCGCCGCGCGAAGCCGCACAACGTGACCTGCAACGATCCCGGCGCGGCCTCGAGCGACAGCGACGCCGTCGGTACGTGCACGTGGTCGCTTGCCATGCCGTCGAGCAGGGCCTGTACGGCGTCTGGCAGCAACTCCGTCAGCGACGGGATGCTCGCCGCGTCCTCGAGCACCACCCGGCGGGCTTCCTCGGAAAGCTCACCACCCAGTTCGTTCGTATGGCACGACAGGGCGAAGAACGCGGGATGACCCGAACCGGCACGCAGCGGCTGGAACTGGTGCCACGTGCCACCGCCAAAGCGCACCGTGAACAGCGAATCCGGCGGGATCTCCACGTGGCGCAGAGCGCGCAGGAAGTTCGCGGGATCGTCGGCGAGCTGTCCGGGCGTGGCGGTGCAGAAGCGCAAAAGGGCTCCGCTACTTCCCGACACCGCCGTGAAGATGCGATGCCCGGCATGGCGATGGAACGGATGTCCCTTGGCGCCGACGGCAAAGGTATACAGCGAGCTGGGGTCGTCATGTTCGAAGTGGGTGCCGGCCAGTTTCGCCGACGGCTCGTCGAGCTCATCCACGAACGCCGCGTGCGCCCGCTGCCGCAACGACGAAGCTGCCACGAGCTGGCTGCCGGCACCATGCCCGAGCTGGGCGATAAGCGACACCTCGACCGGCGGGCCCCCGGCCACGGAAGGGATGCTGATGCTGGGGAACGATGCGACGGACTCGGCGTGCGATGACATGGCGATCCCTCTACCGATGGGGCGGGCATCAGCCCGGCTGTTTCTTCGCGGAAAGCTTCTTCGACTCGCGCTTGAGCGGCTTGCCCACCGGGCAGATCTCGAAGGCGAAGCCGGTAAGGGTGTTGACCAGGCTGTCCCGGTTGAGCTGGTAGACCACGAACTGGCCGCGCTTCTCACTGGACACCAGGCCCGCGCCTTCCAGCACGGAAAGGTGCCGCGAGATGGACGGTGCGCTCATGTCGAAGCGACTCGCGATCTCGCCGGCTGTCAGCTCGGTGGCCGACAGGTAGGCGAGAATCTCGCGGCGGGGCCGGGAAGCGAGGGCTTCGAAGACCTTGTCGATGGCCATGGATAGTTCGTTAATTAGCAAAGTTGCTAACTATCTAAGCTTATCAGCCCCACCAAGTCAACACCCCCCGCCATTCGGCGTCGACCTTGGTCAAAGCACGGAGCGAACAGTGGCCATTCCGTCTTTCTTGCTGACCGCGTAAACCGAGCGCCCATCGAGCAGTCGCTCGCCCTTCATAGGCCTTACGCTGAAGGAGAATAGGAAGTCATCCGGTGTCTCAGAGACATAAACGTCGTAGTTTTCAGGATTCTTAAGCCGTACGGTGAAGTCGTTATCAGCCTTTACGCCGTCCAGATGTTTCTGAAACAGCGCATACGCAGCGGGACTCGCCTTTAGCGCCAAAGCTGAAACGCGCTCGGGTCGCGATGCCGGGGCTTCGGACGAACAAGCCGCGCACAGAACAGCGACGGCCATGCCGACCGCTAGAGTTCGTATCCTTGGAAAGCTTTCAGGCTTCATGGCGCATCCTTCCACAAAGTGGCGATCTTATCCGGTCATCACAGCATGGAGCGGAGGGTTGCTGATCCGTCATTCTTGCTGACCGCGTATACCGAACGATTGTCGAGAATTCGCTCGCCTTTCTTAGGCCGCATGACGAATGTAAAGAGAAACTCATCGTCGGTCTCCGCAATGTAGACTTCGTAATTCCCTGGATCCTTTGCCCGCCTGGTGAAGTCGTTGTCAGCTTTGATGGCATCCAACTCCTGCTGAAACATCGCGTAAGCAGATGGGCTTGCCCTGAGCGCCAAGGCCGAGGTGCTCCCAGACCGGGTCGGGGGCGACTTTGGTGAGCACGCCGATATGGTCACGGCAAGTGCCGCAGCGAATGCTAGTGCGCGTAGAGTCGAAATGCTTCCAGAGTCCATCGAGTGCCTTACGCCAAGTGCGTGATACTTTCAGTACGAAATCATACTTTCTAAATCAACCCAGACTGCGTCGACTGTCACGGTCTGTTCGCCTGTAGGAGGACCGATGGCCGTCTGTAGAATGATGCGTGTTGGAGGAGCCGCATTCGTCATGGCTATCGGAGGTTGCGCGACGCTCGACCCTGCTCGGGTCCACCTTGTTATAAATATCGCCGGCAAGCAATGCGACACGACCTCACGCACGGCTGAAGTACACGTCACAGTACGAAACGATAGTCGCGCGAAACTCAAACTGTCGATCGACTCGGGCGAACATCAACCCCCGTATTCGCTCAACTGGCTTAGTTTCAAGATTTTGAATGAGGACGGGGTGCGAGATTGGGATCACGCTACCGGGCACGGAAACATGATGGTAGACGCGTTGTCGATCGGCCCCGGCGATACCACCGAACTTGCGATCCCGTTCTACGAATTGAAGCCCGAGGATTATGCCAAGACCTACGTCATCCAGTTTCAGGATCGACGAGATCATCAATTCATGAC
>Ga0163161_10004219_pt1 | contig 10033 bp, 7 predicted proteins | sample S45metaG_FD_129847 | JGI IMG/M metagenome (GOLD analysis project Ga0163161, IMG submission 129847) | Switchgrass rhizosphere microbial communities from Kellogg Biological Station, Michigan, USA - S4-5 metaG | ecosystem: Host-associated > Plants > Roots > Rhizosphere > Soil | place: USA: Michigan... | reverse complement strand
GGCCACGCCCTTGGCATCGTCTTCGTCCACACGGGCGCGGTTGGCCTTGGTGCCTTCCTTCGCGGCTTCGAGGAAGGCCTGCTTGTCGGCCGCGCTGAGCTTGTCGAACGACGCCTTGTTCATGAGGAAGATGCAGGGCGAGTAGACATGGCCGGTGAGCGACAGGTGCTTTTGCACCTGGTCGAACTTGGCCGCGATGATGACCGACAGCGGGTTTTCCTGCCCGTCGACCGTGCCCTGCTGCAGGGCGGTGAACACTTCGGGGAAGGCCATGGGCGTGGTGACGATGCCGAACGACTTGTAGGCCGCGATGTGCACCGGGTTTTCCATGGTGCGCATCTTCAGGCCCTTGAGGTCTTCGGGCGCCTTGACGTCGCGCTTGCTGTTGGTCATGTGGCGGAAGCCGTTCTCGGCCCAGGCCAGCGCCTTGAACCCCTTGGCGTCGAACTTGGTCAGGAGATCCTGGCCGATGGGGCCGTCGAGCACGGCGCGCGCATGCGCCTTGTCGCGGAACAGGAACGGCACGTCGAGGATCTTCGTCTCCGGCACGAAGTTGGGCACCGGACCGGTCGAGGAGAGCGCCAGCTCCTGGGTGCCGAGCTGCACGGCCTCGATCGACTCGCGCTCGCCGCCGAGCGAGCCGTTGTAGAAGGTCTGGACCTTGTAGCGGCCGCCGGTGCGTTTTTCGACCTCCTTGGCAAAGACGTCGATCGCCACGCCCTGGTGCGAGTTCTGCGCGGTCGAAATGCTGATCTTCATGGTGGTTTGCGCGAAAGCGGCGCAGGCCATGCCCATGCCCAGAACCAGGCCGGCGGCCAGTCGGGTCAATTTCATTGTGTTGTCTCCAGAGAAAAAAAGGCGCGAAGCCGAAGCGAAAGAACGCACTCCGCGGGTTGCCGACCGACTATGCCGCAATGGGACGCTTCACGGCGTCGGGATTTTCACGGACGTAATCGCGAATCACCGTCTCGAAATCGGCATCGGCCGACCGTCCCAGGCGCCCGGCACGCGCAGCACGGCGCCCGCTCAGGCGACACTCGCGGCTCGCGCACTCAAGGAGCCGGACGACCGGAAAGCGATGAACCTGCGATTCGTTGAAGCCTTTCACTGGGCCGTGGCGCTCAAGAGCGTCACCCGTGCAGCCGAGAAGCTGCACATCACGCAGTCGGCGCTCTCCAGCCGCATTGCCGCGCTCGAGCGGGAGCTGGGCGTGCTGCTGCTCGACCGTCGCGACAAGCAGTTCCGCCTCACGGTGGCGGGGCAGCGCTTCCATGCCTTTGCGCAGAAGCTGCTCGAGATGCAGATGCACATCAAGGCCGAGATGGGTTCGGGCGCCGTGCGCGAGGCGGTGCTGCGCGTGGGCGCGATCGAATCTGTGGTGCACAGCTGGCTCACCGGCTGGCTCAAGCACATGCAGGCGACGCACCCCGACTTCGAGCTGGAGCTCACGGTCGAAACCACGCCGGTGCTGGTCGACCAGCTCCAGCGCGGCAAGCAGGACCTGGTGTTCGCCGCGCTGCCCGCGGCCGGCGACGGCGTGCGCACGCGCGCGGTGCCGCCCATGCCCATGTGCTTCGTCGGCCATCGCGAGCTGCACCTGAAGCGGCGCTACCGGCTGCCGGACCTGCTCTCGCTCGATCTGCTGACCTTCCAGCGCGGCTCGCAGCCGCACGTGGCGCTGCTGGAGCTGTTCCGCGACGCCGGCAGCCCGCCGCCGCGCGTGCATGCGATCTCGTCGATCTCGGCCATGGCGCAGCTGGTGGAGGCGGGCTTCGGCGTGGCCACGCTGCCCCGTGCGGTGGTCGAGCCGCTGGCCCGGCGCCTGCCGCTGCGTGTGCTGCCCTGCGACGATGCGATGGAGCCCCTGCCCATCTATGCGAGCTACCGCGACGATCCCTCTTCGCCGCTGCCCGAGGCCGCGCTGGGCTCCGCCGTGGTGCACGCCTCGCACCGCCCGGGCTCATCGAAAAAATCGATGAGCTGAGAAAGAAACTTTGCGTTGGCGTTCGTGAGCGCGGATTCCCACAATCCGGCGCATCACCACAGCGATGCATCCGGCATCGAAACGCCAATGTCAAACCGCCCATCCTTCGTAGAACAGCCCGGCGCAGGCAGCAGCGCGCTGGACGTGCGCCATGCCTGCCGCAATGGCGTCCTCTCGAGCCACACCAGCGGGCTCGCAAGCGCCTACGTCCAGGGCAACCTGGTGATCCTGCCGAAGGCGCATTCGATCGACTTCCTGCGTTTCTGCAAGGCCAATCCCAAGCCGTGCCCGCTGCTCGGCGTGTCCGAAGCCGGCGACCCCGCGATGCCGGCGCTCGGGGATGACATCGACCTCCGCAGCGACCTGCCGCGCTACCGCGTGTGGCGCGACGGCGTGCTGGTGGACGAGCCCACCGACATCCGCGCGCTCTGGACCGGCGACCTGGTGAGCTTCGTCATCGGCTGCTCCTTCACCTTCGAGCATGCGCTGATGGCCGAGGGCATTCCGCTGCGGCATGTCCAGCAAGGCCGCAACGTGGCGATGTACCGCACCACGGTGGCCACGACGCCGGCGGGTCCTTTCCATGGCCCCATGGTGGTGTCGATGCGCCCGCTGCGCGCCCCTGATGCCATTCGCGCGGTGCAGATCAGCTCGCGCTTTCCGGCGGTGCACGGCGCGCCGGTGCACATCGGCGATCCGGAGCTGATCGGCATCCAGTCGCTTGCCGATCCCGACTACGGCGATGCCGTCGAGATCATGCCCGACGAAGTGCCCGTGTTCTGGGCCTGCGGCGTCACGCCCCAGGCCGCGCTGGCCGCCGCCAGGCTGCCGTTCGCCATCACCCATGCGCCAGGCTCGATGCTGGTCACCGACCTGCTCCACCACAGCCTGGCCGCGTTCTAGCGCTCCGAATATCCAAACAAATCAAGACAGGAGACAAACCATGAAAACCACCCTCGACGCCACGCAGGCGGTCGGCGACGCCCCGGCCGAAGGCAGCTGGCTGCGCACACTCGATCCCAACGAGAAGCGCACGCTCACCGCTTCCTTCAGCGGCTATGCGGTCGATGCCTTCGACTACTACACGCTGCCGCTGGTCACGCCCATCCTGCTGTCGCTGTGGGGCATGAGCAAGACCGAGGTCGGACTGATCGGCACCGCCACGCTGGTGGCGTCCGCCTTCGGCGGCTGGGGCGCCGGGATCCTGGCCGACAAGTACGGCCGCGTGCGCATCCTGCAGCTCACCATCCTGGTGTTCGCGATCTTCACCTTTGCCTGCGGCCTGGCCCAGACGCCCGAGCAACTGCTGATCGCCCGCACGCTGCAGGGCCTGGGCTTCGGCGGCGAATGGGCCGTGGGCTCGGTGCTCATCGCCGAGATGATCCGGCCCGCTTATCGCGGAAAGGCGGTGGGCCTGGTCCAGAGCAGCTGGGCCATCGGCTGGGGGGCGGCGGTGCTGGTGTCGATGGCACTGTTCTCCTTCCTGCCGCCGGAGTATTCGTGGCGCGTCATGTTCATGCTGGGCCTGCTGCCGGCACTGCTGATCGTCTTCATCCGCCGCTCGATCCGCGACCCCGAGATCTACGTTCAAAGCCGCGCCGCCGTCGAGCGCGGCGAACGCAGCGGCAACTTCCTTGCAATCTTCAAGCCCGGCATGCTGCGCACCACCGTGCTTGCGAGCCTGCTGTTCACCGGCATGCAGGGCGGCTACTACGCCATCGGCGTCTGGCTGCCGACCTTCCTGAAGAACGAGCGCCATCTCACGGTGCTGGGCTCGGGCGGCTACCAGTTCATGTTCATCGCAGGTGCGTTCATCGGCTACCTGTGCGGCGCCTACCTGTCGGACCGCCTGGGCCGCCGCCGCGCCTTCATGCTCTTTGCCGTGGGCGCAGGGTCGCTGGTGTACGCCTACACGCTGCTGCCCATCACCGACGGCCTGATGCTGGTGCTCGGCTTCCCCCTCGGCTTCTTCATGTCGGGCATCTTCAGCGGCGCGGGCGCCTTCCTCGCGGAGCTTTTCCCCAATGAGCTGCGCGGCTCGGGGCAGGGCTTTTGCTACAACTTCGGACGCGGCATCGGGGCCACCTTCCCGGCGCTGGTCGGGGTGCTGAGCGACCGCATGCACCTTCCGCTCGGCACCGCAATCGGCGTGTGCGCGGCGGTGGCCTACGCGATGGTCGTCGTGGTCGCCTTCTGTCTTCCGGAGACGCGCGGACGCGATCTGCGCCAGAACTGAGCCGGACCCACTTTCCCTTGCCTCAACCCGTCAGCATCTTCAACAGGTACATCCAATGAAAAACATCGTGCTCTGCCTTTCCGCTGTCGCCTTTGCCGGGGTCGCCTCGGCCCAGACCAAGTGGGACCTGCCCACCGGCTACGCCGCCAACAGCTTCCAGACCCAGAACGTGCAGCAGTTCGCCAACGAGGTGGACCAGCTCACGGGCGGCAAGCTCAAGATCACGCTGCATCCGGGCGCCTCGCTCTACAAGGCCAACGAGATCAAGCGTGCGGTGCAGACCGGCCAGGTGCCCGTGGCCGAGTTCATCCTTTCGGGTGCGGCCAACGAGAATCCACTGTTCGGTGCCGACTCCATCCCCTTCCTGGCCACCAGCTATCCCGCGGCCAGGCGGCTGTACGAAGCTGCCAAGCCGGCGCAGGACAAGCTGCTCGCCTCGCAGGGCATGAAGCTGCTGTTCTCCGTGCCATGGCCGGGGCAGTCGCTGTATTCGATCAAGGCCGTCAACACCCCTGCCGATCTGGTGGGTACCAAGATGCGCACCTACAACCCCGCCACGGCGCGCATCGCGCAATTGCTCAAGGCGCAGCCGGTGACCATCCAGTTGGCCGAACTGGGGCAGGCCCTGGCGACCGGCGGGGTGCAGAACTTCCTCACTTCGAGCGCCAGCGGCGTGGAGAGCAAGCTGTACGAGCAAGTGAAGTATCTGTATCCGGTCAATGCCTGGCTGCCGCGCAATGCGACGGTGGTGAGCCAGAAGGCTTTCGATGCGCTCGACAAGCCGACGCAGGACGCCGTGCTGAAAGCCGCCGCCGCGGCCGAGGTCCGCGGCTGGGCCACCAGCGAGAAAGCGGACGGCGAGTACATCAAGGAACTGGCCGCCAAGGGAATGACGATCGCCGCGCCGTCGGACAGCATCAAGGCCGCACTGGCCGCCATCGGCGAGACCATGACGGCCGAATGGCTCAAGACCGCGGGTCCCGAAGGCCAGGCCGTGATCGACGCCTACCGCAAGCCTTAAGTCCGCTCCCCGGCGGCGGGACGGTCGCTCCCGCTGCCTTTTCGCCTTTTTTCGTTGTGATCCCGAACCAGGAGCGTACGGTGGACAAGCTCGTTCTGAATTTCTACAAACTGCTGATGGCGCTGGCCTGCGTGGCCATGCTGGCCGCGTTCATCACCGTGCTGCTGGGCGTGGTGGCCCGCGAGGCCCACTGGGATATCCAGGGCCTCGATGCCTACGCCGGGTACGCCATTGCCGCGGCCCTGTTCCTCGCGCTGCCGGCCACGCTCCAGCACGGCGACCACATCCGTGTGACGCTGCTGCTGGACCGCATGCCGCCCAGGCTGCGCAACGCGCTCGAATGGTGGTGCCTGGCCGCGGCCTTCGGGCTCTCGGCGTACATCGCCTGGTATGCGGGCCGGCTGGTCTGGGTGTCCTACATGACCCATGACATCTCGCCATCCGCCGATGCCTCACCGCTGTGGATTCCGCAGATCAGCATGGCCCTGGGCTGCATCGGATTCGCGCTGTCCTTCGGCCATGCGCTGCTGCAGCGCGGGCGCGGCGAGAGCTTCATCAAGGCCACCGACGAAACGGCCCACGTCGAGTAAACAAGAACCAAAGAGACAAAAAATGGACCTCGTTATTGCATTTGCCCTCATCGTGCTGCTGTTCGCGGTACTGGGCTCGGGCCTGTGGATCGGCCTGTCGCTGCTGGCGGTGGCGCTGGTCGGCATGGAGGTGTTCACCCAGCGGCCGGTGGGTGACAGCATGATGCTCACCATCTGGGGCTCCACGTCGAGCTGGACGCTCACCGCCTTGCCGCTCTTCCTGTGGATGGGCGAGATCCTGTTCCGCAGCAAGCTCTCCGACGACATGTTCAAGGGCCTCGCGCCCTGGCTTGACCGGCTGCCGGGCCGCCTGCTGCACACCAACGTGGTCGGCTGCACCATCTTCGCGGCCATTTCGGGCTCCAGCGCGGCCACCTGCGCCACCATCGGCAAGATCACGCTGCCCGAGCTCAAGAAGCGTGGCTACCCTGACGACATCTCGGTCGGCACGCTGGCCGGTGCGGGCACGCTGGGCCTGCTGATACCGCCTTCGATCATCATGATCGTCTACGGCGTGGCGGCCAACGTGTCGATCGCCAAGCTGTTCCTGGCCGGTGTGATTCCCGGCCTGATGCTGGCGGCGCTGTTCATGGGCTACATCATCGTGTGGGCCCTGTTCAACAAGGACAAGGTGCCTGCCGCCGACGCGGCGATGACTTTCAAGCAGAAGCTGTATGCCTCGCGCCACCTGATTCCCGTGGTGTCGCTGATCGCGCTGGTGCTTGGCGGCATCTACAGCGGGATCGCGACCGCCACCGAAGCCGCCGCGCTGGGTGTCGGCGGTGCGCTGGTGCTGGCGAAGATCGAAGGGTCCCTCGACTGGGCGCGCTTCAAGGACGGGCTGGTCGCCGCCTGCCGCGTCTACTGCATGATCGGCCTGATCCTCGCGGGGGCAGCGTTCCTCACGCTGGCCATGGGCTTCATCGGCCTGCCGCGGCACCTGGCGGAGTTCATTGGCGCGCTGCACCTGGCGCCGTTCAACCTGATGCTGCTGCTGATCGTCTTCTTCATCATCCTCGGCTGCTTCCTCGACGGCATCTCGATGGTGGTGCTGACGATCGCGGTGCTGCTTCCCACGGTCGAGGCCGCGGGCTTCGACCTGATCTGGTTCGGCATCTTCATCGTGCTGGTGGTGGAGATGGCGCAGATCACGCCGCCGGTGGGCTTCAACCTTTTCGTGCTGCAGGGCATGACCAAGCGCGAGGTGACCTGGATCGCACGCACCGCGATGCCGCTGTTCTTCCTGATGATCGCGGCCGTGATCGCGACCTACTTCTTCCCCGAGATCGTGCTGTGGCTGCCGCGCCGCATGCAGGGCTGAGGCCCGGGAACGACCGTTTGCGTCCACGCAGGAGATTTCCCATGAAGCACCTGTTGCTCGCCCTGTTGCTTGCGGCTGCTTCGGCGCAGGCCGAGACCAAGTGGCAGCTGGCCACCGGCTACCGCGCCGAGTCCTTCCACACGCAGAACATCGCGTGGTTCGCCGCGGAGATCGAGCGGACCACGGCGGGGGCGCTGCGCATCGAGGTCCGACCCAACAACACACTGTTCAAGCTGGCCGACATCCGCGAGGCGGTGCAGACAGGGCAGGTGCAGGCGGGCGAGACCATCATGAGCAGCCTGGTCGAAGCCATTCCCATTGCCGGTGCCGACGCCATTCCCTTCGTGGTGGGCAACTATGCCGACGCAAGGCGGCTGTGGGACCTGCAGCGGCCCCTGATCGACAAGCACTTCGCGGCGCGGGGACTGAAGGCCCTTTACGCTGTGCCCTGGCCGCCCCAGGGCCTGTACACGGTCGCGCCGGTGCGATCGGCGGCCGACTTCAAGGGCACGCGCATGCGCACCTACAACCAGGCCACCGTGCGCATCGCAGAGATGATGGGCGCCACGCCCGTGGACGTGCCGATGGTGGACGTCAGGAAGGCATTGGCCGCGGGCCAGCTCGACAGCATGATCACCTCGGCCGTGACCGGCGTGGAGAACCAGGTCTGGGGGCAGTTCCGCCACTATCACGAGATCAATGCCTGGTTCCCGAAGAACATCGTGTTCGTCAACCTGAAGGCCTTCGATGCGCTGCCGCCCGCGGCGCGGCAAGCCGTGCTGACCGCTGCAGGCGAGGCCGAGCTGCGCGGCTGGGCAAAGAGCCAGGAAGAGGCCGACAGCGCCACCCGAAAGCTCAAGGCCGAGGGCATGCAGGTGGACCGCGTCCCGTCCAGCTTCGACGCTGAACTGAAGCGATATGGCGAGCGCTTCTCGCGCGAATGGGTGCGCTCCGTCGGCAACGAGGCCAACAGCATCTTCGTGCCGTATTACTTCCAGCGCTGACTTACTTCCAGGTGCCGCTCCGCACGTGCGGAGCAGGCGATATCCAATCAACCAGAACTGATACACCATGAAAGACAACATCTCTCCGCCGCGCTGGCAATTCTGGATCGACCGCGGCGGCACGTTCACCGACCTGGTCGGCCGTGACCCCCAGGGCCGGCTGCACACGCTCAAGCTGCTGTCCGAGAACCCCGAGCAGTACAAGGACGCCGCCGTCGAGGGCATCCGCCGCCTGCTGAAGCTCGCGCCCGGCGAGCCCGTCACTCCCGAGCGCGTCGAATGCGTGAAGATGGGCACCACGGTGGCCACCAACGCGCTGCTGGAGCGCAAGGGCGAACCCACGGTGCTGGTCACCACCACTGGTTTTCGCGATGCGTTGCGCATCGCCACGCAGGCGCGGCCGCGGCTGTTCGACCGCCGCATCGTGCTGCCCGAGCTGCTCTACCAGCGCGTGATCGAGGCCGACGAGCGCATGGATGCGCACGGCGGCGTGGTGCAGGCGCTGGACGAGGGCGCCTTGCGCACCGCGCTGCAAGACGCATTCGATGCGGGCCTGCGCGCATGCGCCATCGTCTTCATGCATGGCTGGCGCTACACCGCGCACGAGCTTGCGGCCGAACGCATCGCACGCGCCATCGGCTTCACGCAGGTATCGGTGTCGCACAAGACAAGTCCCCTCATGAAGCTGGTGCCGCGCGGCGACACCACCGTGGTCGACGCCTACCTGAGCCCGATCCTGCGGCGCTATGTAGAGCAGGTGTCGCGGCAGATGCCGGGCGTGCCGCTGTTCTTCATGCAGAGTTCGGGCGGGCTCACGCAGGCCGACCGCTTCCAGGGCAAGGACGCGATTCTCTCGGGACCGGCGGGCGGCATCGTCGGCATGGTGCGCACCGCGCTCGATGCCGGCCATGCGCGCGTGATCGGCTTCGACATGGGCGGCACCTCGACCGACGTGTCGCACTACGCCGGCGAGTTCGAGCGCTCGTTCGAAACCCAGGTGGCCGGCGTGCGCATGCGCGCGCCGATGATGAGCATCCACACGGTGGCGGCGGGCGGCGGATCGGTCATTGCATTCGACGGCGCGCGGCTGCGTGTCGGGCCGGAGTCGGCCGGCGCCAACCCGGGGCCGGCGAGCTACCGGCGTGGCGGTCCGCTCACCACCACCGATGCGAACGTGCTGCTCGGCAAGATCCAGCCTTCGCACTTTCCACCTGTCTTCGGCCCGAACGGCGACGAGCCGCTCGACCTGGCTGCTGCGCGGCGCGGCTTCGAAGCCATGGCGCAACGCATGTCGGAGGCCACGGGCCGCGCTGTGAGCGCGGAAGAAGTGGCGAGCGGCGCGCTGCGCATCGCGGTGGCCAGCATGGCCAATGCGGTCAAGCGCATTTCGGTGGCGCGCGGCTACGACGTCACGCAGTACACGCTGCAGTGCTTCGGCGGCGCGGGCGGGCAGCACGCCTGCCTGGTGGCCGATGCGCTGGGCATGCGCAGCGTCTACCTGCATCCGCTCGCGGGCGTGCTCTCGGCCTTCGGCATGGGCTTGGCCGACCAGCTGGCCATGCGCGAACTGGCGCTGGAACGCAGGCTCGACGGCCCCGGGCTGGCTGGCGCGCGCAAGGCCGCGGACGCGCTCGCGGCAGAGGCCAAGGGAGAACTGCGCGAGCAGGGCGTGGCGGATGCGGTCATTGCCGCGGTGTACCGCGTGCAGCTTCGCTACGAAGGAACCGATACCGCGCTGGCTTGCTCGCTCCCCATGGAGGGCTCGGCCGACGAGGCGATCGCCGCGATGCGCGGCGAGTTCGAAAACGCCTACCGCCGCCGCTTCGCCTTCCTGATGGCCGATCGCGAACTCGTGCTCGAAGCGGTCACGGTCGAAG
>Ga0163161_10004217_pt1 | contig 10034 bp, 12 predicted proteins | sample S45metaG_FD_129847 | JGI IMG/M metagenome (GOLD analysis project Ga0163161, IMG submission 129847) | Switchgrass rhizosphere microbial communities from Kellogg Biological Station, Michigan, USA - S4-5 metaG | ecosystem: Host-associated > Plants > Roots > Rhizosphere > Soil | place: USA... | reverse complement strand
AGCCGTTTTCTACCACGCTTTTAATGGCAAATATTAATTCATTTGGATGAGCGTCCTTTTTAAGAAATCCTCTAACACCTACTTGCAATAAGCGAATTAAAGTTACTTCCGAGTCATACATAGTTAAGATCAGAATCTTAACATCAGAATGGTTTTTATTTAACCAAGCGGCTGTTTCAAAGCCATCCATTTTTGGCATATTCAAATCTAGAATAACTATCTCTGGTACTCCCTTTTGAAAAATTTGCTGTTTTAAGTCTTCTCCATTCCCTCCGACAATGGTGACATGATAACCTTCCATTGTGTTTATCATAGATGCAAGAGCATCTCTAAGAAGTATGTGATCATCAACGAGAGCTACCGAGGTGACTTTATTTAGAAATTTCATTAGTTTGTAAATTTAGAGGAATGATAATTTTTACAACGGTGCCTCTTCCTTTCGACGTTTTTATAGTAAAAACTGCCCCCATGATCTTGGCTCGCTTTTGCATATTGCTAATCCCAGCATTCAAATAAATCTTGCCATCTCTTTTGTTGATTGGATCAAAACCAATACCGTCGTCAGAGATTTCAATCTCCAAAATATGATCATCGTATATCAGAGTTATTTCCACATTAGGAGCATTAGCATGTCTTACAACGTTGCTTAATGCTTCTTGAATTATTCTAAATATCAATATCTCTTTATTTAGATCGAGATAAAAGCACTCTCCTACGACCTTAAAATCAATGTGTATGGAAGCTATGTGATTAATTCGTTCGAATTCAAATTCTAAGGCTCGAATTAGGCCATTGTTTACAATTATTTCAGAGCTTAGGCTTCTAGAAATGTCGCTCAAATCTGAAATTGCTTCAGAAATCAAGTCTATTGAATCCTTAAGTTGCGAAGATGTCTTCTCAGATTCGACATTGCTTAAGGAATTTAAATGAAACTTAGCCAAGGTTAACACTTGGCCGATATTGTCGTGAATTTCACTCGAAATACTTTGAAACGTTTGCTCCTGTATCTCCAAATGTGTCTTGAGTAAATCCTTTTCATAATCCATTCTTAGTTGGCTTAAGCCCTTATAAAAAGTAAATTGTTTTCTTTCGTAAATAAAAAGGATGGTCACAACAAAACATATTGTAATCAATATAAGAATCGTCATTGCAACGATAGAGACAAATATTACTCTAAAGTCCGTGTTCTGCATAGAAAAGATTTAACGAATAGGGCACACATTATGGCATATAAGAAGAAATAGATTCGACGCAAACTGTTGTCAAGACTAGGATCCTGGTTTATTTCCAAATTCTTCAAATAAAAGAATAATGACACAGGAATGGAACACGCCGAAAGGATTAATATACCTGTGGCAATCCAAAAAGTAGGATCTGTAGAAAGGATTACTGTGGATTTGGCGGTAAACAATTCTTTAAAATACATTATACATGGAACGAGCAACAATGCACTCTCTAACAAATAAACATTCCCAATATTAATCGCTGTGAATGAGTCTGCCGTAATGGAGATTCCTAGAAAGTCAAGCGCTAATATAATTCCCGAAAGAAGGACAATTATTTTTATACGAGTAGTTTTTAGCACTTGAACAAAAAAGAACGCAAAAATCCCAAATTCAAACAGCGGAAAAAAATTCATTATATAAGATGCAGCAGTTTTGCCAATGGTGTAGGCAGACAGCATTTGTATGATTGAAATCAGAGAATAAATTGGAAAGAGTTTTATGTGAAGCGGTTTCCCTTTTCTAAAACAAAAAATAAACCCCACCACTACAGAGCATAAAGTGGTTAGGTAGCCAATCAACATAACTGAATTAGAGAATATTTTCATGGTGAATTAGTATGCTAAGTTGATAATTTTCTCTTTTACCTGCAATGTGTTATTCACACGAAATTTCAAGGAAAATACGCACAATATCTCCCACCAACTGCCTTGGATTCCCTTTTAAACCAAGCGATCTTTACCCTGGTTAGAATTTTAACCAGCCGTTGCTAACACTACGCTGGGTTATGCAAATGGGGAAATAGGAGAGCTGCAGTACGATGGCGCCTAAGTATTGCAGTAAGTGAAGTCCCGGTTCCTACTCCGGGCGTGAAGCCGAAATACGAGAATGTAGGCATGAAAAACACCAAAACCAACCCGTTATGAGAAAGCTGCTAATTATACTAACCGCCGGAACCCTCCTCTTCACAAACTGTAAAAAGACAGATATCCGTGAAAACGTAAAATCCAATAGCCAGGAAATTTCCTCAGCCAAATTGGATGCATTACAGTCAATGGAATTAGAAGAGCGAAAAGTGGCTTACAGACTATTGAATGAATCAGAAAAAAGTCTTTACTGGAGGTCAATAGTTGCCAATTTTCAATCGGAAAATAAGTCACTTGGAAAAGAAGCATTGTTACTTATCAAGGAATTACAAATGCGCATTAAACCGGAAGTCTTCAAATTCAATTCCGATGAGAACGCCCTTTTTAAAGATTACTTCGTTGTCCATTGGCTGGACAAAGCTGAAAAAGTGCTGACATCTTCCAACCTTTCTGAATTGGCCTACAAACCAGGATGGAGAGCCCAAGTCAAAACCACAAATCTAAAAACGAGTCCGGATATTTCTACATCGTGCGCCTGCAACCTGGGAAGCCGATTCGATTGCGTGAAAACATCAGTCCACCTTGGTACCGATGGCATCTCGTACACAGAAACACACGGAGCTTGCGTAAACACAAGTGGTGGTTGTCAAACATCAGACATCGGCTGTGGCTTTTTCTGGTTGTATGCCTGTAATGGAAGCAGCTGTGCTTTCTAATGCTTGTGTTTTTGATGGATTCAGTTTCAGAATTCTTACAATGATTGTCCGCGGCATTCATTGCTTTACTCACGCGTGAGATCTTTTATTCTTTTTATTAATTATTTAAATCAGTTTTTATGGACGCGAAATACAAAGGAATCATTCCCGGTTTTTACCAATTGGGTAGTGCGGTACTTGGACTATTTTTCCTTGCGAACAATAGCAAACTGTTTCTAAAGAACAGCGACCATGGCTTGCTATATATTGGCCTCGGAATTCTTTTTTATTTCGTGTGTATCTTTAACGCTTTTGTTTTTTTCAATAAGAGGAGGTGGACGCAGGCCTTACTGCTATCCTTCCTCCTCTCTTTTCTTCAAATACCTGCTTTCATAGCTCCAGGAACCAGCCAATTCGTTTTCGTCAACGGCCTTTGCTTTACTTACTTCTTTAGTTTGCCAGACATTCTGCTTACAAAATTGTTGATATCTATTTCACCTTGGCGTATTGGCCCGGGTATGGGTGAACCTGCGAAAGTATATATGCTGGGAATTAACTTTTTTGCAATCATCAGTTGCATGATAAGCTTCCTGCTACTGGTTCGCGCACAGAACAAAAGATTACGCAAACCCACGCTCGCGATTTAGTTCATAATATCAATCTCATATCATGCTCACTCAGCGAAAGGCATTGGCCCTGCACGCCTTTTCCCTAATACTGCTTGTTCCGATCTGTTGCAATGAGAAGCCGACAAAATCAATCTCATTCTCGGAAAGAAGCATCGATTTCGGACAAAAAAAATTAGGTGATACACTCCACCACATTTTCAAAATCATGAATGAAGGATCCAAAAACCTCCTGATCAAGAGTGTTGAAACTTCGTGCACCTGTACACTTGGAAACTGGACTTCAAACCCCATCCTTCCTGACTCCTCCGGGGAAGTATCTGTCCAAATGATCGTAAGAGACACTGGCTTTGTGAAAAGATCAGTTGTTGTAGAAACTAATCAGGACAGCATTCTATATCCACTGACAATCTCGGTCACCGGGTATCGGTAATGCGTAAAAAACATCAGATGAAATCGAACGTTCTCAAAAGTTATCAACGCTTTTCTACCCGAAAATTCTGAAAACAGAACAACGACTCCATCCTTCTAAAGTATTTTCCCTATCAAAGTCAAACTGCTATTTGCCTTCAGGGTATGACCAATAAGGTTCCGGTAAACCCTCCCTGGAATGCATTTTCAACCTTAATGCCTCACTATCATCCATCTTCTTGCGTAAATTCCGCAATCCGTAATTCTCGTAGAACTACTGTAGTATAGTTTCATTAGTTTTGCTAAAATTGTAATAGTAAATTTTCTTTATTTCCTGTAATCATTCGAGAAAGATAAATTCAGTCCGATGAAAAATGGTGACCCTGGCAATGTTATCAAAGTAGCGATAGCAGATGACCACATATTATTCCGTGCCGGCGTGAAAACAGCCCTCAGCATGAAAAAGGACCTCAAAGTCCTCGCTGAAGCTGATAACGGCATGCAGCTGCTCAACCTCCTTAAACATATTCAGCCCGACGTCATCCTCCTGGATATCCAGATGCCCATAATGGACGGAATCACCACCCTCCCGGAAATCAAAAAATTATACCCCGAGATCAAAGTGATCATGCTCACCATGCACAACGACCACTCCATGATCTCAAAACTGATGGAACTCGGAGCCAACGCCTACCTCACGAAAAACTCCGACTCAGAAGTGATCTACGAAGCCATCAAAACCACCTACGAACAGGAATTCTACTTCAACGCACTGACCAATAAAGCACTCATCGACGGCCTCCGCATGAAACGAAGCACTGACTCCGGCATGCCCACCGATGTGAAACTCACAGAAAAAGAAATTCAGATCCTGAAACTGATGTGCGAAGAAAAAAGCACCAAAGAAATCGCCGACCTCGTAGACCTTAGCCCACGTACCGTGGAAGCCATTCGCGATAAACTAAAATCAAAAACCGGCGCCAAATCTGTTGCCGGTCTCATCATGTACGCCGTAAAAAGCGGTATCCTGGAGAATAAATAAAACACAAGATCATATTGTCAACAAAGCCGCCCACAAGGCGGCTTTCTGTATTTGTATGGTCACACATCCCGAAGCGGACCAATTCTCACCTAATTACAACGCTATCTATTGGTAGAAATCCACAATCTACAATCCACAATCTCTTAAAAAATTAAGGGGCAATAGACATTGCCCCCCTTCATTGATAAATAACCCATAGATTAAACAAACATATTTCTGCCAATATAGACTTCTGTTCCGTATGCGTCATCGATGATCCTACTCGCTATTCATTCAGTACCAATGACAACGCAAAACTATCCCTGATCGCCTCCCGAAATCCGTAAATGCGACGACTGCCCCCAAAAAATAGCTGAATCAGCCAAATTTTGAGGCATGCGCTCTTCCATACTACTAAAAATCAAGGGACATCATTGCTACTTTACGAAAACAGGCCTCAACGTGTGCCAGGCCAAAGCAGGAAAAAAATGCATGGGAATGGTCAGCCCCGGAAACAATTCCGGAAACTGAATATCAAGCGGAAGATGAATCGCGATGGGAAGAATGATACTGGCGAAAGTCAGCAGGGCAAAGACAAGATTGAACACCAACTCACCCCGCCTCGGCATCCATTTCATAAAAGCCCAGTACCCAAAAGCCGCCAGCATGCAGGCGAGCATATTGGCCCCAATCAAACTGGCAGGATTCACCAGCTTCGAAAAGTTGGCTTCGGTGATGAAGAAATAAACGCGGTTATAAACCAGTGCAGCCACCGCAGAACCGACGCCTGCACTGATTCCCCAAAAAAATATCCTTCTGAACATATTCAGGAATTACCTGGTGACCGGAACACTCAGGTCAACCTTCAACACCGCCGCACCATGCGCAGGCTCTGCCTTGTTCACGTCAAAATCCAAACGGTTGATCGAAAACCCTGACGTAAATATACCGCCATTGTCACCTTTCTGGAAAGTAAATGGCATCACGAAATCCTTTTTCACGCCATGCATCTCCAGGGTACCCTTCGCCTCATAACCGGCACCGACTGCAGAAATGGAAGAAGAAGTGAACCGGATCACAGGATACTTCTCCGCATCCAGCCATTGCGCACTCTTCGCGTGCGTATTCTTCATGCCATTACCGGTATTGATGGAGGCCACGTCAATGGTTACATCAAATTTGGAATTGGCCAGGTTTTTTTCATCAAAATTAATATCACCCTTCAATCCCCTGAAAACGCCGGAAGGATCTTCACTGGTGAATTTTACGGAATAATCCTCAGTGGGCTTCCATGATTGTGCGGTTATCAGGGTAAATGCCGAAGCACCCATAATCAACAAGCCCGCTACCGGGTAAAACATTTTTTTCATCATACGTGTTTTTTAGGTAAATGAATGGTCCATTAGAAAGCCAGACGCATTGGTTAACGCCGTGGTTGCAAATCTATCCCCGGGTCGTTGTTTAAACAGGGAAATGCGATGATTCCCCAAAAAGTTGCAATCAATCTCAAAAATTATCGGTCCCCATCCATTGCAACCATTGGGCCAATTTTAGTAATTTTAGAATATAACCGAACCGGGTTCCCTGGCCATGAAGAAAATTCTACTAATCTTTCTGCGCATGATCGCCATCCTCATTGGAATCATCCTGATCACCTGGGTCATCGCGGCGCAATTCATTTTTCAATTCAGGACGCCAGACCGTGCCGCCAGGAAACAATTCAGCGACAACGACATTAAAATAGATTTCAGCACTTACACCATTGAGGGCAGGAACATTCATTATGCAAAGACGGGTAACGACACGCTCCCGACTCTCTTTTTCATACATGGCTCGCCCGGTGCCTGGGACGTCTTTGAAGGTTACCTGGCCAACAAACAACTGCTGGAAAAATTCCGGATGGTCTCCGTCGACCGGCCTGGCTTCGGTTACAGCGACTTTGGCCGCTCTGAAAACCTAGCCACGCAGTCAATCATGATCAGTCCGCTCTTTCACCAACTGGACAACGGAAAATCCCGCTATCTCGTGGGTCACTCCTCGGGCGGGCCGCTGATCATCAAACTTGCAGCCGACAACCCCGGCATGTTTAGCGCACTCGTGGTCCTCGCCGGATCTGTTGATCCCGCGCTGGAAGAAAAAGAAAGCTGGAGGGTGCCCCTCATGTATTTCCCGCTCGAGTACATGGTACCCGGTGCCATGCGGCCCAGCAATAAGGAATTGTGGTACCTGAAAACTGACCTCGTAAAATTGAAGGAAGATCTCCCAAAAATCAATATTCCCGTTTATATCGTCCACGGCGACAAAGACAATATGGTGCCTGTTGGAAATGCAGATTACCTAAAGAAAATGCTGGTCAATTCCCCGCACGTTGAACTGAATATCCTTCGCGGCGCCAATCATTTTATTCCGTGGATGCACGACGAAGAAATAAAGGAAGTGCTGCTAAGACTGCGATAAAGCCAAAAATCTCCCTTTTTCTGCTCCTTTTTTTCCGCAATTCTTTGTTAAATACCATTTACGATTGCGCTTCTTTTTGGTAAGACCGGCAATTCAGTGAGCCCGCAAGCAGGATTTTTGCGGTTTTCCGTAATCTCTCCCCATCCATCGACGCAACGTTATGAATTACCGCAAAATCACTGTTTATCAACGCGTTTATCCATTTTGATTCAGCTCATTCAATGATGAATTTTGAATTGTCAAACACAAACAAGCATCATGAAAACAATCCCCAACGAAATTCTCTTCAGCCGGAATCGCGGACTAGTTTCTCCCGAAGAACAAACCCTTCTTGCAAATACATCCATCGCCATGATTGGTACAGGTGGTGACGGTGGCCTCCTGGCAGAAAGGCTGGTACGCTTCGGCATCGGCAAGATCATCCTGGCCGACCCCGAATTTTTTGAACCCGCCAACTGCAATCGCCAGTTTGCTGCCTACAGGAAGAACATGGGCCGCAACAAGGCAGAAGCCGTTGCTGATGAATTGCGCATGATCAACCCAAACCTGGTGGTTGAAGTATATAACGAGGGAATCACTGCAGAAAACCTTTCAGCCATCGTAGCAGCGGCCGATATCGTTGTTGACGAAATTGAATATTCACTTCCCGCTTTGTCCGTAATGCTTCACCGCGAAGCGAGAATACAAAATAAATATGTGTTCATGGGTGCCAACATTGGTTGGGGCGCCAGCTGCTTCTGCTTCGCACCGGACGGCATGACTTTCGAAGAACATTTTGAATACGATGAAGCCAACGGCACCATCAACCCCCTGCGTTACCTGAAATCTGTGCCGGAATACCTGGATAAGGACATGCTGGAAGCCGTTCTCATGTGCAACATGCCCATGCCCTCGCTCTCATCTTCCGTTAGCCTGGTGGCATCCACCGTAGCCAATGAAATCATTCTCTTTCGTACCGGCAAAAGAAATCCCCTCATCGTGCCACAGTTCATTACGATCGACCTTTTCAACCTAACCATCAACGCCCAATAACCCGAGTCATGAAACAGATCGCCAACATTCATTATGAGATCGCAGATACACCCGAAATGATTCTTGCCGCGAAACAACTTTGTCACGATGTATATCTCGGGCACGGTTATATTGACCATCCATATCCCGGGAAGATCATTCCTAATAACTCCGACGAAACGGCGGTTTACTTCGTAGCGCTTACCGATGACCGTGAGGTAGTGGGAACCATCCGGCTCAACCTTGGCCAATCTTTCGACACGCTGAAGGCATGGGGCAATAAAATTTATGCAGGCAGCCGCCAGCGCATTGAGCAGGTTCTGCACACCCATTGCTTTGAAATTGGCGCCCTTGCCGTAAATAAATCCTATGCAACCCAAAAAATATCCTGGGGACTATACAGGGCCATCTACCATTACGCCCTTTGCGCCCACCTCGACTATGGCATCATCAGCATGGATGCCCGGGCGCTCCGCTCCATGGAAATGCTGGGATGGAAAGTGGAAAGAATTGGCGAACCGATGGATTATTTCGGATCACTCACCATACCCGGAATCATGCCCGTCAACCAGCAATTGCACGCCATCGCACTGAAGAACGCTCCTTACTATAAATACGTAGCCTGATCATCATCAACCCACAACTCAAAGCCATGAACATCATTGAGATCAAAAAACAGCATATCCCTTCTGCCTCCATCGTACTTGCCGAGGCCTTCCAGGAAGATCCCATCTTTCGTTACATCTTCAAAACGCAGGCGCAGTATGACCGCGGTGCAGCCTGGTTGTTTTCAACCTGGATCCGTTGGGCCATCAAATATGGAAAGGCATGGATGACCGAGGATGGTAACGGCATTGTCTTAATGCGCTCACTGGAGTCTCCCAATATGACCTTGCGCAGCATGATCGGCGCAGGCATGCTGCCCACACCCTTTAGGCTGGGCTGGCGCAGTTTCTTCCGTTTCTATTTCAAAATTGTGAGCCTCCTCGATCGCAGGCACGCGGCCATCATGGGCAAGCAACCGCACTGGTACGGATGGATGATCGGTGTGAAGCCCGGTCACCAGGGCATTGGTCGCGAACTGATGAATCATTGCTTCAACCTCGCAGATCAAAAACAATTGCCCATCTTCCTTGAAACCTCCACCGCAAGAAATGTTTCGCTTTATGGACACAAGGAATTCAGATTGCATGAGAAACTGACCTTCACGCCCGGCGATTTTAATTTATATTTCATGGTAAGACCGCCCCAACCCATTACAAACGGATACACTACACAGGTTCGACACTCAAGTCTATGAGAAGAAGAGCGTTCATACGAGGTGCAGGCCTGCTCGCTGCAGGTATGTTGCTGCCGATCAAAAAAATATTTTGTGGTCCTACGCCGGCAGAAGAAGCCATTCTTACCTGGACTGAACTGATTGACTATGCAAGATGGTGTCCCTCTCCACACAATGTTCAGCCCTGGCGAATGAAAATCATTTCAACAGCCGAAGCCCATCTTTACTATGATCCCAAAAGACTGCCTTCTGTAGTGGATGGCAGTTCAGCTTTTTCAACTGTAGGACTGGGCATGTTCATTGAGTGCCTCGATATTGCCGCACGCAAAAATCATATTCAAATCGTGGCCAGTCATGCGAATGAACCGGTACTCAATGGTCACGCTCCGGACTTACAGCTGTTCGCGAAATTGTACCGGGTTCAAACGCCCGCTGAAATTTCCGT
>Ga0163161_10004215_pt1 | contig 10035 bp, 10 predicted proteins | sample S45metaG_FD_129847 | JGI IMG/M metagenome (GOLD analysis project Ga0163161, IMG submission 129847) | Switchgrass rhizosphere microbial communities from Kellogg Biological Station, Michigan, USA - S4-5 metaG | ecosystem: Host-associated > Plants > Roots > Rhizosphere > Soil | place: USA... | reverse complement strand
TGCGTTTTCGCCACGTGCTGCGCGACCAGGACCTGGTGGCGCGCCTGAGCGGCGACGAATTCGCCGTCGGCCTGTTCGACATCAGCCAGCATTTCGAAGCGAGCACGGTGGCGCAAAAACTGCTGGCCTCCCTGGTCGAACCCTTCCTGATCGAAGGCCACGACCTGCGCGTGGGCGCCAGCATCGGCATCAGCGTCTACCCGCAAGACGGCCACGACGCCGAAACCCTGCTGCGCCTGGCCGACATCGCCATGTACCGGGCCAAGCAGGGCGGCGGCGACGACGCCGAAAGCGTGGCCTTCTACAGCCAGGACATGAACCTGGGCATGCAAGCGCGCATGCGCCTGGAAACCGGCCTGCGCCACGCCCTGGCCGAACATCAATTGCTGCTGCACTACCAGCCGAAATACGCCCTCGGCAGCGGCCGCATGATCGGCGCCGAAGCCCTGGTACGCTGGCGCCACCCCGTGCACGGCATGATCCCGCCGGCCGACTTCATCCCCCTGGCCGAATCGACCGGCCTGGTGGTGCAGGTGGGCGAATGGGTACTGGAAGCGGCCTGCGCCCAGGCGCAAGCATGGAAACAGGCCGGCCTGCCGCCGATCCGCATCGCCGTGAACGTCTCCGCCCGCGAATTCACCTCGGCCCTGCCGACCAGAGTCGCCGCCATGCTGGAACGCTACGGCCTGGAAGCGGCCTGGCTGGAACTGGAAATCACCGAAAGCACCCTGATGCACAACATTGAGCGCGTGATCGGCATCATGGACCGCATCACCGCCCTGGGCGTGGCGCTGTCGCTCGATGATTTCGGCACCGGCTACTCCAGCCTGTCGTACCTGAAGCGCTTCCCGATCGACACCCTTAAAATCGACCGCTCCTTCACCACCGGCATCCCCTCCGACGCCAGCGACTGCGCCATCGCCACCACCATCATCAGCATCGCCCAGCAACTGCACCACAAGGTGATCGCGGAAGGCGTGGAAACGGCCGAGCAGATGGCCTTCCTGAACAGTGCCGGCTGCGACGAAGTCCAAGGCTACCTGTTCTCGCGCCCGCTGGCAGCCGAAGAGTTCGAGCGCGTGCTGCGGCTGAACTGGAACTTGTAAACATCCCGCCAACAATTGACCATCTTCACCGCAGCCATTGGTAAGCCCGCAAGCTTTATGTATAATGCAGGCTCCGGAAGCGTGGCCGAGTGGTTGAAGGCACTAGTCTTGAAAACTAGCGACGGGTCAAACTGTTCGTGAGTTCGAATCTCACCGCTTCCGCCAGGAAACAAAAAATGAGCCGCCCCTTTGGGCGGCTTTTTTGTTTCCTGGCGGAAGCGAGCAGGGCGCCTGCGCGCCCTGCGTGTGAGATTCGAAGGGCTGGGCGTATCTGCCCAGTCCGCCCCGAATCCTCCACCTGCTGCCGCTGCGCGGCAGCTTCGCGCGCCGCAGGCGCGCGTTCGTGGTTCTAATCAGGTTTCGACTGAGCCAGCTTCTACGGCGCCATTCGCATCAGTCCGTGTCAAAATGGCGAACCTGATCCTCGTCCCCATCCCATGCTGGGACATCGGGATGCGGATATCAGGCTTGGGCATGGCGGACAGCGAGAGCGTGCGCAGCACTTCCAGGCCTGCCACGAAGACGTGCCCACAGTCCGGGTTCTGTCACATGTAGGTGATTTCCTTGAACATGGCAGACATGGTGCGGCTTTTGACAGCGCGCACGGTGTATTAGCAATAGGGGCAGGGCAGGCTGATGACTCTCATTTCAGCTTTCTTTCCACTTGGTACAGGGCGCGACCGCGACCCGTCATGTTTTTCGACTGTATGCGTAAGCGCGGCTTGACGAGCCATTCAGCCGCCTGATCGATACTTGCCAGCCCCTGGCGTTGGCGCACAAGTTCCAGCACGGCGCGCTCTTCGTCATTGAGGTTAATTTGATGGTCTGGCATTTTTTGTAACTTTAGAGTTGCTCAAAAGTGCCTCGGTTTAAGCGCTGCGACGCTGTACGCTGTCGCTGTGGTTGTCGTCCAAGGCAATGACAGCCAAGGCTTCACGCATCACGATCTGACGTACCAGCACGGCGAGTTCTTCGCCCTGATAGTTGGCGATCGAGGAAACGAGCTGGTGCTCGTAATCGTCCAGGCGCAGCATGACGCGGTGGCTGCGGATACGTTTTGCATCGGGGTACATGACGTTGTCCTTAGTGGGTGGATTTGGAGGCGAGTTCGCGTTTGTAGTCGGCAAGGCCGCGCAAGATCAGGAAGCGTAGAAACCACGCACGGGAACGTTCGAGTTCCGCTGCGTAGCCTTCCACTTCATCTACCTCATCAGGTGTTAGCCGGACACCAAGTGGCCGAGAAGCGATGCCCTTCGCAGTACGTCCTACTTTTGCCAAATTATTCATAATGTTATGATCTGTAATCGCTACGGAATGGCGTAAATATATTACTCATTTGAGTGATTTGGAAAGGTATTTGTACTCAAATGAAGTATTTTTTTGATCGTCTTAAGGAAGAACGGAAGCGCCTCGGCCTCAACCAGGACGAGTTTGCTGCCCTTGGTGGGGTAAAAAAGGGAGCCCAGTTCAACTATGAAAACGGCACCCGTACTCCAGATTCTGACTATTTGGCGGCTGTTGCTGCGGCTGGAGTAGATGTGTTGTATTTGCTGACAGGAGAGCACGCGCTGTCTACGTTGCCTGCGGACGAGCGTGAACTGTTGACCGGTTATCGAAGTATGGACGTTCGGGGGAAAGCAGGCGTACTTGGAATGATTGGTGGCATGCGCACGCCAACACCCCTGGTATCCCAGGCGGCGAGTGCCCCGCACGTTGAAACCCACGGTAAGATTGGGCAAAATTTCGTGGGGAATATCATTGGGCCACAGACTTTTAATGTGGCCGGCAGCGGACGAAAAAAGGAAAAATAGTCTGCAAATGACTCACCTTCTTATGCTTATTGTAAATGCTCTTTGTTTTCTTTGCATAATCTCAAAGGGGTATTGATTTACATGTCCTGCCTGATTAACGTTAAAGTGTTTTCGTAAAATTATGACAATAAATCGCGTGTGCTCATCGTGCTTTGATGACTTGGACTTACGCGAATGGATACGCGATCAGAATGGTCCACGGGGTTGTGATGCATGTCGTCGTCATGATTCCCCCACTTGTAAAATTGATGATTTATGTGATTTTATTGATCATTGCCTAAGGCAGTATTGGGGTTCCGCTGTCAATCAGCTACCATATGAAAGTGCAGAGGGCGGCTATCAAGGAGTAACTTGGACGACCTACGAATTGCTGCAGGAAGAGATCGAACTATCACTCTCCCGCGACCGTGATGACTGTTTGCTCGACGCCATAATTGATGGGATTGAAGAAGAAATTTGGTGCGACTACGATTGGCTATCGCTCGATACTGATGTTGCACTTGCAACGAGTTGGGATAGATTTTGTGAGATCGTTAAACACAAGCGTAGATTTTTTTTTCACGCACAGGGAAATGATAGTCATGACTCATTCACACCGGCAACGTTGCTGAATGAGATCGCCGCCATCAGCCTGAACCTTGACCTCATAGGAGTAGTGCCGGAAGGAACCAAACTTTGGCGTGCTCGTACAGATCTCGCAAGAAAAAAGAACACCGTGCCATCGGATTTTGGCCCGGCTCCGAAACACTTGGCGCTTCAAAGTAATCGGATGAATCCTCCAGGGGTTCCCATGCTCTACTTAGCGTCAACGGCAAAAACTGCACTGCTTGAAACACGAGAGGACGAGGGGCGTGTCGGGCGGTGGATTGCAGAACGTCCGCTTCGCGTTCTAGATTTACGAAATCTGCCAGCAATTCCAGGACACTTCTCGAATACTGATCGCCAGCATCGACTCACTATTAGGTTCCTACATCATTTTGCGAACGATATCATGAGGCCTGTTGCACGAGATAATACAGTGCATCTAGAATATCTGCCGTCACAAGTTATAACGGAGTACTTCAAAGATTATGACTTTGCAGACGGCCGGCTTGATGGTATTGCTTACGGTAGCACCATCAATCCACGCGGGTGGAACTTGGCAGTGTTCGCTGAGCCTGTAGATCTAGGACTGGAAGAACCAAGTTGGTGGAATCGAACAAAGCCATGGTTCCGATTTGGAGGAGTGAAGTCGGTACGTATGAAATAACTCAATATTTTTGAAACTCTTGAGCGCTTTTTCTGGACCGGCGCCGCTAATCTTAGTTTGGTTGGGTTTGGAGGCTGCGGCGCTGGCCATGTTAGATGATAATGGAAGCATGCGGCTGTGACTCTCAGTGTCGATCTGATAGTGGCGATATCTGAATGTCTGTTGGCTGCTGTATATACTTGGTAAATTACGATTCCTTTATCGTAGCCAGCTACTGGAAGCCCTAAACTGAAGCATAATGCTGAACCGCTGATCTTTCGCGGACTTCGCCTTTTATGTATTCGAAAGTTGATAATCGAGAATTACTTGAAACATAATGAAAGCGATGTCGTATTCGACATTAAAAATCCAAAAATACTGGGGGGGGCAACATTAGCGAAAGAGCCTACAGTTTTCCCGTATTACGCCGGATACGCAAGTTCGTTCGCAAAGCACACATTGAGTTCCATGCAACTACCATCCGGCGCTTTTGTTGTGGATCCTTGGAATGGTAGCGGAACGACCACGCTAGCGGCTGCATCCGTTGGAGTAAACGCACTGGGCTTCGACCTAAATCCTGTTATGGTAATGGCTGCAAAAGCGGCCCTTTTAGGGGAAAGCGAAAAAACAGATCTCATAGAGGTAGCGAGAAATCTCATTTTCGAGTCAAGAGATTTAAATTTGCAGCTGATTGAGGAACCATTAGAGACTTGGCTTTTCCCATCTTCTGCTCGTGTTATTCGTCAAATTGAGACAGCAATAAATATAACTTTCGTTGGCAATGCGGAGTACCTTTCTGTTTTTAAAACGGAAACTATAAACTCTGTTCTAGCTTTAGCAGCATTTCTTTATATTTGTTTGTTTAGGTCGGTGCGAAAGCTTTTGCTCGACTTTGTTCCAACAAATCCAACTTGGGTGAAACACCCACAATCGAGAAGAAATAGAAAACGACCTTCACGTGAGGTCGTTGAACAGGGTTTTTTAAACGAAGTTGCTCATTTGATCGATTATCTTCCTGCGAACAGTTTTAATGAGAAAAATCTAAATAGCATTAATATTAAAATGGGGGATGCAAAAGATATCCCGCTGGCCAGTCGTACAGTGGATGCTATATTGACGTCGCCACCATATTGCACGCGTATTGATTATGCTATTGCCACATCAATAGAATTGGCAGTAATGCGTTGTACAAAAAATGATTTCTCAGTAATTCGTCGATCATTGATGGGGAATTCCACAGTTGAGAAGAATCCATTCGTCACTTCGTTAGATTGGGGAGAAGCGTGTCTAGATTTTCTAAATAATCTCTACAATCATCCATCACAGGCGTCTAAAACATATTACTATAAAATACATGTTCAATATTTTTGGGCGCTTAAGAAAAGTATTGATGAGGTTTCACGTGTACTAAAGATCGGCGGAAGCGCAATTTTTGTTGTGCAAGATTCTTATTATAAAGAGATTCACAATAATATTGCCAATATTGTGATTGAAATGGCATCTTTTTCAGGATTGGAATTGCTGCGAAGGAAGGATTTTATAAAAAGTAATTCGATGTCGGTTATTAATTCTCGTGCGAAAAAATATCTCCCTAAAAGACAAACTGTAGAAACTGTTTTGGTCTTTAAGTTGAATCAATTTTAGTTCGATTTTTATATTTTAATTTTTTGGGGTGTGGAAATGAACGAAACGTTGATCGATGATTTGGAAGAGGCTGAGCCCGAGGGTGAAGGGCTAGCTGGGTTTGAGAAAAAATATAAAACACAAATGCGTCAAATCGTTACGCAAAAGATCGATCTCCCAATTTCGACTCTTCCAGCCATGCTGCTAGACCAAATAAAGATCGATCCAGAATTTCAACGTCGTGATCGCTGGGATGAAGATAGACAGTCAAGGCTTATTGAATCTCTGATCATGAACGTTCCAATTCCAGCTGTTTTTCTTGGTGAAGATGAATATGGTCATTATGTTGTTTTAGATGGCAGGCAGCGGCTTACTGCGATTCAGAATTTTCTAGATAATACGCTAACGTTGCAAGGTCTCGATGTTTGGGACGATCTGAACGGCATGAGATTTAATGATTTAGTCAAGCGTGGATTGGATAAGCATTTGACTCGGAGATTCATTTCGGCTATTGCTTTATTGAAAGAGTCTTCTTCAATCGTCAAATATGATGTTTTTGATCGCCTGAATACAGGAGGCGTAAAGGCAAATGAGATGGAGGTTAGGAATGCGGTGTTCCGTGGGAAATTCACCGATTCATTGCACAAATTATCGCGCCTTCCAGAATTTTGTGAAACTTGGGATATTCCTATTGACCCAATCGCAGCCCAGTCAAATTTGCTGTTTCAAAAAATGGATGACTTGACGATCGTACTAAGATTTTTTGCATTGTCGGATCCGGATTTGATTGACCTTCCATTTAAAGACTATCTGAGCGCATTTATGAAAGAGCGCAATGAAATATATGCATCGCCATCTTCACCTGCGGTGGAAGATGCAGCACGTTTCCAAAGAGCTGCTGCTAATAGCCTAAAAATATTTGGTGGAAATGCATTTCGGAATATTCATAAAAAGTCTACAGGAACCCGTTCGCTACCTATCGCCGATGCGGTAATGATTGCGTTGGCTGATTTTGCCGAGAGTTCAATCACTGATGCCGTGGCTCAGCAAATAAGAACCAAGTTTGCTGAGCTCTGTCAGAATGAGACTTTTGTGAAGTCTATATCCAGTGGAACCAATGGGCGTGGGGCAATTCGTACACGTGTAACAATGGCTCGGCAAGCATTTGGTCAATTCAATAAAATTGTATAGATATGAGTGCGATATTTAATGCTACAACCGAATATCATCAATCCCTTGATACAGCAGTAGAAGTTGCTAATTCGATTTTAGCGCCGGCGGCACTGCACCCAAATCGGCTTGCTGTGACAAACGCTATTAGCTGTGCAAGTATCGTTCTTCTTAGTGGGTATTTTGAGAGTTATTTGAAGGATTTGATTAGGGAATACATAGAAGGTATAAATGGACTAGCTAAGCCACTTTCCGCTATCCCTAATAATATGCAGTGTAAACATTATTCTGGTGGAGCTGAGGCGCTTGCTTGGGCAAGTAAAAGAGATAAAGAGTTACAGACACTTGTAATGTCGCAAGATCTAAGTACTCGGCTCGCGTCATTGAGTAGTGTTTCTGGATATGTGTTGGCATGGGAAGCATTTGCAAATACAAAGTCTAATCCAGGAACTGATACGATAGCATCACTATTAAGTGGACTTGAGATAGAAAAGGGTTGGACAACGATCCATGATTTAAGTACTGAGTATGGCCGTTTGGATGCCTTTCTGACTGCATTTATGAAATTGCGTAACGTGTGCGCACATACGGGAAGGCATAATACTCCGCCGACGGGAGCAGATCTATTAGATTATATTGATAAGTTTCGCAGGCTATCTGAATGTATTGAAATGACTATTGCAGTAAGATTAGATCAATTTTCTACTGCCTAGTGATTTTTATTGTAATATTTTTGATATTGAAAGATGGAAATTTTTATCCTGCTTCATAATTTATAATTTTCTATCGACAGTTCGTATATGGAAAGAGCTGGGCATTCGCTTGTGCATGTTTTCAAGGGTGCTCACTATTTTCACTAATTATCTCCCGCACTTCCTCAATATGCTTCCACGCATGCAGCGCCGCCCGCTTGGCGGCCTGCCTGCTCTTGTAGATGTGTTCCAGCGTCTTGAGCGTGCCGGCGGTGCCGACCTGCTCTTGCCCCGTCTTTTTCTTCTTCGCCGCCACATCCTTCCACTTGGCCACTACGCCCGTGATGCCCTCGTCTGGATCTGTCTCCAACTCGCGTTCGACTTCCACCGCCTCGGTCTTCGTTTCAAACTCCACACGCGTGATAAAGCCGCTGGCACCCAGGCTATGCGTGACCTTGGTTGACAGCCACAGGGTGGCGTCGATTTCGGGCTTGAAGCCCTTCAGCGACACTGGCGAGTGCGGGAAAACGGTCGGGTTGCCCAAGACCAGCGACATTTCAAAGGTGGCCAGGCCACGCATGATGCGCTGCCATTCCGCCACGGCGGCCGCGCGTGCATCGGCTTCGGTGGCAAAGGTGGTGCGCAGTCGCTTGCTGTTGCCTGGCACGCCGGCCACCACGCTGCGCCGGAGCGCATAGCGCTCGTCATGCCAGAACGCGCGCACGCCAGTGTAGGCGTCGCTTTCCGCGCTATGGTAGCGGTGGCCGTCGCCCAGGGCGCGTGTGATCGGGATGGCGGGCAGCGCCTTGCCGCTGGCGGTGCTGCTCTGGTTGATCGGGATAAACAGCAGCGTATCGTTCTTGACGGTGGCCACCGCGTCGTATTTCTTGCCCAGCCGGCGCAGGAATGCCGCGTCGCTTTCGTGGGTCTGGTCGATGTGCGGCAAGGCGGTATCGCGCAGGCTGGCCGAAATGGCCCGATGCTAGCTCATTCTGGAAGGCGATCGCTTCGATGATCGCGCCTAGGGTCGTGTTGTGAAAGCTGCGCTCTTGCTGCTGCTTGAACGTGTCAATCAAGTTGGCCGACCTGGCGCGCAGGGTGATTGTGCCGGGCGCGCCGCTGTGTTCCACCTCTTCGACGGTGAACAGCCTCATGTCCACCAAGCCGCTGGCTTTCCGGCCCAGCGCCAGGGCTATCTGCGCGCCGAGCGGCGGCATGGCCAGCTTGCCGTCGCTGTCGTCGAGCGCGATATCGAGCTGGTCGCTTTCGTCGCCACGGCACAAGGTCAGGGTGAGATTGATCAGCCGTGGCGACACGATGGCGGTCAAGTCCTTGTTTTCGATGCTGACCTTGAAGGCGGGGATATGGCCGCTCATTTGAACTTGTCCGCCGCGCTAACGATGGCGCTGCTGATTAAAGTCGCGATTGAAGCCAGGGTCAGGTCCGCCATTCCGACAAGCTCTCAGCCTTTGCCGGTTTCTGCGCAGCCGAGGCTATATCGGAATGGCGGACCCGGTACACCCCGCCCCCAGTCCCGCACCTATTTTTGCCTGCGCCTCCCAGCCCGCTCCTCCCAAAACGTCGCATTCTTAATCCCCAGCTTGACCGGATCAAAAGTAATCGGCCCGCCGGCCTTGAGCTGCCGCTCATAATCGCGCAAACAGGCGATGGTCGGGCGCGAGATGAAGAAGATGATCAGGATGCCGATGATGTTAATCCACGCCATCATGCCCACGCCGATATCGCCGAGGTTCCAGATATAGCCGGCGCTGTTGATGGTGCCGAACACCACCATCGCCATGATCAGCAGCTTGACGACGACCAGCGGCACGCTGCGCTTGAAGTACTGGTTCAGGTAAGCGACGTTGGTTTCGGCGATATAGTAATAGGCGACGATGGTGGTAAAGGCGAAGAAGAACAGCGCCAGCGCCACGAAGACCGGGCCGAAACCGCCGAAGGTGCTTTGCAGCGCCATTTGCGTGAACGCGGCCGAACCGATTTCCGTGGTGGCAGGCAGGTGCTGGACGATGAACTGGCCGTCCGGCAAGGTGCCCTGCACGTTGTACTGGTTGGTGATCAAAATCATCAGTGCGGTGGCGGTGCACACCAGCAAGGTATCGACATAGATCGAGAACGCCTGCACCAGGCCCTGCTGCGATGGGTGCTCGGTTTCGGCAGCGGCCGCCGCGTGGGTACCGGTGCCCTGGCCCGCTTCGTTCGAGTACACGCCGCGCTTGACGCCCCAGCCGATGGCCGCGCCCATGCCGGCCTGGGCCGAGAACGCATCCGAGAAGATCAGCGAGAATACGGCGGGCAGCTTGTCGATATTCATGGCGATGACGATCAGCCCCAGCACGATATAGCCGAAGGCCATGAACGGCACCACGTACTCCGCAAACTGGGCG
>Ga0163161_10004206_pt1 | contig 10049 bp, 12 predicted proteins | sample S45metaG_FD_129847 | JGI IMG/M metagenome (GOLD analysis project Ga0163161, IMG submission 129847) | Switchgrass rhizosphere microbial communities from Kellogg Biological Station, Michigan, USA - S4-5 metaG | ecosystem: Host-associated > Plants > Roots > Rhizosphere > Soil | place: USA... | reverse complement strand
GTATGCCAGCCATACACGCGCGTCCCCGCGCGGATGGCTCGACCAGACTTTGGCGCGACGCCAGATCTGCAGCTGCCAATTGTCCGGCCCCGGAGTGGCAACCGGTGGAGCTGCCCAACGGCCTAAGCCCCCCGCGCTCGTGACCTCGTCGAGCGTGCGACGATCGCCCAGGAAGGGAGCAAGCAGGACGATTCCGTCGACATCGCAGGGAAATGTCGTGTCGTAAAGGATGGCTCCCATTCCGCCAAGTGACGCACCGACAAGCCAGACCTTTCGATAACCCTTCTCACGCGCGGATCGGATGATCTGGTGCAGATCGGGCATCGCGCGACCATCCTTGTAGTAACCGATCGTCATCTCGACCAACACCACGTCCGCGTCCGGCCACGCACCCTGGACAGCACGGCCGATCCCGCCCGCCTCCAGCGACGCGAGGTTGTCCGCGATCCCCGGAAGTACGATCACGACACGCTGTGCAGGCCGCGGAGCTGCCAGAAGACGTACCGCTGGCGGACGTGAGGTATCACGTACCGGGTAGCAGCCAGCCAGAAGTACCGCCGTTGCGGCAAGGACGACACAGGCAAAGCGATACATGGAGACCCCCTTGAGTGGGCATGGGACGCACGGCTTGGAAGCGTCCATGCAAGTGATACGCCCGTTCTCGCCTGGCGGATGCATGCGCGCGATTACGGCACGCTCACTCAGGTGAATGCTGCGCCCTGCGCCCTGCGCACGAGCTTGGCGAATCCCAGCCACAGCAGCACGGAGCCGACCGCCGTGGCGCCGAGCAACAGAAACGCCACGCGAAAGCCGAAATGCTGGGCAAGTACGCCGCCAAGTAAGGGGCTCAATGCCGCTCCGACGGCCTGGAGCGTCATCACCGCTCCCTGGCCGACGTTCACGTGGCCGGACCCTTCCAGCAGACGCGCAACCAGAGCAGGTACCGCAACGCTTTGCAGTCCGGCGCCGATGCCGTCCAGCGCCTGCACAGGCCACACGCCCCACGATTTGATGACAAGCGCGGCGACGACACCTCGCACAGGCAAGGCAAGGAAGGTGATCAGGATGATCGACCAGTGGCCGTGCCGTCGTAGCGATCGCATCGCGATATAGGAGGCGACGATCATGACCAGTTGGGCGACCACGACCGTCTTTGCCGTGAATATGGCCGGATCACCTTCATGCGCGTTCACCACAGCCATGCCGTAGAGCGGCAGCATAGCCGCGTTGCCCAGATGAAAAAGCGCGAGCGCAGCGCCGAGAACCATCAGTGGGCGGCTCGCGAGCAGCACCTTGTAACCCGGTAACGGCTGTTGCTCATCGTCAACGCCCAGCCCACGCGCAGCACGATGGTCGATAGCGCCCGCAGGGATGAGCAGAACGCTGACGATAGCGAGCACCGCCGCACACGCTGCCAGCACGAAGATCGCACCGAATCCGAAGCGCCATCCGAGATAACCCGATGACGCCGCGGCAACGACATTGCCCGCGTGGTTGGCGATCTGGTTACGGCCGAACTGCTCTGCAAAGCCCGACTCACGAACCATTCCCAGCGTGATACCTGCCAGCAGCGGGCCTAGCGCCGCGCCGCCGATCGCCGTGGCGATCTGCGATGCGGCGACCCAGGCATACGACTGCGACCGCCAGAGCAGGAGTGAGGCAAGCACGGTGAAAATGCTGCATGTCACTACCAAGGACCGCTTGAACCGCGTCGCGTCGACCAGCGCACCCGCAGGCCCCGTGGAAAGCATGCCCGCGATGCCGCCGATCGTCATTACCGATCCGATCGATGCCGGATTCCACCCCTTGGACTGAAGAAAGACTCCAAGGAAGGGCCCAACCCCCGCCTGGACGTCGGCCATGAAGAAGTTAAGCGCTTCGAGGGCGCGCCGCCCTTTGCCTGTGCTCGTCATCATGGCGTCAGTCCAGGGGGGAAGTGGTCAGTGTTTCTTCTTGGGAAGGCGTTCGACGGAATCGGCATCCGCGCCGACGGCATCGGCCTGAATGACCGCGCCGTGGGGCGTCTCGAGCCAGCGGCCTTCCACACCGACGAACTGGCCGATGACCAGTCGCTCTGCCAGACCGTCGGCAGCGTGCGGCGGTATACGCACGGTGACGCCGTCTTCAAGCAGGAAGCCGTGCACGTTTCCCTTCGGACCATGCAACAGGCGAGCGATGTCGCCCTCGTACGACCACCGCGATCCGTCATCCTTGGGAGGGTGCTTTTCGTGCGACCCGCCGGGGCCTTCGTCGAGGATGCGTTTACCCTTTGGCGGATCGATCGCCACGGCAACCAGGAGGTCGATGTCACGCAGCGTTACGCCGCGCACCTCGACCACCACGCCGGGTTTAAGCGCCTTTGCAATGGCCGCAGAGAGGTGCGGAGGTGTATGAACTTCGGTGCCATCGTCGAGCAACAAGCCATCGATGTCGCCGTGGCCATTGAGAAGAAAGCGGTCGAGTGCGCCGCGGGTGACCGGCAGGCGATCAGGGTCCAGATGGTGCATGCGAATCTCCGGGAAAAGAAATGACGGGGAATGAATCAAGGCGTGGGCAGGGGCGGAGGAGTACCGGGCCGCGGCGGTGGACCGACAGGCTGCTCCGCGCCGGGACGCGCACCCATGGCGGTCACCTGCATTGCGCGGCCGAACCGCGAGTCGATACCGAAGCCCTTCGCGCTGAGGTGTGCGCCGGGACGAAGCAGCGGATTGTCCTGCGCTGCGGGCGGCGGAACCCGAACGATCGGACCGCCGTCGAGAATCGCGCCGGCGACGTCACCACGAGGTCCGTAGAGCGGCTGCGCCACACGCCCTTCCGCATCCATCGGCTGCAGGGGAGGCGGCGGTGGTGGAGCCATGGGCGGAGCCGGCGGTGTGTCGGTCAGGCGCTCGCCGTCGGGCAGCGTGATCGCTGCGGCTCGCACGAGCGGTAGCGCGCCGATACGGAATCCGTCGATCGCCAGGCGATCGCCGGCTTTTGCTTTGCCGGAGAGCGCATTGCCCATCGGAGGCGCGAAGGTGACTTGCGTATGACCATCAAGGAGCATGCCGTCGACGTCTCCATTGGGATTGACGAGAAAGCGGCTGATAGGGCCTGCGACCGTGATGCTTTGCTGCGCCGACGCCAACGGCGGAGGTGGCGGCCCGTCCGGCAGCGCAGGTGGAGGCGTCGCCGCGCTGACGTTGGTCAGGCCAAAGCAGGCGACGAATGCGGCAAGGTAGAGAGGGCGATGGATCATGGTTCGACTCCGTAGCAGCGGTGGGGAGGCCGCCCCTACGGCGTTGCACGTGCCGTGCCAACGCGGCACGCCATGGGCGGCACGCCCTCGCGCTGCTACGCAGCCAACACGTGTCCGCTTCGAGGACACAAAGCTGTCTCCTTAACAGACATCACTCCAGTCCGTAATCCACGAGCTTGCGATAGAGGAGTTGCCGACGAATGCCGAGGCGGCGTGCCGCTTCCGCCCGGTTGCCTCCGCTCCTGGCAAGCGCATCCGCAATCATCGACCGTTCCAGGCGCGCGACGGCTTCGGGGAGGTCGGCGGATCCGTCCTCATCCGTCGCAGACGCGGGCGCAGAGAACATGTTCGCCAGGTCGATGGCATCGATACGACGGCCTGCGACCAGAACGCGACAACGATCCATCATGTTCCGCAGCTCCCGCACATTCCCGGGCCAGTGGTACGACTGCAGGGACGCGATCGCTGCCTCCGTCAGCTGCTTGCCGGGCAGCTGGCCATCGCGCAGGAATCGCTCCGCGAGCAGAGGAATATCTTCCGGACGATCACGCAGCGCGCCAAGCTCGATCGGCAAGACGTTCAGTCGATAGAACAGGTCGCTGCGAAAGCGTCCCTCCGCAATCAGGTGATCGATCCGGCGATGCGTGGCCGCCAGGACGCGGACGTCGACCGGCACCGGCTGACTGCTCCCCAGTGGGGTCACAGCACCTTCCTGAAGTACTCTCAACAGCTTCGCTTGCATGGCGAGCGGCATATCGCCGATCTCGTCGAGCAACAGCGTGCCCCCCTCGGCTTCCCGAAAATAGCCCTGCCGCTCGGACGTCGCGCCAGAGAAAGAGCCCCGCCGATGGCCGAAGAGTTCGCTCTCCAGAAGATCCGCGGGTATCGCTGCACAGTTCACGGCGACGAACGGAGCCCGTGCGCGCGAGCTGGCCCGATGCAGTGCACGAGCCACCAGCTCCTTGCCGGTGCCGGTTTCTCCGGTGATGAGTACAGGCACGTCACTGGCGGCGGCCAGACCGATGCGTTTTTGCACCTGCCGCATGACCTGGCTGTTACCTGCGAGCTCCGTTTCGTCATCGAGCGATGCGTCGGTGACAGGCACGTGCGCCGAGGTCAATGCGCGGGTCACGACCTCGGCCAGCTCTGCGCGACCGATCGGTTTGGTCAGGTGGTCGAAAGCGCCCAGGCTCATGGCGTCGATGGTGTTTTGCCCGGACGCGAACGCGGTGAGCATCACGACAGGAATAGCCTGCAGTCTTGCGTTCGCCTGGCGCCTGCGCAAGAACGTGATGCCGTCCATACCAGGCATACGGTAGTCGACGAAGGCCAGGTCGATCGATGCGTCCCCGAGGATCGCGAGGCCTTCTTCGCCATCGTGGGCAACGAGAACGTCGTACCCCATCGAGCCGAGTGTCGCCGCAAGCGTCGCGCGGAAATCATTGTCGTCGTCAATGAGCAGGATCAGCGCCATGGCAACTCCACGATGAAGGAGGTAACACCATCGCCCCGCTCATGCCGGACCGTGCCACCGTGCGCCTCGACGATTTCGTGGACCAGTGCGAGGCCGAGGCCGTTGCCGTCGATGCGATCGGTGGCGAAGGGCTCGAACAGTCGGTCGGCCACCAGGGGCGAAATCGCATTACCCCGATTCCGGACCGCCATGGTCAACCGGTCCGCGTTGACGTAAATGTGCCAGGCGATATCCGTTTCCGGTTCACGATGTTGGAGCGCGTTCCGCAGGAGATTTATGAGGACACGCTCCATTTGGCCCGGGTCCATCGACCAGGTGGTCACCTCGGCGTCCACCTGCAAGTCGATCACCAAGCGGTCGTTTCCCATAGCGCTGATCACGCCGCGCGCCCATGAGGTAACGTCCGCAGGCTGGCGTCGGACTCGTACGGGCTGGACCATGCCGAGGAGGCTTTCGACTAGGTCGTCGAGTTTGCTCACCTGGGCGAGCATCAGCGTCAGCGACGGGCGCGTTGCCACGGACGCGGCGTCACCCGATACGGCCAGCGCGTTTTCCGCGGCAAGCCGCAAGGTGGCGATGGGGTTACGTATTTCATGGGCCACCGTGGCTGTCATGCGGCCCAGAGTGGCAAGCCGCTCGTGACGATGTACCACCGTCGTCAAGGCGGCGGCCTCGCGATGGCTGGTAGCGAGGCGAGTCGCGTAGTCGACAACGGCCTGGGCCAGCCTGTCCAGTTCAGGGGAGCCTGTCGGTGGCAGATCGGGCACGGCTTCGCTTCTGGCCAGCGCCTGCTCGACAAGGGTGAGCCGGCGCGACCAGCGCCGCATGATGGCTGCCAACGCAGCGGCCGACGTCACGGTCAGTACGAGCAGGACGGCCGCCCCGGCGGCAAAAAGTGCAGACGAGCGTCCCGGTGCGGCGGCGACGTGGGTCATCGTCCAGCCAGCTCGGTGGGCGTCGATCGGGCACGCCGAGATCAACAGTGACTCGCGCGCTCCCGATCGCTCGTAGTCCGCAGCGGCAGCTCGTTTCAGGGAGGCCCCCGCAGTAGCGGCCAGGTTCGCTCGCTCCGCGTCCGGCACGTCCGTCTTTAGCCCGGATCCCTGATACGTAGGGTAGGCATAGGCGACAAAGCCTTGACGGCTATCCCATATGCCCCCTTCGACGCCCTCCGCATCGTCCAGTACCAGCTGGACCACGACATCGGCCAGACCATCGGCTTGTGAAGCCTCTCGCGCCGCGGCGCTGGCACCGTTGTATCGACTCACGATGGCTGCGCAGGTGGCGGCTAACGTGCGCTGCGCATGGGAAAGCTGTGCAGTCCCGGTTTGCTGCCACGCGGCGAAGAGTAACCCGGCGGTACCCAGGCACGCGGCCAGGACCAGCACCCATACGAGAAACAACTGGCGGGAAAGTGTGGCGAGCATGATGCACCGCGGGTGATGACGATGGGAGGTTAAGCGTCCGAAGGACTGCCTCCCGTGAAAACGCCCGCCTTCGGCGTCATGCGTCCTTTGCATACCGTTTGATAAAAAACGGTTTTAATTTCGAGAAGCGCCATGACAGACCGCAAACCGCTTGCTGTGATCATTGAACCCCGTTCACCGCTTGCGGGGACTCTGGCCGAGGTGCTTCACGCACGGGGTTTTGAAGTGGTGGTGGCGTCGACCCATGCCGGGGCTGCGGGGCTCGTGGTGGCGCAGGATAAGGTCGACTTCCTGATTGCAGCGATCCCCGCTCCCGGTGAGGACCGTTCTGGAGCGTTTCTTGAAGAGGCGCGAAAGAAGAATCCGGCTCTTGGGGTCGTCATCATGCTCTCTGACCCCCACGAATCGACCGAAGGCGCTCCCGCCACCGCTGTGCGTCTCATTAAGCCTTTCGACACCCACCAACTTGCTCATGCGATCGATGAAGCGACGGGCCAAGCCTGACCTCCACACAAATGTCGAGACGGCCTTGACACATGCACCGGACCCTTGGGCCATAGTCGCTCCATCCTGATTTCTTCCAGACGTGCATGTTTTTTGTCTTCGACATCCCGTTTCGCGTACCCGACAACGTGTGGACGATCGCCCTTCCCTCGGGCGAGCAACAGACCTTCCCCACGCGCCACGATGCCGTACGGTTTGCCGCACGCCAAGCTTCCCGCTTCACCGCCGTCGACGGCAGCAGGGTTTACCTGAGCATCGAAGGGGAAGACGGCGTGTGGAGGCTGTTCGGCGCTGATCTTAAGGCCCCAAGCGTTTAGGGCGACGTAATAACGTCACGGCGAGACCAATTCCAGACGCCATCAACACCTTGGTCTGCCACACCTCGGTTTTTTTAAGTTCGCGTGGAGGCTCTAGCCCGCCATAGCACTCGCCGCAGGTGCCGCGCGCTGCGTTGGCATGAGCTTGGCCCCCGCTGCGGTGACCGGCACGCGCCACCGTCCAGCATGCCGAGTGGTCTCCCCGCGTGAGTGCGCCGCGGCCAAGTATCTCCGCAATACAAACGTGGAATTGTGTCGGTGACCCGTTGAAAAAACGAGTAAGCACAAAAATGCGGCCTCGTATGAGCGGCGTATGCAGGGCGCCTATACGGCAGAAGTCCGACACGCGTCCTCGCCCGACCACTGATGTTGTGTTGCATGGACGACCCTCCCTGCCAAGTGTTGTCGCCTGTGCCGCCGTTGCGTGCGACTCGCGAAACGTTTGGAAGCGGATATCAGCAATCCGTGAAGCCAGGGCGCTATTTCTTGCGGGCGTGTGGTGGCCGGAAAGCGCAAGACGCTAACGTCGTCAGGGATTGGCGCTCGCGAAATCCACTCCCCGTCACGCCGTCGTCCGCCTGAGCGGTCAAGCTGCTCAAAATCTCAACAGGAAGACAAGCGATGGCCGAGTCAAGCACGCGTTATGCCGTGGTCATTGAGTCGCACCACACCCTGGCAGAGGGCATCGCCGAGTGCCTCAGGCAGCGCGGCTATGTTGTGGGTATTGCAGGCACACATGCAGCCGGCGCTGCCTGGGCTGCCAGCCGCAGCAAGGTCGACTTCCTCGTTGCTTCGGTGCCTGCAGCCGGTGAGAGCACAGACGGCGCCTATCTCGCTGACGCGCGCACGGGCAATCCAGCCATCGGCTTCATTGTCGTTACCTCGGACAACGACGAAAGGATGGCCAACGTACCGCGCCATGCCGTAATAATCCGGAAGCCCTTCAGCGCCCTTGAACTTGCAGATGCCATCGACCGGGCAACGACGATGGTCGAGCTGGCCCCGATGGCCGGAATCACCTTGGTGATTTCCTCCCGTGAAACGCTGCCAGTCGGGACCGACCATTGAAGGCGCACCCACCAGCGCCGGCCTCGTCAAGCCGTCGATAGGACCCAACCAGTCACGGCCTCGATGCGCTAGCCCGAACGCGCTGAGCCGTACACAGATGTCGAAGCTCGTTCACCAAGGCCCTACCAGCCGATCTTCGCCGTAACCGGTCAAGCGCGTGCGCGCCGGTCTTCTTCGATCAAAAGGAAGACTTTCTTTCCAAGATGTGTGGTGCCCCAGTAGCCGTCACGATCCTTCCAGGCGAGTCTCGCCCGAACCAGCCCGGCGCAAGCCCGGTCGTCGACCTTTCCGCAGGCAAGGTAGGCGGTCGAACACAGTTGCCGGAGCGCGAAGCGCTCGTCGGCAGACAGTGCCTCCACAAGCTGTGCGAGTTCTTCCACGTTGTCATCCCCCGGGCTTGTCTGGCTAAGTATGCCTTTGGCCCGGGTCAACGACGTGTGAGGCAACCATCGTCCCAACACCCCGTTGCGCAACTAGCCACGGCCAGGCTTGTCCTAGCGGAGCTTCCAGTTTGAAGCTCCTGGGTATGCGAACCGTTGCATCGGAGAAGGCCAGCGCATGTCCGGCATGCCGGACATGCGCTGGAGACGAAAGAGCCCCGCGTCCGTGCGGGGCCTCTTTGCTTAGTCAGGACGCGGCTTGGTCGAGCAGCTGACGAACGCTGTCCTGGGCGTCCGACCGCGATTCAATCTTGACCCGTCGCGGTTTCATGGCCTCGGGCACCTCCCGCTTGAGGTCAATGGACAGCAGCCCGTCGGCGAGCGTTGCGCCCACCACATGGACGTGCTCGGCGAGTTCAAACCGGCGCTGGAACGGGCGGTTGGCAATGCCCCGGTGCAGGACCTCGCCTTCCGTGTCGAGATGGCGTTCACCACTGACTGTGAGCCAGTTTCCCTGGGTTGAAATTTCGAGGTCTTCCTCTCGGAACCCGGCAACAGCCATGGTCACGCGGTACTGGTCGTCGGCGAGCTTGAGAGAATCAAACGGTGGATAGTTGTCGGCCGTCTGGCCGCGAGAGGCCGCAGCTTCGAGCAGGTCAAACATGCGGTCGAAGCCGACGCTGGAACGATGGAGGGGTGCAACATTCAGAAGAGTCATGGCCATATCCTCAGAGCAACATGGTGATGAGTTCTTCATCGCCCCCGAAGCGGGCGACGAGGCTGGCCCCAAAGCGGCCAGCGGGACGTAATTTATGCAGCGACAGAAAAAATTCAAGAGGCCGGATTCAGAATCCGTTTAGCCGTCCAAAGGACGGCGCAAGGTCAGACCGCGCACCCGTGAAAAACCTTCCCGCCGCGCACGCAACCTTATGCGGCGGAGGTTGCATACAAAGACATGGACCTTCCCATCGTGTCGGGCAGTGACTCACTCCCTATCCCGGTCCGGTGGCGCTAGTGACGTCAGGCCGGCCGCGCGGTTCACTTCCTGCAGGTCTAACCTTGCACAAGCCCTAGCAATTCGTTGACCTGGTCTTCGGATAACGCATTGGCTTCGACCTCGAACAAAACCTCTCTCCCCGTCGAGACGTTGGTGAGGGTCGCAGGTCCGGTCACCGCCAGAGGCCCTTTCACTTCATGGAACAAATCAAGGCATCCCCGTTTCACGGTGCCGAGCGTCATCCCCGCACTGCATTCAATGAATCCGAAACGCAGCTCAGGGTGATACCAAATCACCCGGCCCATCATGCAGGTGCTCCACGGCTCCGATGACCACGAAACTTCGCGCGGCAGTGGTGGCGTCAAAACCATGGCGGTTCCCGTCTTGTCTTCACAGGCAGACTTCAGCGCCCGACGCCGTCGTCCGGGTTTTGCTGGCCCACCTGGTCGGGCCCGCCCTCCTCCGGAAGCTCACGCGAGCCCGGGTCGGGTTCAACGGGGTCGCTCTCAGGCTGGTTGGGTTCTGGCCGGACCGGGACGTCATCCGGAACCGTTTCACTGCCGCCGGTGGTCGACGCGAACGCGACATCTGTAATGGGCATGTTGCTCTCCTGCTGTAAACCGCATTAAGCCGACCCTGCCGTG
>Ga0163161_10004205_pt1 | contig 10049 bp, 12 predicted proteins | sample S45metaG_FD_129847 | JGI IMG/M metagenome (GOLD analysis project Ga0163161, IMG submission 129847) | Switchgrass rhizosphere microbial communities from Kellogg Biological Station, Michigan, USA - S4-5 metaG | ecosystem: Host-associated > Plants > Roots > Rhizosphere > Soil | place: USA... | reverse complement strand
AAGGAAGAAGAAATAAAAAGCAAAACCGGAAACGAATTAATCAAAAGAAAATACACAGTTTTAACCATAAAAAAATAAAATAATGAGCACATTAGTTCACGAACTGAAAGAAAAATGGGAAGTTCTGAAAGCAGAAAACCCACATCTGAGAATAAGAAATGCCGCAGAACAGTTGGGTGTAAGCGAAGCAGAATTATTAATGACTAACGTAGGAGACGAAGTTACCATTCTGAAACCTGAATTTGCAAACATCTTAACTGAAGTTGAAAAGTTGGGAAAAGTAATGGCCTTAACGAGAAACGACGAGTGCGTACACGAGAGAAAAGGAACTTACTTAAACGGTGATTTCAGCAGTCCGCATGCGCAGCTTTTCGTAGGAGAAGATATTGATTTGAGAATCTTTCAAAACCACTGGAAGTTTGCTTTTGCAGTCGTTGAGGGTGACAGAAAAAGTCTTCAGTTTTTCGGAAAAGACGGTTTGGCGCTTCATAAAATCTATGTAACGAAAGACAGCAATGTTGAAGCTTTTGATCCGATCGTTGCTCAGTTTACAGCTGAAAACCAAACTGAAACTTTTCAATTTGAAGCAACAGTTCCAAAAGCTCCTGAAAAAGACGATTCGGAAATTGATGCTGAAGGTTTCAAAAAAGCATGGACAGAATTGAAAGATACCCACGATTTCTTCATGATGACCAGAAAATTCGGTGTTTCAAGAACTCAGGCTTTGAGACTGGCTCCTGAAGGGTACGCTAAAAAGATTGATACCTCAAAAGTAGTCAACGTACTTGAAGATGCGTCTGAAAAGAATCTTCCGATCATGATTTTCGTTGGAAACAGAGGAATTATCCAGATTCACACAGGTGAAGTGAAGAAAACAATGTGGCATCAGCAATGGTTCAACGTGATGGATCCTGATTTTAATCTACACCTTGATGTAACAAAAATCGCTGAAGCGTGGATCGTGAAAAAACCAACGGAAGACGGTGAAGTAACTGCAATTGAAGTATTCAACAAAGAAGGTGATTTCATCGTTCAGTTTTTCGGCAAAAGAAAGCCGGGAATCCCTGAATTACAAGAGTGGAAAGACCTTGTAGCAGATTTGGAAAAGTAATTATTAGATAATTTGATTGAGACCGTTTTGTTTTTTTTAAATTCAAAACGGTCTTTTTGTTTTATTGAAACACAAATTGCACAAATATTTTATCACGAATAACACGAATTACAATATGATAATCAATAGGGTCATTTGTGTTTCCAAAATTCAGAGATCTGAAAACGGTATTTTTACAAGCAGAAACTTTAATTGGAGCATTGTCTGACTATATTATAGGGATGGCGAACTATATTGTTACATTGGCGAACCTATTTGGAACGATGGCGAACAATATTGGAACAATGGCGAACAATATTGGAACGTTGGCGAACTATATTGTTGCTTTGGCGAACCTATTTGGAAAGATGGCGAACCTATTTGGAACGATGGCGAAGTATATTTTAGCGTTGGCAAAGTATATTGAAGCGATGGCGAATTTAGTTGGAATGATGTCGAACTATATTGAAGCATTGTAAATCCTTATTTTTGTATCAGGAGAGTTATATCAAGGTTTGTATAAAATGAATGAGCCTGGTCTAAACTAATATTAAAAAATTACAGTAAATTAAAACGATAAAAAAAATAAAAATGAAAAATATTTTCATCGCTATATTGTTGATCAGTTTTTGTTTGGTAAATGCTCAAAATCTAAAAGCTTTTCAGTTTTACAACCAAAAAGGAAAGGAAATTAAAACCGATAAATTAATCAAAGAATTAGCAGATTATGATATTGTTTTCTTTGGAGAAAACCATAACAGCTCAATCAATCACTGGTTGCAACTTAAAATTACCGAGGCTTTATTTAAAAATAAAAATGGACAGCTTATTTTAGGAGCAGAAATGTTTGAAAGAGACAATCAACCCCAATTAAACCATTACCTGAACGGAAAGTTTGATGCTAAAATGTTCAAAGACTCCGCCCGTCTTTGGAATAATTACGCTACAGATTACCAACCGTTGGTTGATTTTGCGAAAGATAAAAAACTGAAGTTCATCGCAACCAATATTCCTAGAAAGTACGCGTCTCAAACCGCTAAAGAAGGTCTGGAATCATTGAATGAATTAAACGAAAAAGAAAAATCATACATTGCTCAACTCCCGATCAAAGTAACCTTAGACACTCCCGGTTATCCCGAAATGAAAACCATGATGGGGGAACATGCAGAAGGAACGAAAGTCATGAATTTCATTTCTGCGCAGGCAATAAAAGATGCAACAATGGCAGAATCTATCCTCAAAAATTTTGAAGCCGGAAAAACCTTTATCCACTACAATGGAAACTTCCACACCAAAGAATTTGGCGGAATTTACTGGTACATCAGACAGAAAAATCCGAACCTGAAGATGGCTGTCATCTCCGTCTTCGAATCTGAAGATCCAGAATTAAAAGTTCCTGAAAAAGAATATATCCCGACAGATTTTAATCTGATTGTTCCTGCAGATATGACGAAAACTTATTAGATTTATTCCCGCAGATTTCACAGATTTTCACAGATGATAATTCGAATGTGATCTGCTTAATCATCAAAATCTGCGAAAAAAAATAAGAAATAAAAAGAATGTTTGTCATTCCGAAGGAATCTAAGCAGAGAGTTTAAAATTTATTTTCGCAGCCTAGATTCCTGCGGAATGACAAACTAACTGTTTTAAAAAACATCTTTATATTTGTTCAACATTCCAACAAAATGAAAAAACTCTCTTTACTCCTCATATTTTTCATCAGTTTTATCAACGCTCAAAAACTGACTCCAACCGAAATTTCAATTATCAATCAAGGCGATATTAAAACCGCATTACCCATTTTTCAAACGACAGATTCTCATCAGCATACAACTTTATTAGATCAGTCAAAAGAAATCGATCCTACCGATCCGAATACCGCAATATTGGTTTCAAGAATGAAAGAATCTCTTCTGTCAACCGACGGTGGAGTAGGAATCGCCGCACCACAGGTCGGAATCAACAGAAAAGTAATATGGGTTCAGCGTTTTGATAAAGAAGGAGAGCCTTTAGAATATTTCATCAATCCTGTTATCACCTGGAAATCTGAACTCCAGAATCTCGGTTCGGAAGGCGACTTATCAATCCCTGAATTCCGTGGACAGTTTTACAGAAGCAAAGTGATTCAGCTTGAATATGTAGATTTAAAAGGACAAAAATATTCAGAAATTGTCGAAGGTTTTACTGCCGTCATTTTCCAGCACGAGATCGACCATCTTTTCGGAATTTTAATTTCAGATAAAAAAGAAAAAGAACTGAATGATGAGTATATAAAAGTGGATGCTTATAAGAGGAGTGAATCGATAAGAAGGTAGTTAAAATATACTGAATTTTCTGATTAGTTTATAACCAATATATATGTTCGTTGTAGCAACTAATTTTTTAGAAATTTATTTTTAAACCAGCTAAATAACGACATTTTATATTTTGATTTTAATTTAAATTTTTTACCATCTATATAACCAATCGGGAAAGTGGGACCTTTAATTCCGAATGGTCCTGTATCATTACGATTATAGTAAAATTCTTTTTCATCATCCGAATAACGACCTGCACATTCAAGATTGAAAATTGTTTTGTTTTTGTAAACACAGTCGACTGAAATATCAATCCACACTGGAACTTTGCCATTTCTACATAAAAGCTCTACAACTTCTAGTTCATTAATCAATAAAATTTTTGTGTCATTTTCATTTGGATACATATCAAATTGAGTCAAACTTGGATCATCGTAAGAAACATTTAATTCAACAGAATATTTGAAATCTTCAGGAAGTTCATTAACTACATAGTTTTTGGCAAAACTATATGAAAGTACTGAAGATTTTTTTAATAGTTGTAAGAAAAATTCTTTTGTCATTTGCAATTACTTATTTTTAAATAAATACTATTTGTTTGTCAAACATTAAAAATCCTCCTAAACATTATGCTTTTCAAGTATATTTCAAAGATAAAAAAATCTGCCTCTAAAGAAGCAGATTGATATTATTTAAAAGAAAAAATCTTAGTTATTCGTCACTGAAAGTTTCACCTCAATATTATTTCTCGTCGCATTAGAGTACGGACAAATCTGATGAGCTTTTTCTGTCAACTCCTGAGCTTCTTCAAGAGAAACTCCTGGAATATTGACATCTAATTCTGCAGCCAGACCAAAACCACCATCTTCATTTTGTCCAATGCTTACTTTTGCAGCAACCGAAGTTTCGCCGGTTTCAATTTTAGATTTACTGATGATCAAATTCAATGCGCTGTCAAAACAAGCGGCATATCCTGCTGCGAAAAGCATTTCAGGGTTGGTGTAATCGTCGTTGGCTCCTCCTAATCCTTTTGGCATTCTCACTTCAAGATCCAAGACTCCGTTTTCGCTTTTTACCTGTCCGTTTCTTCCGCCTTTTGCGGTAACGTTGGTTGTATATAATGTTTTCATTTATTTTTGAATTTTATTTAATTAATAACAAATATTTTACAGCAAAAGAGACAAAGAAATGATTAAAAATTAAGAATTTCCAAAGTTTTCAAAAAGTAAAACGATCATTTTGCCTCCTTTTGAAAATTTTATATCAGTAGAATCTTTTGATTCTTTTGCGGTTAATTTTTTTGTACTAACGAATTTTATTTAAAATTTTCTCGACAGTTTCTTTCAGTTCCAAAAAGTCATCTTTTGTAAGATTCAGTTTTTCCTGCATTTTTGCCGGAATTTCACAGGCTTTTTGTTGTAAATTTCTTCCAGCGTCATCCAGAAAAACTTCTACCACTCTTTCATCTTCTTTTTTTCTTTTTCTGATGATAAAACCTTTGGATTCAAGTCTTTTCAGAAGTGGTGTTAAAGTTCCGCTGTCGAGGTATAGTTTTTCACCGATTTGATTTACAGTCAATCCGTCTTTTTCCCAAAGCACCATCATCACAAGATATTGCGGATAGGTAATGCCAAGCTCATCAAGAAACGGACGGTAAAGTGCTGTCATTTCTTTTGCGATGACATAAAATGGAAAACAAAGCTGATTTCCTAATTTGGGTGTGTCGTGATTTTCCATAATTCAATGATGAATTTGAGACGAAAATACTATTTTCTGATGATAAATTCCTCCATAGGAATTCTTACCTTTTTCATGTGAGCCAAATAATCATTCTCAGAATCCCGATATCCAAGATATAAAAGGGTAACGCTTTTCAAGCCCAGTTCTCTCAATCCAAGAATCTCGTCAACTATTTCATTATTAAAACCTTCAGCAGGTGTTGAATCAATTTTCAATTCCGCCGCTTGAGCCATTGACAATCCTAAAGCAATATATGTTTGTCTTGCCGTGTGAGCAAAATGCTGTTCAGGAGTTTGCGAATTGTACAAATCTTTGATCATATCGGTATAACTGCTGAAACGTCCTCTTGGCAAGTCTCTTACATCGGTATGATGATCGTACACTTTATCGATTTTTTCATTTGAATAGCTGTCCCAGGCTGCAAAAACCAAAACTTGAGAAGAATCTCTCATCACTTCTGGGTTTAATGCGCCTTTTACCATTTTTTCTTTTAATTCCTGATTTTCTACTACAATCACACGGAAAGGTTGAAGTCCTGATGAAGTTGGAGCCAATCTCGCAGCTTCTAAAATTTTATTTAAATCTTCCTGTGATACTTTTTTGGTTGAGTCATACGCTTTTACGGCATGTCTCCAGTTTAAATCTTCTATTAACGACATTGTTTATTATTTTAAAATTAAAATTTTGATTCTAAAAATTGTCTGAATCAAATTAACACAACAAAGGTAGTAAACAATTAAATTGTGTGCAATTTATTTTCGTTAAATGGATTTTAGATGAAATCTATTGAATAATTTAATTATTATTGAATTTCCGTCAGAATAGATTTTGCTTTTTCGTAAGTTATCCAATTTACAATTCTGATCGGGGTGTAGTTCATTATGAAAACGATTGAAAACGTTGATTCAGACCAAGAGTAATTGTAGCGAACGTTATATTTTGTTCTTTCTATCTGAAAATCTTCGATATCTATTTTTTGAATTTGAGATCTGAAGTATGTTTTGGGTTTGCTAAATAATCTATATTCCTTAATAATAATTATTTTTTCAGCATCACATTTTAAAATGGTTTTCCCGAAAGTATTCCACAGCCACAAATAAAGAAATACAATATAAAAAGCTAAAAATGGAATTACTGTAATGATGTAGGTGATTGCTGATAATAAATAGGTCTCTTGTACAGAGATAAGAGGGATGAAAACAAAAATAATAATTGACGCTAAAATAAAATAAGTCCCAATCCTAAAACTATTGTATTAAGCCAATTAGTTTTATTTTTAACTTTAATTATTCTCATTATTCACCCACCAATTCCGCTCCAAAAACATCCGCAAAATGCTTTCTTATCTTCAATTTAATATCTTCAACTTCTACTGATGTCAATTCTCTTTCCAATTCTCTTTTCAAAGAAGTCACCTGCTTATCTTTAATTCCACAAGGGACAATATATTCAAAATAACGCATATCGGTGTTGACATTGAACGCAAAACCATGCAATGTCACCCAACGTGAAGCTTTGACACCCATTGCACAGATTTTTCTGGCATAAGGTTTTCCGACATCGAGCCAAACCCCGGTTTCTCCCGGTGAACGTTCACCTTTTAAACCAAATTCAGCCATCGTTCTGATAATCACTTCTTCAAGATTTCGCATGTATAAATGAATATCGGTGAAGAAATTTTCAAGATCTAAAATCGGGTAGCCCACAATCTGTCCAAAACCATGATAAGTGATGTCTCCGCCACGGTTTACTTTTACAAAAGTGGCTTCGATTTCCTTTAATTTATCGATTCCCGCCAACATATTTTCTTCATGACCGCTTTTTCCCAACGTATAAACGTGAGGATGCTCTACCAAAAGAAAATGGTTTGAAGTAGTAAGACGTTCTTCGGTTGGTAAGTCGCGGTTTTTGATTTTGGTATCAATGATTTCTTTCATCAGACTTTCCTGATAATCCCAGGAAGACTGATAATCTTTTACGCCTAAATCTTCAAATGCTACGACTTTATTTTGATGTGTGTTCATGCCTTTTATTAACAGACAAATTTAGTGATTTTTAATTTTTTATTGAATGAATAAAATCTATGGCATTTATCTTCCAATCTTTATCGTTCAGCAAAATATTAACAAATGCAGTTCCGATGATCCCGCCATCTGCTTTTTCAGTAACGTTTTCAAAATCATCTTTAGATTTAATCCCAAAACCGATCATTACCGGATTTTTTAATGGAAGAGAAGCTACCCTGGAAAGGTAGTATACATTTTTTAAAACGGCATTTTCGTTTCCTGTCGTGGAAGACGAACTTACTGCATACAAGAATCCTGAACTTAAAGAATCCAAATATAAAATCCTTTCGTCTGAAGTTTCCGGAGTTATCAAAAATGTAAAATTCAAATTATATTTTTCTAAAATTTTCTGATAAATTTTTTCAAATTCTATGGGTGGAAGATCTGGAATAATTAATCCCGAAACACCACTTTCCGAACATTCTCTGCAAAAATTTTCAAACCCGAAACTTAAAACCGGATTAATATATCCCATCAAGATAACGGGGATTTTTATTTCGTTTTTAATCGATTTTAATTGAGAAAAGAGTTTTTCAATGGTCATTCCGTTTTTCAAAGCCAATTCATGTGCTTTTTGAATAATCGGTCCGTCTGCAACAGGATCAGAATAAGGCATTCCGATTTCCATCATATCTGCTCCGGAATTTTGAATGAGTTTCATGATATCCGCAGTATCTTCCAATTGCGGAATTCCTGCTGTGAAATAGATGTTGAGGAGTTTGTGGTGGGTATGTTGAGGCATAGTTTTAAATTTTTTGATGATGTTGTTGATAGGATTGCATCCTATCCTTGATTAAATTGTCCCTTTTGGGACTTCAGGATTTCAGGATAAAGTTGTTTTAAAAATCAATCAGTTATTAAGCTTCAGACTTCCGTCTTCCAGCCGTTTCAGGTACGTTTCCATATCCTTATCACCACGACCACTTAAGCAAATGACGACAATATCATTTTCGTTAAACTTTTTCTTATTTAGAACTGACAGAGCATGTGCACTTTCCAAGGCTGGAATAATTCCTTCCAGTTTTGTCAGTTCAAAGGCAGATTCCAACGCTTCATCATCGTTAATGCTGAAAAATTCTGCACGGTTTTCTTTAAACAAATGTGCATGAAAAGGCCCGATTCCCGGATAATCCAAACCTGCGGAAATAGAGTGTGGCTCAATAACTTGTCCGTCTTTTGTCTGCATCACCAAACTTTTACTTCCGTGGAGAACTCCTAAAGTTCCAAGGAAAGTTGTTGCGGCAGATTTTCCCGATTCAACACCGAAACCTCCTGCTTCAGCAGCAATGATTTTTACGTTTTCTTCATCTACAAAATGATAGAAAGTTCCTGCAGCATTACTTCCGCCACCGACACAGGCAATCACATAATCAGGATTTTCTCTTCCGATCTGTTCGTAAAGCTGTTCTTTAATTTCTTTCGAAATCACAGATTGAAATCTCGCCACCAAATCAGGAAAAGGATGTGGTCCAACAACACTTCCGATCACGTAATGTGTTGTGGTTGAGTTATTAATCCAATCTCTTAACGCTTCGTTTACAGCATCTTTTAAAGTTTTTGAACCGGAAGTTGCCGGAATTACGGTTGCTCCCAACATTTTCATTCTCCCAACATTCGGAGCCTGTCTTGCAATGTCAACTTCGCCCATGTAAACGATACATTCCAAACCTAACAATGCGCAAGCTGTAGCAGTTGCAACGCCATGTTGTCCGGCTCCTGTTTCAGCGATAATTCTGTTTTTTCCAAGACGTTTTGCCAATAAGACCTGTCCTAAAGCATTGTTGATTTTATGAGCTCCTGTGTGATTGAGATCTTCTCTTTTCAGATAGATCTTTGTATTGTATTTTTCACTTAAATTTTTCGAAAAATAGAGTGGAGTAGCACGACCGACATAATTTTTCAACAAATCCTGATATTCAGCTTGAAATTCTTCAGATTCAATGATTTTCAAATAATTATTTTGAAGCTCTTCCACATTTGGATACAGCATTTCCGGAACGAAAGCACCACCGAACTCGCCGTAATATCCATTTTTGTCTGGGTTTTTATAATTCATAATTTTTTATTTAATAGTAGAAAGTCCCAAAGGGACGATTTAACAAAGGATAGGAATTTATTCCTATTTATTTATTGAATTTCCGAAAGTTAAAATCAAACATCAATCCCAAAGATATTTTTCGTCATAATCAATTTTGTATTTTTTGTAATAATTAATCATCTCATATTTGAAATCATATTCCTTGTGATGCTCTCTTTGGTTTTTAATATATTGTATAACAGGAAAAATATTATTTGGGCTTACAGAAAAAGCTCCGTATCCTTCCTGCCAGAAGAAGTTTTCATATTTTCTACCTTTTGTCTTTATCCATTTCGATGAAACTGCTTTTATTTCCTGAACAAATTTCATCATCGCAATTTTTCTTGACAGCAAACATAGAATGTGAATATGATTATCAGTTCCGCCAATTTGCAAGGCAGGACTTTCTAAATCTTTACACAGAGCAGAAATGTATGCAAAGAGTTCGGTTTCTATCTTTTCATCAATAAAATCATTTCTGTGCTTTGTACTGAAAATGATGTGGATATAGTTTTTGACTAATGATTGGGGCATTTTTTCTTTGTGTTTTTTTGTTATTCGTTTGATAGGATTTTATCCTATCCTTTGTTAGGTCGTCCCTTTGGGACTTTGAAATAAATTTAAAATTTTTTTTATTTTCTCCAAATCTTTATTTCCCGGTTCAGTTTCGAATTTTGAATTGATATCAAATGCAAAAGGTTTTTGATTTAGGAATTTAATATTTTTAATATTTCCTTCAGAAATTCCGCCGCTTAAAAAATAAGGAAAAGGAATTT
>Ga0163161_10004204_pt1 | contig 10050 bp, 9 predicted proteins | sample S45metaG_FD_129847 | JGI IMG/M metagenome (GOLD analysis project Ga0163161, IMG submission 129847) | Switchgrass rhizosphere microbial communities from Kellogg Biological Station, Michigan, USA - S4-5 metaG | ecosystem: Host-associated > Plants > Roots > Rhizosphere > Soil | place: USA: Michigan... | reverse complement strand
CTTATGCTTCGGTCTATTCTCGAAAGCTGTTACGGGATTACCGTCTTCCATTCAGATTACCCACGTGGATACAGAACCCTAAAAACCCTCTTCAAATTAAAATGTTAATGACTCACAAGCTGGAGACGTTCGTCGGTCGCACAATCCCGGTTTTAGGCTGGGTAATTATGGCCGCTGATGTGGCAGAAATTGGCTGGAAAACTACGGTTAAATATAACCTTATTGCTCATAAGGACGACAAGATATGGTAAGTGAGGATATAGATAAGGCTGTATTTGCGCTTGTTGAAGATTATAACGGCAGAAGTTTATTTACGTTAAGACGTTATAAGCTTGAGCTGGAAACCGATCTGAACAATGACTTTCGCATGGATCCTCTTGATGCGTATGAATTGCTTGAGCGGTATGCTGACAGATTTGGTATTAATCCCGGCTCTATCACGTTTGCCGAATATTTCCCGGAAGATTTCAATGCGCCCCACGATCCGCTGACTATTCGTCTGTTAATTGAGTCTGCACAGGCCGGACGCTGGTTGGGTAAATAATTAACGCCTGCAAACGCAGGCGTCTATTTCTTCTGTTTGTTGCGGCCACTTCCAGAGGACAAGGGCAGAAAACGTGCCGTTGATTTGGGTTTTAAATTTAAGGACGCGTGCGTGTCCTCTCGGAGTTCTGTCAATAAATGTACGGAGCCAACAGGCTCTGAAGCTGCTATCGATGTCTCTAAGCCCCCTATTCGCGAGCGTAGAAGAATTTTAAACGATCAAGAGAAAAGTCACCGCTGCAACAGTTGGTGCCGTACAAATATCACTCTGAACTAAGTCATTGCACGGAACGGGAGGCGATGAAAAAGAGTTTCTTCGAGATCTCTAGATTAACACTGTCCGACGGTGAGGTTTTGCGCATGATGAAAGGCCACACAATTAAGGTTGGGGAGCTTTACTGAAGCGGAACAAGCGGCTATGTGTTCCATAGACAGAGCAACAATCATACTCCCTTAAAGCGCTTCAATGCGCTTGCGAAAAAAGAGGCATACATGTGCCTGATTAATAAAACGGCAGTCGGACTAATCTGAGCCGCACGATTGTTTACGATTTTAGCTCACCATGGCACTGATTATACATACAGTATACTTTGACTAGAATGAGTTAATCATATGATGAATATAGATAATCTAAGTGAAACGGTTGCACGCATCCAGTTCATTGCTGACGTATCGCACATTGCAAAGAAGATGAATTAAAAATGGCACTGTCGATGATCAGTGATATGGCAGGTACAATCAACACATCAGTTTTCGAAGCTGCCATATACTGCCAGGCAGAATGATTAAAACCTCCTTGCCTACCCTTTGCTAGCCACCTTGAGGTGGCTTTTTGCCGCTGCATGAAAAGCGATGCATAAAGCGGGCAGGCGTGGCGGGGATAGCATTGCGCCCCCCCCCGTTGCTCATAACTAAAAGTTTGGTTAAACTTCACGGGCTCTTTAGTCCAAGACCGTATTCTGGTCTAGCCGGGTGATTAGCCAGGCTCTAATTTATTGAACGACTTAAGGTTGCGAAAGGTGCAGAACCCGGCCTTCGTACCTCGTCCGGGAGCTGCACCTTTCGCTTCCTTTAGTAAAGAGTAAAACAAGCCCAAGGTTTTTCCTTGGGCTTACCTAAGAGGCATTCATGTTATTCTCAGAAAAAATCTGCCAAGAGACCGAGCTAACTAAAAATCAGCTGCATCTTTTTGCAAAAAACTCCCCACGTAAATATCGTGTTTATTCCATCCCAAAAAGAACCTCTGGTTTCAGGACGATTGCTCACCCTTCGAAAAAACTTAAGAAGATACAAAGGGTTTGCTTAGAAATGTTGGAGGAGTGTCTACCTATACATAATTCAGCATTTGCTTATAGAAAAAAAATTAGCATTAAAGATAATGCTTCGATGCATAAAAAAAATGATTATATTTTAAAGATGGATTTTCAAAATTTTTTTAATTCAATTACTCCGTCAGTTTTTTGGGATAAAATTGATTCATTGAATATTTCAATCGTCAAAAAAGAGATGGCATTGCTCGAGAAATTATTTTTTTGGCAACCTAGCAGAGAATTAACTGGTAAATTATTATTGAGTGTTGGCGCCCCAACATCACCTGTCATAAGCAATTTTGTTGCGTATGACTTTGATTGTGCTATCAGCGAATGGTGTCTTATCCATTCTATTACTTACACAAGATATGCAGATGATTTAACATTTTCAACGTTAAATAAAGGTATTTTATTTAAAGTCCCAAGAGTTGTTAACGTTTTACTTAAAGCGCACTTGGCTGGAGTTACCGTAAATGAACTTAAAACAAAGTTTTCTTCCAAAAAGCATAATAGACATGTCACTGGTGTGACTATAACTAACGATGAACGTTTGTCATTGGGCCGACAAAGGAAAAGGTTCCTATCACACATGATTCATCAATATTCACTAGGACGCCTGGATCCTCAAGATGTGCTTTCATTAAGGGGCTATATTCATTATGCGGAATTTATAGAGAACGGCTTTATCGAAAGAATGAAAAAAAAATATTCAGCCGTTTTACTAGAAAATTTACTTGAGGTCGATAAATGAAATTTAATAAGAAAGGTAAAGCCGTCATTAAGAGGGCTAATGCTGGAAACCTAACTGCAAAATATCAGCTCGCAAGAGATCTTTTAGAAGACAACCGGCGAGATGAAGCTTTATATCTGATAAAGAGCATTGAGGATGATATAGATAATAATCCATTCAGAATTCATGAAATTGGATTGTACAATTTTCGCGGCATTGAAGATTTGAAAATTAATTTCGACAGTAATATCACTGTAATCATTGGAGCGAATGGTGCAGGTAAATCCACAATACTCGATGCAGTTAGTAATGTTTTAAGTTGGTTTAAAGCTAACTTAATTAAAGAGAGCCGTAATGGAATGTCTTTACGAGATGCAGACATAAATAATTTAGAAGACGTAGATTACGCATCGATTACGAGTATTTTAAAAGTTGACGAGTCCAATTTTGGCATCTTATTGACAAGGACTAAGCCTGGAAAAGGAATAAGTAGAAAAAACAGTCTTATCGAAATTAAAGCTCTTTCAGGTATTTACCGATTTATAAATACTATTAAAAGTGATGCTAACTTACCTCTCATCGTACATTATTCTGTTGCGCGTTCTAATGATGGCAATCGTGACGATTTTGCAAAAATTTCGTCAAAAAACTTGCATGAAAGTAAATGGAATAAACTTGATGCTTATGATGACGTTTTGTCAGATCGATATGATTTTAACGAGTTTCTTTCGTGGCTTATTAGAATGGATAATATATCAAAGTCCGATAATGAAAGTAATTTAACTTTAGATGCTTTGCGAAAAGAAATAGAAAGCGTAGAAGAGCTAATGAAATTATTTCATTCTGATGAGGATAGTAATTCTTCTAGATTCATTGCTCCTCTTCAAGAGGTTATATCTAATAAAAGGAGACAGTTGAGGGAGATCGAAAAAAGGTCTGTTGGAATTTTTGGTTCTCAAGAACATAGAATAATTCATTTCATTAAGCTCGCCATTAAGCAGTTCTTGCCAGAAATAAAAGATATAAATTTAAAGTATACGCAAAATGAAATACAGCTTATTCTCAACAAGGATGGTCAGGATATAAGCGCCAATCAATTATCTCAAGGAGAGAAATCCCTGCTTTCTTTGATTGGTGACCTCACTAGAAGGCTCGTTATGCTCAATCCCTCAAGGGATAATCCATTAGATGGCGATGGGATCGTTTTAATCGATGAAATTGACTTGCATCTTCATCCGGCTTGGCAGCAGACCGTAATTTTAAACCTACAAGCTACCTTTCCTAATATACAATTCATCCTTACAACACATAGTCCTCAGGTGTTAAGTACTGTCAACTCAAATTCAATTAGAGTATTAAAGAGTCAAGATAGAAAAATTCGTGCTGATTGGGGGGGGGATGTCAATAATTCTTCAATTATAAATGATGATATTGTTGTTTTTGAGCCCAGCATTTATGTGGAAACGCCGGTTTTTCAGACTAAAGGTGTTATGAGTGCAGACATTTTATCGAGAATAATGGGAATAGACCCCGTACCTCTAACTATAGAAGCAGGTTGGATTACAAAATACTTGTCATTTATTGAGAGTGACATGTCAGACACAGTTGAAGCTATAGAATTATGGGAAAAGATAATTTCACACTTTGGCGAACTTCATCCTGTTGTCTTAGAATGCAATAGCGCGCTTCGTTTGAAGGAATTGAAAAAGAAGATCAACTTAAAAAATGGAAAAGGTTGATAAATCATGCATAAACTATTTCGTAAAAGATATCCATTCACTTTAGATAGTCACGATTATAGGAAAAATAATTGGTCTGAGTATATTCGCATTCAGGTTAACAAGGAAGATATTTGGGACAGCATTTTTGATATGCAAGGGCTTAGATGTGCATATTGTGAGTGTGAAATGCAGACTTACTTTAAAGCTCATGTTGAACATTTTGTTAAGCGGGATGCTGACGCACGCTTAACGTTTGACTGGAATAATTTATTTGGCTCATGTCGTCGCAGCGATGGTTGCGGAATTTACAAAGACAACCAGAAGTATAAAATTAAAGATATTTTAAAATTTGATGTGGATGATCCCGATTTTTACTTTAATTTCCTAAGGGATGGTAGTATCACAGTAAAGGCTGGATTATCTGCTAGGGATGAGTTTAGAGCGAGCGAAACGCTTCGCATTTTCAATTTAGATGCACAGCATGGTCCATTAAGACAGCAACGTGTTACGGCTATAAAAAATCAGTCTCCATTTATAAATGAAATCGATAATTATTTGCTAGCTAATGGAGTAGATGACCTTCTAAAAGATTTGATTCAAGAATATCTTTCTAATGTAGAAGGCTTACCCTTTGAAACAGCCTTACGACATGTTGTTATATGAAACTGGGGGGTGTCCCCCAGCTTTAACTAAATTCATAACGTTTAAACTTTATGGCCTCTATACCAATCTATTCATTTAATTCAGAAAATCGCATTTGCAAACCTTCAAGTTCATTTCGTACGAATACTTTCGCTGCCTTTTCAATATCCCCAAACTCTCCTGCATTGTCCGGGATAATCCCCATCATCTGAGGCGGCACGCGGTGCGCGCTTAGCAGGTCATCGCGGCTGGCCTTCTTGATGTTAAAGAAATCGTCTTTTGTCGCGACCTCGCTGAGCGGAAGAATCTTGATGCCGTCCGGCTTACCGTTCGGTGCGTACATAAACAGGTTACGGAAGTTGCCGATCCCTTTCGTGTCGCGCATCGCCTGGCGCATCCGGTCAACGTCGCTGCTGCTCTGCGCCGCGTCGGTCATGTACAGGATGTAACCGGCGTGCGCGCCGTTCTGATAATACTTGCGGCGGAACAGCGTTGCCGCCTCATTCAGCCAGGCAGAGTTGAGCGCGCTGAGGTATTCCGGCAGGCCGTAAAGCTCCTGATTAATATCCGGCTCCAGCAGGTGAAACACGCTGCCGGCCGAAAATTCGTGCGGCTCTTTCCAGTCATTCACAAACCAGTAAACGCCATCCTTCACGCCCCTGCGGGTGAATTTAGCCGGGGTGGTTTCAAGTCGCAGCGGCTTACCCAGCCCGTTGCGGCGCAGCTCGGCAAAGGCATTGCCGAAGACCAGATAATCAAGCGCAAACTTGCTGAACTCCTGCTGGCTCATCATCGGGTGCGGAATAAACGTTGAGGCCAGAATGTTGCGCTTCACGTAAATCGGCGAGCTGTGATGCACGGCCGAGCGCAGGCTCTTAGCCAGCCCGTTAAAGCTGACCGGCGGCTCAAACCAGCGCCCGTTATCGATGCACTCGCGTAATTCAAAATGTCGCGCTTATCCATGACCGGCGTCGGATCGCCAAAGGTAAACGCCTCGGCGTGCTGCTGCGGTGCTGTTGCCTTATCAACATTGAGCTGCAGCTGATCGAGCGCATGATCGTGAAGCAGACAGACAACGCGCTGCATGTGAGACACGCCGGCGAGAATCCACTGCCGAACAATTATGCAAGGCCGGTACAGCTTTATGTTTACGGTGAGCTGGTTAGCGAGTTGCAGACATGAGCGAGCTGTAACTGTTAAATGACCGGCTGGAGGCGCTTATCAGCAGCCTTTTAGCCCCGGCGCGTAAGAGATGGCGCGCAGCATTGGCCGCAAGCTGCGCGCGAGTCAGCAGCAGAATATCAAGCGACAGCAGGCTCCAGACGGCACGTCCTTTAAAGCCCGAAAAAAGCAGCCGGTGCGAAGCAAAAAAGGCCGGATAAAGCGCGAGATATTCAAAAAGCTGCGCACGGCTAAGTACATGAAGACGCAGGCCTGCCCGAATGAGGCTGTAATCGAGTTTGCGTGCAATGTGTAGCGTATGGCCCGCGTGCATCATTACGGGCTGAGCGATCGGCTATCGCGTAAAGGTGAAGAGATGCAATATGAGGCTTGACCTCTGCAGGTAATTAATAAAACTAAATTGGAAATAATAGAGCAGCATATATTAGCTCATTTTGAATGAGCTAATATAGAAGTTTACTTGGTAATATTAAGCTTGCTTCTTAATAAGCTTTCTATTTCAGAATATTTATCGTTGAACTTATTCATGAAGGAGTCTTTATTAGGATCATCACTAACATCTAGAGCGCTACTTTTTTTTGCATACTGCTCTTCAAGGCTTTTTTTTGTGTGGGCTGGCAGGTTGGGTGATTGCATTCTAACAAGCATATCGAGCGCTTGGTAAAGATCCAATTCAAAAGGCGCTAGTACTTTAAACTTATCTGCAAACTCCTCGCCCCAAAGAGCGCGCGCTTCAACCACATACGCCTGAAGCTCGGCTTTTTCATCAGTTAATACTTTCCATCGGGCATTATAAGCTTTTACCGTTCCAGCATATTGTGCCTTTTCGAAAGTTACACCATCTTTTGCTAACTCTTCATCGATCCCCATTTCGAGAGATGACATAAATGGATGCCGGACCCTTTCTACTGCACTTCTATATTTAAACAAGTGAACTAAAAGATTGCGAGCCAAAGCATGATCGGATTGGCCTGCTAGCTGCTTCTTCCATGTATTAAGGTTAGTTGCTGCCAAGTAAACCCCAGCACTACTGCCTGCCATCAACACGAAATCCTTCATAATTGACACAATGTCTGCTGCACTCATAAAACCTCCGTTAAAAATTATGTAAAGGGAATATATACGCCTCTTACTTCTTAGTCATCGACCAACAAACAAGCATAAATAGCCCGTTTTTCTGCTTTTAAAGATGATTGCGGCATGAATGAACAACTCATAGAAATCCTGCGCCTGCCGCGCAACCTGATCCGCATAGGAACCGTGTCGGCCATCAACCTTGACGACGGACTATGCCGTGTCGCTACAGGAAAAAACACAACCAACTGGCTGAGCGCCCGTGCGGGTAAAACCCGCTCCTGAAATATGCCGTCAGTTGGTGAGCAGTTGCTTGTTCTCTGCCTGGGCGGCGAACTCGATACCGATTTAGTGCTTCCGAGCAATTCTCGGATCACAACCCTGTTCTGTTTGCCTCGGCCGATGCGCTGCACTGGTTATTTCCTGACGGCGCGGTGATCGAGTGGGCCGGAAACCGGCGCGCTGACCGCAAACGGCATACAAACGGCAACCATCAAAGCATCGGTCAAAATCCTGTTTGACTCGCCAGAACTGGAATGCACAGCGCTGCTTAAAACTGCAAAGCTGGAAGTCACCCAAGGCGGCACGATGAAAGGCGGCGTTGAGCATACCGGCGGCAATCTTTCCTCAAACGGCAAGGTGCTGCATTCGCATATCCAACCGGGCGACAGCGGTGGGAAAACGGGAGCGCCAGTATGACAACCGTAAAATATATTGTGATAGACAGGGAAACCGGTGGCACTTTGACTGGCCTCCATCACATCAGGCATTCTGTGCGTGACATTCTACTGATCCTGTCGGCACCAGAGTGATGCACCGCCAGTATGGTTCTCTTTATCCACACTGATTGACCAACCGTAATACGAGGAGCTGCGCCTGCAGATTATGTCGGCTGACTATATGGTGCCTTTGAGGCGAAGCTCACCGCATACGTTATCGCGCAAAAGCGACTTGGCCGCGACCATTCGCCTGTCTGCGCTCTATGCCGCCATACACGTTGAGAGCGTGCAGCGCGTCAACCTTATCAAGCCTTCCGCTGACGTGGTGCTCGACAAACGCAGACCGCTTACTGCACGGGTTACACGCTGACCTTGGGAGGCATCGCTTACGGCATGGATGAACTACATGCAGGCAGTACAGGTACTTGATACTGCCGCATCGAATAGTGCATTGACGTAAAGGACTGAATTAAAATCCATTCTACGCCCGAATTTTTCAGTTAAAAATTTTTAATGGCAAAATGTTTAATTCTGCCATTGAATCATTTCATCCAGCCTCTTAAGAATGTCGGGGAAATAGCTTTCATTAAGGCCAAAGCTGCCTTTAACCTGAACGCTGTCGGCATGAGGTTCCGGTCGGAGGATAAAATCAATAGTTAAGCTATCAATAGTATTTTCATTTGTGAGTATCATATCAAGCTGATGAGTATCGCTCTGATATTTAAACGACTTTAAATTTTGCTGAGTAATTATCGCCTGATGAAAAGCTGAAAATTCTTTTTTCAACATTTTCAACTCTCCAACAGTGAACTTAGTCTTAAACGCCACCTTCAGACCGATTACCGAGAATTCGATCCAGGACTGTATCCAATCCCAGTGATGGTTAACCGGATCGGCTTCGTTATCGACAACCCGTTCAAAAGGCGACACCGCAAAAACGAATTCTTCATCTCTGATATCAAACATATGTACGTTCCTGTCGGTTAATCAAAAATACTTAAAATGAGTTATCGTCCAATCTGATACCCTTACCACAACCTCAAGAGTGTACTTCTTATACTCAGTGATATTTTTCTTATGGTGTAATTTATACATTTCCGTTTCATAACGATACATACCCTCTCCGTTGCGAGGATCGGCCATGCGTCTGCCATAGCGGATAGCTCTTTCCTGAATATGTAACGGAACATAGCGACCCGGCTCATACATGTGCCTCGCCGCTGTTTCGGTCATTTTCAGGTTACACGCCGATAAACCCGTTTTTAACCTGGCACGCAGGAACATTATTGTTGCCTGGCTGAGTCTGGCACTTATAGCAGCTCGTGTACCAGCCTCCAATAATGCGCGGCCAGCGCGGAAAATTCGAAATACACCAAACGCAAGAAGCGCTATGTCTGTAGGATCAATCAGTGGCGTTTCGAGAGGTGCCTCTTCAAGTCGAACAAAATGCCCCTGCACATCGTATATCTGCCACAGACCGGGAGCCTGAGCCACAGAATAACCAATGCACATGCCGCTGGACTCATCCAGCACCGGCTGTGCGTTTCGTGGCAGCACACGTGGTCTCAATTCAAAAAATACGTTGCCCGAAAGTGGTGACTGAAATGTGTAATATCTGCCAGGTTCTGTGATTGCATTCCCTGCGTTCATTATCGTTCCCTCATTTTCATGTGACTTAATAGAGTGCCACAGGATAGTAGAGCGGTCATTACCGAGTACTGCAACGCCGTTCACTCAGCAAACTTCTCTCGCACGGGCTGTACAGCCTATACCTGATGCTCCTGACAGGGCTTCAGCCATGAGTAAAAAAGCTGGCAGATTATCGCCACGGTGTCCCTTTCATAGAGAGGTAATAAAGCAGGGTTGTAACTTATATGAATAGGAGAAAGGGCAATGACATAATGGAATGGCGTCTTACAGAAGAACACAACGGAAAAGACTAAGTTATTGATTGAAAATCATTAACTGATGGGCGGCATCTGACAAAAAAAGACCGAATACGATTCCTATATTCGGTCCAGGGAAATGGCTCTCAAGGAGCCGTGCGCTAAAAGTTGGCATTTATGAAGGCGATGTCGCCTTGCCATTTAACATTAGAACAGCGCGGTGGAATTGCCAGCAAACGGGAG
>Ga0163161_10004203_pt1 | contig 10050 bp, 8 predicted proteins | sample S45metaG_FD_129847 | JGI IMG/M metagenome (GOLD analysis project Ga0163161, IMG submission 129847) | Switchgrass rhizosphere microbial communities from Kellogg Biological Station, Michigan, USA - S4-5 metaG | ecosystem: Host-associated > Plants > Roots > Rhizosphere > Soil | place: USA: Michigan... | reverse complement strand
TCTTCCGGATGGAAGCGAAGATTTTCAAGCAGCAGTGTCTGGCCTTTTTCCAGTTTTGTAGCCATTTCTTCAGCTTCCGGGCCGACGCAATCTGGGCAAAATCCAACATTCTCGCTGGATGCCAGTTGCTTATCGAGCAACATCCGGAGCCGTTCGGCGGCGGGCTTTAGGCTCATCTTCGGATTCGGTTTGCCCTTTGGCCGTCCGAGATGCGAGGCAAGTATAAGACGCGCCCCGTGGCGCAATGCGTACTCGATCGTGGGCAGCGTCTCACGAATGCGAGTGTCGTCCATGACCCGGCCGTCCTCCAGTGGAACGTTGAAGTCGACTCGCATGAAAATTCGATTGTCGTTCAGAGGGAGATCTTTAATGGAGAGTTTGGGCATAACAACTCCTGGTATCGCTCTTTCCTCTTGAGGATTGGCGGAAGGAGAGACTCCCTCCGCCATAGCGCAAGAATTGAGGACCGCGCGGACTACAGGCCTTTGGAACCCATGAAGTTGATAAGGTCGCGGACACGGCAAGAATATCCCCACTCGTTGTCGTACCACGAAATCACCTTAATGAGATTTCCGCCGACGACCAACGTCATGGGCGCGTCCACAATCGAGGAGCGGGAATCACCCCGGAAATCCATCGAGACAAGTTCATTTTCCTCATAGCCGAGGTAGCCCTTGAGAGGACCGGACTCCGAGGCTTTCTTGAGGGCAGCGTTGACTTCCTCTTTGGTCGTCTTCTTCTCGCAGTAGGCAACAAGATCGACAACAGACACGTTGGGAGTCGGAACGCGCATGGCGAAACCATCAAGTTTTCCCGCCATCTCAGGAATGACAAGTTTAAGAGCCTTGGCGGCACCCGTCGAGGTTGGGATCATGTTGATTGCCGCAGCGCGTGCGCGGCGCAGATCTTTGTGCGGAAAATCGAGAATGACCTGATCGTTCGTATAAGAGTGGATCGTCGTCATCGTACCGCTGATGATGCTGAAATTGTCGTGTATTACCTTGGCGATCGGCGCCAGGCAGTTTGTTGTGCAGGATGCGTTTGAAATGATGTGATGTTTTGCAGCGTCGTACTTGTCATGGTTGACGCCCATAACCAGCGTGACATCTTCATTCTTGGCCGGCGCAGAGATGATCACCTTCTTCACGGTTCCTCGAAGGTGCTTCTTGGCTTCGTTGGCGTCTGTGAAACGTCCGGTTGATTCGATCACAACCTGCGCCCCTACGGATTCCCATGGCAGAGCGGCTGGGTCTTTTTCTTTGAAAACCTTGATCGTTTTTCCATCAATCGAAATACTGTCAGCCCCGGCAGAAATTTTGTGAGGCAGGTTGCCAAGAACGGAGTCGTACTTGAGAAGATGAGCGAGAGTTTTCGGATCGGTTAAGTCGTTTACGGCCACGAATTCGAGATTGGAATCGGCAAGGGCCGTGCGCAGAACGTTACGGCCGATTCGTCCGAAACCATTAATGCCAACTTTGATTGCCATTTTGCCTCCAATTAAGAAATCACGTGCCTATGAGTGCGATAAAGAGCTTGCGCTCAACCCTTGATGGTATCAGGCTAAACGACGTAGCGTAAATGATCAGGGCACAGTGATTTCCAGGTAGCAGTTGAGCTTGCTCCATAGAAACGGAATGCGCGCGAGCCAGTATTTCGCACGAACCGCTGTGCGAGCGCGCCCCCAATCTGATTCCGGAAGGATTCTGGCCGTAGCGGGAAATTCCGGCCCCGTCACCTTCCCACGAATCGTGGATGGCGCGATCTTGACGCGCGGTGAATTACGAATGCGCTTGTACTTTCCGGAATCGCTACGCGTCATGAAATAGAGTTTGCCGTCGCTTTCCGCAAACCAGATTGGGGTTGCGATCGGGGTGCCGTCTCTCTTGAAGGTGACGAGCGAGATGTACTTTTGGCCATGGATCTCAGCGGGGATCGGCATGTGCTGATTGTACGCAAGACAAATGCATCGCCGCGAACACTAGCGCGGAAGGTTCCTCCGGATTGTCCGCGGATATCTCATTGTGTTACAAGGCTTACATGCGGAAATGGATGCGCGAGCGCTTGAAGCGCCGCAAAAAGGCTGACACCAAGGCCGAAGGCGCGGAACCTGGAAAAGCCCCTTTACAACCAGCATATTTCGACGCGGCCGAAGGCGCGGGAGATCACGATACCGCTGCCGCAGCTGCGGATGAAACGGCCAGAGAGATGGATGCTTCTGAATCTCCAGAGCCCGAGCAAGGAAATAGCGACATTGGATCGAGCCAGGGGAACGTCCCTTCCGTCGGCGGAGATTCCGCACAAAAGAAGCGTCGTCGCAGAGGTCGCGGCGGAAGAGGCCGTGGTCGCGGAAGGGAACCGCGCCCCGCCGTAGCGGAGGGTGCGGCGTCAAGTGCTGCGACGAGTGAGATACCGAGCCAAGCCGCCTCGACACCCCAAGTGGCTGCGCCAAGCGCAAGTTCGCGTCCACCGAAAGGCGTCGTTGTTTTGGCGATTGGACTTCCGGGATCGGGAAAGAGCTCATGGTTCAAACGCCACAGCATTACACCGCTCTCCAGCGATATGCTGCGCGCGTTGCTGTTCGATGACGCTCAGGAGCAGCGCTTCCAGGACCTCGTATTTTCAAACTTGCGGTCCATGTTAAAGGCGCGTCTGATTGCGCGGCGTCCGACCAACTATGTCGACGCCACAAATCTGACACCGCAAGAACGCCAGAATTGGGTCAAGTTGGCGCACGATTATGGATATGAGGCACAGGCAGTTTACTTCGATGTGCCACTTGACGTTTGCATGGAACGAAACCAGAAGAGAAATCGAGCCGTCGAAGAAGAAGCGATGCGTCGCATGTCAGGCAAACTCCGACCGCCGACGTTTGAAGAAGGCTTTACGAAGATCACAGTAGTTCGGGTCAAGAAGAAAGAGAATGAAGTGGCGAGCTAATTTGAATTTCTGCTGAATCAAGATTGAAAACAAGAAAAACGCCGCTCCGGGGAGCGGCGTTTCTTCTTTGGTTATTACTTGTGTTTATCGGCGGCCCATGTGCGGCGCACTACTGCGGCCGGAAGGAGCCGAGGATCGTCCAGCATTGCCGCCGCCCCCGCCGCCCGAATATCCGCCACCGCTACGACCTGATGGAGCAGACTGTCGAACGGAAGGAGCCGAAGGCCCGTTTCCGCGGGGCGCCTCATAGCGCGGGGCAGAATTGCGCGGTGCTTCGTAACGAGGACCTTCTGATCGGGGTGCTTCGTAACGAGGGCCGTCGGATCGAGATGCTTCGTAACGAGGCGACTCCGAACGTGGCTGCTGGACTGAACGCGGTTCTCCGTAGCTTCGCGCTTCCGAATAATCGCGCGTTCGTTGCGTGTTACCGCTGCCGATTGCGCGCGGAGAATCGTTCATTGCAACCGGGGCCGGTCGAACTGGCCCCGTTGGACGCGGTACGTAGCTGGATCGCGGACCGCTGTCTCGTCCAGGTTGACTCTGTACCGAGTGCGGGCGCTCTGCACTGGGTGCGGGACCACTTCGATCCGGACGGGCCGGAGCTGAAGGACGCTGTGACTCAACGTTGGATGGGCGGCTCACAGGGGAACCTGCATCCGGACGCGGAACGTTACGTGGCGTCGCTACCGGCTGATTGTCGTTCCTCGGATTTGCCGAAACTGCGGGACGAGCTACCGGACCATTTTGTCGTCCGATCGACTCTCCGCGCGTAGGCGTCCTGTCAATCGAGTTGTGGCCGTTCTCGGCACTTGGAGGTCGAGGAACCTGTCGGGTTGCTGGTCCTGTTTCGCCGACATTGCCGCCACGTGTTTGCGGAGAACGCGATACACCGCGGTCTGGTTGATTGATCGAAGGTCCGCGCGTTTCCGCAGTGCGGTTGGCGTCGTTCCCATTGCGCGCGGGGTTGCCGTCAAACCCACGCTGTGCTGCAGGAGCCGCGACCCTGGTAATGACGGGTCGATTGGACACTCGTGCAGGCGGCGCTGCTGTCGGAATTCCTGCGCGTTCGCCCAGAATCGAATTTCGGGTTGGCGCGACGCGGTTGACGCCATTCAATGGCGCATCCGCTAACTGTCGCGTCGACACTTGGACGTTGGCCCTTGCTACCGGCTGGCCGCGTTCAAGAATTCGGCTCGGCACAGCAGTGATTGCACCAGGCGCTCGAAGGTTCGCGTACTGCGTGTTCTGGTGGCCGAAGCGGTTCGGCGGATTGTTGTAATAGTTGTTCGTGATATTCGTGATGTTCACGATGCGCGTGTTCGTCACGTTTACGTTGCGGAAGTATCCGCGACTCGAGTGATACCACGGATAATAGGGTTCACCCCATCCGAGCGGGCACCAGCCATAGCCGCCGCCAGATCCAAACCCGATGCTTACGCCCCATCCTGCGCCGCCAAACCAAGTCACAAGAGCTGGCGCGTAGACAGGTCGAGCATAGATTGGTCCAGGCGCCCAACCCCAACGGTTGCGATAGTAAACCCATCGACCGTAGTGGAATGGCGCGAAGCCCCAGGGAGCATCGTCAACCCAAGTCCATCCCCAAGGGGACACATAGACCCAGTGACCATAGCGATAAGGCGACCAGCCTGCTGCGACTGTTCTTGGATACCAAATCGATCCGTACGTGTCAGCCGTACTCCAGCTGCCGTATTCGTCCAGATCTTCGTAGCCAATTACGCCTTCGCCGACGTACCGCGCTGAGACTGAATCGTCTTCGCGCTTGAAGCGTACGCGGCACCAATCGTCGAACGCGTCAAAACCAGTGGCTTTCGCAACTTCATGGGAAAGGGAAGTTCCGCCCGTGAATCGAGCTTCCTCGCCAGACCGGATTCGCACTGCGGGTCCGTCACCAGTAGCATCACCCTCGCCCTTGCGCACCACGACCATAGTCGCGTCGCCATCTGGATCAACGTCGAAGCGATATTCACCTGACTTCTGCACCGTGAATGCCAGGTTGGGCGTGTCGACTTCATATGTCTCGCCGCTGAAGAGCTTCCGTACTCGCAGGTTTACAGTTCCCTGGTGAAGTTGAACTTGAATAATATTGTCGTCGACATTGGTCAACGTGACGCTGGTCTCGTCGCCCATGCGAAGGACGCCGCCGCCGAAATTAAGTTCGGCCCGCGAGGTCTTGTCGGTCCAGACGTTATCCGACAGAGTCAACGGTCGGTTCACTGACCCGGCAACCCATTCTTCCGTGCCATGCGGCTGAACGGAGACTGATCCCGTCATGTATTGCAGACGAGCGACTCGTCCTGGCGGATCGTCGTCCGCCCATGCGAGGCTGGCTGTCACCGTCAACACAAAGAAAACTGCAAGAACTGCGCGCCTGAGAACGTTCATGGCTCTCTCCTTCCAGGAGACTGCCGCTCCTACTATCCTTCTCAGGGCACTCACGTCAGAGGGATGGCGCGGGTGGCCCGGTATTTCTGTTCGTTCATGTAAACCCCATCCCCAAAATAAAGTTGCGCTCGGGTAATGCTTATAAGACTTGTATAATCAATAGCTTACAATGGAATAACAGTGAGATATGTGGCCAGTTGGACAAACAAGCCGTCGGCCCTCCACCCTATGGCGTCCACGGCGTTCGACAGGCTAAGCTTCGAACATGGGTCAAAAAGCTTCAATACAGCTGGTACTCTCACTAGCCTGCCTTGCTTGCTTCGCAGCTTGTGGAGGTGGATCTTCCACAACCCCCACACCACCGAAAGGGTCCACACCAGCAGTGACACTTTCGAGCGTTGCCACCGGATTTACAACTCCCTTGGATGTACAAAGTCCGGGCGACGGGAGTAATCGGGTGTTTGTCGTCGAGCAGGGCGGCAAGATACGCGGCGTAAAAGCCGGATCGCTTCTACCGACACCCTTCCTGGATATCAGTTCCAAAGTGACGGTGAATGGGGAGATGGGGTTGTTGGGACTGGCTTTCCATCCCAGCTACGAGACGAACCGGCGCTTTTATGTGAACTATGTACGTGGCAGCACGAGCGCACCTCAGACGGTGATTGCGGAATATCAGGCGCTCATTACAAACCCAGACCAAGCTGATCCCGCGAGCGAACGTATTCTTCTAACAGTCAATCAGCCCGGCCAAACGAACCACAAGGGTGGTCAACTGGCATTTGGCCCCGATGGCTTCCTTTACATCGGTCTTGGAGATGGCGGCGGCACGGGAGATCCGGATGGAAACGGTCAAGATGTCACCACACTCTTGGGCAAGGTGTTGCGGATCGATATCGATCACACGAGTTCGGGACTGCAATACGCCATTCCTGCGGACAATCCTTTCTCAGCCGGTGGTGGCGCACCGGAAATCTGGGCGTACGGATTTCGAAACCCGTGGCGCTTCTCCTTCGATATTTCAAGCAGCCGTCTGTTTGTTGGAGACGTTGGCCAGGATCAGTTCGAAGAAGTCGACATTGTGCAGGGAGGCTCTAACTACGGCTGGAATACCATGGAAGGTCTCCATTGTTTCAACCCGTCGTCCGGATGCAACATGTCAGGTTTGACGCTGCCCATTCTCGAGTACAACCATTCCGAAGGGGCTGCGGTCATCGGCGGTTTCGTGTATCGAGGCAGCACCATTCCGGAACTTGCCGGCTCGTATGTGATGGCTGATTTCGTCAGTGGGCGTATCTGGTATGCGACGGAATCAAGTGGCACATGGGCCCGTACGTTACTCCTCTCTACCGGTCGCAACATCAGCTCTCTTGGACGCGACGCTTCAGGAGAAATTTACGTCGTCGACTACACCGGTAGCTTGCTCAAGGTTGTGCCGCAGTAGGGTTGAGTTTTAGGTTTTGAGGAACGGCAGAAGCTCCTTGAAGGCAGGCGCCGACGAAGAACGAAGAAGCTCGTACATCATCATTTCCGCGGAAGAAATCACCGCACCGGCGTCCCGCATTCGATCCAATCCAATTTTCCAGTTCCATTCTGTCCGCGAGCTCACAGCATCGGACGCGACGTGAACCAGGTAGCCGTCACGCAGAGCTGCCAAGGCTGTTTGAGTGACGCAGATATGGGACTCCATCCCACACAAGAGGACCGTCGTGCGATTGCCGGGCAGTCGTTTCATGGTTGCGCAAAACACATCGCTACCAAAACACGAGAACATCGTTTTGTCGATTGCACTCGTAGTGGGGACCAGGGACGCAATCTGTGGGACGGTTCCACCAAGACCCTTCGCATACTGAGTGCTGACAATCACGGGAATATCAAGTAGCCCCGCGAGTCGAATGAGAAGCTGCGAATTTTTCACCAAGCGGTCCTTCTCAAAAATCGGCGGCAGCAACTTTTCCTGAATGTCGACGGCAATCAGAACGCTGTGTTCCGGTTCCAGGGAGCGCCGGACCATCTCAGCGTAGTCCGTTTTCATGGAGATGTTGCCGAGCGTTGAGATCATGCGATGACTCCAACAAGTGTTATGGCCGAACACCTGATTTTAACGTTTCAAGACAGACACTAATGCCGCGCAAGTAAATGATTAATGGGATTTGGTAGGTTGACCGGGTTTCGGAAAGTCCCTAGAATCGTGATGGCTACCCGCCGATCTCTTCGGTCGGTGCTAATTGTTGCCCCCTCGTTCAACGGCTAGGACACCTGCCTCTGGAGCAGGTTATCGGGGTTCGAATCCCTGGGGGGCAGCCAATCAACTCAGCAAGTTACGCGCGTCTTTTTCGTCCTTCCATTTTCGTCCACATTCCATCCACAAAAGCAGGCTTGTTCAGCAGTTCAACCGCTGCCTTCGCGGCCTGTGTCGAGATGTGCATGCAGAGTTGGGTCACGTGTGCGGAAATGTGTCTACCTTTCGCGCTTAGAGCTGATGCGGAACTATCACCCGCGCCCATTTGACGGCCTTGTTGCCCACCGTATCTTTGGCGGAGATCCGTATGAGGTATCGTCGTCCGTCCAGATCATTAGTTCGTCGTGAAGCCTGGAGGAATATGGTGACCGAGTATTTTCCATTCGCGTCCAATGAGAGGTGACCGCTAGGTTCCACTCGATCGTACTCATCGCTAACTACATACTCGGCGCTGCTCGCGTCAACGGGTGATCCCAACCCCACGATCGTTCCCGAAATGTGTACCGGCATCATTTGCCAGTTTGCTGGCCATAAGGTCTTCGGTGCGGCCGCTATCGTTATGAAGGGCGGCGTAGTGTCGACCATGTTGTTCATGAGAACAGAGACGGAGCCGTGGAAATCAGTAGGGTAGGCTTGATTTGCAACGACAATATCTGGCCTCGAATCATTGTTGAGATCGGCCAAAGTTATGAAACTCGAAATCTTCCCCGCCGCCGGGTACGGAATGACGGGTTGAAAGGTTCCATCCCCATTATTCAAAAGCAAACCGATCAATCCTTTGGGACTAGAGCATTTCGTGGCACCCGTGCACTGGTTTGCGACCACAACATCTGGCTTGTTATCTCCGTTAAGGTCTTGGGCTGCTACTGACCACGCACCCGACCCGCCGCTAGCGTACGTAACAGGCGACTGAAAGGTCCCATCGCCATTGCCGAGAAGCACTCCGACCGTGTTGGCACAAAAGACGCACCAGTTAGACACTAAAACGTCAGGTTTACCATCGACATTCACATCCGCGACCGCGACACTAGTAACCTCGCCACCACCCGAGTGAAACGTAACCACCGGTTTGAACGAGCCGTCACCGTTTCCGGTCAATACCCCAACGCACATTGCATCAGCAGTATTCGGACAATCGCCATTCCCGACCACGACATCCAACTTGTGATCATTGTTTAAATCTGCGATAGCGACGGAGGTTGCGCCTACTTGACCTGAGGAGTAACCCACAACCTGCGAGAAGCTCCCGTCGCCATTGCCCAACAGGATCCCGACGAGCCCGCTTTTCGCGTTGGAGTAGGTATCAAAGGAATTTGCCACGGCCATGTCGAGATTGCCGTCTCCGTTCACGTCTCCGACAGCGATTGAACTCGCACTGATGCCACCAGAGCCAAAGACTAATGGAGTCTGGAATGTTCCATCGCCGTTGCCTAGTAATACGGTTACGACGCCACCCGCTGGTTCCCCACATACAGTGCTGCCGGAACGTCCGCAAGCTGCTACAAGCAAATCAGCCTTCCCATCTTGATTCACGTCCGCCACTTTCACTGAATTGGCATTGGAAGCGCCCGAATCGTAACGGGTCGGAACGCCAAACTTTCCGCTTCCGTTGCCGAAGAAGATGGCGATGACACCTTCTGCGGCGGCGCCACCATTTCCGCACGTGTTCGTTAACGGTTGGCAGCTGGCTACCACCAGATCTGCATAATGGTCGCTATTTATATCTGCAACATCGATGGACCCGGGGCTAAGCCGACCCATGTCGTAGGCCACAGCCGGGTCGATGAAAGGAGGACTAACACTCGCAGACACGAGACTACTTGAAGCGGCATCAGCGCCGTCGAACATTGGTTTCGCAATCAGCACCACGCTCGAGATCGCTAAGGTTGCGATTACCAGCAGACTTTGTATCCCAGCAGATGTCTTGCGAGTTCGAAGGCTATTCACTATTCGAAGGCTGTTCACTAAAGGTCCCTCCAAGCGTGTCCACTCAGCAGCTGCCTCATCGCTGCTAATATTCCAGCAGCATTAAGGAGTCGGCGCATTGTATGACGAAAAATGCGCGAAACATAGGACAGATCTTAGGGTCAGCCTTGATATCTTGGTGAATGAGCGCCACGAGCATAACGCTCGCCCGGTGAAAGCGGACCGCCGTTTTCGTTTCTTGCGTGCTTTTCAGACAATCCGCAAAAACCATCTCCCGCCAGTCCTAAACCCGAGAAAAGATGCGAATCAATGGTAAGATTCGCATCTTTCTCAGTGTAGCAACGTACTAATTGCCGTCCGTGCAGGTAACGCCCATCGAGTAGTCGTCGACGGCCGTGACCTCGTCATCTGAATTGAGCCGTCTGGCCAGCCAATAAAATGTGTACGTACCAGACGTCAAGTTGAAGTTACGGACCGTTGATACCACTTCCTTGGCGGGATCACTAATGTCCGGGTTGTCGTTGAGCTCTATGGTTCGTTCCTGG
>Ga0163161_10004202_pt1 | contig 10051 bp, 7 predicted proteins | sample S45metaG_FD_129847 | JGI IMG/M metagenome (GOLD analysis project Ga0163161, IMG submission 129847) | Switchgrass rhizosphere microbial communities from Kellogg Biological Station, Michigan, USA - S4-5 metaG | ecosystem: Host-associated > Plants > Roots > Rhizosphere > Soil | place: USA: Michigan... | reverse complement strand
CGCATTACTGAATAACCGAACGAGCCTTATCGATCATGGCAGAGTCCCTGCGCGACCAGTTATTGAAGAGCGGCCTCGTCAAGGAGGTCCGCGAAGAAAAGAGGACCTCCGCACCGCCGCGGCAAGGCGGTTCCGATGCCGCCAAGGGTGGACGAGCATCGGCCGGCAGCGGCCAGCCGTATGCGGGCAACCATCCGCGTCAGGGTGCGAAGCCGCCACAAGGTGGCCGACCGCAGCAGGGAGGCAAGCCCCAGCAAGGTGGCCGTCCGCAGCAGGGCAATCGTCCCCAGGCGGGCGGCCGACCGCCGCAGGGCGGCAAGCCCGGCGCGAGTGGACAGCCCCGCCCGCCGCGTAAGGATGGCGAGATCGACCTGGCCAAGGCTTATGCGATCCGCGCGCAGACCGACGCGACCGAGCGTCGCCGTCTCGAAGCCGAGGCGGCGGAACAGGCACGGCTGCGCAAGGAGAAGAAGCGCAAGGTCGAAGAGCTGCTGAAGGGCAAGGCACTGAACCTCGCGGACGCCGACCAGGTGCGCCATTTCCCCTACGGCGAGAAGATTCGCCGCGTCCACGTCGATGCCGCCCAACTGGTGGCCATCAACGCGGGTGAGCTGGGCGTGGTGCAGCAGGGCGGCCGCTACCTGATCGTCGACAAGACCGTGATCGCGGAGCTGCAGGTGCTGGCACCGGAGTTCATCGCGTTGCTGGTCGATCCGAACGCGGTGAGCGAGTCGGATGACGGGGTGCCTGACGATTTGATGTGGTGATGCCGCGCTGGCGCGCGGATCGCCGCTGAAGCGGCTCCTACCGAGCGGGTCGAGGCCAGCCTGGTAGGAGCCGATTCATCGGCGATGCTCTTACGGGTCAGGCCGCAGGCTGGGTCAGCTCGGGATTTTCCCAGCCTTCCTTCTTCGCAAAGCGCGCACCGTGCTTCGCTTCCAGCTTAGCCAGTCGCTCACGCACGGCGGCCACGCCTTCCGTGCGCACGTACTGGATCGGACCGCCGCGGAATGGTGCGAAACCGGTACCGAAGATCACGCCCGCGTCGAGCAGGTCGGCATCGTCGACCACGCCTTCGGCGAGGCAGGCGATCGCTTCGTTGACCATCGGCAGGATCATGCGGTCCTGGATGTCGGCCGGCGGCACATAGTCGGGATCCACTTCAGGCTTGTCCGGCTTGCCTTCCTTCCACACGTACAGGCCTTCGCCGTCCTTCTTGCCGCGCTTGTTCGCGGCGATCTTTTCTTCGAGGCCGTGCGGGATCTCCAGGCCAAGGAAGGGCGCGAGCTCCTTGCCGACCGAAGCGCATACGTCGAGGCCGACCGTGTCGGCCAGCTCGATCGGGCCCATCGGCATGCCGAACTTTTTCGCTTCGCGATCGAGCACCGGGCCGGGCACGCCTTCGTTGTAAAGGCGCATCGCTTCCATCAGGTACGGCATGAGGATGCGGTTGACCAGGAAGCCAGGCGTGCCCTTCACAGGCACCGGCAGCTTGCCGATGGCCTTGCAGAAGGCGAGTGCGCGCTTCTCGATAGCCGGATCCAGCGCGTCGTGACGCACGACCTCGACCAGCGGCATCTGTGCCACGGGATTGAAGAAATGCAGGCCGAGGAACCGCTGTGGCGCCTTCAGGCCCTGGCGCAGTTCATCGAGCGGAATCGAGGACGTGTTGCTGGCGAGGATCTCGTCTGCCTGAAACTGCGGCTCGATGGCTGCGTACAGTGCGTGCTTGGCTTCCGGATTCTCGAAGATGGCTTCGATCGCGAGGTCTGCCTCGGCGACGCCCTTGCCATCGACGTCCGCGCGAAGGCGGGCAGTGGCTGCGTCGACCTTGGCGGGCGCCTTGAGCTTCTTCTCGAACAGCGTGCGGGCACGCTTGATCGCCGGTTCGATGAAGCGCAGTTCGCGATCCTGCAAGGTGACGTCGAAGCCCTTGAGGGCGGACCACGCGGCGATGTCGCCACCCATGGTGCCCGCGCCGACGACATGCACGTGCTTGATGCCGTGGTCGGTACCGCCACCGAGTCCCTTCAGGCGTTCCTGCAGGAAGAAAATACGAATGAGGTTACGAGCCGTCGGCGTGGTGGCCAGTTTCGCCACCGACTTCGCTTCGAGCTTGAGCCGCTGCTGGATGCTGGATCCGCCGCGCGCCCAGGTATCGATCAGGGCGAACGGAGCAGGGTAGTGTTCCTTGCGCACCTTGGCCGCGGTCTGCTTGCGGACCATGGGGGCGAGGATCGCGCGCGCCGGCAGGGTGTTGGTGGCCCAGGCTTTCGCGCGCTGCGCGAACGGACGCTGGTGTGGACGCTTGATCAGGTGGCGGGCTTCGGCGAGCAGTTCGTCCGCGCGGGCCAGCCGGTCGACCAGGCCGACGGCCTTGGCCCGGCGCGCGTTGAACGGTTTGCCGGTGAGCATGGCCGGCAACGCATCGGGCGCGCCGATCAGGCGCGGCAGGCGAGCGGTGCCGCCCCAGCCCGGATGGATGCCGAGCATGACCTCGGGCAGGCCGATCTTCGTGGCATCGTCGTCCACGGCGATACGCTGGCGGCAGGCGAGGGCGAGTTCGGTGCCGCCACCCATGCAGGCGCCGTGGATCGCGGCCACCGTCGGGCAGGACAGTCGGGCCAGATTCTCGAAAACCCGCTGGCCGTTCTCGATGTTGGCGAGCACGGTGCCGGTCTGGGCGTATTCGACGAACTCGCGGATATCGGCACCGACGGCGAAGCCCGAAGGCTTGGCGGAGTGGATGACGACTCCCCGCGGGTTTTCGATGGCCAGGCGCTCGACGATCGTGTCGAGTTCATCGAGGACCTCTCGCGACAGCGCGTTGGCGCTAGCGCCCTCGCGGTCGAAAGTGAGCACGACGATGCCGTCGTCGCCCACGTTGGTCTTCCAGTGCTTGAATCGGAGTCCTTCGAACATGGCGGGTCGTACGCTGGCGAATAAGCGCATCACCATACCTTCCTGCCGGGCCGAATGCGAGATACCCCCGCGTATGGTGTTCGATCCCTAGCGTACGCCCCCGTATAGGACCGATACTTCGCGCCACTACCGCCGATGTGTCGCCCATGCCCGCCGACTCCCATGTAGGAACCGATGTCTTCGACCGCATTCTGTCCGCGTCGGGACCTTTGGTCGCGTTGCAGGCCGGCGACACCCACCAGCTGATCGACCAGTTCCGACTGGTTGCGCGGCGGACGGGGCAGGCCGTGTACCTGTGGCGCCATGCGGAGGGCCTGGCCAGCCTGCGCGACGCGCAGATGCGCGTACCGGGATGCACGAGGCTGGGCGACGCCTTGCGCTATATCTCGCAGAGCCTGCACTTCGGCGTGTATCTGCTGGACATGCCGCCGGGGCCGCCCAGTGCGACCGACGGTGCGCTTTTACGGCAACTGGCGCGTGCGCAGACCGGCCATGTGCGCCGGGTGGTGCTGATGGGGGCGAGCCCGACCCTGCTGGCGACCTTCGAAGACGACATCATCCGTGTGGACGCGGACTGGCGTGCGCGCTCCGCGGCGCCCCGCCTGCGCGACGGTCGGTGGATCGTTTGAGCGTGCACATGTCGGGTGCGGTGCCCAGCGGCGTCCTGATCTTCACTCCACGTCGCGACGTGCGTCGCGCGGTGTTCGATGCGCTCGACGCCGACGGTGATTTCGTCCTGTTGAGTGCCCGCGACGCGGCACAACTCGAAGCCTTGCTGGCCGACGCGCCGCCACTTCAGGTGGCCGTCATCGGTGCGGACGGGACGGCGGACATGGCCCAGGGCCTGCGCATCCTTCGTGGTTCAGCGGCCTATTCGCAGTTGCCCGTGGTCTACGTCGTTGGCGAGGCACCCGGGGTGGCCCCGGACGACAGTGCCGACTGGTTGCGCGAAAACGCCATCGCGGCCGAGCTGGCACAGCGCGTGCGCGCGGCGATCGGTAACGACGCGCCCGTCGTTCCGAGCGAGCCGAGCGGGCTGGACTATCGCTTCGCTTTCGAGGCGGGTGCGGCCTGGGTGGTTGCCTCCACGCCCGAGGGCTGCGTCATCGAAAGCGGCGGCGCCATGAATCGTCTGATGAGCGGCGACGGCCCCGTCCACGGTCGCTTGCTCGCCGACCTGTTCACGATGGATGGAGCCGTGGCGTGGCCCGTCCCCGATGGTAACGGCATGGCGTGCACCTTGCGTCGGCTCGACGGCGGCGACATCGCCGGCGAGATCGATGTGCGTCACCTGGTCGATCGTGGCGCCCATCGCATCGCCGTCGGCTTCCGCGACCTTCGCGCCGTCGAGATGGCGGGCAGGGCGTTGTCCTTGCTCTCCGTCCTGGATGCCTGTCCCAGTGACGATGAGGGCATGGGTGAGGCGGGGGCCATGCTGGCCGACGCACTGGAACTCGACGTGGTCGCCGTCTGGTCGGCCCTGCCGGAGAGCGAGTTCGGGCCCGAGGTGCTGACGCGCATCTGGAACGGTCCGGGCCTGGTCGAGTGGCCCGACGCGGCCGACCTGCCCCTGCTGAAGACCTGCCTGGGTGGGGCGACGCTTTCGCACCTTGGCGAGGCGGCTGGCGCGGTGGTGGCCGACCCCCTCATCGACTCACTCGGCTTGCGCTCCTATGCGTTCCTGCCCCTGCTCGACGAGCGCCGCAACGTGCTCGGCGCGTTGCTGGCGGGTCGCCGTCGCATCGCCAGCGATGGCCGCGTACTCGAGCCGGCCTTGCGTGCGGCGGCGGCGCGCTTCGCCTCGGCGCTGGAGCTGCGACGCGCACGCGAGCAAGGGCGCGCGCGGGGCCTCGTCGACATGCTTACCGCGTTGCCGAACCGCCTCCTGTTCAACGATCGCCTGGATACGACGATCCGGGAAGCCGAGCGGACGGGCGAATGCTTCGCCACCTTGCTGGTCGATCTGGATCGCTTCAAGAGCATCAACGACACGCTCGGTCATGCCGTGGGCGACCAGGTGCTGACCGCGGTGGCGAAGCGGCTTCGCGCCAGCGTGCGTGCATCCGACACCGTCGCGCGTTACGCCGGCGACGAGTTCACGATGATCCTGCGCCACATCATCAAGCGCGACGACGTGCTGCGCATTGCCGAGAAAGTGGTCCAGGCGATGGAGATCCCGCTCGGTCTCGACGACGGTTCGGAACTGCAGGCCACGGTCTCGGTCGGCATTTCCTTCTTCCCTGACGATGCGACGGAAGGCGAGCTGTTGCTCCGGCATGCGGACGAAGCCATGTACGGTGCGAAGAGCCTCGGCCGGAACAACTACCAGATCTACGCGGCCAACACGGACGCGTCGCAGCAGCAGCACGTGGCCTTGAAGGCACGCCTGCGCCACGCGGTGAAGAATGACGAGCTGCGGGTGTTCTACCAGCCGCAGGTCAATGCCGTCACCGAAGACATCGTCGGCATGGAAGCGTTGGTGCGCTGGGAACACCCCGAGCTGGGCATGATCAGTCCGGCGTTCTTCATCCCGCTGGCCGAGGCCAGCGGCCTGATCGTTCCGATCGGGGAGTGGGTGCTGCGCACCGCATGCGCGCAGGCCAAGGCCTGGGAAGACACGTACGGCCTGGGCTTGCGCCTGGGCGTGAACCTTTCGGCGGTGCAGCTCATGCAGCAGAACCTTGCCGAGGTCGTGACCAGCGCCCTGGCCGATACCGGCCTCGACCCGAACAGCCTCGAACTGGAAGTCACCGAGAGCATCAGCGTGAAGACCGTGCCGCACCTGGTCGAGACGCTCGACGCGTTGCACGCCATGGGTTGCCACATCGCGATCGACGATTTCGGCACCGGAGCCGCCTCGCTCGATTACCTTCGCCGGCTGCCGGCCGACCGGATCAAGATCGACCAGAGCTTCGTCCGCAACATCGGCGTGGATCCCGACGACGAAGCCATCGTCCGGGCGACGATCGACATGGCCCACCGGCTCAAGCGCGGCGTGGTGGCCGAAGGCGTGGAAATCGAGCAGCACCTGCAGTTTCTCCGGGCGAACGGCTGCGACGAGCTGCAGGGCTACCTTTTCTGCCGCCCGCTGCCGGTGGTGGCTTTTGACAAGCTGCTGGCCGAGCGCGAGCGTGTGATTACCGAGGGTAGGGCGCCTGTCACTGCCTGATCGCCCAGGGGCCAACTTGAGGTTCAGGCCGGGTTGCGCATATTTTCACGGGATGACCGGTCGGCCGGCAGTGAACTTGCTCGGTCCGCGCTTGTCTCAGCTGCGCCCGCGACTGGCCCCGAATGATGTGAGGAGACGGCCCGGATGGGCGAAAACGAACTGGATCAAGCACTTGTCGAGCGTGTGCAGCAAGGAGATCGCCGCGCGTTCGACCTGCTTGTGCGGAAGTACCGGCACAAGGTGATCGCGTTGATCTCGCGCTATGTGCACGACTGGACCGAATGCGAAGACATTGCCCAGGAAGCCTTCGTGCGCGCCTGGCGCGCCCTCGGGTCGTTCCGCGGCGAAAGCGCTTTCTACACCTGGCTCTACAAGATTGCCGTCAATACGGCGAAAAACCACCTCGTGGCGATGGGCCGGCGCCCACCCACGGGGGATATCGACGTGGACGACGCGGTTTACGTGCCCGGCGCCACGCGCATGCACGACAGTGCCACGCCGGAACGCGAGCTGATGCGGGAACAGGTGGAACAAACGGTGTTTTCCACTGTCCAAGCCCTACCTGAAGAGCTTCGGGTCGCGATTACCCTGCGCGAGGTGGACGGCAAGAGTTACGACGAAATCGCCGCCATCATGAACTGTCCTATCGGTACGGTTCGATCGCGTATCTTCAGGGCTCGTGAAGCCATCGACGAAAAACTGCGGCCGCTTCTTTCCGACCGCGAGGATCACAATCCATGAGTGAAGCCAATCGTGAAATTCTCTCCGCCGGCATGGACGGAGAGCTGTCGCGGGAGGAAATCCGCTTCCTGTTGCGTCGTCTGGAGGCCGATCACGGTCTCGCCGACGTCTGGTCGCGATATCACGCGGGTCGTGAAGGGCTGCGCGGTGAAGCGATGCCGCCGGTCTCCCATGACTTCGTCGATCGGGTCATGGCGGCGATCGAGGCCGAAGCCGATGTGTCGGTCGTTGCCGGGATCGCCCCGCGCCGACGCTGGCTGCATTGGTCGGCGGGTGGTGCCATTGCCGCCAGCGTCGCCGTTGCCGCCCTGATGCTCTCGCAACCGGCAGGTAACCGGTCCGGCGCACCCGAGATCGCCCACGAGGCGCCGGTCACCGGCGATGTCCAGGTCGCCGAGGCCACGCCGGAACCTGCGGCTGCCCCGGTAGCACCGCAATGGCTCGCCGGTAGCAACATGGCGTCCCAGTTCACCCAGAAGGCGGCATTCGACAGTTCGAGCGAGGGTGGGGTGACCTACCTTCCGCGATCCACGCCGTACCAGATTCATCGTGCCCGGGCCGCGGATGCCCCGGAAGGCAATGGCTACATGCTGCTGACCCGTCCCGACGGCAGCCGTTATGTTCAGCCGGTCGCCGCGCCGCAGGCTCGCTGAGCCGCGGCGTCACCCTGGCGCGCCGACCGTCCCCGGCGCGCCCGATCCCTGATTCGTAACCATCCGTGCGGTCGTTCCGACGCACGGGCAACCGTGGCTTTGACAAGGAGGAAAGAGGATGGGTTGGTTGAATTCGCGCGCCATGCTGGGTGGCGCATTGGTACTGGTGACGGCGGGCGCGCAAGCACAGAGCCTGCCCGATTTCACCACCGTGGTAGAGAAGAATGCCCCGGCGGTCGTTCATGTCGAGGCGAAGACCACAGGCGCCCATAAGAAAGCGAAGGGCGGCCCGGCCGGACAGGACGATCAGGAGGAGCTGCTGCGCCGCTTTTTCGGCATGCCGGGAGCGCCCGTGCAGCCGCCCGAGCAGACCTCGCTGGGCTCCGGCTTCATCATCTCCGCCGATGGCTACATCCTCACCAACGACCATGTCGTCGACGACGCCGACGAGGTCAAGATTCGCCTGCAGGACCGTCGAACCTTCACCGCCCGTGTGGTCGGCAAGGACCCGCAATACGACATCGCCCTGCTGAAGGTCGATGCCACTGCCTTGCCCGCCGTCACCATCGGCGACTCGCGCAGCGTGAAGCGCGGCCAGTGGGCCCTGGCGATCGGTTCTCCCTTCGGCCTCGACGCCACCGTGACCCACGGCATCATCAGTGCGGTCGGGCGAAACCTCGGCAGTAGCGATCAGCCCTACACCTCGTTCATCCAGACCGATGTCCCGATCAACCGGGGCAACTCCGGTGGTCCGTTGTTCAACCTCCAGGGCCAGGTGATCGGCGTCAATTCGCAGATTTACTCCACCTCCGGCGGCTACCAGGGCTTGTCGTTCTCGATCCCCATCGACGTGGCCATGAACGTCGTTCAGCAGATCAAGGACAAGGGCTATGTCTCGCGCGGCATGCTCGGCGTGACCGTGCAGCCCGTGGACCCCTTTGTGAAGAACCTCGCCCTGCCGGATTCCAACGGTGCGCTCGTCGCCCAGGTCACGCCGGGCAGTGGCGCCGACAAGGCCGGTCTGAAGCAGGGCGACGTGATCCTGTCCTTCAACGGCACGCCCGTCACCCAGGCACCGGACCTTCCGCCGCTGGTGGCGATCACCCGGCCCGGTTCGACGGCCAAGGTGGAGTTCCTCCGCGACCACAAGAAGCAGTCGGTCGAGGTGAAGGTCGGCGAATTGCCGCGCGACAAGGCGGCGCTGGCCTCGGCAGCACCGGGCGAGGATGCCGTCGGTGGCGGATCGGCCGCCGCCCTGGGGCTGGCCGTGCAGGATATCGATGCGTCGACTCGGTCGGAGCTTGGCCTCAAGGCCGGCGAAGGCGTGGTGGTCAGCAAGGTGTCCGGCCCGGCCGCGGCCAATACCGGACTTCGGCCCGGCGACGTCATCCTCATGGTCAACCAGAAGCGGGTCGGTAGCGCCGCGGCGTTCCGGGACGCGGCCAAGGGCATCACGTCCGGCGACACCGCGATGCTGCTGGTACGGCGGGACGACTCGACGCGATTCGTCGGCGTTACGGTCCCCGGCGAGCGCTGACAAACACAGCGCCACCTGCCGGTCGGCGGTGGGTGGCCTTCCATGCGATAATGCTTGATTCGCGCTGGCCCCGAGGGCCGGCGCGCGTCGTTCGCGCCGCGAGCGATGGTGAACGTGACCACGGCGCTCCATGGAACTTATCCGCAACTTCTCCATCATTGCCCATATCGACCACGGCAAGTCGACCCTGGCCGACCGTATCATTCAGTTGTGCGGGGGCCTGACCGAGCGCGAAATGGAAGCGCAGGTCCTCGACAACAACCCGATCGAGCGTGAGCGTGGCATCACCATCAAGGCGCAGTCGGTCTCGCTGCCGTACACGGCGCGAGACGGCAAGACCTACCAGCTCAACTTCATCGATACCCCCGGGCACGTCGACTTCTCCTATGAGGTAAGCCGCTCGCTGTCCGCCTGCGAAGGCGCGCTGCTGGTGGTCGACGCCGCGCAGGGTGTCGAGGCGCAGTCGGTCGCCAACTGCTACACGGCGATCGAGCAGGGCCTGGAAGTCATCCCGGTGATCAACAAGATCGACCTGCCCACGGCGGATGTCGAAAAGGCCAAGGCCGAGATCGAGGCCGTGATCGGTCTGGACGCGACCGACGCGATCCCCGTCAGCGCCAAGACCGGCCAGAACGTCATCGAAGTGCTCGAGGCGATCATTCATCGCATTCCGGCGCCGAAGGCGGGCAACACCGACAAGCTCCAGGCGTTGATCATCGATTCCTGGTTCGACAACTACCTGGGCGTCGTGTCGCTGGTGCGCGTGATGCAGGGCGAGATCCGCCCGGGCGACAAGATCCTGGTCATGTCGACCGGCCGCACGCACCTGGTCGACGACGTCGGCGTGTTCACGCCCAAGCGCAAGAAGCTCGACCGTCTCGGCGCAGGCGAGGTGGGCTGGATCAATGCCTCGATCAAGGACGTCCATGGCGCGCCCGTGGGCGATACGCTGACGCATTCGGGCAAGCCTGCATCGGAGCCGCTGGCTGGCTTCCAGGTGATGAAGCCGCGCGTGTTCGCCGGCCTGTT
>Ga0163161_10004201_pt1 | contig 10054 bp, 7 predicted proteins | sample S45metaG_FD_129847 | JGI IMG/M metagenome (GOLD analysis project Ga0163161, IMG submission 129847) | Switchgrass rhizosphere microbial communities from Kellogg Biological Station, Michigan, USA - S4-5 metaG | ecosystem: Host-associated > Plants > Roots > Rhizosphere > Soil | place: USA: Michigan... | reverse complement strand
TCGCCTTCGTCGTCCCCAACTACGACTGGTGGGAGGCGCCGTTCTACGGCCTGGGCCTCAAGGTCTACAACGCGCTCGCGGGGAAGTACGGGTTCGGCGCCTCGGAAATCCTCTCGCGTGAGGAGACGCTCCAGCGGCTGCCGACGATCAAGACGGACGGGCTGCGCGGCGGCGTCGTCTACTACGACGGGCAGTTCGACGACGCGAGGCTGCTGATCAACTTGATGGAGACGGCGGCCGATCAAGGCGCGACCGTTCTCAACTACGCGCGCGTCGTCGAGGTGACGAAGGCCGACGACGGCTTCGTCGATGGCGTCGTCGCGGAGGATCAGGAGAGCGGGCGGCGCTGGACTGCCCCTGCGCGCGTCGTGATCAACGCGACGGGGCCATTCTCCGATTCAGTGCGGCGGCTTGCGGAGCCTGAGGCGCAGCCGCTGATCGCGCCGAGCCAGGGCATTCATCTCGTCTTCCACGAGTCGTTTCTCGCGGCCGACTCGGCGATCATGGTGCCGCATACCTCTGATGGGCGCGTGATGTTCGCGATCCCGTGGCACGGGCACACGCTGGTCGGCACGACCGACACGCCGATCGACACGCCGACCCTCGAGCCGCGGCCGCTGGAGGAGGAGATCGACTTCATCCTCGAGACGGCCGATCGGTATCTGCTCAAGCCGCCGACCCGCGCCGACGTGCTCAGCGTGTTCGTCGGCATCCGCCCGCTGGTGAAGGGCGGCGACGGCAAGCTCACGGCCGCGCTCTCGCGCGATCACACGATTCACATCGACGCGTCGGGCCTGCTGACGACGACCGGCGGCAAGTGGACGACGTACCGCAACATGGCGGAGCACACGGTCGACCAGGCGGCCGATCTCGCGCGACTGGAAGAGAAGCCGTGTGTGACGCGGACGCTGAACGTGCACGGATTCCATCCAAGCGCTGAGCGGTTCGGCCCGCTGCGCATGTATGGATCCGATGCGCAGGGAATCCAGGATCTGATGCACGAGACGCCGGCCCTTGCCCAGCCGTTGCATTCGGATCTGCCGTACACCGGCGCGGAAGTGGTGTGGGCTGCCCGTCACGAGATGGCGCGCACGGTGGAAGATGTCCTCGCGCGGCGGACACGGGCGCTGTTCCTCAACGCGCGCGCCGCCACCGCGATGGCGCCCGAGGTGGCGCGCCTGATGGCCGCTGAGCTCGGCTGGGACGCGACGAGGATGTCGGCCGAGGTCGCATCGTTCTCCGCGCTCGCGCGCGGCTATCAGGTGTAGTGCAGGCCTTCAGGCCTGCCGTCGTGGGCCTGTACGTAGGGCGTCCCTTCAGGGGGCACCCGTGGGTATTGCCGCAGTAACTGCACTTTGCAGCCCTTATGCCGCCCGGCTCGTTGGCACTGTGCTTGCTATGACCCAACCCGACGAGGAGTCGCGCGCCAACGAGGAGCAGCAGACGATGACAACGAGAGCACTTGCGGCGATGGTGGTGGTGACCGGAGCGCTAGCCCTGCCGGCCACGGCGGCGGCGCAGTACCCAAGCTGGGGCCGTGCGTCTCAACCGCAGAGCGGCGCGTGTTTCTACAAAGACCCCCAGTTCCAAGGGGAGTACTTCTGCGTCCGCGACGGCGAGAACGAGCCCGACATGCCTCAGGGCATGAACGACAAGATCTCTTCGGTCCGGATCTTCGGTAACACGTCGGTGATGGTGTTTCAGGACTCGCGCTTCGAAGGGCGCTCGTCGCGTTTCGACTACGACGTGCCCGACCTCAGGCGCGAGGGTTGGAACGATCTCGTCTCGTCGATCCGCGTCGGCGGTAGTTGGGGCCACAGCCATCGGGGCTACGGCAACGGCCGTGGCAACGGCAATGGCCAGGGTAACGGAAATGGCTACGGCAACGGCAATGGCAATGGCTACGGCAACGGCTCAGGGTACGGCAACGGCTCAGGGTACGGCAGCGCCGATCAGATGATCACGCGCGCGTATGAAGACGTGCTGAACCGTGCGCCCGACCAGGATGGCCTGCGCGTCTACCGCAGGCACGTCATGAACGACGGCTGGACCGAGCAGCAGGTGCGGCAGTCGCTGCGCAGCAGCCCCGAGTATCGCGAGCAGAGCACGATGACGTACGGGAAGGCGCAGGAAATCGTGCGGCAGGCCTACCAGAACGTCCTGCACCGCGAGCCCGACGCCGGCGCGAACGGCTACGTGAACAACGTCATGAGCAGGCGCATGACACAGGCCGACGTCGAGCGCGAGCTGCGGAAGAGCTCAGAGTATCGGCAGCGGTAGGGTTCCGGGGTTCCTGGGTTCCGGGTTCCGGGTTCCGAGGTTCCGGGTGCCGGGGTGGCTACGCAGGGCGCGCCGGCATCTGTAGCGCAGGCCTTCAGGCCTGCCGTACGTAGGGCGTCCCTTCAGGGGCGCCGCTTCGCTGCGGTCGAGCTTGATGCTGACGTTCGCAACCGGCACCCGGGGCGTTTGGAAGTGCAGGAGGCTCCATTGCAAGTCATCTCCTTGACCGAACCTATCGCGATCATCGTCTGGACCCGACGCTGATCCATCGCCAGACGTAGGGCCCGACTTCCACCGTCGCTAAAGCTTTGGTGGACCACCGTAGCCTTGGCGAAGGTGGTCAGTCGGGTCCCGCCCCTTAACTGAATCTCATCCACAACAGGGCGATCGCGATCGCCAGCGGGACGATCGCCACGAGCAACGCCCCCCGCGACCCCTTGCTGTGCACCTCCAGCAGCTTCGCCTGCGGCGTCGTCGACAGCACATACGGCTTGCCCATGGGCTGAGTCAGACGGCGCTTCGTCTTCGCGAGCGCGCGCCGACGGAAATCCGCCAGCCGCGACGGGCTATCCCACGCCGGACCGGCGCCGGCGTCCTCCGCCTCCGCTCGATCCGGTTCATCCTCATCGTCGTCGCCCGCCGCGCCGGTTGAGAACTGCCCGAGCGCGTACAGCGGATTGCCGGCGTAGATGCGCTCCTCGGTGTAGCGATATTTCTTGTCGGTTCCGCCGTACACCGCGACGGTGCCTTCCGGCGATTCGTGCGGCCCCTTGCGCGGCGGGTTCTTGTCGTCGGGAATCGGCGTCGGCCCGAACCACACGCTGCGATCCATGCAGATGACGTCGCCGCCATCGGGAAAGACGACGCATTCGCCCGAGCTGTCGCGGAAGATGAAGGGCTCGCTGCTCGTGCGGATTCGCACGGTGTGCCACGCTGCGCCGCTCTTGGCGGTCTTCCTCTTCCACTCCTCGATTTTCGCGTGATACCAGAGGCACGCGACGCCCGTGAGCGGCGCGGCGAGAGTCGTGCCGTCTATCGGCTGCGCGGTGCCTTCGAACTCGACGTAGCCGTCGGTCGCGAAGTTCACGTTCGACGTCGGCGTCGCCTTGATGGCGGCGGCGATCTTCCGCGAGTGCGACGCGGCGAACGCCAGCAGCGCGGCCATGCCGGCGAAGACACCGACGATGACGAGGAATGGAGTGAGCGGAAGGTCCTGGATGAACGTCGACATGGGGGTCTGTGGGCGGCATTATATGACCCGCCGCACGTCCGTCTTCCATGGACAGGTTGCCTAGTTGCCCTTGGTCGCCGTGGCCTCGCGCCATTCGCCCTGAATCACGAACCCCGCCCAGAAATACGGCGCGCCCCAACGCTCTGACGCGGCCATCTGACGCTGCGCGATCGCCAGCGCCGCCGACGGCGGCCGATGCCGCTCCAGCATTTCCCGATAGAAACGCCTCATGAGCTCCGCCGTCGCGAGATCGTCGACCTCCCACAGGCTGGCGACGACGCGGCGGGCGCCGGCGATGACGAAGCTGCGCGTGAGCCCGATGACGCCTTCGCCGTCGATCGATCGACCCCGCCCAGTGTCGCAGCCGCTGAGGACCGCGAGATCCGCGTTCAGCCGCAAGCGGCTGATGTCTGTCAGTCGCAGGAACCCATCCTGCGGACGCCCGTTCTCCGTGACGAGCGAGAACACGAGCCCCGAAAGCTCCGGCGTGTGCGTGTCGAGCAGCCCATGCGTCGCGAAATGCAGGATGCGATAGTCCGCCAGCGACGGCTTCGTGACCTGACGCAGGTTCGCCGCGAAGTCAGTGGCCTTCAGCGTGGAGTCGCGTGGCGCGAGCGCCGCGATGGTATCGGCCTCGTGACGTGTGAACGGCAGGCGAGGCAGCGTGGTCGCGTCCGGCGCGACGCTGCGCACGGCCCGCGCGAGCGGCGTCGGACCCGGTTCGCGCGCATCGCCTGCGGAAGACGTTGCCGAGTGGCCCGTCACACGCGGATCCGACGCATCGAACACCGGATCCGCGAACACCGCGAGCGCACGCGCCGCTTCTGGGCGCCGGTCGTCCAGGCGTCGAACGGCCGCGACGATTGACGCCGACGGCGCGTGGACGATCTCGTGCCTCGCGACGAGCACACCGGACCCGTCCGTCAACCCGGCGAACGCCACCTGCTGAAGGCTGCCTGGGGCGACAATCAGCAGGCGCTTGCCGGCGGGCAACGGACCGAGAGGATCGAGCAGCAGTCTGCTCAGGGCGGCTGAGGCCGAAGCAGATCCGGCGGCCTGCGCCCGCGCCTTCCCGCTGCTCGACGGCGGCAGTGCGACGGCGCCGCGGCACTTCTCGGCGGCGGCTTCGATCGTCGAGCGCGAGGCGAGCCTGTGCGCCGAGAGCGATCCCTGCGACACGACCCAGGCGTAGCTCTCCGGCTCGGCGAGCATGTACTCGACCAGCACCGTGTCGGGATCGAGGACCTCGTGCTGGATCGCGTCGACCGTCAGCGGATCCGGGCTGGCCACGGTCGCCGCACCCGGGGTCTCGCGCTTCAGGCGGGCTTCAGCCAGCCCGAACTGATCCGTCAGCTCGGACAGTTCCCTCGTCAGGGCGGCCGCGTTGGCCCGTTTCGCGCGTTGCGCGGCGTCGGCGGCCTGCGCCTTCGAGTGGATTCGCTCCTGCAGCCGACGCAGCTCGTCGATCGCCGAAGACTCCGCGCCCACGGCATCGGGGCGCATGTTCATCACCATCTCGAGGAGGCTTCGTGCGCGCGCGCGCTCGCTGATCTCGAGCGCCTGTCGATCGAATCCGGCGGACGGGTTCGCCTCGTGCTCAGCCATCAGCACCCGGACGTACGCCTCGTACACCCGCTGGTTCGACGCCATCATCGCCGCGAGAACCCGCGAGTTCTCGGCACGTCCGCGCACCGACTCCACAGAGGCGACGGCATCAGCGGCCCGGCGATGGGCGGCGTCGAGTTGACCGCGCGTCACAGCCAGGCTGGCCTGATCGGCGAGGATTGCCGCCCTGGCGATCGGGTCGGAGTTGCGCTCCACCACCTCCGTCGCCTGCGCGAGCGCGCGCTCGGCCTCGTCCAGGCGCCCGAGCTCGAGCAGCACTTCGGCCAGCCGCCTTCGAGCCAGCGCCTCGCCGGACGCGAACGAGGCCTCGGTGGCGCGGGCGGCCGCCTGCTCGAACAGGTCGCGCGCGCGCTCCAGGTCTGCCACCCGGGCCGAGCCTGTGGAGCCCCGCGTCATGTACAAGTCGCCGAGCGTCCGCAGGACGTTCGACTGACTGCCGCGCCAACCCCTCGTCGTCCAGACGGCGAGGCTCTGCTCGAGATTTGGCACCGCGGCCTCGTAGTCGCCGAGCCGTATCTGGGTCGCGCCGATGAACAGCCAGGCCTCCGCCTGCGCGTTGGGTTCGGGATTGAGCGCCGCGCCGCGCTTGTAGGTCTCGATCGTCGCGTCGTACTCGCCGAGCGAGAAGTGGGTGGCGCCGATGGCGAAGAGCGACTGTCCCTCCCGGCGCCTGTCGCCCGCTTGTCTGGCGAGCGCGAGCGCCTGATACGCCTCGTCGAGGGCTTCACTGAACTCGCCGGACGTGCGCGAGTTGTGGCTGAGCTGCTGCAGGACCTCGGACGCCGGCGCGAGCCGGCCGGCGGCCTGGTGGAGCGCGAGGCTTCGGGTGAGCGCCTCCCGCGCCTGGTCCGTGTCGCCGAGGATCCCGAGTCCCTGCGCCAATCCGGAGAGCGCCTCGGCTTCGCCGTAGTCATCGCCCAGCCTGTCGCGGAGCGCGATCTCCTTCCGCCGGTACTCGATCTGCGACGGGAAGTCGTCGAGGTTGTTCGCGATCATCGCCATGACGCGCGTCGCGTGCGCTTCACCGCGCGGGTCGCCCAGGGCTTTCCACTCGTCGAGCGCCTGTGCCATCACGTCGTGCGCGCGGGCGGTGCTGTCGCGCTTGTGCTCTTTGAACGCGACGAGCGCCTGCGATTGCAGCGCCGCGATGTGGACGCGCGCCTCGTCCTCGGCCGTGGGCGGCCTCATCGCGTCCACGTGCAGCTGATATCGGCCCGCCGCGGCGCTCGCCCGGGCGCTTCGCGCCTCGAGCCGGTAGACGCCGGTCACCGGCGCGATGACCAGCGCCGGCTCCCAGCCGTATTCGCTGCCGTCGTAGTCGTAGAGGACTTTGCCGTCCGGTCCGTTGATGACCGGATGCACGTCGGCGCCGCGCTGATCGAACGTCGCGCTGAAGAACGTGCCGGCCGTCAGTTCGACGTCGTAGACGTTGACGCCGCCGCCTTTGAGCTCGGCGTCGATGGTCTGGCCGAGGGTCAGCCGCGTGACCGACTGGCCCGACACGCTCACCGCCGCGAGCGCGAGCGCTGCGCTGAGGGCCAGGATCCGCGGCCCGACGTTCATGGCGCGAGCATTCTACTCCTCACAGCGCGCCCAGGAATGCGACCAGATCCGACTCTTCCTGCGGCGTGAGTGAGAGCCCGAAACGCGTCTCGTAGAATTTCACCGCGTCGAGCAGCGTCTGAGCTGAGCCGTTGTGGAAGTACGGCGCGCGCGACGCGAGCCCTCGCAGAACCGGCCCCTTGATCTTGCCGATGTGATCGAACTTGCCGTCGATCAGCGCCTGCCCGAGGTCGGTGGTCGTGACGCAATCGGACGTCGCCGCGTGCGTGACCGGATCCTTCCGGCACGCCGTGATCTTCGGCAGGTACGTGATGTCGAGGCCGCCCATGTTCGTCGAGGCGTTGCCTGGATCCGGATCGCCGGTCCCGATGTCGAGCGGGGTCGGGAACGAGTGGTTGCCGACGTTCGGCGTGTCGTGGCACGTCCCGCACGTTCCCTCGAGCGAGGGCACCCCGCCCGCCGCCAGCCCGCCGAACGAGGCGTCGTCGTTGATGCCCTTCACGCCCGTGATGGTGATCGGCTTCGAGTTGAAGATCGCCTGGCCGCGCGCGATCGCGGCTCTGGGGCTGCTTGGCGGCTCAGTCTCCCAAGCGTCGAACAGGTCGAACACCTTCGGCGTGAAGCGGCCGTCGCCGGGCACGTCGTGGCCGCCGGGCAGCTCCAGCAGCGGCAGCAGGAAATTGACGCTCGAGTTGATGCTGATGAAGAACGGCTCGCCCACGAGCGCCTCGGGCCCGCCCCGTGCCCCCTGCGCGTCCAGGTTGCCGCCGCCGCGCGCGTTGGTCTGCGCGGTGAAGAGCGCCATCTCGAAGTCCACGATCTGCTGTTTCTCGGCCGACGTCGGGCGGGTGCCGTCGCCCTGGGCGTGAGTGTTGGTGGCAGCCATCGACTGGTGCGCGAGGTCGGCGGGCAGCGCTGCCGAATTACCGAAGCCGATCTTCGTGGTGCCCGTCAACGGAGACGACTCGCGCCCGTCGAACATCACCGCGCTCAGGAAGCGCAGGTTCGCCGACGGCAGCGGCCGGCGATACATCGCGATCGGGTTGGTCTCATTGCACAGGTAAGGGTTGTCGACGTCGACGATGGCGAAGTCGGCTGTGGGGGGGACATCGATGGCGATGCGGAAGACGCCGCGAGTCCGCAGCAGGCTGTAGGCGTCCCGGCGTCCGGCCAGCGTCGAGGTGTCGATGTCGTGATTGCAGTTCGAGCCGTCGTTCGTGCGGAAGATCGGATCCAGCCCGTCCGTGTGGTCGAAGCGCTGCTGGATGTGCGCGGCAGAGACCGTCATCCCGTCGCCAGGCTGATGGCACGACCCGCACGAGCGCCCGTTGGAACCGAGGCTCTGGAAGAATGGGTTCGTCAGGTCGATGCCGCCCGTCATGCTGTACGTGCGGGCGACGCCTGCGTCGTTCGGATAGCCGGTGCCGTTCGGGATGAGGGACCGCTCGCCGTGCACGACGACGGCGGTGATCGACAGCACGACCGCGGCGAGAAAAGAAGCACTCGCGATTCGACGCACGGCGTTCTCCTGGTTCCGGAGCTGGGGAGCTCGGTCTCCGGTGAGTAGTGTCGAGGTTGCGGAAAACGTGTCGGGCGGAACGAACGCGGCACGTTTTACACGGTTTCATCAGATAGGAATAGGGGATGATCCCGTGCGTATAATTGCCGCGCTTCGACTTCAGAAATGCCGCCGCATCGGAACGGTGATGGGCGAGCGAGTCCCGAGACGGATCTCGCCCGGCTGCTCGCGCGCCTCGGCCCGGACGAGGACCGCGCGGGCCGCGAGTACGAGCGGCTCCGGCGCAGCCTGATCAGGTTCTTCGACTGGCGCGGCGCGTGGCCGTCGGACGAGTGCGCCGACGAGACGATCGATCGGCTCGCGCGCAAGCTTCAGGACACGGTCGTGGAGGATGTCTCCGCCTACGCGCACGGGATCGCGCGCATGGTGCTCCTCGAGTGGCAGCGGAAGCCGGCGCGCGTGCCGATTGATGGCGCGGAGCATCCCTTTGCGATGCCTGACGTCGCGGTGGACGGCGGCGGCCTGCAGGGGTGTTTCGATGAGTGCCTGGCGGAGCTTCCGGCCGAAAGTCGCGCGCTGATCCTGGACTACTACCAGGGTGAGCGTGCCGTGAAGATCGCGAACCGGCGACGGATGGCGGAAGCGCTGAAGTTGTCGGAGAACGCGCTACGGAGCCGGGTGCAGCGGGTGCGGGATCGGCTGGAGCACTGCGTGCGCGGGTGCACGGCAAAGACGACGAGATGAGCGTGTGACATTTCTGAGTCCAGAGACGAGAGCGCGGCGATATCTGCTGGGCCAGGCGAGCGACGAGGAGTCGTCTGCCGTCGAGCGCGAGTACTTCGCCGACGAGCGCGCCCTCGAGCAGATCGCAGCCGCCGAGGACGTGCTCATCGAGGACTATCTCGGGGGTGCATTGGCGCCCGACGACCGGGAGCGATTCGAGCGGCACTATCTCGCGTCCCCGGCGCATCGGGCGCGTGTCGAGATCGCCCGGCGACTGCTCGGGAAACAGCCGTCGGCTCTCTGGTATGGATCGGCGATCTATCTGGCCATCGCCGCGACGCTGCTGCTGGCCGTCGGCGGCGCCGTGTGGATGACCGTTCCTGGACCGCAGGCGATGCCGGAGCCTGCGCTCCCTTCGGTGGCTGAAGTGGGCGAACAGGCGGCGCCTGCGCCGCCGCGCGTGTTTGCGGTCTCGCTTCCCGCCATCACCGTCAGAGGCGCGTCGGACAGCCTGCCCGTCGTCGTGCCGCGAGACTTCGACGTGCTTGGCCTGGCGCTGCAGGCCGGCGCGAATCCCGAGGCGAACGCCGCCGCGCGCGCGGTGATCGAGACCGTCGCCGGCGACGAAGTCTGGCAGGGCGCACTCACCGTGACGACGGATCCGGATGGCGCCGCCGTCGGTCGCGTCGAAGTCCCCCTTGCCAGCCTCCGCGCGGACGACTACATCGTCGTGTGGCTCGAGACGGATGCCGGAGGCGCCACTCACGAACGCGGCCGTTACGTCCTCCGCCTGCGCACGTAGGGCGGGGCTCGCTGGTTGTCGGTTGTGGATCGCGGGTTGCGGATTAAAAAGAGTCCACCCTTCCGGTAAGCCCCCAAGCCCGAACTCGCAACTGACTGACAATCGGCAATCCGCAACCCACAATCCGCAACCGTTAGTCGTGGCGCGCGAAGCTCCTGTACGCCCAGACCGTCAGCGAGTTGGTCAGCACGCCGACGATGTTCCAGATGATCACGGGGCGCGACGCGATGAGCAGGCCGTAGTAGATCCAGGCGAGCTGAAACACCGCCATGATCGTCGCCATCGTCGGGTTGATGCCCTGGCTCGACCG
>Ga0163161_10004200_pt1 | contig 10054 bp, 10 predicted proteins | sample S45metaG_FD_129847 | JGI IMG/M metagenome (GOLD analysis project Ga0163161, IMG submission 129847) | Switchgrass rhizosphere microbial communities from Kellogg Biological Station, Michigan, USA - S4-5 metaG | ecosystem: Host-associated > Plants > Roots > Rhizosphere > Soil | place: USA... | reverse complement strand
TCAATTTTCACTTCAGGCATCAGTTCTTTTAAGAACATGCCAAGGGTGGCGCTCATGATACCTGCGCCTATAAGAACCACATCTGGCTCCTGTTTTATCGTTGTGGACATTGTGTAAATTTGAGTACTGCAAATTTACTTTGAATAACTTAAAATTTTATCTTAAATTGGCAGTAAAAGGGTTAAATTTCAATTTTTATCAAAACCAAAATAATTTTCTTTATTTTTTTCGGGATAAATAATCCTGAAGCATTATTGTTGCTGATATCTCATCAATAAGCCCTTTATCCTGACGTTGCTTCTTTTTTAGCCCGCTGTCTATCATAGTCTGAAAAGCCATCTTACTTGTAAAGCGTTCATCTACCCTTTCCAGTTGCATATCAGGAAACTGTGCTATGAATTTTACAACAAATGCCTCGATAAGCGGCGCACTTTCTGACGGAAGCCCGTTCATCTGCTTTGGCTCGCCGATTAGCACCTTTTCTACCTTTTCTTTTGCAAAGTAATCCTTAAGGAAATTCAGGGCAGTTTCAGAGGCAATCGTAGTGAGCCCCGAAGCGATCATCTGCATCCCATCGGTTACCGCAATACCGGTACGTTTAAGTCCGTAATCAATAGCGAGGATTCTCATTTATCAGATTTAAAGATTGAAAAATTTAAGATTGAAAAATTGCATGACTAGCGTAATTTCCCAATCCTCAAAAGTAAAGGAAAAGTAACTTTTTTGTCGCCTTCCTCCCAAATTTCTTTTAGTTCTTCCCTTATAAGGTCAATAGGGTTAGTGCCGTTTTTCTTTATGTAGTGCTGCACAGCAGACCATGTCTCCAGATATCCCGTAAGCTGCTCAAAGGTCCATGTAAATTCGTTCACAAATTCTTGGGTTTCCAGCTCTTCAAAAGGGAAAGGTATCGTAGTGTAGTTTTCGTCAAGATAACGGCGTTCGGCATCCCAATAGGGACCGGTGATATCATAATAAAAATGTTTCAGCAGTTTATCGGCATCGCCATTGGCAGAAAAAAGTCCGTAACCCAGCACCGCAAAAATGCCGTCGGGTTTCAGTATCCGGTACACTTCTTTATAAAAAGCATCAAAATCAAACCAATGAATTGCCTGAGCGACAGTTATAAGATCAAACTGGCTTTCGCCGAAAGAAGTTTGCTCAGCACTCTCCTTTTTATACACTATATTATCTGCCTTTGCAGCGTGCTCCAACTGTTTGTCACTTATATCTGTACCATAAACTTCAGTAAAATATTTAGACAACTGAATTGCTACCTGGCCGCTGCCAGTTGCAACGTCCAGCGCTGTTTTTTTATTAGTTACGAATGAAACGATATGGTCTATCATTTCTGAAGGATAATACGGCCGGAACTGAGAATACTGCACGGCCTGAGCGGAAAAGTTGTCTTTCATAATAAAATCATCAACAGATGTAAATATAATTCATTATGTTTGAAAAGCATACTCATAAAGCCTGTTTAACTTTATGCCATCTTAAAAATCCATATTATATTTGCCGAAACTAATTTAAAAATGCAGAATTTACAAACCATTATAGAGCAGGCCTGGGAGAACAGGGCTTTGCTGCAGGAAGAAACTACAACAAGCGCTATTCGCGAAGTTATTGAACTTTTAGACTCAGGAAAATTACGTGTTGCAGAGCCTGTAGAAAACGGCTGGCAGGTAAACGAATGGGTTAAAAAAGCAGTTGTTATGTACTTCCCTATCCAGAAAATGGAAACCCTTGAAGCAGGAATATTTGAGTACCACGATAAAATGCTATTAAAACGCAATTATGCCGAAAAAGGCATACGCGTTGTTCCTAATGCTGTTGCACGATACGGCGCCTACATTTCATCGGGCGTTATACTTATGCCTAGCTATGTAAATATTGGCGCTTATGTAGATGAAGGCACTATGGTAGACACATGGGCTACCGTGGGAAGCTGTGCACAAATAGGCAAAAACGTTCACCTTAGCGGTGGTGTAGGTATCGGCGGCGTATTAGAACCGCTTCAGGCAGCCCCTGTTATTATTGAAGACGGTGCTTTTATAGGGTCAAGATGCATCGTGGTAGAAGGAGTTCGTGTTGAGACAGAAGCTGTTCTTGGCGCAAATGTATGCCTTACTGCCTCTACTAAAATTATTGACGTTACCGGAGACGAGCCTGTAGAAATGAAAGGTGTAGTACCTGCACGCAGCGTTGTTATACCGGGAAGCTATACCAAAAAATTTGCTGCCGGCGAATTTCAGGTACCTTGCGCCCTTATTATAGGTAAACGCAAACCTTCAACAGATCTTAAGACATCGCTTAACAATGCACTACGTGAGTATGATGTAGCGGTTTAAAACCATAGTAATGAGCGATCAGAATAATAGAATATCTGCACTGGCCATTGTTTTTAACGAAGAACACAACATACGGCTGTACCTGGAGAACATGTCTTTTGCCGACGAAATTATTGTTGTAGACTCTTTCAGTACAGATAATACTGCTGCTATCATAAAACAGGAATACCCGCATGTAAAATTTTACCAGCGGGTATTTGATGATTTTTCTAAACAGCGAAATTATACATTAGACCTGGCCACAAATGACTGGGTCATGTTTTTTGATGCCGATGAAAGGGTAACCCAAAAAGGTATTGATGAAATCGTTGCTACCGTAAATTCTAACCCTGAAGAAGTTGCACTTTGGGTTAAACGCATATTCTATTATGAAGACAGGCCATTTGTAAACAGTACTGTAAACGACGACAAGACAGCGAGGATATTCCGCAGGTCAAAATGCCGCTATTCTGACAAGCTGGTTCATGAAAAACTGGATATTGACGGAAAAAGCAGGGTCTTAAAACACGCCATACAGCATTATTCTTTCAGGGATAAAGAAGATTTCCTTCAAAAAAGGCTGCAATACTCTAAACTTAAAGCGAGGGAGTTTTACCAGGACGGTGTAAAGACAAACATCTTTCATTTTACGGTAAGGCCGGCATTCCGCTTCTTTAAATTCTATGTGCTTAAACTGGGATTTGTAAACGGAAGACGCGGTTATGAAATGGCCAAGATACTTGGTTATCACGTATACATGAGATACGTATACCTTAAAGAGATGCACGAGCGTGAGTACGACGGTAAAAAAATACTGGTCATACAGGAAAAAATGATAGGCGATGTGCTTGCAGGCAGTATTATCTGCAATGCACTAAAGCAAACGTATCCGGGTGCACAAATTGACTATCTTGTATATGATTTTACCAAACCTGTTATCGAGAACAACCCGAATATTGATAACATTATCTCTTTTAAAGACGAATACAGAAAAAGCCGGTGGGCTTTCCTTAAGTTCCTGTTTGCCATACGAAAAACAGAATACGATGCTGTTATAGATGCCTATAATAAGTGGGAAAGCGGTATCATAACGCTATTTTCAGGTGCTAAAAAAAGAATTGGGTACAAGAAATGGTATACCCGTTTTTTTTATGATAAGACTATAGAGCCTAACTGGAAAACATTAGATTCTGCACTTGTGCACCGTAACCAGCTTACAGAAGCGCTTACGGGATTAGAACATACGATTGAATATCCAAAAATCTTCCTGACGGATATTGAGATAACAGATGCAAAAAGGCTTTTGGCTGCCAGCCTTGACTCTAACCTGCCCGTTATAATGATCAGCGTAATGGGAAGTGACGATATAAAAAGCCTCCCTGCGGCAGAAATGGCCAAAGTACTTGATCTTATTGCTGCCAACACAAATGCGCAGTTGCTCTTTAACTACCTGCCAAAACAGCTTGACCAGGCAAAAGACATATATAAACTGTGCACACCTGCAACACATCAAAAAATACTTTTTGATTTTTATACAAAAGGACTAAGAGAATTTATGGCAGTGCTATCCCAGTGTCATGCACTTATAGGGAATGAAGGCGGCGCAGTAAATATGGCTAAAGCGCTGAACATACCTACTTTTACCATCTTCTCTCCGTGGATCAACAAAAACTCATGGAACATGCTAAATGACGAAGAAAAGCATGTATCGGTACATCTTCAGGATTTTCAACCGGAAATATATGGCAACAACCATCCTAAAGAATTTAAGAGCAAAGCGACAGAACTTTACAAGAAGTTTACGCTAAACCTTTACAGCGACAGGCTTGTTAGCTTTGTAAAAAGGATATCTAAATAAACAATATCTTAGTAATAAGCAATAAAAAAGGGGTAACCTGCTATTCCGGCAGTGTTACCCCTTCTTCTTTCTTAATGCCGTAAGGCGTCCATTTTATTTTTTCCTCACGAACCTCTTTGCGTATTGCCAGGTTGGCAGCAAGCGATTCGGGTGTTTTGTACCCACGGGCATGGTCTAGGTGCAGACAGATGGCTTTGTGCCTTATCTGTTTTCCTTTAACGCCAAAATTCTCAAGGCGTTCGCCAAATTCCCTGTCGGGACCTCCGTATTTCATTCTTTCATCATAACCGTTTATAGCTATCATATCATCCTTATATCCCGAAGAATTACAATTATTGAATGATGGTGTCGTAGTTGTAACCGAATCCAGCACGGCACCAAGCACTGTACCTGCCGTTAATTTTAGCGTTTGCGAGAAACCAAGCTTATCCTGTTTTTTAAGCCAGGTTACATCAAAGCAATTTTCGTTAAGGATATCCTCTTTAGTAATTGTCTCGCTGGTTTTCATGGTAAGCTTACAATAGCCGCCCGAAAGAAATTTACCTCTCTCGGCAAACTTAGCATGTACTTCTACAAAGTCTTTACGAGGGATGCAGTCACCATCAGTCATGATGATGTATTCGTTTGCAGCCTCAACAATAGCGACATTGAGTATCTCCTGGCGGCGATACCCTTTATCTTCATGCCAAAGATGTCTTAAAGGCACAGGGTAATTTGCAGCATAACGGTCTATAAGTTCTTTAGTAGAAGGACGCGAACCGTCATCGGCAACAATAACTTCAAAATCCTTATAGGTTTGGTTACTGTAGCCTATGAGTACATTCTCAAGCCATTTTTCTGCATTATACGTACTTACTATTACGGATATCTTCATTTTTTTTAGTTTCTGAGGTGCTTAACGACCTAGGAACTCAGGCCATACATAGAAAACTAAGTGGCTAAGCTGCTAAGCGCCTTTTTCAGGTGCAAAGATAATACAATTAATTTTTTCGGAGGCCAAGCTTTCTTTTGATGGCGCGCTTGCGGTGAAACCTGTTACTAAAGTACTGTGTACGGTTTACCATAAGGGCAAGTACTTCATCGTAAGGCTTGCCATAAAGTTTAGCATATTCATCGCACATAACGGTTATCAGCCTGGTTTCCGGCGTTAGCTTAGCCATATTTTCTATGCGCTGTTTAAACGACATATGGGTGTGGAATTTCATCCTGTTAAGGTCTACCAGAAAGAAGGCATACTGTCCCTCGCCTGTTTTTTTGATTAGCGTATTTCCGGGAGTATTGTCAAGAAATTCAACGCCTTTTTCATGAAGCTCAAATGTAAAGCGGGTAAACTGCCTTAGTATATTTTCGTGGTCAGGATAATTGGGTATTTCAATCAGCTGCCTGAACGTAAGCTCTGTTTCCATCTGGGCGCTAATGTAGTAGCTGTCCTGAAGTGAGAATGCAGTAAAGTTTTCAAAATAAGCAATGGGCTGCGGTGTACCTATGCCTTTTTCAAGAAGTATATTAGCAAACTCATACGAACGGCGCGCTTTAGATTTCCTGAAAGTGCGGTATACGAACTTATTAACTAGGTTAGGTATCTTGAACGACTTTATATTTATGGTAAGGCTGCCAAGCTCAAAAAGCTTAATCTTATTTCGTGCCCCATCGGCAAACATCGTTCCCCCGGTACTGAAATTTTCTATGATCCGGCTGATTTCTTCAGCCTGGTGCTGAAATTCCGGATGGATAACTTTATTCATTCAGTAATTGTAATTTTATGCAAAAGTAACCAATTTGAATTTCTTACTTCAAATAATTGGTTTATTTTTACCCGCACTAAGAACAAGCCAAACCATGTTTAACCATTACCTGATTACCCGTTTTAACCTTAAAAACCCAAAGTGGGACGTTACCAAAAATAACGAATCGCTCCTTACAGACGAATGGCTGGAACACAGGCTGTGGCTTTTTGAGAACTTCTGCTTTCCATCGGTAGCGGCACAGGTAAACCGCAATTTTACATGGCTTATTTATTTTGACATTACCACTCCCGATACTTATAAAGAAAAGATCGGCAAAATAATCAATGGACAGTCTAACATCAGGGTATTTTACATTGAAGGCATGCCGGCATTCTATCCTGAAATCAACAAACTTATCTCGGCAGAGGCTAATGCGCCTTACCTTATTACATCGCGAGTTGATAATGATGACTGCATTAGCAAAAACTTTATAGACGAGGTACAAAGGCAGTTTAAAAGCCAGGATTACATGGCGATAGATATAATCAATGGTTATTCGCTGCAAATAAAACCAACGATCATGCTGGGTAAAAAGGAGCATATCTTTAACCCTTTTATCAGCCTTATTGAAAAGAACGATAATCCAAAAACGGTTTGGGCAAACGACCATAACCACTGGAAAAAAGAACCGCGCATTACACAGATAACCAACAAAAGGCTGTGGATGTCTATTATACACGAAAAAAACAAGGTTAACGAATTTGACGGTTATGGCAACATACCGTGGCAAAGCGTTAACGATGAATTTATAGTTTCAGAAACAATGAAGGCTGTTATTAACGAAGGCATATTGCCGCACAGCAAGTGGGCATGGACCAGCTTTAAGAACGAACTGTATGTAAAATGGGTGCTTTTCAATAAATCGTTCAAGAAAGCACTGGGTCTTTATAAATTAAAAACATAGCAATTTTTTTATGAATATACTGAATGTAACAACGATGGTAGGCCTTAGGGGCGGTGACTTACAGATGTACACCATTTATAACCTGCTTAAGGAAACCGAAGGAATTAAACAGTATATCCTGTGCCCTGAAAATGCTGACCTTGCTGCCATGTGCAAAAGGGATACTAACGATTGCTATACGTATAAAAAAGATCGGTTAAGGGTATTCAATACAATTTCAGCTATTATACACATCTGCAAAAAAGACAAGATAGATGTTCTCCACATACATGACTCTACTGCGCTAAACTATGCGCTGATAGCACTTAAGTTTCTGCCATCATCTATAACGCTTATCTTAAGCAGAAAAAGAAACAACCGAATCAAGGACAAGTTTCTTAACCGTTACAAATATTCGCATCCAAGAATCAAGAAGATAGTGTCGGTATCTAAGGCAGTAGAAGCTATTTTTGATAACATCATACCCGACAAAGAAAGGCTGCTTACCATTTATGACGCCATAGATGTACAAAAATATGCAACTAAAACAAACAAACACCTCCTGCACACCGAATTTGGTTTTAGCAATGACACTAAAATAGTAGGCAACATTGCTGGGCTTACCAACCAAAAAGATATTTTCACTTTTGTAGATACTGCAAAGAAGATTTTAGAAACAAAACCAAACGGCCTTAAAGTTAAGTTTGTTGTAATAGGCACCGGCGTATTAAAAGACGAACTGGAAGCCTATACGACAACGCTGGGGGTTGATAACTATGTTTTCTTTACCGGATTCAGGAATAATGCCGATGAGCTATTGCCTGAATTTGATGTGTTCTTAATGACTTCTATTACAGAAGGTCTTCCACTGACTATATACGAGGCGTTTGCCAGTAAAATACCGGTGGTGAGTACTGATGCCGGAGGAATTAAAGAAGTGCTGATAACGGGACAAACTGGCCTTATGGCAGATGTAAAGGATGTGGAAACACTTGCTAAACATACGCTATCAGTTTTACAGGATAGTAAACTTGCATCTGTACTAACACAAAATGCCCTTACCCTTGTACAGCAAAACCACGATCTTGACACCTTAAAGGAGAATTATTATAATTTTTATAAAAGTCTGTAATTACAATTACCTTTTATACAGCGTGTCAAAAAATGTTTCGAAATGCTGCTGGAAATAAAAGTCATAACTGTTTTCTCCAAGGGGATATACCACCGGAAAAGGCGGGTTTGCCTCAAGCAGTCTTGGTACTTTTAACCCGTCTGCAACGGCATATGCAAATGACTGGTTGCCAAGGAAGAATCTGGATGACTTTATAATTTGTGCCATTTCATAAAAATCTTTCACATCATAGAACTCAAGATTAGGCACAACTGCCTTCAGGTCTTCGTATTCTTCCTGTATTCCTATAAATAATAAATTATCATATTTGGCAAGAAACGAATAATCCACAAAATAGTTACGTGCCCTGAAACTTCTTACAATTACTACCTTATCTTTAATAACAGGATGCTCGTCTACTTCAAGATAGGGAATATTAAGGTCTGGCTGAATACCTACAATGTGGAAATACCAGCGGTGAGACAGGAAACTAAAATCAACAGGAAGGTCGCGAAACAGATCAAGATCAATATCGATCTCCTGCCCTTCCCAAACCGCAGCTGTAGAAAGATATTCCTGTTTTTTTAACAGAGGAAGCAGCTTTGATATAAGTTTGCTGTTTAGCATTACCTTACCCGCGGGGTGCTTGTAATAATTTTTTACGTGTATAGGAATGTCAGATGCAATGTATAAATTGCAGGCGTGAGTTTTAGCCAGTTCTTTTATCACGGGAAACGAATATACAATATCGCCCAGATGCCCGGAATGTTTGAAATTTAAAACTTTTTTATTGGCTATGCTTTCATTAATGGCGTCTATGACAGGACTAAAATGTTTGTTATAGGCTTCTAACTTACTATCTGTTTTAAGGCCATTTTTAATTTCCTGATATTTTTGATAGTTCGTGTATTTATACCAATACTTAAGTAGTACCTTTTGTTTTATGCTCATATACCGCTATTCCTTAAAGATTAGCAAATGTATTAAAGATATATCAGCCAAATGTTTAATTTTACCAAAAAAAAGCGATGAAAATTTGTTTGATAATAACAACCTACAACTGGCCTGAAGCATTGGAGCTGAGCTTGAAAAGCGTTATGCGCCAAAGCCGCCCGCCCGATGAAGTGATAATTGCCGACGACGGTTCTAAGGGAGAAACAAAACATCTTATAGAATCGTACATGGATAAGATTAAAAACCTTAGGCATGTGTGGCATGAAGACAACGGCTACCAGAGGGCAAAAGTTGTAAACCTTGCCATTATGAGTTCTGAAGCTGATTTTATTATCACTACCGATCAGGATTGTATTTTACACAAGGATTATGTGCTTGACTATTCATTGCAGGCAGAGCACGGCTGTTATATATCGGCGTATCGCATCAACCTAAGAAAAGAACTTACTTATAAAATACTCGCTCAAAAAAGGCTGCCGAATATGTTTGAGCTGCTAACACAAACCAAATGGAACCTTAAGCATCAGCAGCGAATCCCTTCTAAATGGAAGAAAAAGACACGTTACATTACTACAAGTTCTAACGGAACCTATGGATGTAACATGGCATTCTACAGGAACGACCTTATGGAAATTAACGGCTACAATGAGAACTTTGTAGGCTGGGGGCCTGAAGATTCTGAAATGACGCAAAGGCTGATTAACAATGGTAAAAAGTGGAAGAGGATATATTACTCTGCAATATTGTACCATTTGTACCATCCTGAGCTTAGCAAAAGCAACCTTGAATTTAATGTAGACCTTTTAAGGAAAACCATAGATAACCGCCTTACCTATATTTGTAACGGCATCTGCAAATCTAAAACCGACGTAGACGTAGCATGATAAAATTTCTTGACCTGCAAAAAATAAACCTGCTCCACCAGGACGAGATAGAAGCGCGGCTGATTAAAACATTCAGGAGCGGCTGGTACCTTTTAGGAGAAGAAGTTAAGCAATTTGAGAATAACCTTTCTGCATATATTGGGGCAGCACATGCCATAGGCACAGCAAACGGCCTCGACGCACTGCGCCTCATCTTTAAAGCATATATAGAACTTGGCGTTATGCAGCCTGGCGATGAAGTGATTGTTCC
>Ga0163161_10004199_pt1 | contig 10056 bp, 6 predicted proteins | sample S45metaG_FD_129847 | JGI IMG/M metagenome (GOLD analysis project Ga0163161, IMG submission 129847) | Switchgrass rhizosphere microbial communities from Kellogg Biological Station, Michigan, USA - S4-5 metaG | ecosystem: Host-associated > Plants > Roots > Rhizosphere > Soil | place: USA: Michigan... | reverse complement strand
ATGTGCTTTCGACACCGCTGCGGCTCGATGCCGACGAAAGATTTACGGGAAAGGGCGTGACGATCGCGTTTCTCGATTCGGGATTCTATCCGCACGTCGACCTGACCACGCCGGAGAATCGAATTATTGCCTATCGCGACTTGCTGCACGCCGACCGCGATCTGTCATCGCTCTTCGAGCCCGACGTTGCAAGCTGGCATGGCATGATGACCTCCGTCGTCGCTGCAGGCAACGGCTCGCTCTCGAACGGATTCTATCGCGGCATCGCGCCCGAGGCTGACGTCGTGTTGGTCAAGCTCGCCCGCACGGGCCGCATCACGGATCAGAACATTCTGGACGGACTCGAATGGGTCTATGAGAATCGGGAGAAGTACGATATCCGCATCGTCAATATCTCAGCCGGCGGCGACGAAGAGGCGAGCTATCTTCACGATCCCTTGTCGCAGGTTGTTGAGGCATGTTCGTCAGCCGGCATCACGGTTGTCTGCGCGGTCGGCAATTCGGGTCACTTGCCAAATCATCCGGTAGTGCCGCCCGCCAGTGCGCCATCGAGCATAGCCGTCGGCGGGCTCGACGACAACAACTCGATAAACCGTATGCACCGCGGTATGTATCGGTCGTCCTACGGCCCGACGGTCGACGGCCTGCAAAAACCTGAGGTCATCGCTTCATCGATCTGGATACCCGCGCCGATCCTGCCAAACACGCCAACGGCGCAACAGGCGGAATTGCTGGAGAAGCTCGATAAAGCGCCCGATAACGAGCTGCACAAGATCATCCGCGCGAACAAAAGCGTCGACCCCGATCTCGACGCCGCTCTTGACCGTCCGGTACACAGCATTCGTCAGCTGATAATCCTCAAAATTCGCCGCGAGAACGTCATCACAAAGAATTACAAATACGTCGACGGCACATCGTTCTCGGCGCCGATCGTCTCCTCGGTCGCTGCCCAAATGCTCGAGGCTAACCCCGATCTCACACCATCCGAAATAAAGAAGATATTGATCTCAACCGCCGAACGCCTGCCGCACTACGAGGTGGACCGCCAAGGCTGGGGCGTCATCGATCCGCGACGTGCTGTTGCGATGGCCGAAGCGGCCTAGTTTCCGTTTGCGGGACGATTGAATCCCGGTGGTCGCGGGCCCATTCGCGGCGTGCTCGCTGGGGGCGTGTTGGCGGGCGGCCTCGGGCTTGCCATCGACGGCAGCGAAGGAACCGGTGTCGGGCGCGGGCTCGGGCTGGGCCGCGGGCTCGGCGTCGCACGGACGTTCATGTTTAGGTTGGGCAGGCTGAAGTTCGCATTGATATTGATCGCGTTGAAATTGAAGTTCGAATCAAACCCTATGTTCGTGTTGAGGTTTAGATTCATATTCGGCATGTTGGTGTTAATGTTGTTCGCGTTGGCGGGCGCTTCTTTTTGCAGCAGCCAAAACAGCCCGGCACCGCATGCCAGCACAAAGATCGTACCCAGAATTGTCAGCACCACGATCTTGCCCGTATTTTGCGGCGGCGGAGGCGGAGGATAATACGCCTGTGCCGGCCGGGGCCTGACGCGCTGCGATTCAGGCTCGCCGGTCGATATCACAAACCTCTCTCTCTCGGGCGTCGTCTCAGGCGATGTCGCAGCGAACGGCTTGCGGCGGATAACGGTTTCTTCGCCGAGATCGTCCGCGTCCTCGCCGCTCTGACTCGGCATTGCGGAGAATTTGGGCCCGTCCTCCTCGACCAGCGGCGTGCCGTCCTTGGTGCAAAACTTGATGATGTCCTCGTCGAAACGCTCGCCGCAGGCTGGGCAATATCTCATATGTTTGGCTCTCGTTCGGATCGGGAGGAAACCCGGATAACGTCGGATTTTAACATGTATGGCAACTTACCTGCCACGCAGCTCAGGGGACAAAGTTATATGTTATCACGCCCGAAACGCGCACCGGGCGCCCGCTTAACAACGTCGGCTCAAAGACAGCCGAACGTGCGGCGGACTCGGCCGCGGCCCTGAGAAGTGGATGGCCGCTGACGGCAGATGCAGAGATGACACGGCCGTCGGTGTCGACCAGGACCTGGACGCTGACGGCGCCGGATGCACGTACGGCCCGCGCCGCAGGTGGATAAGGCGGTTTTGGCAAACTGACGGCTTTGCCATTGATGACACCGCCCGAGATCGTCTTAATGGCCCCGGCGGGCGTAGCGGCGGCGCTTGCCGTTGGTTTGGGAGGCGGTGTTGCTCCAGTACCTGTTGGGACATTTGCCGAACCATCGGTCGAGTTTGACAGCGTCTGATCAGGTGGCATCGCTGGAGCAGGCTGAAGAGACGCTGTGTCAGTGGAACGGCGCGTGGTATAGAGTAATCCGGCAACGCCGAGGCCAATTACGATCATGAGGATGGCCGCGACCGATCCGATACTGACCACACATCCCATTCGGCTCGACGGTTCGACGGCCGAAACTCGAAACTGCTTTGCCGTGGGCGCCGTACCGAGCAACCCTCGCTCATCAACTAAAGTCTCGGCAGTCGAAATATCGGCATCGCGATTTGTCTCCGGCCGATAGATCTCAGTCGGTTGAGAGCTCAGCTCCGAAGTCGGCCTGGCGTGCAGCGGCGATCCGTCATTGAGACAATAATTAAGATCGTCGCCATACTCGCTTCCGCAGGTCGGACAGGTCTTCATCACGGTTACGAATGTTATCACAAACAAAAGGCCGCTCCACCCAGCGGCCTCTTTCAATGGCCTCCAGCTTTAGCTGAAGGTTGCAAGTCCTGTGATCCGGCTTTTAGCCAAACCTCTTACTGGTCGTCAGGCACCGTAGCCTCCTGCGGCTCGGCGGGTGTTTCGACCGGTGGTTTGAACTTTGCCTCGGCACCGTAACTAACCAATAGGTTTTCGATCTCTTCCTCTGTGGTGAGATCCCATGCTGTGTCGCCGTCGTCGTTTTTGAGGTCGGTCTTCGCTCCGGCTTCGAGAAGCATCCGCACCTTTTCAATGGAGTCATTGTCAGCAGCGTTCATCAATGCCGTTTGGCCATTCTTATTGACGACGTTGACATCGGCACCCGCATCGATCAAGGCTTTCACGACCTCGGTGTTTGCGCGGTCCGCAGCGAAAATCAACGCCGTATTATTCTCATTGTCGGTAAGGTTCACCTTTGCCCCGTGACGCAGCAGCAGTTCGACAAGCTCAGGCGTCGAATCGTCATCGAGACGCATTAATGGTGTCTGCTTCTCACCGTCGCGGGCGTTCACCTTCGCGCCAGCTTCGAGCAGTAGCTGAACGATCTCGATATTGCCGTGCTCGACAGCGACAAAAAGCGGCGTGATCTTGTCGTAATTCTCGTCTTTGCCATTGATGTTCTCGCCCTGCGCGATCAGCTCGCGAACAAGATCGATGTCCTCCTCCGACACCGCTTTGCTGAGTGACAAGCTGTATTCCGGTGAGAAGCCGACGACACCCATTGTCACCATTCTGGTCTCCACTTCAAGGGCGATGTCAACGGTCGTTTCTCGCCCGTCATCGACGGCAACATTCTCGCGCTCATAGCGGCTGAAGCCCCGCGGTCCTTCCGCGACAAGGCCGTATATCCCCGGCTCGACCCCCATAAACTGGTAAACGCCCTCATCATTTGAAGTCGCAGTCAGCTGGCGCTTCGTTTCATAGTTTGTCAGGTTGAGCTGAACGCTTGGTATGACAGCTCCGTTAGGATCGGCGATTGTTCCGCTCACAGAGCCGCTTTTGACGAGCGTCTTAATCTGCGCCGCCTCCGGCTTTGCCTCTGCGACGGTTTCGGCTTTTGCTGCCTTGTCAGGACATTCATTGACAGGCTCGGAAACAGGCCGTGTCGCGACGCCGCCCTGTGCATACGCCATTGTGGACAGGCTAACGGATGCCGACATCACGCCCGCGGCGAGGCCGGGTGTCCGCCGGGTGATCTGCAGGAGCTGATTCGCAAACAGCGGCCGCTTTGTCACCGGATTCTGAACATACCGAATGCACAGGTTGCCGCCGGATGCGCGCACCAATCGCATCGCCTCTTTTCGCGTCACAGCCGACAGATTCTTAACGTCCTTGGCGCAGTGATCGCAGAAGCGCACACGGTCGTTCCCGTGCATCTTCTCCCAGTCTTCGGTGCATGGGCTTTTGACCTCGACCGAATCGATAAAGCTCTTTTTAGACATAGTTCGATCCTCCAAAAACGACACGCAAATTTCGCGTCGCGTTCAAACTTAGACAACTTCCAACTAAGAATGTTCCTGGGAAGAGTTTCTTGCGACTAGTCTTATCTGCCTAGATGCAGTGAGGGAAAAGATCGGTTGCTTTGAGCGACAAATTTAAGAAGTGCGTAAAGTCAGTTAATGTAGTCGCCGCCCCCCGCTGCCAATGATTGCGGCGGGTCGAGCGTCGTGCTTTCTTCCTCGAGGTTCCATATCTCAAAGATGTCCGCCGGGCATTCGGTGATGAATCGCGACGGTTTTTGAAGGACGGTCTGACGGTTGTAGTCTGTCATCAGCAGCGGGTAGGTGAGATAAAGCTCGTCCTTGGCCCGCGTGACGGCGACGTACCACAGGCGGCGTTCTTCCTCTTCGCTGTCGATCTCGCGCAAACTGCGAGGCGAAGGGAATTTGCCCTCGGCGGCCCAGATGATAAAGACCGCTTTCCACTCGAGTCCCTTTGCCTGGTGGACACTGGTCAGCGTAAGCAACTCGTCTTCCTCGGCGCCTTCGAGCAGCTCTTCGCCGACAAGCGGCTGCGGTTCCTTAAATCGTTCGGTCGAAAGCAAGGCGAGCTCGGACAAAAAATCTTCTGTCGACTTGTATCTAGTCGCATACGCCGCCAAGCCTTTCAGATCCTCGATCCGCAGGTCGGCGTTCTCGTAATTCTCTTGCAAATACCGTTCGTAGCCGTGCGTCAGAATAAGCTCGATCTGCTTTGCGGGATTGTTGCGATTTTCCTGCTGAACGAGCATTTCGAGCAGCAGAATGAAGTTTTTCCAGGACTGGCTTGAGCGCAGTCGAGCGGTCTGCGGGCTGTCGGCGAGTCGCACGAGCCCTCCTGCGAGTCGCGACGGATCTGAATTATCAGACCGGCCGCCCGCTAACGCAGACGGTTCTGACACGATCAGTTCATACACCCGATTTGCCGTCGCGTTGCCGACACCGGGGATCATTTTCAGGACGCGTTTCCAAGCCAACTCATCGCATGGGTTTACGATGATGCGTAGGTAAGAGATAACGTCCTTGATGTGAGCCTGCTCGAAGAAACGAACACCCGACTGAACGCGATATGGAATGCCGCGGCGTGTGAGTTCCAACTGCAGCTCGATCGAATGATAGTGCGAGCGGTATATCACGGCCATGTCCTCGAGATGAGCGCCCTCGTCGCGAAGTTCCAAAATGCGCGAGGCGACAAATGCCGACTGCTGCTCGACATCGGAGCACGGCACGAGCGCGGGTTTGAAGTCGCGCGACCGTTTGACCGCCGTCAGCATTTTTGGGAATTGTTTGCGGTTGCAGGCGATCGATGTGTTTGCGAGGCCAAGTATCTCGGGCGTCGAGCGGTAGTTCGTTTCGAGTTTATACAACGCTGCTTCGGGATATCGTTTTGGGAACTCGTAGATGTTCGTAAACTCCGCGCCGCGCCATGCAAAGATCGACTGCGCATCGTCACCGACGACCATCACATTGTGGTGTTTGACGGCGAGCAGGTCGATGATCTCGGCCTGCAGCCGGTTGGTGTCCTGATATTCGTCAACGAGAATGTGCTGGAACTGCTCGGCGTAGATATCGGCGATGTCTTTTTTCTCGACCAGCAGCCGCTTGAGATTGAGCAGCAGGTCGTCGTAATCCATCACATTCCGCTCGCGTTTGCGGGTTTGATAGGTAGCGTCAACACGTTTGATCTGTGCGGTGAGCAATTCGAAATACGGATATTTGCCGGCGATGACGTTCTCGATGGGAAGGTCGGTGTTGTTAGCGTACGAGATGATCGACTGCACGACCTCGGCCTTTGGGAAACGCCGCTTCGACGTATCGATCGCCGCCTCGTCGACGCAGACGTTGATAAAGTCGCGTGCGTCCTCGCTGTCGAGGATCGAGTAGTTCGGCTCGAACCCGATCGAAACCGCGTGCCGCCGCAGGATGAGATTTGCAATGCGGTGGAACGTTCCGCCCCACACGCGATGGACATTCTGCGAGCCTGTCAATGTCTCTACGCGCCGCAGCATCTCGCGGGATGCGCGGTTGGTAAATGTCGCGAGCATTATCCGCTGCGGCGAGACGCCGTGTTCGATGAGATATGCAACGCGATACGTTATCGCCCGCGTCTTGCCCGTTCCGGCACCCGCGACAACTAGCGCAGCCTGCGGTTTTGCCGTCACGACCTGGAACTGCTCGTCGTTCAACTCCGAGCGATAGCGCGTCAGTTTTTCCGGCAGGGCATTGTGGTCGCGTTTTAGGAGATACGTTTTCATCGGTGAAACAAGATATTACCATGACTACGCCCGGTTTTGAAGAGTGTGTTGATATCCGGAAGAGGATTTCGTTCGTAATGTCTTGTGCGGGTAATAAAGAAAAACTCAGGGCAAATAACGATTCGGGATCGGCACATCGCCGCTTAGACGAATTGGCGCGCGGCGATTCCGTCGCGGCTCTGCAGCAGCCACCACGTGCCATCGCGATAGACGGCGATGTCAGCACGGCCATCTCCGTCGTAATCACCGGGCACGGGAATATCGGTCGAAATGCCCCACCTGATGGTCGCATGGCCCCCCGCACTGTAAGCGATATTCCACGTACCAACCGAAGCGAGATAGACAGCCGGATCGGTCTTACCGTCGCCGTCATAGTCCGCCGCAGCAGGTCCGTCTCCGCCGCCGCCGCCCGCGGCGTACACGATTATCTGGTAGTTCACACTAGAGCGGGCGACAAACCATTCGCCGCCCATGTAGTTACAAAAGTCTGCGCGGCCGTCGCCGTCAAAATCCCCGGGGCAAGGGCGTCCGTTGGAAACATTTGCGAATGAGAGCAGACCGCCATCGCTACTTCGCAGAACGTACCAGCGATTGTTCGATTGGCGCCAAACGGCAATATCGTCGAAATGGTCGCCGTCGTAATCGGCAATTACCGGCCGGTCCCCGGGCACGCCCCAAGAGATGTACCTGACAGTCGAATCCGAACTCCGAAGCACGTAGAAATCCGGCAAGCTCCCATCAGCCAACGGACGAAACACCGCCGCGTCCGTTTTGTCGTCGCCGTCAAAATCGCCCGGCACCGTCGTATCGGTCGAAATGCCCCAAGGAAATCCCGTAAATCCCTGCGAGCTTCGCATCAGGTACCAGTTCCCGTCCGACTGCCTGAAAACGCTGAGATCGGTCCGGCCGTCACCGTCGAAGTCGGCCACTCCTGCGTCGCCCGAGATCGCCAAAGCAACCACAATGATCGAGACGCTTAAGAAATTCTTCATAACGCGCTCCTTGTTTTAGATATAAGCGCAGTCTACTCCCATAACGTGGCTTATTCAACACCGATCGTAAGGCCGAAAATCGGAAAGAACTCTTTCAGTTTGCGTCGCGTCTATGTATCATTGGGTTTAGGCGATGAGTTTTAAGATCAGACAGATCGGTTTGGCGTTGTGCCTGATGGCGTCGTTGGCCGTTGGGCATATTTCGGCTTGCACTTGCTCTCACCATGAACGCCCTAAGGTTGTCGAAGAAAGCGATTGTCACTCTCATCACCAAAAAGCCGAGAAGGTCGAAGTTGCGAGCGATGCGAACATATGTGACGACGATTGCACTTGTGCGGTGCAGCAGCCTTCGCCGGTTGTCGCTTCCAAATCGCCGAGCAAGGAAATCAACTCGAGTGACGAGAACGTCGAACCCGAGCAGATCATCAACGGCGTTGAGTTTGTTGCAATATCAAGCTATCGGGCACCCACGTACGACCGTACATCCGACCTCTCATACCTAAATACTCTCAAGTCCTTACTGCCCGCGCGCGCGCCTCCGCGCCTGTAAATCGGGAACAAACCAGTTAGTTTGCGGCCGTCTCGGCCCGAGTTGTCGCGTTCGCGCGACCGGTTTACATTGTGGAGTCAAGGAAAATGAAGAAGTTGTTATTTTTAGTACTTGCCGCGCTTGTGTTGAGCGTCCAGGCTTTTGCTCACCAGGCGTTCACGCTCGTCAGCAGCGAAAAGAAAACCGTTAAAGAAGTGGATTTGGCGGCGCTCGAAAAGAGTCAGACGATCGGCAAGAAGGACGAGATGACACTGACATTCACCGAGAATGATATTCGTCTTGTCGCCACCACAGGGCCTGAAGACGACCTGCTCTCGTACCGCATCCAGGGCATTCGCAATCCGACGCTTGTTGTTCCTTCAGGGGCAACGCTGCGCGTGCTGTTGGTGAACGTTGACGGTGACATGAAGCACGACATTCGTTTCGGCCATGTCATGGGTGCGTTTATCGCGAATCCGGATATAAGCGAAACGGCGGGTGCTAGCAAACTTGCGCCAGTCGCTGACCGCGTGATGCAGGCAGAGGATCTTTTCATCAAGGCCAACGAGGACGGAATGTATAAGTACTTCTGTTCCGTCGCGAGCCATGCCAAAGACGGCATGTGGGGCAACATCGCGGTCGGAGTCAAGCCCGGTGCGAATACGAGTATGCCCGAGAGGACAAAGCACGTCCATTCGGCCGACGAAGACAAGATGGACAACATGCCGGGAATGAAACCGGGCGAAAAAAAGCCAGAGAAAAAGGCGGGCGAGATGTCCGACATGCCGGGAATGAAGAAGGACGATATGACAAAAATGCCGGGAATGGACCACAGCAATATGCAGATGCAGATGTCCTCGGTCACAAACATCGGCGATCCGATGGAACGCGAAGCGTCGGGCACGGCGTGGAACCCGGATTCCTCACCGGTCTTCGCAAAAATGAAAATGCTAGACGGCGGCGGGATGTTGATGCTGATGGGTGATATGTTCGTGCGTTACAAAGAAGTGGGCTCAACCCGCAACGTTTCCGTCGCCGGTAAGGGAAGCAATGCCAAGGCGGATGCGCCGTCGATGTTCATGCTGATGTATTCAAGGCCGATCGGCGAAAGGTCGCAGTTCGGATTTCGCGGGATGATGAGCCTCGATCCGATCGTCGAGCAAGGCTTCGGCTATCCGCTCCTCTATCAAACCGGCGAAGAGTTTCGCGGCCAGCCGATGCACGACCGGCAGCATCCGCACGATCTGTTTAGTGAGCTGGCCGTCACGTTCTCGCACAAATTCGACGACAAACGCTCGATCTATGTTTACGCCGGTTATCCCGGCGAACCGGCGCTCGGGCCGCCGATGTATATGCACCGCGTGTCGGGAATGAACAACCCCGACGCGCCGATCGGTCATCACTGGCAGGACTCGACACATATCACGTTTGGCGTGGTGACGGCGGGATTCTCATTCGGCAAGGCAAAGATCGAGGCGAGTATGTTCAACGGTCGCGAGCCCGACTCGAACCGCTGGAATTTCGATAAGCCCCGGTTCGATTCATTCAGCGGCCGCCTGTCTTTTAATCCGACAAAGAACTGGGCCTTTCAGGTCTCACACGGCTATATCAAGAGCCCGGAGCGCTCGGAGCCTGAATTGAGAATTCTGCACCGCACGACCGCGTCGGCGATCTACAACCGGAAGCTCGACGACGAGCGCAACTGGGCGAGCACCTTCGTCTGGGGGCAGAACTACGGCAATGGCGAGGGGACGAATGCGTTTCTCTTTGAAGCTGATTACGACTTTTACAAAAACGTGGTCTTTGGCCGCATAGAGAGCGTTCAGAAGACGGGCCATGACCTTGTCCTCAATGCCGCCGATCTTGACAAGGTCTTTCGCGTCGGCGCTTATTCGGTTGGCTACATCCGCGAGCTGACACGCAACAAAGGCATCGACGTCGGCCTCGGCGCGATGATGACGATCAATACAAATCCCGATTCGCTCGCGACCTACTACGGCGGCACGACGCACGGCGGCTGGCAGATCTTCATGCGGTTTCGCCCGTCGAAGATCGGCCATTAGCCGCGCGGAGCGT
>Ga0163161_10004196_pt1 | contig 10059 bp, 9 predicted proteins | sample S45metaG_FD_129847 | JGI IMG/M metagenome (GOLD analysis project Ga0163161, IMG submission 129847) | Switchgrass rhizosphere microbial communities from Kellogg Biological Station, Michigan, USA - S4-5 metaG | ecosystem: Host-associated > Plants > Roots > Rhizosphere > Soil | place: USA: Michigan... | reverse complement strand
GTACCACAAGGAAAACCAGGTTCCTTACGACCTGCCGGCGAACAAAACCCGCACCGTATTCAAAACCCTTAGCTCCCCGGGGGGCGGTGGGTTTAATGAACTGCGGATTGAGGACAAGAAAGGGGCGGAGCAGATCTTCATCCATGCCCAGCGGGATTGGGATGAAAACATTGAGCATGATCAGAAGATTCGGGTGGGGAATGAACGCCACGACACGGTTGTGAAGAACACATACACCGAGCTGAAGGCTGAAGAGCATCGGACCACGATTGCGGATCGCAAGACTGAAGCGCGGATGGATGATCACCTGACGATTGGGCAGAACCAGCATGTGAAGCTTGGGACTGCACAGCTGACTAGCGTTGGGAAAGAGATACATCTTAAGGCTGGGGACAAGATTGTTATCGAAGCCGGGATGGAGCTGACAGTAAAAGCAGGTGGCAGCTTCATCAAGCTGGATGCCGGCGGGATTACGGTTGTTGGGCCGGTGGTGAAGATTAATGCCGGTGGGTCTGCTGGGAGTGGGACGGGGATTGGGATTAAGCCGCCGGTGCTGCCGGGGGCTGCGGATAAGGATAAGGCGGGGAGTTTGATGGATCAGGCGTTGGGGAATGCTCCGCCTGAGAAGGTTAAACCGAAGGCTTTTTTTGTGTTTTCTGAGTGATGAGTTTCGTGATGACAAGCAAAGAAAACGCCGGAAGTTTCGGCTTGAGATGGCTCGTGTTTCTGGTATTGGGCATGAGTTCAAGTGTGTTCGCCGCGCAGTGCCCGTCTGATAGCTTTGATGGTTTTGTGAAAGAGTTTTCTGCGAAGCCAGAGGTGCAGCGCGCGTTTACCGTTTCCCCTATCCACTTTATGGAGGTTGTTGCCGAAGGCAATGCGCCTAAAGTGGTTGAGCGAGAAATCAAGACTTTGGGGGCTGAGGAGTTGAGCGCGATCTCCCCCGCAGTCGAAATGTCGAGTTTGGCTGTGAAGGTTGAACTACCCAACAGACTTTTCGTACGTGATCGCGCAGGAGAGCTGCTGAAGATCCTGACATTCCAAAAAACCGATTGCTGGTCATTGAATAGAGTTGAGAACTGGTCGCTAGAAGCTGTGCTGGTCGCTCAGACAGATGCATCGAACCTTTCCCCAGGAGAGCGCAGCTTGAGGAGAGGGAAGAGTTTTGTTGATTTGGCGATGGAAGCAGAATTTCCAGCTTCGACTCAGCTTTATATTTCCGCATTGGATAGCTATCTGCATGGCGCAGGTAAGGGCTCCACGGAGGCGGGGTTTCAGGCAGTCCTATTGAGCTTGTCAGGTCAAGCTCCGCGCTTGGACAACGCGAGAATCCTTGAGCTATTGCTCAACGCAGCCAACACCTCTGGAGCGGCAAATCTGGCACTCGCGAACTTCTATTGTGACGAAGGTCGCTATGACCAAGTACGGCCTTGCGCGGACCCTGAGAAATCTTTGGATGCCCTTGAAGCAGGTTCGAAACTGGGCTCTCTGCAAGCAATGAATCAATTGGGGCTCTCATACGAAAGGGGCACCCTTGGGATCAAAAAACCAAGTCGTGCGCTGGCCTGTTTCCAAGCGGCGGCCGCTAAAGGTTTTGAGTTATCCAAGGATAATGCGGCGAGACTGATCGCGAACGGCGTAAAGACTGAATCCTCAAATTGCTTAAAGCAGGAAGCTAACTGATGACTACCGGAGTACTTGAGCAGCGGCAGCTCTACACCAAAGGCGATTATGTATATGGCGGCGGTAAAGGCAAAGATACTGATGGCGACGGCAAGAAAGAAATTGATTGCTCAAGCTTAGTATGGGAAATGCTAAAGACGGCTGGCTACAACGTCCCGTATAACAATACTTCCGCACTCAAGACTAATGTCACGAACTACGATGTGATTGAGTGGAAGGATGTATTGCCTGGGGATATTGCACTTTGGCCGACTCACACAGGCTTTGTCGAATCTGTCGATATCGAAAACAAAAGTGGCTTGTTCTTTGGCTCTCAAAACTCGACTGGGCCTGCCTCTGCTACATTTGGAACCGACTCAAATTTTTGGCCGATGCCGATTAAGTTTTTACGGGTTAAGGAGGTGTTTAAGACAGGCGCTCAGCCTGCTCCTGCCCCAACACCTGCTCCCGCAACGCCGCCGGCGCCAGCGGTTTCTCCTTTGATGAATTTCCAATATCCGTTTCGAAAGGCTGACGGCACACAGTTCACCGATTCGGAGGAGGTTTTCAAAGCACTTGAGAGTGAAGGTTCAGGTAACTTTTTATTAGGAAATCATGGGTTTTGGCATGGCGGTATTCATATTTCCCATAAGGTTGCTCCGCAGTGTATGCGAGATGAGCCCATTCGCTGTATGGGTGATGGAGTCGTTGTCGCATATCGTTTGAATAAAGACTATCTGATAAGCGAGTTTGTAGGTGAAAACTCATGCGAGACATTGAAATATTCGAATTCTTTTTGTCTTGTTCGCCATGATTACAAGTCGCCAGTGAGTGATGAAGGAACTCCAGGTGCCTGCAATGAACTGACTCTATACAGTCTTTATATGCATTTGTTGCCATTTGATCGTTATCCTGCTTCGCTGGATGAAATGCCAGCGCCAAGAATAAAGATGGTCGCCAGCGGTTTTAAGGCGCGAAGCGATATCAAAGACGCTGTGGGTTGCGAAGAATATGGTGCAATTTCCGCAGGCGCCGAAATTGAAATACTCGAAGAACATTCCGATCATATACATGCAAAGGGAAAATTGATTGCAGGTAGTGTAAGTGGTCGCACAGTGGGTCAGGAGTTTTGGTTCGCCTACAAACAAAACGGTCTTGCCTACCCAAAATCTGACGGCGCTCCGAGTTGGAAACAGGTAACACTTCCGGAGAGAACTCAGCCTGGTTATTGGAAAGGTAAGGTAAGAGCGGTAGTCGCAGCATCTGGGCTGACACTGCGGCAACCACCCGCGACGCTTGTTCATGGTGCTATTGCTGGAGAGGCAATGAGTGCCGCGACGAGCCAAGGAAGTACTAAACCTTTAGTTTTATGCACTAGCAGTACGATTGAGTTCGATAGTGGAAAAGTGCTCAATTTAAAAGTTGGTAATAAAATACTGCGAATGGCAGAGTGCACGTTCGTGCCGAATACGTCCGGCACTCCGACAGGGTTGAAAAGTCACACTTTTCCCGTGCCCGATACTTTTTGGGCCTGTGTAGAAGATGTTTCCCCCAACTGCTACGTTCAATGGCAAGGTCTTACACCCTCCATCTTTGATGAAGTGGTAGTAATGGATACAGCAATCAAGGCTGGTGACCCAATCGGCTATCTCGGATTGAATGAAAATATTTCCGGGCCAAATGGCGGTGCATCGGGTAAGTATCAAGTTCATGTTGAAATATTTTCAGCTGACCCAAGAATCGAAGACTTCCTGAAAAATAAGGCTGGTATTAAAGACGGTAAACAATATCTGCATCTGCCGGCCAATATCGCCCTAAGCAAAAAAGCTCCACAATCTGGTACGATTGAGTTATCAAACGAGCATTTTGTAGAATTAAGAAAAGCGGTTCCCTTCAAGGATGCAGTTGAATGGTATGAGGTAACCGTTATTGATAACGGTGAAAGTAAAACAGGTTTGGTTAAGAAGGAAACAGCAGAGCTAATAAGTCAGCATGACTGGGAAAAGCTAGGCTTTCGAGTCGTCAAAGAGTCGAATCAAAACTCTGACGGTTTTTTGGAACCTGATGATATGCCGGAGTTTTTTAAGACGCTCTACAACGATTTGGATAAGTTTGGTGATCACGACAACAAGGTAACTGCTGACGACCTTTCGATTGCTTTGAAGAACTCGGAAATGAGAGATCATTGGTCGAAATTGATAGCGGATCACCCTACAGAATGGAAATCTAAGTCGGACGCTCCAAAATGGGCTCGACTAGATGAGTTGTTGGAAGCGTTTCCAGCGGTGTTAAAACATGAGAAAGAGCGGATAGATAAACTGGTTTTTTGGGATGAACTGACCGGAAGCGCAAATGTCGGAAATGGTACCGGCGTAGTTTCCCATTTTCATCCGATTGCGATGGTTAGTAATATGCTGCCGGGTAATCGATGTTTTTGCTTTGAACAAGGTATTGTTGACTCGCCTTGTCAGAAGGGTGTTCCTGACGTAACTAAAGATCATTTCGAGTTGTTGTCTACGCAGTTGGGAGTTGAAAGAGAAGTTCTTCGCGCGATCGCGGTTGCGGAGACGGGTGATAAAGTACCTTTTAAAGAGTACGTCGCTGGTAAGCAGCATGCCACTATTTTGTATGAGCGGCACTATATGTATCGGCTGCTTAAACTTAAAGGGTATACAGTTGAGCAGCTAAATGATTTGTCTGCCAGTGAGCCAAAAATAGTTCACACATACCAGTCTGGCTATTCATATGGTACTGAACAGGCCCAATATGAACGGTTTCTCCGTGCTAGTGAGATAGATAAAGAAATAGCAATCAAGTCATGTTCTTGGGGGAAATTTCAAGTGATGGGCGAATATTTTGCTCGTCTGTATAAAAGCTCAGATGAGTTGGTGGAAGCGCAAAATTATTGTGCCTTACAGCATTTGCAGTACTTTAAGATATTCCTCACTAAAGAAAAGAACATGTTGGAGCCCATGAGGCAGAAAAACTGGTTGACTATCGCGAAAAAATACAATGGTGAAAACCAAATTGGTTATGATATTAATATTTCCAATGCATATGATCAGCTAAAGGCGAATTGGTAATGAAACATTTTATTGTTTTCTTAACGTTTTTCTTGTTTTGTTTTGGTGTGCAGGCTGCTGAAGACTGTAAAAAAGCCATTCCTCCTGATGCAGTGTTATTTCAGCAGTTTAGTTTTGGGGCGGAGTTTGCCTGTGTTTATGAGTCTTCATCTGTGCATGATAATGCAGTTTTAAGCTTTTACTCAGGAAATGGCTCTGGTAGTAAGTTGATATCTTCGAATGAGAAATTAATAAGCCTCGAAGATGCTAGGGACGGTGTAAATTTACCTGATGTTACTAAGCTAAAAAGCGGTGCATATCAAATTCTGTGGGACTATCCTAATGGTGTTGATGTAATCAACTTAGCGCTTTCAACTGGGGTGCTTTATTTCGACGATGCTACGAAAGAGTTGCGCCTTCATCCTTTAGCGGGAGACGGTGAGGTACGTCTTCTTACTCTGGTGAATGATTCGATAGCTCCAGCTACGTTAAATTTTTCAAATATTAATGCTTCTGAGATTTTTGATAAGAATTCTTTAAGGCTAAAGGGGGTGGCGACAGATTTAAGAATAAGCGTCGAGAAAGCGTTTTTATATTCTGATGCCGCAGAAAATTCAAAAACTAAAAGCTATTTGATCAAGGGTGATGTGGTTAAGGTTGCTGAGTATAAGTCTGGTTTTCTAAAAGCATCGTATAAGATGAAGAATGGTAAATATTTGATTAGGTGGGTAAGTTTGTCGTCTGTCATTTAGTGCGTTGGTACGTCGGCGGCGTAAGAGCGAAAGAGGACAGATTTATTTATGGGATAGGTTTAACCATTATCTGTCGATAATAAATCTGTCCCCTTCGTTGTCTAGGGCGATATTTGTGAGCTTTAACAGCCATTGGTTGTATGTAATTCTGTTGCTGGTGTCTTCAGCGTGGGGCGAGGGTAAAAAGCTCGCATGCGATCCGGATACCAATATTTGCTCTGTGGCCATTGCAGAGAATTATTGTGGGTCTGACGGTGTAGCCAAGTCCAAGTGGGACATCCGAAGTGGATATTATGTACTGAGCTGTGAGTGTGACTGCACTACTCAGGAGAATAGCTTCTGGTTTGTCAGTCAGGACGGAAAAGTTAAAACTCTTGAGGCGAGCAAGGTTGTAAGTGCGGTAGATGTTGTAAATAAATCGGGTGTTCCTGATTTATTCAGAACGGTACCCTACTGTAAAGCATTAAAAATAAATCAGGATCGACTTGTTTATTTGCAGAAGGGGCCAGGTACCTCTGAGTCATCGCAGCCGTACTGTTATTCAGTCGTTGAGCAAGATGCAGCGGAAGCCTGTACGACTGAAGACTGCATGCAGAAACAAAGATTGGTAGAGAAAACTGTTGCGAGCCTGAAAGGTGAGATTCTGACAGAGTTTAAGAATGTAACATCTCGGCTTTATAAAAATAAAGAAACGTTCGTGAGTTTTTCGAAACGAGGTTTTATAGAGAAGTATATAAATGACCATGGTTACTCAAGTGGTGACCAGCAAAGCTTCAATGATATTGCTTATTTTTGGCAGCAGGCCGGATTCAATGATGATGCTATTTGGTTGTTGGGAAAAGTCATTGCCGATAATCCGAAACGAGTTGTGGCCTATCTCAATATTGCAGATGCATATTGGTCGGAAGGCGACAAAGCTACCGCCGCGAAAAACTATAAAACGTATAACGAGCTCATGATCGCAGGCGGTAAACAGCAAAAAATCCCTGAGCGTGCGAAGGAGCGTAGTGTCCTGAAGTAGAAAGTAAAAGAGGGGGCGATTTGTAAGTTGGCTTTTGTTGAGGTCGGTATATGAAACGGTCTTCTTATTTTCCAGTTAATGGTAAAAGGGAATTTTCCATGAATCAGCGTCTTCTCGCGGGCAGCCTTTCGCTGCTGTTCTCGTTTCCAGCCTTCGCCGCGCCTTCGGATGCCTACACCCAGCGCGATGTCATGCAATGTGGTGGCGTTGAGGTGGTGTTGGTGTCGTCCTGTCGATCCGTGACGGTGCAGGACACTGAAACCCACGTAATCCCGTTGTGCTCCGACCAGACAATCAACATCGGCGGCAAAGTGCTTCGGCGCAACATCGACAAGGTTTCACAGCTCACGTCCGACGGTGCGAAGACGAAGATGCTGAGTAACGTGGTAGTGGCGATGGATTGTGTGAATGGAGCCAAGGGTAGCCTGGTTTCAATCGGCGGTTATGGCGGGTGCGGATCCTGCCCGGAGTGGCGCGGGTATTACTCCACGGCCGGCCGGTTAGAGCATTACAGCTACAGCAATAGCTATCGGTCGTTTGGTTCGAAAGGTTCTTGGGAGGGGCTGATCGAGGCTTATGGCGTCACGAAGAGACAACTGCAATCGGAAAGCCCTGCAGTGAAAAGGATCGTTTATGGCCAGCCTTAACTGGGTGTTGATGTTCGGCAGCCTGTTTGCCGCCAGTGCCTTTGCCGAAGACCTGCCAATAGTCGGTGTCGGCGGGCACACAGTGACGTTTCGGGCGACAGAATGGACGATGCCCGGTGTGGAGTCGGCGACCGCTTGGTTCACCGCAAACGGCAAAACTTTCCCGCTCTTCAGCATCGACATTGGTGCTGATGGGCACTCCGGTTGGCTCAGTCCTGACAAGAAAACCTTGTTGCTCGACCCGGTGAGCTTCGGCATGTTGTCAGTCGAGAGTGGTGAAGAAAAACTAGTGTCGCAACAGCATTGCGATGTGATCTCGATGGAGACCGGTTGCGTGCTGGCTGAGCGTTCTGCCAGCTTTTGTGTCGGTAAATGGGTGGGCAATCAGTGGGTTTCCAACGACGGTGAAGTGTTCAATCCCGTCCTGGAGACGAAGCCGCCAAAGGACTTGTTGAGGCATGTCGTGGACATCGAGCTGGCGCAGTCCCGTGCGGAATCCATCGAATGGAGCCTGAGCTTTTTGAGTCCGGAGTCCTACATGGCGTGTCATCCCCCGGCGCAAAATGTTCAGGCGTTCAACGACCTGGGTTTTTACCTGGCCGAGGGCGGTAACGATGAGTTTGCGCTGAAGTTTTATCGTGGCGTTGAGGCGGTCGGCAAGCGCACGGTGTTGATGTTGAACATGGCTGATTCGCTGTGGCGACTTGATCGAAAAGAGGAAGCGCGGCGGTATTACAGCGAGTACCGCGAAGCGATGAGTGCCGCCGGCAAGATACAAAAAATTCCACAGCGAGTCGTCGAGCGATCCGTAAATCAGGGACTGAAAAATTGAACATGTTTATCCGGCTTGTCGCGTTGTCCTTTGGACTTCTGTCCGCTTCATTCGCGTTCGCTGACGATAATTGCAGAGTGATCTCTTCAAGTGCGCAAGTCGATCAATGCGCCGAAACCGCTCGCAAGGATGCCGACGCGAAACTCAATGCCAGCTACAAAAAACTGATGGCGCGATTTGAGGCTCAGCAAAAGCGTGATCCGGAACAAGGGAAAGCGTTCATGGCTATTGCCAGAGATTCCCAGCGGGCCTGGATCAAGTTGCGAGACAACACTTGCCCGCTTGAAGCCACGGATATCGAGCCTGGTACAGCGGCGCATGCCACGACGATCAATAACTGCATTACCAGAATGAGTTTGGAGCGTGCCGTTTATCTGGACGGGATCGTGACGGATAGGTCGGGCGACTTGCTCGATCTTAACAAGGTGTTTACGGCGGGCTCACAACGCTACGATGATGTTGTGGCTCGCTATGTGACTACCTTCGGCAGCGTTTGCCTCAACGTCCAGATCCTTGCGCCTGACGGGGGCTGGAGAGTGCTGTCATTTGCGCGGTTCTGCAGTTTTGACGGCAAATCGTTTTGGGATGGTTATTCCTATGCCGGGTTCGAAAACCTTGAGTTTCATGCGGACGGGTTGCACGTGACGCTCAGCTTGTCGGAGCTTCGTGGCAATGGTGAGGAGCGTCGTGCCTGTGTGATTCCGATTCAGGATTCGCAAATCAAAGAGCTGAAATGCGGCCCGCCTGAATCCATGTAAGTACAAGCAAAGATATGAATTGTTCGATTCGTGTATCACCAAGGAAGGTAGCTGAAATTGGAAAGGCTTTTCAGGTATGTCTGCGTGCTCGGACTCATGGTTGGCTTACCAACTCAACCGGCATCGGCAAGCGACCCGCAAACCATTGGTGAGCTGCATCCGCCTGTAGTGGCTTCCGTGGGCGATCAAAAGATCATGGTGTTCTTTTTGAAGAACAATCTGAAAGATCAGGTGACAGAGGTTCACGTTCCTGACGCCGAAATTTTCTACTCACCAGTTAACGCAACGAAGCCAACGCTGAACTATGTGTGGAAGCTGGAAGATGAGCAGGTTGTATCGGTGTTTTTCTACGAGCGAAAGACCCCGGAGCGGGCGGGGAAATCCATGTTTGTGCTGGGGAAAAGCAAAGAGTCGTACATTAGTTTCGAGGGCTTTTCCTATTCAGTATTAGAGCTGCCGCTCATTAAAAACGGCGACCAGTTGTCTTTGAAGTTTTTTCGCGGTGATCCGCCAGATCCTGAATGGCAGGACTGTCGCGACGGTCGAGATCTGGAGAAGGGGGTAGACGTGGTATGCGCTTACAAGGACGCGGCGAGTATTAAAAAGCGTTTGGCAGCACTTGATGGAAAGGCTGTTGCAGATCAAAAACTGGAGCCCGGTCGTCGCATTGGGATACAACAGTGACCATGGCACGTAAGAGGCTTTCGGTCGTAACGCTGACGGACACTGCTACGTGGTTTTTCGTCTGTTCAGTGAACACTCCGCCTATTGCGCCGTACGAACGCTTTCAGTTACCCATGAACCGCTAAAGGAATGAACGGTTTGAAATCTTTGTCTGTGTTTTTTATTGCGTTGTTGCTCCTCTGTCCGCTGGCGGCTCACAGCGAAGTCACAACGGAGGTCTATTGCTTCCGATCGCAGGAAGGCAAAAGCATCAATTTTGAGTTCAGAACCTATTACGACTCGGTCGCCAAGTGGGGCGGCGCGGGAGTTAAGTACAGCAAGTCAAAGAAAGCCATTTCTCTAGTCCATCGAAGCACCGAGCAAGAAATCCTGGCAGAGGATCGGCCCTATGAATTCACGACAACTTGGGTGGAGGTTTCCGAAGGGGCGCTGACGGGTGAGTATGAGATGGTCAGTCAGGGGGCTCGGATCTATGGGATGACCTACACGAATTACAAATCCGGTAAGAAGTATTCGTTCGATCAAGATATCAGCATGGAGGCGTCACTAGAGACAGGCTGTCAGTGGTGAGTCGAGATAATTGAGTAAGGGGACCGAAGCCTCTTTGGAGAAAGGCTGCCAATGGGAATAATCGGTTTGCT
>Ga0163161_10004194_pt1 | contig 10063 bp, 10 predicted proteins | sample S45metaG_FD_129847 | JGI IMG/M metagenome (GOLD analysis project Ga0163161, IMG submission 129847) | Switchgrass rhizosphere microbial communities from Kellogg Biological Station, Michigan, USA - S4-5 metaG | ecosystem: Host-associated > Plants > Roots > Rhizosphere > Soil | place: USA... | reverse complement strand
TTTTTTAAGAAATATTTATAATAAAAAATTGAGTGTAATTCGTTAAGAATTATAAATTTGCAACTCGTTTAAAATAGTAAAATGATAAATAAATTAAAAATTGCTTTTCTTTTTGGGATTTTTACTTTGTTGTTTTCAACAAAAGTGAATGCTCAGCTAAAGCCGGGTCAGTTAATCGACGGTATTGCGGCTGTGATAGGCAATGAAATTGTGCTGGAATCTGATGTTGAGGAGCAGATGAATTATGGTAAACAGCAAGGTGCGGGTACCACAGATAAATGCGACTTTTTGGAGAATCTTATCAACAACAAATTTCTTGTTTATGAAGCTAAAAAAGACACGTTGATCGAAAACCGTTCTGCGGCAATCAAAGATCAGGCAAATGCTAAGTACAACCAGTTGCTTTCTCAGTTTCCTGACGAAAAATCAATGTTAACGGCTTATAAATTCAGAACCGGATACGAAATGAAAAATGCTATCGAAAAGATAGATACAGATACGTATTACGGTCAGGCAAAATATCAGAGAATTACAGAAAAGGCAGATGTTACTCCAAATGAGGTGACAGACTTCTTTAATATGTTTAAAACTCAGCTTCCTGAAATAAAGGATGAAGTTTCAATTTCTCAAATTGTCATGAATCCTAAACTGACAGAAGCTCATAAGGAAGAACTGATTAATAAATTAAAGAAAATCAAACAGGACATTGCGGGTGGTGAAAGTTTTGAAAGCCAGGCAAGAATTTATTCTGAAGATCCTGGTTCTGCGCCAAATGGTGGTTTGATGAAGAATGTTTTCAAAGGTCAGATGGTAAAACCGTTTGAAGCGGCAGCTTTAAATTTGCAGGAAGGTGAAATCTCAGATCCTATTGAATCTGAATTCGGATATCACATCATTCAGCTGGTGAAAAAATCAGGGAAAGCTTACGACGCAAGACACATTCTTTTGATGGCAACACCTACTGCTGAAGAAATCACGACTGCTAAAAAGAAATTAGACAGTATCAGAGGTTTGATTTTGGCTGAAAAGATCACTTTTAAAGATGCTTCATTTAAATTTTCTGACGATAAGAGAACAAAATTCAACGCCGGAGTAATTCCCGGAGCAGATGGTTCTAATAAAATTGAAAGAGAGAGTATTCCGGGGACGATCAGCTATGAATTGGCTGGTTTGAATAAAGGTGATATCACTGCGGCATTTGAAGATGAAGATGAAAGAAAAAGAAAGGTGATTAAAATCGTAAAAATTGAAGATGTCATTCCTTCTCACCAAATTACTTTAGAGACAGATTACGACAGGATTAAGCAGATGGCGCTGAGAAAAAAACAGGGCGAGATGGTTGAAAAATTTGTAAATTCAAAAATATCAACCACCTTTATCTCAATCGACGGTCGATATGACAGTTGTAACTTCAAAGGAAACTGGAAAAAGGAATCCATGAAAAAATAAAATCAAAACCTTCAGAATTTTCTGGAGGTTTTTTTATGCAATTAGTATTCAGAACGATTGTAGAATCTCAGTTTTTAGTATTTTTACAGCATGAGCAATTTTATAGATTTCAGTGCTGCCAAAAAACTTCACGATATGCAGGAAAGCAAAAACAGAATCACCGAACTTTTTAATATTCAGTATCCTATCATTCAGGCAGGAATGATATGGCATTCCGGATGGAGATTGGCTTCTGCGGTTTCAAACTGTGGCGGATTGGGTTTGATTGGTTCTGCGAGTATGTATCCTGATATTTTGCGCGAAAACATTCAGAAATGTAAGAAAGCTACCGACAAACCATTTGGAGTGAATGTCGCCCTGCTTTACCCCAATTTAGAAGAAATCATCAATATTATTCTGGAAGAAAAAGTAGAAATAGTTTTCACTTCTGCCGGAAGTCCAAAAACCTATACAGAAACTCTTCAAAAAGAGGGATTAAAAGTAGCGCACGTTGTATCTTCAACGAAATTTGCCATGAAATGTGAAGATGCAGGCGTTGATGCTGTTGTTGCTGAAGGATTTGAAGCAGGAGGCCATAACGGTAGAGACGAGACCACAACTTTCTGTCTTATTCCCAACGTAAAAAATCACATCTCAAAACCATTGATTGCCGCTGGTGGAATTGCTTTAGGTTCACAGATGAAAGCTGCCATGATTTTAGGTGCAGACGGAGTACAGATCGGAAGCCGTTTTGCCGCTACTGTTGAAGCAAGTGCACATGAAAACTGGAAGAAAAAAATCACCGAACTGAATGAAGGTGACACTCATCTTACTTTAAAAGAATTAGCGCCCGTAAGAATGGTTAAAAATAAATTTTTTAACGAGCTTGAAGAAATTTATAACGTTGGAAGAAATTCCGAATCTTTGATTGCTGCATTGGGAAGAGCAAGAGCAAAGCGTGGAATGTTTGAAGGTGAATTGGAAGATGGCGAACTGGAAATCGGTCAGGTTTCAGCCCTGATCAATGATGTTCTTCCGGTAGAAACAGTTTTTGCTAATCTTTTGAGAGAATTTGAGGATGTAAAAATGCCCAAGTTTTAATGTTGACAAAAACATATTACACTGTTGCAAGTTCTTTTATTCTTATAACAAAGTGAAATTTGTGTATTGCAAAACCATATTATCATGTTGTAAAGTCATTTTACTATTTAACAAAGCCATATTATGAGATCGCAAAACGGTTTAAGTAAGTCGCAAAATAGTATTAAGCTATTGCAAAATCGTTTTCTTATGATGCAAAACCATTTTAATTAATGAATAAATAGTTTTATCAAAAAAATATCTCTTATTTATTAAGAAATGAGAAATGTGTATAAGTTTATTATCTGATTTAAAAAGAAAGAAAGCATCTTAAATAGATGCTTTCTTTCTTATATCAACTGTTATTTTTGAGATTTTAAAGATATAATTTCTTCTTTTAAATCTTGAATTTCTTTCTTCAAAAGATTGATGTACTCTTGTTGATTTTCAAGGATGTAATCTGGGATATTATGGAAGTAATTATTACTTGCAGAATAATTGCTTGACTGATTATCATAATTATTTATTTGAAGATTTGGATCATTTTCTTTTATATCTTCTACTTTAGTATCTAAAGCTTTGGCAATACGTTCCCATTCTTCATCTGAGATTTTAATCTCTCCCTTCTCTCTTCTTTGATATTGAGATTGAGTCATGTGTAATATTTTAGCCATGTTTTCCTGTGTGTATTTCGCTTTACGGGCTTGAATTAATTTGTTTTTTATCATCGTTAAAATTTTGTGTAAGACAAATATATTATTTATGTTCTGAAAATCACATAAAAATCACATAAAAACCTTGAAATTATTTCAGAGCAGATTTATATTTTTGAATTGTCAATATTGACAAAATTATTTTTATTGTGCGCGCAAAGGAAATAATACTTGCTGATCAGCTAACCCATGTCAGGAATTATATGACAAATATAGTATTAACTTTAAAAAATCAAAAGATGAAAAATCTTAAAAAACTTTCAAGAAAAGAATTGAAAAATTTGACTGGTGGAAAATTAGCACTTGGCTTAGGATATTCTATAACAGATGAAGCAGAAGCACCAGATAAGGAATGTATATTGAATTGGATTAAATGTCCTGGAGCGGGATTAGCTAAAGTGGGTCCACCAAATGTAGGACTAATATGTTGTTAAGATGATGAAATTTGTAAAATATATTCTCATATTTTGCTCAACAGTTGTATTTTCTCAAAATACAACTGTTTTCTGTGAATTGAAAAAATCTTGTCAGGAGATTTCGTTGGGTGCAGCTGTCGATAAAAAGTATTACAAAGGATATACAACATTACAAGAAAATGTGATAAAAAGTTTATCAGAGGGAAAATTTAATTTGAAAACAAATGAAAATTTTCCACTCCCTTATTCTTTTGTGTGTTCTGGGAGTGCAGGTTTTAAACCAAGTGCTCTGTTTACTCTTTCTAAAGAAAATTTGAAATTCAAGTTAGATAGTATTGGTATGTTTATTCAGCCATTACCATTAAGAGGAAAAAATTCAACTTTGATAAACGATCAATATAAATTTAATGCTACTTTTTCTAATTTATTAAATATATTCTATAATTCTGAAAAAGATAATTTAAAATTGGATACTTTACTGATAAAATACTCAAAAGAGAATCCTAATAGTTATATGCTATTTTGGACGTTGGTTCAGCACTTTCAATATAAAGGATTTAAAGAATCTTATCTTAAATCTTTTAAAAATCTATCACCAAAAATAAGGAATTCTGAATATGGAGAAATTTTTTATGATGATATAAAGAAGTCTGGTAAATTGGTTAAAAATTCTATTTTCCCAAATTTGGAATTTAAGGGAAAAAAAATATTTTCTTCTTTAGGAAAAAAATACACATTGATCGATTTTTGGTTTTCATTTTGCCAACCTTGCTTAGAAGAAATTCCTAAATATAAAAACTTGTACTCAAAATATAAAGATAAAGGTTTTGAGATAATCAGTATTTCGACTGATCGTACTAAAGACATCGGAAAATGGAAGAAAACCATTAAAAATAAAGAATTGCAATGGCAGCAATATTTGGATGAAAATGGAATGGAAGCTAAATTTTATAATATAAACAGTTTTCCTACTACTTTTTTAGTAGATTCCGCCGGAGTAATTGTTAAGAAAAATATCCCTCTGGAAGAACTCGATAATTTTTTAGAAGATAATCTAAAATGATATATTCTCTAACCTGACTTTTATATTTATTTTTAAAATCCTCAGTTTTTAAAAAACTTTCAAGAAATAATTTAAAAACAATTGAAAGTCTTAGTTTTCTTAAGAAAGATTATGCCACGATAATACGGTTAACTGTTTTGTTGCAATAAGAATATGTGAAAATAAATGTTGATTTTTTCAATAACGCCTATAAAGAAAAGCGAACTGACTGAGGAATAATAGAAAATTCTATAGAATGACTTGAAAAAACCTGACATAAATCAAATGACAAATAAAAGCAAAATTATATTAAAAAAAAATACTACCGAATTGAAATTTTTGGAGCAATAAAATATCCGATAAGATAATCTTTCAAATACTAGAAAAACTTCAAAAACTTACATATTAAAAATTTCAACCTCTATATTTTTCTTCGCCTGAATTTCATATTTATTCCTAAACTCTTCAGTTTTAAAAATATTTTCAAGTTCCAGAAAATGTTTTAAAACCTTTTTTCTTCCTGGTTTATAAAGGAAATCAGGATAAATAGAATATTCTTTTCGGATGTTTCTGGTGTAATCTAAATACGTTTCTGGATCTTTTCCTAAGACAGACAGATCTGCATCCAGTAAATAATTGATGTCACTTTTTTCAGATTTCTGATGAGATTTTGTAGCTAAAATCTGCTCTGAAATTTCTGCAAGATCAGTTTCATTTAAACCTAAATTTTGAAGTCTTGACTTTGCAAATTCTGCGCTATTTTCTTCATTCAGTTTTGAAGTTGCATCATAAATCACATCATGATAAAAAACTGAAAAAGAAATATTATTACAATTCAGAATTTTATCTTTCACCAATTCCAATTCAGAAAACATATTTTCAAGATGTTGAAGATTGTGATAATGTCTGCTTTTTTCAGAATATTTCTTTTCAATTTCTGCCCATAGATTTTGAATCAAAACTTCATCCTGCGTGAATTGTAAGCAAACCTGAAAGAATTTTTCTTTTAAAATCATAATTAAAGATTGTAAATATTTGATTTCTTATTTCACATATTTTAATGATTTTGCGGATTTATTTTAGCGTTAATCTGCGCAATCTGCCAAATCTGCGGGAGAAATATTGACGGAAAATGAGTAAAAATTTACGTCGCAACTAATTTAAACAGCTAAAAAAAGGAACTTAAAAAGTTCCTTGATTTGCTTCCAAATGTGCTTTCAACTCGGCCCATCCGCCGCCGTTGTAACCGTCTTTTAATCCTTGAGATTGTAGAAAGTCTAAAGCTTTTCCGCTTCTGTTTCCGCTTCTGCAAAAAAGGATCACAGGCTTTTCGATTGACAAAATTTCTTCTTTTCTGTCTTCTACTTCTCCTAACGGGATATTTTGAGCACCATCTATATTTCCGTCCATTTCCAATTCCATTGGCTCACGAACGTCTATTAATTCATAATTTCCGGATTTTATAACTTCTGCTAATGACATAATTGTTAAATTTTAATGTTTGAAATACAAGCGAAAGTACGTAAAATTTTGTTCAGATTTTTTAACCCTTAGAAGAATTATATGAATATCTGTGTTTTAAAATACAGTATAACCAAAAATTAATGATGCAGTAGTATAATCAGAACTTAGATAAACGTAGTTTTGGAAAAGATTTCTGTTTGTTCCAAAACGTAATTCCAGGCTCAATTTATCATTGTATTTATATCCGGCGCCAAATATTATATTGTTTCCTGATGATATTTCTACTTCACTTCTTTCAAATTTTACTTTAGATTTTAATTGAAAATCAATAACATAAGCAACATTTACGAAAAGTTTAGATTTTTCATTCAGATAGAAATAATGTCTTACTCCTAGAGGTAATTCTATTGATTTGTAATCAACGTCAGCAGATGTTTTTTCTTCAATCACTGTACCTTCGTTGATGACGCTTTCTTTTTGAGCTTTATAGTATTGATAAGTTGGTTCTACAAAAAAACTCCATTTGTTTTTATTAAACGGCATAATAAATTCAAACTCAAGTCCGATTCTGAACGCTGCTTTCTGATCAAATTCTCTACTTCTATAAATAAATAGATCTTCCTCTGTCTTAAGTTTTGAAAAATTGATTCCCGGTCTTATGTTCAAATTTACCAAATCTCTTTTTGCCTCGGTTTTGGTAAAATCTGTTGAGCTTCCTGTTGAGCAATTGTTATCTTCAGAAAAAAGTTTGATCAGATCTTTCTTTTCATATTTTGATTTTTCGATCTTTGCTTTTTCTGGAGAACATTTCAAAAGTGCCAAAAGCTGATTTTTGTATTCAGTATTATAACTTAATTGTCCCTGATTGATGTAGTAAGGTTTGTAAACAAGCTGAATTGCATCAGAATCACCGGAGTTATAAAAATACCTTTTCAAACCACCATCTTCGTAATATAATAAATTGTTTTTTCCTTCTATAAGATATTTTAGAAATAGAGTCTCTTTTAAATATTCTGGTTTGTAAACTTCAGAAATTTTGTCAAGATCATTTGAAGAACGATCGATCATTACTGTTTTTCTTACGAATTTTTGCCCATTGTAGATTCCAAATTCTTGAATATTTTTGATGGATTCTTTTTTGGAAACGGAAGATTCTGTAGTTTTAAATTCAATTTCTGACGGATTGTTAAGCCAATCAAGATTTTTGATCAGAACATCAGACTTTTTACCCGAATTATCAATGAAATATCCGTTTTCAAAATTGATTTGTGCATACATAATGCAAGTTGATAATAATAAAGCAAAAAGCAGTGAGACTTTTTTCATACTGAGTTTTAGTTGGTTCTTGTTTTTTTTCTTCACTACGTGAAGAATTTTAAAATGCGAGCAAATTTATAAAATAATCTTAGTTTTGCAAGGTAAAATAATGAATTTATCTGCCGAAAAATATTCTCAATTGATAAAAGCCAAAGCCAAAAGTTTTGGGTTTCAGAATTGTGGTATTTCGAAAGCAGATTTTCTCGAAGATGATGCGCGACACTTAGAGAAATGGCTTAAAAATAATTTCCACGGCGAGATGAAATACATGGAAAATCATTTCGACAAAAGACTCGATCCGAGATTGCTGGTGGAAGGTTCAAAATCTGTGATTTCGCTTTCTTACAACTACTTTCCTGAAGAAAAGATTTCCACTTTAGAGAATTTTAAAATATCAAAATATGCTTATGCAGAAGATTATCATGAGGTGATCAAAGAAATTCTTCGTGATATGGTTTCAGAATTACAGCAGGAAATCGGTGATTTTGGTTTTCGTGTCTTTGTGGATTCTGCACCTGTTCTCGAAAGAAGCTGGGCAAAAAAGTCTGGGATCGGTTGGGTAGGGAAGAACGCCAATTTAATCACTAAACAGAGCGGGTCATTTTATTTTTTGGCTGAAATTATCTGTGATCTCGAATTGATTGCTGATAACGAAACAACGGATCATTGCGGAAGTTGCCGAAAATGTATTGATGCCTGTCCGACAGACGCGATTGTGTCAGAAAAAATAATTGACGGAAGCAAATGTATTTCTTATGCGACGATAGAATTGAAAGATGAGATTCCGGATTACTTTAAAGATAAAATGGAGGATTGGATGTTCGGTTGCGATATTTGTCAGGATGTTTGTCCGTGGAATCGTTTTTCGGCTCCGAATCTTCAGAGCAGATTCAAGCCCAATGAATTTTTAAAAAACTTTAAAAAAGGAGAATGGAAAGAATTGACTCAGGAAATTTTCTCAGAAATTTTCAGAAAATCGCCTGTGAAGAGAACGAAATTTGCTGGATTGAAAAGGAATATTGAATTTTTAGACTGATCTTACATTTAATTTAAGCTAAAATATTTTGGTTAAATATCCTGTTCGGAATTTTCGATTCCAAAAATAGAGAGGGTTGTTGATCATGCCTTAAAGTTTTTGCTCTAAAGAGATTAAAAGATCACGGGCAGTAAATTAATAAAAAGTCTTTCCTATAAAAGAAAAAATCGACTTTCAGGAGATAAAATCTCTCAAAAATCAACGTTTTTTTGGTACTCTTTTCGGGGCTGTTTTTACTCTTACTTTAAATCTTTTCTGAGATTTCGTGTTTTTGTGCATATTTGTGAAAGTTTACTATCTAAATGTACTGATTTTTCCGTTTAAAAAAAATACTTTTACGAAAAATTGAAAATTAAATTTTATTTATCTAAATTAGAAACATGAGTGTTAAAATTATATTGATTTACTTTTTAAAAACGATTGGAATTATTCTGGGAATTGTTGTGGTGTATGTTCTTTTGGGACTTACGCTTCCTTTCATAGAAGTTTCGGCAAAAGAGGATGGTGAGAAAAAAGAAATTCCCATTTATATTTACACCAACGGAGTTCATACAGATATTGTAATGCCTGTAAAAAATGATCTGTACGACTGGAGTTCTAAAATTCCTTTTGCCAATACAAAATCGAAAAAAACAGATTATCATTATGTAGGAATCGGGTGGGGCGACAAAGGTTTTTATCTGGATACTCCTACTTGGGCAGATCTTAAATTCTCAACAGCGTTCAAGGCTGCATTTTGGCTGAGCGAGTCGGCAATGCACTGTTCGTATTACCAAACCATGACCGAAGCGGCAGATTGTAAGAAAATCATGATCAGCCAAAGTCAGTATAAAGATCTCGTGAAATTCGTAGATTCCAAATTTGACAGAGACGAAAACGGAAATTACATTCTCATTCCGACGAATGCTGTTTATGGTAATAATGATGCCTTTTATGATGCACAGGGAAGTTACAGTTTTCTTGATACCTGCAACACCTGGGCAAATAATGCCTTAAAAGCAGCAGGACAGAAAGCTGCACTTTGGACTCCGACAGATACAGGGATTTTCCAACATTATAAATAAGTTTCGTGAGAATTTTCTGTTTAGTTTTCGTAGTTCTTATTTTTTCGTCTTGTCATAATGAACCGAAAAAGTTGGTTGACACCCTCTTTTCAGAAAATAAAAGCGCAAAAAATTCACAAAAACCTGAGATCAATCTAATCAAAACAAAAAAGAAAGCGGAAGAAGCTCTTCAGTTTTGCAAAAGCAAAAAGATGAATACGGATTTTTGTATTCTGATTGATATGAGTCTGCATTCCGGGGTGAATCGTTTTGTGATTTGGGATTTTAAACAAAATAAAATTTCCGGGAAATATCTTGTTGGTCACGGTTGTGGTACAAATTCGTGGAGTCGTGATGAGTCAAAAGAAAATCCGGAATTTAGCAATGAAGACGGAAGTCATCTCTCCTCGTTGGGGAAGTATCAATTATCAGAAAGAGGGCACAGCGACTGGGGAATCAACGTCAAATATCTGATGCAGGGGTTGGAAGAAACCAACAGCAATGCTCTGAAAAGATTTATCGTT
>Ga0163161_10004193_pt1 | contig 10064 bp, 6 predicted proteins | sample S45metaG_FD_129847 | JGI IMG/M metagenome (GOLD analysis project Ga0163161, IMG submission 129847) | Switchgrass rhizosphere microbial communities from Kellogg Biological Station, Michigan, USA - S4-5 metaG | ecosystem: Host-associated > Plants > Roots > Rhizosphere > Soil | place: USA: Michigan... | reverse complement strand
ATATTGATGCCAGCTGCTTTAAACGCCATAGTAACGAAATCACGGACCGTTTCAGTACGATTAGTCGCTAAAACATAGGTTTCTGGCTTGTCTGCCTGCAACATGCGCCACATACCTTCAACGTATTCTTTTGCAAAGCCCCAATCGCGTTTAGCATCAAGATTGCCTAATTCTAATACGTCAGTTAAGCCTAACTTAATTTTTGCAACGGTGTCTGTAATTTTACGGGTTACAAATTCGCGGCCACGCAGTGGAGATTCATGGTTGAAGAGAATGCCGCTGGACGCAAAAATATCATAGCTTTCGCGATAGTTAACGGTAATCCAGTGCGCATAGAGTTTAGCCACACCATAGGGACTGCGTGGATAAAATGGCGTGCTCTCAATCTGTGGGATTGCCTGCACTTTACCAAACATTTCTGAAGTAGAAGCCTGGTAAAAACGAATTTTAGGATTAACAATACGAATAGCTTCAAGCAGATTCAACGGTCCAATACCGGTAATCTCAGCGGTGGTGACGGGCTGGTCAAAAGATACGCCAACAAAGCTTTGGGCAGCCAGGTTGTAGACTTCTGAAGCGTCAGTGTCTTTGAGCAAGCGAATACTCGCTGCAAGATCGGTAAGATCGTATTCAACAAGATGTAAATTCTGGTGTTTCGCGATACCTAACTCTTCAATACGCCAAAAATTTACAGAACTGGTACGACGGTAAGTACCGAATACTTTGTACCCTTTTTCAAGTAAAAGCTCAGCTAAGTAAGCGCCGTCCTGACCTGTGATACCAGTTACTACTGCAGTTTTCATACTATGACCTCAACAATTGCTAAGCTAATTGCTTATAATTAATCATCCCTGTTGGATGACTTTTCGGTGAGACTTCTTCAGGAAGTACTCTTCGACATATTTGAAAGAAAATATGGATATAGTTAAGCCTATAAACATCATCACCGCACAGATTAAGCCGAAACTTAAAAGCGCCTGCGGATTTTTGATGATTTTATTTGCTAACGTGATTACATAAAAATTAACACTAAGATGCCATAGGTAAAACGAGTAACTAATTTTACCCATCAACTGGGCTGGACTCCAGCTAATAAATTTATTGAAGTGATATTTATTGATTACGAAGAAAAGAAATATCGGGAAGACTGTCACAATCAATACCGGTACCCGGACATTTTTTTGAGTTAAAGGCATCTGGAATAAATAGCTGAATGTCAATATGACGCCTGCCAGCAGAACTAAATACCCTGCTCCGCGGGTAAAGATAGCTTTAAGCACCCCAGTCCTAAGCCTTTCTATTTCAACGCACAAGGCCCCGAGCCAAAAAGCCATAATAAAGACGATATCTGTAGTTCCTGTCATTATCTGGAAAGGCTGCATGAAAAGTATGATAATGAAGACTGAAAGCAGCGTCACCCATACAAATCGCTTAAGTGTAGCAACCAGTGGCAATACAAAATAGAAAAGCCATTCCCAGCGCAGCGTCCAGATGTTGTTAATGCGCAGGTACATATCTTTATGGAAAACATCGTTGACATTGCCAATGCTATTTATAACCGTACCAAATCCAAAGCCGTAATTGCGGATTAATGCCAGCAACTGTTCTTTATTTGGTAATACAAAGCCCGCTGTTGCCCAGTCCAGAAACATGACACCGGTGATCATGACGAACATAGCGGGAACCAGACGGCACGCGCGCTTGTAGAAAAAAGTGTCAGCCTTGAAAGCACCCGCTCTTATCTGTCCCCAAAAGAGGTGGCCGGTGAGCATAAAAAAGAGCAGTACACCTATCTCCCCCATTGCAGCAGCAATGACCTGAGCTTTGGCATAGCCAAAATACATGGTTGAATGAGCGCCAAAAACAAGGAATGCGGCAATACCCCTTAATACCTCTAACGAATATGAAAATCCGGGATTCTCTTTTGATTCAACACCAACCCGACGCGCCATCGATGAAACATACAGGCAGCCGATGATATACAAAATAACAACCAAAAAAACATAAAAAAGTTCTTGCCGCATCCTGTCACACTCAACTTAATTCGCGTTATACATCGACGTCAATATTTGCTTCAAATCGAGAAGATTAGGCGTATGACCCAGGTATTTATGAAGCTGATCCGGATTTCCGACCAGACGCCAGACTTCGTTACTCCGTACATAGTTGTTAACGATCTCTACGCGAGGACGGAACCCACTGATTTCAGCCAAAGTATCCAGTACGTCGTGACCGCTCCAACCCCGACCAGTACAAAGGTTGAGTGTGAAAGGATCACGATGCTCCTGTGAAATAAGCTGCGAAATCATTGTGGCGCAACCTTTCGCCTCAACGTAGTCGCGAACAGAGTCAATATTCCCTAACTGCAACAGTTCTTTTTTCTCACGGAAATGTTTAACGATTTTAGGCACCAGGAATGACTCAGCCTGCCCTGTTCCGATAACATTAAAAGGACGGACAATGTGGATTTTCAGCTTGTCATTGTAGCTCCGCGTCAACATTTCCATAATCATTTTGCTGTAGGAATAATGATTACTAGGATTATAAGGTAATGATTCAGAAAGATACTCATCTTCCTGATTACCGTAGACACCTGCGGTACTGGCTAATAACATTGTCGGTAACTTAATCTGAGCATCAACGACTGCGTTAATAAGATTTTCTGATCCCAGAACATTTACGGCATATATCTGCTCTACATTTCCATGAGTCACCAGAGCGATGGCGGCCAAATGAACAATCCAGGTTGGCTGAAACTCTTCGATAATTTCCGTTAGTTTTTTACGGTCAAAAAGAGTCACTGACACAAAGTCTTCACTGGGTGCAGGTCCGACACAGGTGCCCAGTACGGTAGCACCACGACCTCTCAGTTCGCTCATAAGATAACGGCCGATAAAACCTGATCCTCCGGTTACCAACACACGTTGTTTTTCCATCATTATTCTCCTTTTGCCGCTTTTAAACCGAGAAGGTTTTGATACACATTATTGGCACAGTTTTGCCAGGTTATGGTGTCCCACTCTTCCTGAATGCGTTTTTCAAAATTCTTCACCTCTGCAGGGTGTTGAATATAGTGCTGCATTTTTTCTGCCCAGCCTGTTACGTCCCACGGATCAACATAGTCGACCAGGTCTCTGCCGGTTTCCATTAATGGGTCAACTGCAGAAGTCAGACAGAATTTACCATACCCCAGACTCTCAGGCAGAGTTAAGCTCCAGCCTTCATACAGACTAGGAAGCAGGGTAAATAAGCAGTTACGATAAAGAACATCAAGTTCCTGGTCGGACGTTCTCAGCATCAGAATTTTACCTCTGACACGACTGTCACGCTGAATGATTTCAAATAGATCTTTCGCTTTCCAGCCCGGGCCACCCACGAATACCATCTGTGGTAGTTCACAATCTGGATCTTTCAATAACTCCAGATAAGCTTTGTAGATAGCTTCATGGTTTTTACGTATCTCCAGTGTTCCCACAGAGAGCATATAATTACCCGTTATTCCCAGGCGTTTAAGGATCTCTTCATCTTGTGAATGATCCTGTGCAGGCGCAATGTCAGAGCCAAATTTGATCGCAATACCGTTAGTCACCGGCCAGCCAAAGCGACGCTGCCACGCCTGACCATCACGTTTCGCCGTTTCACCACCGTACATAATGGTGTTGCTCGCCAAAGAAGCGAGATAGTAAAAACGGTTATACCAGTCAAAAGCTTCACGTGCGTGAAGTTGTGGCGTAATAAGCGGTGTCATATCGTAGATAATCTGCGAATAGATAAACCCGATTTGTTGCTTAGCTTTGATGATTTCGATGAGCGGACGTTCATCCCAGTTAATCCCCGCTGAGAAAACAATGTCATCTTTGCGGAACGGGAGATCAAGAGCCTGCCCTTTAATTTTCTGAGCCACGGCCTTCATCATGGCTTCATTTCTTTCTTCAATGGTCAACTCAGCCTGTGTTGCTATCATTGCAGGTGAAGCTGTAACCGGAATCAGCCCTTTTTTATCAGCATAAGATATCGCTTTTTTTCTTAACGATCCGGGCAGAGCACTAATGAAGTAAGCACCTGCTTTAGAATAATGGCTTAGTAAAGAAGGTGACCGTGCCGCTTTAACTTCTTGTCTATTAACTTCTGTGGTTACCAGCGGATTTCGGATCATCTCATCGAAAGGCAAGCGGTGCCCACGCCCCTGCTGCTCTGCCTCTCCCCAGAATTGCTGGAAACCGGCATACTGCGATGTAACATCCGCAGAATCAAAGAGCCACAATAACTTTTCTTTCGGCACTTCGAAAAAAGCATCTTCATGGAAAGCGTAAAAACGTAAACCACGGAATATTTTTGAAAGATGATGAGCGAGGATTAGTTCCGTGCGGATGATACCAGTCACGCCACCTCTCCACATGCCATAGGATAGCGTCAGATCGTACCAGATATTTTGCTGTTCTGATTTATCGCCAATCTGATCATTCAGCGTTTCAACCGCGGCTAAAACATTCTGACCACACTCTGTCCAGGTAGTAGAGTGCCATTCATGACGAATACGCTCTTCAGCCTGTGCCAGGGCAGTAGGATGAGAAATATACTCTTTAATTCCTTCAACCCATGCATTGACGTCAAAAGGCTTAACAAACTTAGGGAAGTCTTTGCCAATCTCGTGCAATGGTTCGATATCAGATGCAATGCAAGGTTTACCATAGCTAAAACTTTCCGGCATCGGTAAAGCCCAGCCCTCATAAAGAGAAGGTAATAATGTGAATTTGCAATTACGGTATAAAACGTCTAATTCTTCATCGCTTGGCGCTGTAATAATAATGTTATTACCTATGCGCGGATCGCGTTTAATAGAATCAATAAGATCTTCAGTACGCCAGCCCGGACGACCAACAAAGACTATCTGAGGTAAAGGAGTGAAGCCTGATTCAGATAATTTCGCCATCGCCTTATAGAGCACATCGTGATTTTTACGCACCTCAATTGTGCCAACAGTAATAAGGAAATCACGCTCCACACCTAGGCGCGCGAGAATTTCGGCATCACGTGAGCTATCTTTAATACGAACTGGATCTGTTCCGCCGTAGGGCACAGATATACTCGGAGGTGAATTCCATCCATTTTTCTTCTGATAGGCAATACCGTCCTTCTGAGGACTGTTACCACCATAGACAATAAAATCGCAGTTCTCAGAAATCCAGTGAAAGTACTTTCTGAAATTCTCTTCTAAATCTTGCCGGTAAAGATGATGAGTAGTTTCACCCACCAGTATGGTGTCATAAACCATATAGCCAATCTTGATTTTAGGCTTCTGGTTTTTAAGTTTAGTGAAATACTGCTCTTTTCCGCTGTCAGACCAGCCCACACTCAAAATAATATCATCTTCACCGTATGGGTGCGTAAAACCAGCATCCTTCTGGACTTTAACTTCAGCACCCGAAGATGCATACGCGACTTTGTTACGATTGCGCAGAATATTATAATTAATTAAACCACCAACAACTTTACCCGGCAGCCATGAAATAACGCGCATCGGCATTTTAAGTTTCGGCGGTGAATGTTCAACCGCTAAAGCTAGTGAGTGCTGAAAACGACGCCCCCGGCTTGGTAATTCTTTTTCAAGCGACTTGAGAAAAAGATCAACTTTCTTTTCTGATTCGTCAGGTTGATTTGCTCTATTATCGTTATCAGGTTGATATTTTCTATTTTTGAGATAAATGTCAGCAACGTTTGAATCAGTATAAATCCATGGGATATCATTGCGGCTAATTTCAACAAACCTTCCATGATCAAACATACTAAATTTAACATTTGGATATAATCTTGCCAGCGCTGCACCAACTTCAAGCTCAGCACGGACGATACCCACGACTCCACCGGTCCACTGCATAGAAGTTGTTAAATCAAACCAGAAATTATTTTTCATTTTACAATCCTACAAAAATATTCATTATCTATTCAGCATCCAGGCTAAAAACAGAGAATCAGCCCTCTTCTTTTATTTAGTTCATTCAGAGAAGCGGTTAATCATATTTATAATTTCATTCTGTTTTTCAAGAACATTTGATAATTCTCGAGTTCTTGATTCATTAATTAGCGTCTCAGTTGTAAACATCCATAACGCAACATTTTCAGCAGGTATGTTTACGTTAAACTCCCCTTCATCCTGAGCTTCACTGCGGTTTAGTAACTCCACAAACAATTTATAGCTCCACTCATTGTGTCCGGTTGACCAAATCAATGAAAGAAAGCTGGCAAGTTTAGGGGTTTTCGCCCAGAAAGGTGAAAACATAGGCGTACGGGAAGGCACCAACTGATAATTATTACCAATATTGAGCTCATTAATTAATATAATGAAACTCAAAAAGTTATTGTAGGGCCATAATACATCTGTCTTTTTGGAACTGATGGCGCCAAAGTCAATCAGATTAAACTTCCCATCATGCTGCAAAATGTTCCAGATTCGTACATCATTATGATATAGCTGATGAGATTCCAGCTCAGCCAGTGCCATAACTAACTGCTTCACAACATTGAACTCATCTATTGCTTCATTTTTAGCCAAAGATGCACTCAGTCGTGTACCAATGATCTTCGATGTCAGGACAATTGCCCGATCAGCATCCATTTCGTCATGAAGAAGTTCAGGTATCGTGAGATATGACATCCGCAGCGTGCTTAGCTTCTGAAGAGATGAAATCTCGCTTTTATAATCTTTTGCATTAAGCTCAGACAGTGCGCCTTTCAGGGAATAACGCTTTAAAAACTTTGTTTCTGAAAAATAGTACCGACGTGAACCCTGATGCACATCACTTGCAAACTCATGCGATTGCTTCATCCACGAAATAATGGCTTCAAGCTCATTATTCAGATACCAGAATTTACTGCTGGCAAATAAAAGAGGACGATTAACATCAGACAAGTGAGTTGGGTACTCACCGAGGATTTCGAAGTAGCCAATATCATCAACAATATCCAGCGGTTGGTCTGGAAGATTTCTTCCCCAATACAAACCTTCCTCTTTCACTGCCAGTTCTAGCAGAACGATCTGTGCAATATTAGCTAATTTATTAATTTTTTCCTTGGTTGGATAATAGCCATCTGCATCACAAATATGATGAAAAACACTAAAGCCAAGGATAATATCATATTCATCATGTTCTAATGCATCGACAACGTTTTGTATTTTATCTTCTCTGAACGTTACGTGTTCTAACTCTTGCTCATCGCGAAGCGCGTTACACAGTTCAATATTTTTATCGAGAAAATCAATACCAGTGACTTTGCTACAGTGCTTAGCGAGGTTAAAGGAAAAGAAACCCTGAGCACAGCCCAGATCGAGTAAGCGCAGCGGGCGACCTAATTGCTCTTTTAAAAGAACAAAGATATTTTCAATTTTGCTTAATCGATCGTTACAATTACGAGATGAACTCACAACCATTTCTGGATGACCATAAATCGGCTGATAACATTCTGGTAATGCATGCACTAAATCTTGAATACTGGAGTTCATTTCTCTACCTCTATTACACATTCGGTTTCAGCATCTACCAGACCAATAAATTTTTTCTTATTATCGATATTGATCATTATCGCATCGTAACGTCGATCAAGAGGCTCATCATTACCCGACTCATCAATGTGAGTCAGTCCTATTGAAAGCAAAATTGGTCCGGTATTAAAATGCATTTTAAGCTTAAAGGTAAAATCAACCACCGAACCGGCGTCTACGCTGCTAATCGAATCGGGCATTAATTCCCTTGAACTAGCACCATACAGACTTATTCCATCAGGCGTCTTCAAAAGTAGGCCAAAAATAGGAGATTTAATCGCTTCGTGAAATACGCAACGGAATTTAATCTCAATTTCTTCGCTGCCATTCAATGTAGAAGGATAAGTTTCATCTTTACTTTTAATGATGAAATCAGTAATTTCAGCAGCGCGAGTTCCCCAGCGATGCTCAATCTTCTGATAGAGAGGTTTAGTGTGGAAGATATCTTGTCGCGATAACTGCCATTCATCAGCAGTAGTAATATTAGTACTGCTGCTACTCTCTATTTTTTTGGATTTTCCAAACATGCGGTCACGAAACTCATTTACTACAGCTCGTGGTTCACCACTCATAGCAATACTTCCCGCATCCAGCAGGATGGCGCGATGGCAATGTTTTACAATATCGTCAAGAGCATGTGTCACGAACAGAATTGTGGTGCCATGCTCTTTAAAATCATTAATGCGTCTAAAACATTTAGCCTGAAAAGCGACATCCCCTACCGACAACGCTTCGTCAACAATAAGGATGTCTGGTCGAACTGCAGTGGCAATACTAAATGCCAGGCGCACCTGCATACCACTGGAATAAACTCGGGTCGGCATATCCACGTACTCACCGATGTCAGCAAAAGAGAGTATTTCATTCATCAATGCCGAAATTGTATCGGTATTCAGGCCCAACAGTTGCCCAGCCATGTAGACATTCTGCCTGCCGGTAAAATCCGGATGGAAGCCCATACCCAGTTCAAGTAATGCCGCAATACGACCATTACAGACGACTTCCCCTTCGCTCGGCTGAGTCGTGCCTGTGATGATTTTCAATAAAGTACTTTTGCCAGCGCCATTTACACCGACAATGCCAATTGTTTCACCTTTCTTAATGTCAAAAGAGATATTTCTGATGACCCATTTTTTGGTATGCCTGATACCCAAAAAAGGGAATACCCATTCAATAAGTCTGGAGAACTTTGAGGGATACTGTTTATATGATTTACCGAGATTCCGTAGCGTTAAGATATCACTCATAATTCGTCTACCATATCTCCTGAATGACGTCTGAAAAGATATAAACCCAGTATCATCAATAAAAAACCAACCAGTGAAACATTCAGCAGTGGGATCCACTGGGGTGCCTGATTATTAACAAAAATATCATGCATACTGCCGACTGTTATGGCCATCGGATTCATTTCCACTACGCCTCTTGCCCATTGAGGAATAATCTGTAATGGATAGACAATTGGGGTAAACCAGAACCAGAACTGCAACACAATCGTAAAAAGTTGTCCGATATCGCGGAAAAAAACGTTCAGGACAGCCAGTACCATCGTTAATCCGGCGGCCAAGGCCAAAGTTGTTAAAACAACGGGCACCATTAGCAGCAATTGCATAAATCTGAAGTCACCAATCAGCACTAAAAAGATTAAAAACAGGCCAAATATAATGGCAAAGTTAATCAGTGATGTTAAAACCAGAATCACGGGTAATGTAATCCGGGGAAAACTTACCTTTTTCAACAAGTTAGCATTATCGATGAAAAGAGAGGATCCTTTACCGCATATCTCAGCAAAAAACCCCCATAACAATAGGCCTGAACAGATATAAATGCTGTATGAGTACTGCCCGGCAACGCCAGGCAGTTTTGACTTCATGACTTCAGCAAAGATCAGTGTATAAACTGTAATCATTGCCAGCGGCTGAATGACCAGCCAGACCGCGCCTAACATACTGGTGCGGTAGCGTGCCTGAAAATCTCTTTTCACCGCACCGCTGATAAAGCCACGGTAGCGAATTATTGCCATTAATAGAGAAAGCACTTAATCCTCCGCACGAAGAATATTGAGAATTTCTTCAGTATTAGAGATGACTAAGTCAGTATCATGGCGACCTTCAACATTCAGGCGTACCAGCGGTTCAGTATTTGAGCTTCGCAGATTAAATCGCCATTGATCGAATTCAAAACTAATGCCGTCTGTCATGTCCGTGACAGCATGCTGGTTTTGATAGATACCTTTAATTTTTTCAATCTTAGCGGCAGCATTTTTAATTTTTGAGTTAATCTCACCACTGCAAGGAAACGCCTTCATTCTTTCCGAAACCAGTCCGGAAAGTGTCTCCCCTTTAACCGCCAGCAGTTCTGCCACCAGCAGCCATGGAATCATACCGCTGTCGCAGTAAGCGAAGTCACGGAAATAGTGGTGCGCACTCATCTCACCACCGTAAACCGCGTCTTCTTCACGCATGCGCTCTTTGATAAACGCATGACCGGTTTTAGACATCACCGGAATACCACCCGCTTTGGT
>Ga0163161_10004192_pt1 | contig 10064 bp, 14 predicted proteins | sample S45metaG_FD_129847 | JGI IMG/M metagenome (GOLD analysis project Ga0163161, IMG submission 129847) | Switchgrass rhizosphere microbial communities from Kellogg Biological Station, Michigan, USA - S4-5 metaG | ecosystem: Host-associated > Plants > Roots > Rhizosphere > Soil | place: USA... | reverse complement strand
TGGGCAAGCCGTTCGGCATTGGGCAGCCCATCTGGGCCGAGGTCAACGACTATGACCCCACCCCGCAGATTCACAGCGCAACGGTGCCCGCTCCCGGGGGCGAGCGCGAACTTGCCGATTTGGTCGCGCAGTTGAGCGCAGGAGCACAGGAGTGGCGACGATCGCTGTGGGATGCCTGGAGCATCGACGGCCTGGGGGGAGGCCGCTGGGCGTTGGCGGTGAAGATGTCGCCGGTGCTGAACGACGGGGGCAACGGCACGGCGTCTGTGTGGGAACGCCTGCTGACCAGAGGTCCGGACGACCCGGCGGGCAATCTGCCGGCTGAGGCCAGCCTGGGCCCTGCGCCGTCGCTGGGCGAGCTCATCACGGACACGATGAGCGAGATCGTCGAGAAACACATCATGGGCGCCTGGCTGGCCGCCGAAGCTGTCGGTGGCGTGCTGCAGGATGCGCAGAGCCGGCTGCGTGGCGCGGATGGACCCCCCGAGAAATCCCCCAACGCGGCATCGATGAGCGGACCCGTGCCGCGGACCGTGTTCAACGCCCCGCTGACCAAGCGGCGGTCGATGGCCTTCGCGTCGATCCCGCTGGCCGATGTGCAGGCGGTCAGCAACGCGTTCGGCGGCAGCACCGCCAACGTCTTGCTTGCCGCCTGCACCCTGTCCCTGCGTGCGTGGCTGCAGCGATACGACGTCGTCCCCGACCATCCGCTGCTGATGCAGGTCCCGCTTTCGCGGCCGACCGGCGATCCTGCGCAGAAGGAAAAATCGTTGACAATCGGGCACGTTCGCGTGCCCGTTCAGCTCAACGACCCGGTGCAAGTCCTGACCAATCTGTACACCGCCACCGAAAAGCTGAACACCGCATACAGCCTCAGCGACGAAAAGTTGAGTCCGGCCGTTGATCTCGCGACCATCGCTTCACTGCTCGCACCATCCGTCGTCCACGCGGGTATGCAGGTCTATACCCGGCTGGGCCTGGCCCGGTCGCGCACGCCGAGATGTCACGGCACGGTCGTCTTCGTGTCCGGCAAGCCCGAGCCGACGTACTGTGCCGGTGCCGGGGTCGTCGGTATGCATACCGCTGTGCCGCTGTTGGAGGGTTGCGGGCTGAACATCACCGTGACCTCCCACTCCGACGTGATGGATCTGTGCGTGTGCGCCTGTCCCGACAACGTGCCGGGGGTCGACGACATCGCGACCGGCATCGTCCAATCCGTCGATGTCCTCTTGGCGGCCGCCGCGAAATCTCCCCGCGGCCATGGACGCTCCGTCGTATCGCAAATGACGTCACATGCGACCAGGCATCCGCGTGGTCATTGACGGCGTCGGTATCGAGACTTGATCGTAGGCAAGCCCCAGTGGCGGGAAAGGGCGTACCGTCGTAGATATCGGGCAGCTCGGTTGCGAGCGGACATGCTCGACTGAAAAGGAAAAACTCATGGCTTCGCCAACAGCGTTGCGCACGCCCTACATCATTCGTATTGAACTGGTCGCGGACACCATCAAGGCTCACTCCAAGCTTGGGGACAAGGCCGCAAGCGATCTGGCCGTGCACGTCCTGCACGCACTGAACTCAATTCCCGAGAAGATGCGCTGAGCCCGCCAAGCCGTTCATGCCTGCACGCCCTGCGTGCGCATCAATCTGTACCCATCGTCAGCCGGCTTTTTCGCTGGCGCACCTGGAGGTTTCGTCCGTGACGGTTTGCGTGACACTCCGCGACGGCGGAACCGACAAGTACATGCGGTTCGGTGACGCCTACGTCAAGAACCACGACGGGACACTCGACGTCGTCCGTACCGGCGCTAAGCAGGCATACACCTACGCGTCCGGGGAATGGGCAGATGTCGAAGGCGACCAGAAGCGATTCAAGAAGCGCCGTTTCTGGAGCTGATCAAGGGCGGCTGAATCGGCTGGCCACGCGGCGAACGAAACGCGTCGCAGCAGAACGCATCCGGCCCCGCTGCGCCGTCGGCGGCCGACGAACCGCGTAGGGCCACGGCTGATTGCGCTCGGGCACGGATGTGGCCCGGGTCTGCTTGAGCTGCATCCGCAGGTGCGCGCGGAGCTGGTGCAAACCGGGATCGGTCCACCGGTTGTCGGCTTCGACCGGGTCGGCAGTCAGGTTGTAGAGCTCCCACTGGTCCAGCGGGCTGGTGCGATACGCCTCGCCGCCAACGCCGTTCGCCGCCAGATGACGGACCCCCGGTTCGGTCCAGGTGGCCGGATCATCGAAGGTGCGCACCAACTTCCACAGATGGCCGCCGCCACCGGGGACATCGTCGTCGACGCGCACCACGAGTCCCTCGAAGTTGGAGGCGGTGTGCGCCGGCACCCGGATGCGCAGCGGCGCAGGCGGATTCATCGTGCGCTTCAGGCGGCGGCCAGACCCGAGGCGCCGGTATCGCCCTCGAGCATGTTGTCGCGGGTCATGAGGTAGACCGCACGGGAGTCGTCGGCCGGTGCTCCGTCGATGATCGTCATGAGGTTGCGCCCCGGCAGGTCGTGCACCTCGGTGAACGATTCGGCGAGGGTGGCGGCGACCGAGGTGACGTCGACCCCGGCGGCCGCGAGGAGCGTCGGGATGAGGTCGACGTGTGAGGTCGGTGCGGTCACGACGCGGGCCGATGTCGCGTCCTCGCCGGTCCGGGCGGTCACGAACGGCACCCGGGTGGCCTCGTCGTAGAGGTTGAACCACTTTTGGTGCAGCCCGCCGTGGGCGCCGAGCAGATCACCGTGATCGGAAGTGCGCACCAGCACCGCGTTGTCGGACCCGCCTTCGGTGACGGCGCGCCGGACGCGGTCGATCGGGGCGTCGACCTCCGCGTGCAGGTGGTAATACAGGTCGCGGTAGCGCTGCGCGTTGCGCTCGTAGGTCCGGTTGATGGCCGGCGCGGGGCCGTAGCCGAAGTAGTAGGCCTCCCGGAACGGGCGCAGCGCGGCCGGTTCGCCGGCGCGGCGGCGGGCGTAGCGGTCGCTGAGCCATGCGACGACGCGGTCGGCGATCAACGGGTCGCGGCGAACCCGGCGTTGGCCAGCAGTGCGCCGTGGAGTTCGGGCCCCACCCAGCCGGAGAAACCGTACGGGCCGAGGGGATCTTCGTCGAGGTATCGCTGCACTGCTTTGGGGTCGATGGCACCGTCGTCGTCGTTGGTGGCCAGCGGCTGCCCGGTCGCGGGGTCGGTCAGGTCGGCGTGGGAGATGTGCCACTTGCCGTCGTAGTGGGTGTCGTACCCGGCGGCGCGGAACCAGTTGCCCAGGGTCGGCACCTCGCCGGCACGCAGGCCAGCGAGCCGGTGTAGTGGCGGCCGAAGCCGACACCGTGGCCGTCGAACCACTTGCGGGCTTTGAGGGTTTGGTCGCGCCAGGCGAGCACATCGGCGGACTCGTAGGGCGGGATCGCGCGTTCCTCGTCGGTCATCAGGATCACGATGTCGGGGCCGTCAGGCACGAGTGCCCTCCAATCGGTAAGTGAGCCCGGCGAGCAGCGCGTCGAGTTGCTTGGCGGAGACGTGGGCGACGATGCGTTCTGCAAGCCGCTGCGGCGGGCGTGAGCCGATCTCGAGCGTGCCGGTCAGGGTGACGACGGTGGCGCCCGCGGACGGTGCCAGAGTCCAGCGGTTGTTGACGCGGCCGAGCCAGCGAGGGAATCCCTCGACGTCATAGGCGAGCGCGCGCGGTCCGTCGAACTCAGTGATTCGCTCGACGAGGGTATTGGGCCCGACCTGGACGCGGCGGGTGGTGCCGACCGCGATGCCGTCGGCGGTTGGGCTGAGCAGACACGAGTGATCGATAAAATCCACCCATGAACTGATCGCACCGAAGTCTGCGGGGGTGTCCCAGATCGCCTGCGGTTCGGCCGCGATGGTCCGGGAGCGGCGAATGTCGACCACGCGGCAAGTGTGCCAGTAATGGCTTCGCGCCACGTTGACATCGCCCCTAGCCGCGCGTTGACTTGAAGGTCTAGCCCGGAAGCAGCGCCCAGCAGAAGTTCACAATTCGCTGATGCAGATCGATGAGTTTCCTGTCGACACCCGTTGGGGCGACCCGGTCGCGTGCTGCGACCGTCTTCGGCGAAGGAGAGCGACCACCGTGAGTAAGTCATCGGCGCTATGAAACGAGATGTGGGCGCAGAGCTCGAAGTCGAGATCACCGCGCCGACCACGTTAGAGTTCCAGATTGCCGTCGCTCCGCATCCCAATACTCAAGTGTCCGAGTCGTTGTCGTTCAAATTGGACGGAAAGCCCGTCCAGCCCTTGGAGATCAGCGGTGTGCACGGTAACCGCATACACAAGCTGGACGTCCCGGTGGGCAACCTGACGGTCGACTATGCCGCGACGATCGTCGGTAGAACCGACCCGGCGCCGGTAACGGAATACGACCTATCCATGTACCTGCGCCCGAGCCGCTATGCCGAGGCCGATAAGTTTTTTGGCTTCGCCGCAACCGAATTCGGCAGCTACATCGATTCGGCGACCCTGTTGGAGAAGGTGTCCTCCTGGGTGGGCACCCGGCTGAACTACGTGCCGGGGTCCAGCGACCCTATCGATGGGGCGGCGGACACCTTGCTCGCCGGCGCAGGAGTGTGTCGGGACTTCGCGCATCTGGTGGTGGCGCTGCTCCGGGCCGTCAACGTGCCGGCGCGCGTGGTTTCGGTCTATGCGCCCGGCCTGTATCCGATGGACTTCCATGCGGTCGCCGAGGCGTTCGTCGATGGGCACTGGCGAGTGGTGGACGGGACCCTGTTGGCGCCTCGGCAGACGTTGGTGCGCATCGCCACCGGCCGCGATGCCGCCGATATCGCCTTCCTCGACAACCACAAGGGTGCGATCACCCTGAACAAGTTGGTGGTGACGGCGGTCGTCGATGGTGAGCTGCCCAGGGACGCGATCGACCAGTTGGTGTCGATCAGCTGAGGCACTTCCGAAACTTGATATCGCATGTGATATCACGTTTGGACTTCGGACATTGGTCCGCCGACCGACAGCTGACAGGCTGTCGATCAGGGGACCCGCGACGCCGGTGCGAGCGTGCTGTCGGCCCACCGTTGGTACTCGAACTCGCTGCTGTCCGCGGCGTGGCGACACGCGGCCGAGCTGATCCCGCGGAACATGTGGTGCGTGAATCCGGGGAAGGAAGTGCGGACCCTGATCTGCAGCGCGTCGATGATGAAGGTGCCGTTGATCCGGCGGACCAATCGCTGGCGCGGGCCACCGAAGCCCACGTCGGGCAGATACACCTCCGCAGGATGTCGTCACCACTGGCGCCATCCGTAGGACCGTGCCGAACTCAGCGACTGGAACACCGTTGCCCGCTATCGCACGGGCACTTCGATACCATCGAATGACCGACACATACAGGCTAGCCGCGGTGATTCTGGGGGCCCGTCCGGACCATACACACACCACAATGGGATTGGAATGGGATTGGAATAGGTTGGTGTGCAGGTTGTTTGGCCGAAACTGGTGCACCGGGGCAGCTGATGGCGCCCTTACGATCAGAACATGATTGAGCAACCACTGGTGCGGATGATGCCGGCCTATTCGGCTCCGATGCCGCTGTGGGGAGACTGGCAGGACTTGAGCTGCCGGAGCTGTTGATTAGCCGGCTAGTGGCGTGGCAGGAGGATTAATCAGCTGCGGGACAGTCGAATCAGGCCCATAGGCCAGCAACAGCTCAGCCAAACAGGCCGCCGGAAGGCTTTCGGCGTCCGTCGCCAGGGGTGGCCGAGTTTCTCCCAGGTGCAGGTGGCGGCGGGGGGGCGCGCTGATCGGCGGCCGGGTCACCCCAATCTCGGGCTTCTTCGTCGGCGACGGGGGGTTGGGGGACCAGGACTGCTGATTGCGGACCACCGGTGGACGACTGACCGTGCTGGCCGACGGTGGTGGTGGGGGAGCCGGTGGGGTATTCGACGCGGCGGGCGGTACGTGACTGGGCGCCGGCTGGGCGCTACTCGGCGGTGGGCCAGCCGTCGTAGACGCTTCGGGTGTCACACTCGTAGCCTGCTCGGTTCCGCGTGACACGAGCACGATTGACGACACCGCGATCGCGGCGAGCGCCACGGCGGCCAGGGTGGCGGCCGCGGGTTTGGTGCGGTACCACGGCCGCACAACACCGAATTCGAAGCGGTCCGGTATCCAGGTGCCGATCGGGGCGCTGGCGGGCTGCTCAGCGGCGAGTGCCGTCGTCGGCACCTGATCGGGCTCCAGATCGTCGGGTGCGCTGCGCAGCCGATCGTGCAGCGCGGCCACCGCGATCGGCTCGGTGATCGCGTCGACTGGCTCGTGACCATTGGTGGCCGGGCTATCGCTCCACGGTTCGGTGTAGTCGGTGTGCTCGCAGGTTTCAAACGGCGGTGCGGAGCGAGCCGTGGCCGTCGGCATGTCAAGGGGCCGCAGAAAAGCGGACGTATCGGCCGGAATTGGTTCGTTCAGAGGATCTGCGTCCTTTGATTTCGCCAAGGATTGTTGGGGCGAAGTGTTCGGCGATGTGTTCGGCGATGACGTCGTCGCCGCCGCCATGATCGACCGCCTCGTGCACCACGCCGAAGTCATCACCCTCAAGGAGACAGCTACCGAGGCAAAGAGCGCGACCTCGGCAGCACACCCGCGGCCACAACCACCACTGAGGAATAATCACCAACCACCACCGCAGGGGGTCAGCTTTCGACCCTGCCGCCAGGGGGTCAAAATTCAGATGCCGACAGGCGAATCGGACTGCGCCACAACTAGATAACGAATGCGGCGCATTCTACCGGTAACCCGCCATATCGATTCCGTGGTACTCATCGACGATTGGGGCTCCTGGCTCGTCATACCTCGGGGGTTGCGAGGATCCTAAATAGCATGTTGTTGACATCGGTCAGTGCTTGCACGTCGACTCGGCGACGGAAATCGGCCAACCGGGCTTTGCGTAAACTGGTTACCAGACCTGGTGCCGCCCATACTCCGCCGCCCAGGTCGGTCCCGAATCCGGTGTCAGGTTCGTCGCCGAATACAGGGACGACGACTAACGTTGGCTCCGTGGCGATTTCGTTGTACACCGTGGAGGAGATCACCAACACCTCGACGCCGCTGCCCAGCGACCAGATGTCGCCCCGGCGGGCGCTCACCGACGCGTCAGTTCGTCCAGGTTGCGATCCGCCCATGCCTCACTGAATGATACGGCTTCGGGATGTTCTGACATCCACTCGGCGTGCGCGGCGCAGCGGCGTCGCATGTCTTCCACATCCAGTACGCCCTCGATCCATGCATTCATCGACTGGTTGTCGTCCGCGGCGTAGCGCTTGACCGTTTCGTATGCACGATCGGAAAGCCGCAACGTAATGATCCTTGCCACCATATGATGCTAGCATCAGATGCAGTCGAGCAATAGTTGCGCCATATTGTGTCCCGTCTGGGTAGGCGAGACTTTGAAACACCGCAGGCGAATCCCCCGATATCGGATTACCCAGTGCATCTGCTCAGCTCGGCGAGGTGGTGATTGGGTGCGATCCAACCGACGTCAAGGCGCTTTCCGATGGCGACCGGGTTGTCGTCGTGGATGCGGACGGAACCGTGGTCGACGAATCGACGCTCAGTTGGATCGGCACCTCAACGCGCCGGCTAGCCGGGAGCGAAGTACCCTCGGCGTGCCGTCGGGCGAGGTGGCAACGGGCATCGCGATAGGGCCCAATAGCGGCGAGGCGTACGTACTTCACCGCAAACAAGACGGCACTGGCGGCTTACTGACGGTGGTTCCCACGGCATCATTGACACCACCACAGTGATCCGGATGGGCGCCAATCGATCCCGAGGTCAGCTGGGCTCATGACGCCGATCGAGTAGCGCTCTACTCGTGCCGAAGCCGCACGCGCGGCGATACAGTGCGACCATGGACGCCCTGCGACGTGAAGGTCATCGTCGTCATCTCGGGATGCCCAGCGACGGAATCGATCTCCCGCACTGCGATGTCGCTCTCGCGCGGCTTGCGGGGAAGCGACCCGGTGTGATGCACGGGACCCAAGACCCGAGAGGTCGGCAATGACCTGCGGCCCCAGCAACACTGCGCACAACGCGTGAAGGAACAAAATCATGGCATTGGAATACGGAGTTCTGCGGGCCCGGCCCGATCTGGCCAAGCGTGAAGACGGCGGCTCGACTCCTCACCTGCAGATCAGGGCGCTCGACGCTACCGGCCAGCCGTGGCGAGTCGCGGTGAACGTGCAATCCGATGACGGCAGTGAGGTGGTGTTCTGGGTCGTCGATCCGCTAGTCGGACATCCGATCGGCGGATCGCTCGCCGCGACACCATCGGGTTTCACAACTACCGGGGGACTTGACCCCGTGTGTTGGACACGCTCAATCCCAGGAATGCCCTGGGGGAAGCGAGATGATCCAACGCGATGGCTAGGAAGAATTATCCCGATGAGTTCAAGCGTGACGCGGTCGCGCTCTACCGGGACACCGAGGGCGCGACGATCGCTGTGATCGCTGCCGAGCTCGGTGTCAGCGAGGCGACGTTGTCGGCGTGGTGCAAGGCCGCAGGCGTGCCGATCCGGCACCGCAGGCCCGCGCCGGCGGCGGTGACCAGCCCGGGGGTGGAGACCCCGGAGCAGGAGTTGGCCCGGCTGCGTGCCGAGAACCAGCAGCTGCGCGCGGAGAAGACCCGGCTGAGCACCGAGCGGGACATTCTGCGGTCGGCGGCCAAGTATTTCGCCGGGGAGACGAACTGGTGAGCCGCTTCCAGTTCGTCGCCGACCACCGGGACGCCTTCGAGGTGAAGTGGCTGTGCGAGGTTGTCGAGATCGCGCGTTCGTCGTTCTACGCCTGGTGTGCCGCCGCCGATACCCGCCTGGCGCGGGCCGCTGCTGACGAGGCGCTGGCCGAGCGGATCCGCGTCGTGCACGGGGAGGACAACACCTACGGGGCGCCGCGGATCACCGCTGAGCTCAACGACGGTGTGTCCGTCGCCGAGCGGGTCAACCACAAGCGGGTGGCCCGGGTGATGCGTGACGTCGGGATCGCCGGCTACCGGCGCAAACGCCGGGTCAAGACCACCACAGCGGATCCGGCCAACCAGAAGGCGCCCGATCTGCTCCATCGGGATTTCACCGCCGCCACCCCGAACACCCGCTATGTCGGGGATATCACCTACCTGCCGCTGGCCACCGGTTCGAACCTGTACCTGGCGACGGTGATCGACTGCTGTTCGCGGCGGGTCACCGGGTGGGCGATCGCCGAGCACATGCGCACCGAGTTGGTCGCGGATGCCCTCAAGGCTGCCGACGCGCTGCGGAGTTCACTGGCTGGTGCCGTGTTCCACAGCGATCACGGAAGTCAGTACACCTCAAGGGATTTCGCGAAGATCTGCGGCGAGTTGGGTGTCACCCAGTCGATGGGTGCGGTCGGGTCGAGTGCCGACAACGCGCTGGCCGAATCGTTCAACGCCGCCCTCAAACGTGAAGTCCTTCAGGACCGCAGCTGCTGGGCCGATGCGGTGACATGTCGCCGCGAGGTCTTCCGATGGCTGGCCCGCTACAACACCAAACGACGCCACTCCCACTGCGCCCATTCCAGCCCCGCCACCTACGAAAGGACGCTGACACCGGCTACGCTGCCCGAAGCCGCCTAACCACAAATCCCGTGTCCACTACATGGGGGCAAGGCCCGGGGTCGAACGTTGTGGCGTCGCCGCAGAACCCGTGGGCGATCTGCGAGCGCGCAGAGGCCTGCCCGTTGTCTGGCGTTGGGTGCGGGTCATTGGCGGGAAAATGTGGAGAGGATGACCGAAATGTCCGACTAATTCAGCGAGGACAGCGCGGCCGGTTCGTAGTTGTGCTCGCCGTGCACACTCAATGCGAGCAGCGGAGGCTGACCGAAGGCATGGGTGATAACGAGTTCGCGGGACAGGCTTCGGGCCGCCACGGTCAGCACCGGGTGAATCGACCTCAGCTCGGGCAGATCACGCACGTCGACTTCAAGAGCGGCGACAACATCGCTTCTGCCACCGAATACCGGCACGGCCATAACGCAATGGCCTTTCCTCAATTCTCCACGCGAGATAGCCAGACGGGTCCGGCGGAT
>Ga0163161_10004189_pt1 | contig 10065 bp, 9 predicted proteins | sample S45metaG_FD_129847 | JGI IMG/M metagenome (GOLD analysis project Ga0163161, IMG submission 129847) | Switchgrass rhizosphere microbial communities from Kellogg Biological Station, Michigan, USA - S4-5 metaG | ecosystem: Host-associated > Plants > Roots > Rhizosphere > Soil | place: USA: Michigan... | reverse complement strand
ACAACCTGAAGCTGAAAGTCAGCCGTTTCGTGCGCCGCCCGGATGCGCCGAAAAACCTTAAAGAAGCACTGTTAAACCACCTGATTCTGGAGCAAGGCTGATGGATCGCGTTGCCTTTGTTGATAAACAACTCTCTACCTTCCCGGACAGTTTGAAGGACTACCGAGAACTGACTGAAAGCAAATATGCGGAATGGCTGGACAAGGGGCCTCAATTTCTCGATAGACCAGCATTTTTTGGGTTGAGCAGATCCATCAAGCTCGGGAGCGCGAACGCTACTGTCAGTGTGAAAGACGATGAGTTCGAATCCACGGTTGCACAGTGCCCCAAGGATGGCAGACTGCTGATCGAAAGTAAGTTTGTCTCCGTCAACGACATTCCCGTTGGCAATATAACGGTCGAGGTCACTCCCAAAGAAGGCGGCACAGCAACTTCTATCACTCTCGATGCTGATGGAAAAGGTGTTTACAAGGGCGTACCAGGAAAAAAATACTTCGTTCGGGTACAAAGCTCAGTAACAAAAAATCAGCTAAATCAGCTATTTAGCTCCTACGACGGGTTCACCGCACAGTTAAAAGACTGGCTCGACTTAGAATGGAGAAAATACAGACCACTTTGGCCGAAGGAAACACTTGCCTCCCCCTACCTCGCCCAGATGAAGGGAACGCTCATTGGAAGTTGGGAGGCGATCAAGGCAGCATTTGACGGCATTAAGCGAATCTTTGAGATCCTGAAGGATCCGAAACAATTCGCAAAGGAATTGGGAGAAAGCGCGAGCGATTTGTTGAGACTAGCGAAAGAAACACCAGCGATGATGGAAAAGCTGATGTTGCTAGCCAGCGACCAAGCGGCACTTTTTCTTATTCTGAAGGCGTCAGGAATCTGGCTACTACAACTCCCTCCCAGCGTAATATCCGGAAAAACCGCAGAACAAATATCCAGCGCCATCGTAACTATTTTAATAGATATTCTTCTGGCGATCGTTCTCACGTTCGCTGCAGAGGGCTCAGGTATTGCCTACCTCGGCGTGCGCTTGGTTAACTACGGTGCAAGAGTTATCGAAGCTGTCTCTGGGTTTGTAAAATCCATATTCAGTATTGTTAAAAAGTTCATGGAAGCGATCGAGCACTACAAAAAACTCGCTACAAGGGCGATCGCTGGGACTTTTGAAAAGGGCAAGGTCAAACTTGGCTGGGACCGACAAGACCATGCAAAAGTTGGCAGTTCAGAGCATGTTGATGACAAATCAAAACAGTCAACCAACCACGACGATAAAAACGTCGCCTGCACCAGGGAAACTTGTGTTAACGGCTGCCCAGTATCGATGGTTACAGGGGAGGAACTGCTAACGCTTACTGACGGCCAGTTAAATGGACTGTTTCCATTCGAATGGACCCGCCTATATCGTACTAGCGCAGCAGAAGTAGACTGTGGACTAGGCTACGGGTGGAGTCACGCTCTTGCGCAGCGAGTCCAAGTGAATGACGACGGGATTGTCTGGACAGATCATGAAAATCGCATCACCAACTTTCCGCTTCCTAGCGAACAACGGTCAGCAATAACCAATAGCCTAGCAAAAGCGGCTATCTTTATTGGTGATGATCCATCTGAACTCATCCTGACCCAGGCAGGCGAGCGCCCGCTGTTCTATCACTTCAGGTACAACAGCGAAGGCGCAACACTTATTGCAATTACTGACCGGTATCGTAATCGGCTTCATATTACTCGCGATATTCATGGACGAATCAAACGTGTAGATAACGGTGCGGGACGAGCATTATTAATTCGCTATAATCGCAAGCATATTGTATCTGTCGATTATCAGCAGTTCATCCCTGCAGACAACCTGGAAGATGCTTGGGCCACCATTCAAACACTTGTCACTTATCGATACGACGAGCACAGTCGCCTCGTGGAAGCGAAAAACGCCGCGGGTGAAAGTGAGCTTTATTCCTATAACCACCAAAACGTAATTCTCGAAAGGCAACTAGCTGGTGGTGCGAGCTTCTTCTGGGAATGGGAGAACGAAGGAAAATCCTCTCGATGCATCCATCATTGGGCAAACTTTACACAGATGGATGCCCGCTATACTTGGGACGATAATGGAAGCGTCACTGTTACTAACGCTGATGGCAGTGAGGAAATCTACACTCATGACGATCACGCCAGACTCATCAGCAAAGTCGAACCGGGTGGAGCGGAACACAGCAACATCTACGACGAAAAGGGCCGTCTTGTTGCCGAAAAGAATCCATTAGGCGCAATCACGGAATACCAGTACAACGACGCGGGTCGATTGGAAGCAGTAATTCCGCCAGAGGACACACCTACACTTTACGACTACAAATTCGGCTTTGTGTCCGAAGTTCGTCGTGGCGATGCGATCTGGAAATATATACGAAACAAACAAGGTGATATCACTCAACAAATTGATCCCGACGGTAATTCAACGTATTACTCTTACGATGATCAAGGTCGTCTTTTAGAGATTCTAAACCAGGATGGCAGCCGCCATAGGTTAGGTTGGAACAACCTCGGCGAATTGCTTGAAGAGCAGTTACCGGATGGTGGGAAACGTAAATACCGTTACGATGCACTTGGGCGGCAAATCACTCGCCAAGATGAAACGGGCGCCATTACTCAATACCAATGGGATGCCGTTGACCGTCTGATTCAGGTGATCCTACCCGGTGGCGCCAGCCGTGCCTTCACCTATAACCCGTATGGTCGCGTCACCGCCGAGCGAGACGAACTTGGGCGCATTACCCAGTACGAATATGCTGACAACCTGCATCTTGTCAGTCGTCGCATCAATCCGGACGGCAGCCAACTGCGCTACCGCTACGACAATGCGGGACTGCTGCTTACCGAAATAGAGAACGAGCGCGGCGAGCAATATCACCTCGACTACTACGCCAACGGCCTGATCCAACAGGAAACCGGCTTCGACGGTCGTCGCACTGCCTACGAGTACGACCTCAACAGCCAGTTGGTCAAGAAAACCGAATTCGGCGATGACGGCAGCGAACTCGTTACCGAATACCAGCGCGATGCTTCTGGCCGCCTGTTGGTAAAAATCCTCGCCGATGGCGAAGAGATTCACTACAGCTACGACGGACTGGGTCGTCTGGTAAATGTCGACGACGGCAATTGGCCACTCGCCTACGAATACGATGTGCAAGATCGCCTGATCACTGAACACCAAGGCTGGGGCACCACACGTTACGAATATGACAGCGTCGGCCAACTGAACCACTGCCGCCTGCCCGATGGCAGCAAACTTGACTACCGTCACCTGCCCGGCGGACGTCTGAGCAGCATCGACCTCAATGGCTCTCGCCTGACCGCTCACCAGTTCAGCGCCGGACGCGAACAGCAACGCCAACAAGGTCTGCTGCTCAGCCAATACCAGTACGATGAGCAGGGTCGCTTGCAAGCCCACACAGTCGGCCAGCGAGACAAGAACCTGTTTCAGCGTCGATACAACTACGACGCCAACGGCAATCTCGCCGGTATCGATGACAGCCGCAAAGGCAAGCGCAGCTACCACTACGACCCGCTCGACCGACTCATCAGCGTGCGCGGCGCCACACCGGAAAGCTTCGCCCATGATCCGGCCGGTAACCTGCTGGGTCAAAACAACGAAGGCACAGCGAACCTGGCCAACGTCAAAGGCAACCGCCTGCTGATGCAGGGCGACCGCCATTACGACTACGATGCCTACGGCAACCTGATCCGCGAACGCCGTGGTGCCGGCCAGAAACTCGTCACCGAATACCGCTACGACTGCCAGCACCGCCTCATCGGCGTCAGCCTGCCGGGCGGCAGTACCGCATCCTACAAATACGACGCCTTTGGTCGCCGTATCGAAAAAACCGTCGACGGCCACACTACCGAGTTTCTGTGGCAAGGCGAACGATTGATCGCTGAAAGCGCGGAAAACCGCTACCGCAGCTACATTTACGAACCTGGCAGCTTCCGCCCTCTGGCAATGCTCGACGGCGAAGGTCCACGCAAAGCTACGCCGTTCTACTATCAGCTTGATCACCTCGGCACGCCGCAAGAACTCACAGATTACAGCGGCGAGATCATGTGGTCGGCGAAGTACCGCGCCTACGGTAATCTCGCCGCGCTGGACGTCAGCGAGATTGATAATCCGCTGCGCTTCCAAGGTCAGTACTTCGATGCCGAGACGGGGTTACATTACAACCGGCACCGCTACTACAATCCGGGTACTGGGCGTTTTTTGACGCCGGATCCGATCAAGCTCGCGGGTGGGTTGAACAACTATCAGTACGTGCCTAATCCTACGGGTTGGGTGGATCCGCTTGGTCTGAGTACTTGTCCAGGCGGCGAGAATTGTACGCCTGGAGTGGGGGCTGACGATGCTGCAACAAAACCACAAGTAAATGAGGGCGATCAAAAAGCACCTGAGACAGGAGGCGCAGCTCGAGCTGCTCAATACTCTGCAAATTGGCCTAAAGCAAATTTAAATAATGCTGTGGAAAAATTCGCCGGCAACAATCCTATAATCAGCACCACTGATAAGGGTAAGAAAATATACAAAAACCCTCAAAACGGAGTAGAAGTAGTAGAAGACATGAATGGAAACTATTTTAGAGTTTACGACCCCTCACTTCCCGGAAAACGTAAATATCTGAACCTTGACGGAATTGTACCTAGCAACAAAACGCTTCCGAACGGAAAGCAAACAGGCAGATCGCAAAGCGAATACAACGAAGTTACGCACTTTAACAAGGAACCATAGAAGTGAAAACAATTTCAGTGCCAGTAACCGTGGAAGCAATGAATCGATTAGACTTTGATGAATGTTTACCGGGAGATCTGGAAGAAATTTTTCTTTCCGAAGATGAATTCTCAACCCTTGTAAAGACCGGAGCAATTGAAAAAATCAACTCAACACTAGGAATACTTATAGACGAGTACGAAGACGAAAAAATACAAGGAATCTCAGAATTACAAACATCTCTCAACATATTTCAAGAAGCATTAAAAACCACCAACACTGAAATAATAAACAAAATCTTAAAGCTTAATGAATCAGCAATAAAACATAATACTGGATTGTTTTTTTACTTCTGAGTTTTTCCCAGAAATATATAAACTGATAAAAACTACAAATCCATATTTAATACTCAACTCAAAGAATATCGAAAAAAACCACTCTTTATTCGATAAAAATGGCAACTCAATATAACTGAATGACATAAACACATAAACACTTTCAATTTATAAAAAATAATGGATTTCTATTTCTGGTGAAATCACTCACCAAGAAACTGAGCATACCTATACTGCTTCAGCTTGCCACTTTTTGATCAAAAGGGATTGAACGCCTTCCCTTTGGCCTTCTTTTCAGAAAATAAATCCGCCCCCTTTTTCATTGAAAAATTTCGATGACTGGGAAAATCTTCAATGAAGACCACTTTTGAAACTGCTTTAGACCTTCACGAAATATCTGATTTCTTTAAAGGAAATGGACAATATTTTGCTCGAGGCTCCGACTGGGGAGACCATCTTTTTATTAGCAACTGGCAGGAAATGTGCAGCGTTTTAAAAAATCAGAAAGCCGCACAAAATTTACTCACATCGATATTTGAAGATTACGCAAAATATTTGAAGGAAGATTATTCAGATGCCGAAGGATTATTCTCCAATATAAGCACCTACTACACACTTAAAAATAAAATAGCCTTTTTATCGAGCAATAGTTACGACTTAATCGAAAGTCTTGACGAGAGAAGCAAGAAAAATATAGGAAAACTATTTCGTCTGCTTAGGCAACAGTACGATTTAAAAAACAAAGATCTGCCAAAGTACACATTTGATGAGAAAATCAAACGATTAAAGCTAAAGGGATGCACCCTTAATCTTGAACAGCTTTGAAAAAACATGCAGATCAGGACTTCGGCACAACTGATGATAGCCATTTAAAGAATTCAAAGTTTAAAAACTCTGCTACTCCCATAAAAATATCGCATTAAAATTAGCGAACACCCGACACGATAGAAAAACGAATAAAGGGCACAGATTTTTTGTGTAGGCAGCCCAAAAAAGCAATCAAAATAAATCTGTTCCCTTCCGCTTTGAAAAATAATCCGAATTTATTGGCCAAATCGGTTCTAGGGTCGAAAAATGACAACCCAGAAATGTATCCCACGAAGTGTATGGTTTGGGCTCGACGGAACAGGCTACAACAACATTGCGCAAGAGCTAGAATCCGAAAACCCTTCACTAAGAAAATGGATTTCAGTATACGCCATTTACAAATACCCCTTTACCAATGTTCCATATAACCATTATGACTTCATCCATCAATCAAAAAATTTCCGATATGCAACAGTGATATTTACAATCTCAACCGAAACACTTGAAACAAGTGACGGCGTGGACGACCGAGACATCAACATCTTAAAAATAGAAACCATGAACTCTGAAGCGGAAATCAACGCCTTTCTTGAAAAGCTTAACGTCGATCCAGAACTTTTCACTACTCCATGGCGGTGTGAATATCCTCTCTAGTTGCTGAACTGCAATGAGGAGAGGGACGGATTGTTTTCGTTGAAGGAAATAAATCTGCCCCCTTTTCAGCCCCATTTTCACGCAAACAAATACATAAAAATCACTAAAAACAAAAAATTAATTAGGTCTAAGAATAGCTTTATAAACAAAACTCAACCCAAAACACCATAAAACAACTGATGGCAACCAAATCGATTCAAAAAAACTTGATCAATTTTTTATCGAGAGAGCAAAATGAACTTTTCAATTGACATTACAGAATCCTTTGGCGCTATCGACTTCGATAATGCAGGCGGACTTATCTCGTATATAAACATACCTCCAAACGAAAATATTCAAGACAAATTCCAACTAGAACTATTTAATTTTGTCCTTAACTTAATAGAAAAATCGGTAGTTTCTTCAATAAAAAACCAGAACCCAAGCTTTCTAGAAAAGATGGACGAGGACGGTTTCCTGGTCATTAAGCAAGCCATCATCACATTTGAAAAAATAAAAGGTCACGAAAAATTAATACGCTTATTAAACCAGGACAGTGGCTACTTGACGCACGAATCTTACGGCCCAAAATTAGAGAACAAAGATAAAATATACGATATCGGCGGAAGATCATTCTCAACTCCTGAATTATTAATCAACCTTGCCATCATCTCACCAAAAAAAGTAACCCTCGACTTCACTGCTTCAAACCACACTTATATACCCACATACGACGAACTTCAGAAATCAGTAGGGATATTAAACTCACAGGCAAATCGCGTTCAACCTGAAATTCAGGGTATATTCGATATTAGCTACAGCAATTTGCATACCATATGCGATTTTGATGCAGGCTATCGATTGCACTCAATATAAAATAGTGGCGAATCGGGAGAAAGAAAAATTGTTCAGAATTCCTTGCAGAGATTTTCAATCAAAGAAGCACTCTAGGAAATTGGCCAACATAAAAGAATTGCAGTGCACACAACAAAAACCTCAACCGCTCGATAGAGCTTTCAAAAACAATGAAACAAAATACTTTCCGAAATATGAACAATGAAACTAGACCCCTGCCTCGACATATTACCTTTACTATTACTTCCTATTGAGACAAAAGGGGACAGATTTATTATTTATGACAACCCAAAAGATATTGAAAACAAATCTGGCCCTTTTGCCTCTTTTACCTTCGGTGACACTAGGACCGGAAAGGTCCCCGGCACCAAAGAACACTACCCCTTCAAGGAAAAACAATGAAAACCTGGAATGAATTTGATGGCAACACCTTATTCAATAGAGTGTTCACCAAACCTATTAAAATTAACACAATAGAGTTATTCCAAATAACAATCGACAACAACAGACCTAACATAACCTTCGAATTCGACATCCCAGAAATCCCCGACTCCGCACCTGAAAAATGGATTAAGATGGGATTCAACACTTGCCGCATTGGCTTGAGCTGCAACGGAGTCAAGGAATTATTCTTAAAAAACATACCTACTCAAGAGAGCCTCACTATCAAAATAGAGAAAATTGACGAGTATTTTTTAATCCGTGCAGAAAATGAAAACTCTCTATTGGAGTTCAAAACAAAATACCCATTACTTTGCGCCCCTTCGGTTTACATGAGCACCCATGAATAAACATCAAATCACACTCGCCAACAACTGGACCGCCACCTTCGAAAACAACGGTGAGTTCCGCATGGGAGCCGAAGGCTGGAGCTTGCTCCTGCAAGGACCTGACGGCAGAAATATCAATTACTTCGCGGACAAGATCATTTTGGTCAACGATGACGACGGCACCCAGGCTAATTCGTGCATTCGTCTATCCAGCGACGGTGTCTACGGTTATTTGAGCACAGCCGTTGACAGCTGCTGGGTGATCGATTTCTCGCGGTGCATGATCGCCCCGCACCGAGTGAGCATCCATCACTACCATGACGCCTATGACGAAAGCGTGGCAGCTTACGAACAACCCGCCTTCAAGCGTGTGAGGCAATACATCAGTGTGGTTGGAAGGTACATCTATCTGACCTTCCCGCTGACCAAAGATGAAGACTTCCCCAAGGTATGGGAAGAGTATCTATCCATACGCAAACGCCAACTGGATGAGCTCTATTTCAGAAACTGATCAGTGGGCGCCAATATCATCGTAGCTATTTGTGCGCCCTACCCGATCAACTCGTCCATCACCTCATACTTAACCACCACCCGATTCCGATACAACCTCACCCTCTCCACCAACTCCCCCACCTGCCCCTTCTCCCGCACTTCCCGCCAGATCTCATTCTCCCGATACACCCGCTCCCCTTCCCGCACAAACCGGTGCCCTTCCTGAAACACGTGATACCGATACTCCCGCACCCGATCGCACAACAACTCCCCCTCCAACTGCGTCACCCCCACGTTCAACTTCAACTGAAAACTCCGATCTGTCGGGTTGTGCAGTACCAGGTCAACGTAGTTGTAGAAAATCGCCGCGCCAGAACCGAATGGCAGGACTCGTCCTTCGTCCGGGAAGGGATCGAAGCTGTGGTTGGAGCGTTCAACGACTATCAGTGGCGAGTGAATCGCCATCCAGTGGATCAGGTTGCTCAGTTGGCAAATCCCGCCGCCAATACCGCTGCGTGCTTCGCCGAAGGACAGCTCCATGCCTTCGACGTAGCCGCGTTTGCGGGTTGGGCGGCCGACGAGGCGGCAGAAGGAGAAGTGTTCACCTGGGGCGATGATGAGGCCGTCGATGGCGGCGACGGCGAGTTTGAGGTTGATGACTTTGTTGTGTTGTAGGGCGAGGTCGGAGTCGCCGAGTTTGCGGATGAGTTTCGAGGTGTGTTTGAGGTAGCGGAATGGCAGACGGTCAGCGTCGGCAACCAGGCGTGCGTAGCGTTTGCTGGAACAGTGCCAAGCGATCTGGCGGAACAGTCTTTTTTGCCACACTCGCAGCCAGTACAGGGCCGGGTGGTAGAGGGAAAGTGGTTTCATCCGTGAGGCAACGGCAGGCGCCGTTTTGTCCTTGAAGCGTGTTAGGGGCGCGCAGTTTAGCCTGTGGGACGGCTTGCGTCGTGCGCGAGATGTCGTGTCTCGACACGCTTCGAATGGCTTGCTGAACAGCAAATTAAGCTTCAGCTAAGCTTGCGTCGCTAGCATCCCGGCCCGAGAGACACCTGTCGCCGATCAACCGCGGATGAGCTTACCGAATGAGCCAGTTTGATTTACCAGCCGTTACGCAGCCGAATTTCAGTCTTGTATTGGTAAATTACAAAACCCCGGACATCACCCGGATGTGCCTGGAGTTATTGCGTCAGCACGTTCAGGCGCAGCGCATTCCGGTTTGGGTGGTGGACAATGATTCGGCGGACGCCAGCCTGGATTACTTGCGTTCGCTGGACTGGATCAATCTGATCGAACGTCCCTCCCCCGGCAAAGAAGCGGGACATATTGCGCATGGCAAGGCGCTGGATCTGGCGCTGGAAAAAGTTGAAACCGACTATCTGTTTCTGCTGCACACCGACACCTTTGTCTACGACAAGGAAGTCTT